>Ga0209517_10002523_pt1 | contig 25603 bp, 27 predicted proteins | sample PeaSoiMetSII2010_FD_187695 | JGI IMG/M metagenome (GOLD analysis project Ga0209517, IMG submission 187695) | Peat soil microbial communities from Weissenstadt, Germany - SII-2010 (SPAdes) (version 2) | ecosystem: Environmental > Terrestrial > Soil > Wetlands > Peat | place: Germany... | reverse complement strand
ACGGAGCCAAGGTCTGTACTGGTGGTCGTATCGTATGCGTCTCCAACTGCATATAGTGAACCGTTTGATGTGGTGGTCGAGGCGCAGTTTGCGGACACCGGTACTTGTATGCCAATGTACGATCCGCTATTCAGTGCTGTGGTAGTTACGGTGCTTAGATTTGCCGTGCACGAATCGGCTGCGACTAAGCTGCTGCTCGCTCCAACCGCTACAACTGCAGCGGTCATAACCAACAACAGCAAAGCATAGTTACGTGCTTTCATAGATATGTGAGTCATTTTCATCACAGCACCAACTACGTGCCATAGTTACGTATAACCAGAATGGATGATTCGTCTTGTTCAGAACGTGGAGAACTACGCGTAGTACGCGGCCATTTATGTGAATCATTCATCCATTCTGATTATAGGGAACTACATGCTGTAGTTGCGATATGATGATGAAAGGAGGTGAGAATATGATTGCTGAAATGGCTAGACAACTTATCCCACAGGTTCTGAACTCAATGCAGACGATGTGGCATCAGGGCTTTGCATGGCATAACTGGGGCCAATACTTCCAGCACGGTCACTTTGGCCCATGGCAGTTTGGACGCTCAAGCCAAGGATACTCTGGCCAGTACGGTCAATATGGACAGGGCTACGGTCAATATGGACATGGCTACGGTCAATACGGTGGACAATACGGTGGACAATACGGTGGACAATACGGGGGCAAGCACTGGTAAGCCTGACAGCCCGGCCGTTCCCCGGCTACTCCCCCTTTTCTTTGGTGTTTCTTCTAGCTAGCGATTTAATCGCGAGGATAATTTATTAAGTGGAAATTGCTAACGACGCGTCGTAGTTAGGATGAGACGTAAATGTCTTCGAGAGCCCTCCGTGCACTCGTTCTGCTTGACGCGGTCTACATGGCGGTAGGGCATGCGCCCCTTATTCGCGCGATCTTCTTCTCTTTCCAGATCGGTGCGTTCTTCCTATTTTCCACGCTCGTATACGTTGTCGGAGGACTCTTAGTAATGTGTGGCAAATTGTTCAGATTGGCAAATGTCGGTCTGATCCTCATGGCTATAGTTGACAACATTCTCCTCGTCTACACGAGGACTATGCCGAATATCTTCTTCTCAAGGGCTATCCCTTGGTCTTCACATTGGTTCCCGGTCCCTGGAACCGTACAAATATTTTTTGGGCAGGCAATAATTGTGGTTCTTTGCTGCGTTCTTCTCTTGAGTACAAAGGATGCAATTAACTAGTGGCAGCGTAGTCAATGATTTTCATCATGACGATCTGGAGATGATGACTGCGCCATATTGTGATGGATGCGGAGTATCAATCTCAGCCAACCAAAATTTTTGTATCAAGTGTGGGCGAACTCTAGCGCCCGTTGTTGCCCAAGTGGAGCCGATTTACGCGGAACCACAGCCTCCTGGTATGCCTGTTTCGTATCCGGGCGTATTCCCACCTGAGCGATCAATAATACGATCGACTAGGCCTGCTGCGATAAGCGCGTTGACCGCGTTCGTGATCACAGGAGGGATCATAGACATTTGCATGGCGCTTTTGTTTCTCGTTCTTTCAACCTTCTCGTTCCACGTCCTTGGAGTCATTGTTTCGCTTCCTCCGATTGGTTGGGTCATGCTAATGCTTCTATCGAGCGCATTAATTATCTCAAGTGCATTTTCCTTCGTGCTTGCATATGGTATTTGGAAAGGACGTAGATGGGCCTGGACTTGGATGTTTATCTCGTGTATCATCAATCTCATTACGTCGGTAGCCGGAATCATCGTCGGGATAGGAGTGATAGGACTCGTAATTTACCCGATTATCATATACTATTTGACTCGGCCTCGAATAAAGTCGTATTTTGGTAAGTAGATTGATTGAGTCTTCATGTCATGGTCGATTACGGAGTGGCGATTAGCTTAAACGCCGGTTTAAACTCGAAAAGATATCTGATCGCAGGAGGCACGAGAGTTGAGTGAAAAAGAAGCCCCCAAGGATAAGGGTAAGCGAATTCTGCTTTCTCTTTGCTTACTTTTGGCCGTCATCTCGGTTGCGAGCGTGGGCTTATACGCGTATCAAAGCTTCAATCCGACCACAGTCACTACTACTCAAACTGCCACAAGTTTCCAGACTCAAACGTCTATCAGTGTGTCCGTTTGGACCTCGGTAAGTTACGCTACAGTAACTACAGCGATAGGTACCACGACTGCTTTGTATGGATCTGCGCCGTGCTACGGAGGGTATTGCACACCTTATGAAAGTCAGTTCAACAACTACTGTTACAGTGCTAACTCGGTTGGCACACAATGCACTCTCTACGGTTTCGTGCAAGCGAGCAGTAATGGATGCATATTGCTATCCGTCCCTAGCGGCTATAACAACAACATATACTATGCGTTGACGAACTGGCAGTCCTCCTATCCTACCTTTGGGTATGTGACAGTAAACGGGTACATCTCCGGTCCGAGTTCGAATTGTTCTGCAATAGGGTTCTACGTGAATTCAATTCATCAATAATCTAGTGTCCTCTAAGCTAGTGATCCAAGATGGGATTGATTGGCGATTGCGGGGTAATGCTTGAGCCGCAATTGGGGATGGGTTTTCAGGAAGTTGTCACCTGGGCCACATATGCAGAAACCCATGGGTATGGGTACTTCTTGCGTTCGGACCATCTCCTACCGACCCAAGGAGATAGGAACAGAGATTCTCCGGAGTGTTGGGTTACACTAGGCGCCGTCGCTGCGGCTACAAAGCGGATCAGATTTGGTCCCATGGTCTCGCCCATAGGGTTCAGAAACCCCGCTATGCTCGCCCAGATGAGCTGCAATTTGCACGTCTACAGCCACGGAAGACTCGTACTGGGGCTCGGTGCAGGTTGGTATCACAAAGAATACACGGAGAAGGGGTTCGAGTTTCCCCACCTTAAAGACCGTCACGATCAACTAATTGAAGCACTTAAGATCATCAGACCGTTAACTGAGGGGAAACACGTTACGTTCACCGGTAAACACTACAACGCCAACACAATCTGCTATCCATATCCTCAAAGTAAATTGCGTTTGATCTTAGGTGGGTGGAGTCAATTCATACGTCGCGCCGCGAACGGATACGCAGATGAATTGAACTTATGGAACGGCGTTCCAGCCGACTTCAAAGAAATCAAACAACAAATTAACAAGAAGATCGAGATTTCACGCGCAGGAATATTCTTTCTTGCCGAATCATCGAAAAAACTTCAAAGAAAGTTGAAAGCAAAGTCCCGTCTACTGAAGGAGTTGAACTTGCCAACAAACATTAACGAATTGAAGAAAAAGGAAGTATTATGCGGTGACGTTGAGGAATTCATCGCTCAACTAAAAGAGTTCAGTAAAGCTGGTGTAGACAGATTCTATTTCGACATTCTAGACCCACGAGATAAAGAAATGATTGATCTTCTAACCCGCACCCTGAAATACTAGGCCGAGTCGACTAACGAATTAGACCGCTAGTCTGAGCTCATCACCGGAAGTGCTTTGACAGTTCTTGAATTGTACCGTGAGTTACCTTTTCTTTACGGGGACCTGAACCTCTGCATTCGCCCATGCATGCGGATTCGTCCATGGGTTCGCTGCGTACACTTCCCTTGGTGGGCTGTCAGTGGCTTCGAAACCACTGTACCTTATCCACCCATAGATCCCAGAATAGACTAATCGTGGTGAGACTTTCTCCGGATCAAAGGTGACACTTAGCACAGTATGTTTCGGGAACGTCTTAATCATAATCTTGCCTTCTAACCTCGCTGATCCTTTGATCTCCAGACATGCTTCAGATCTTATCTTGTTGGATGGTTTGCTGCCAGGCTCGTCAAGCCATCGCATCATCCATTTCCCCGTCCTGACTTTATTCTTCTTCGCCCATTTTACTAGATAATCAAATTCCGCGCGGAACATGTTCGGGCCATGGGGTCCATGATGAATGAGCGAGGCCACTCTATAACTTGGAGACTGTTTTACTTTAATGTCAACGACCATATCGAATCAACAATTGTAATCAGTCGGATGTTGCACTTGAATGTTGCGACTTTCAACTAATCGGATTCCGAAAAGTTGAATTCTGCCGTTGGCAGGCATCAATGTTCATCATGCGAGCATTCTCTGTAGCATACGAGTTTAGTCAGCGGTTGCCCGTGCCAGCAAGACAGGCTTACCTCTGGTGTACGGATTACAAACCAAACGACTTGGCTCTGATGAATACAAAGGGCCTACGAAAAATTGAAAGGATCTCAAGCGACACAATAATTCTGAGAGAAGTCGTCGAACGGAACGGGAAGAAGATAAAAAAAATAAAACTCATCAAATTACATCCTGCTGCACTCTCTTGGCATAACATTCAGATTGCTGGCCCAAACAAGTACTCAGAATTTCTCTACCAAATCCAGCCAATCAACCGCCGAGCGTCCAAACTAATTTTTACTGGACGATTGGTGATCTATGGTAAAGTCAAGTTCGCCCAACGTGCAATCACTAAGATGGCCAGCAATGAAAGACGAAGCGATTCGGCTGCCTGGAAACTGCTCTCTAAAGTTATGGTAAATCAACTTAAGGTTATGCGATGACAAAATCTGGGCGAGTTCTCGTTACAGGAGCTACCGGACAGATCGGCTCCGAACTCGTTACTGCGCTTCGCAACAAATACGGGAATGACGAAGTTGTGGCGGTTGGACATAACCGCCAACCCAGCGAAACTTTACGCAATTCAGGCCCGTTTGAGGTTGCGGATACCTCCGACAAGAAACAACTCACCGCAATAATTGAGAAACGTGATATAGGAATTGTCTATCATCTTGCGTCTTTACTGTCCGCAGTTGGCGAGAAGCATCCTCAGCTCGCCTGGCAAGTGAACATGGAAGGACTGTACAATGTGTTAGATCTTGCTATGGAACGCGGCATCCAAGTCTTCTGGCCCAGCTCTATCGCGGTCTTCGGTCCAGACACGCCACGCGTAAACACTCCGCAGAACACGATTATGATCCCCAACACGATCTACGGCGTGAGCAAAGTTGCAGGAGAGCTGCTTTGTAATTACTATTTCTTGAAATACGGGGTTGACGTGAGAAGTTTACGGTATCCCGGCATCATCAGTAGTGAAACCCCTCCAAGCGGTGGGACTACAGATTACGCTGTGGAGATTTTCTACGAAGCGCTCAAGAAGAAAAAATACGTTTGCTTCTTGCGGGACGACACGGTGCTTCCCATGATGTACATGCCCGATTGCATTAAAGCAACTCTTGATTTAATGGGCGCTGAGCAATCGCGTGTTAGGTGTCGAACAAGCTACAATTTGGCTGCGATGAGTTTCTCGCCGAAGGAACTCGTGGCTGAGGTCAATCAGCACATGCCGGAATTCAAATGTGAGTACGCTCCTGACTTCAGACAGAAGATTGCTGATTCTTGGCCAATGTCAATTGATGACAGGGAGGCTCGGAAGGATTGGGGTTGGCAACCTGCCCACGATCTGGCTGCTATGACCGACGATATGATCAAACGGTTATCGAAGAAATTCGAAGCCGGACTTTTAAGCTAGCACCAATAATTCTCCTTGGGCATTATTGGTTGAGAAATCCAACCGCGTTTCTTACCGACGAGTATGAGGAACTTAAGAAAAGCGAGCTTGACTGGAAGCTCCGCGAACTCCAGGGGCCTAGCAGCACATGGTGCATCGTAGACGGAAAAAGGGTTCTCATGTTCTGCTCAAACAATTATCTTGGACTAAGCAATCATCCTAAACTCATAGACGCAGCAATAAACGCAGTGCGGTCTCATGGTGCTGGCTCGGGATCTGTGAGAGCGATTGCGGGCAACATGGACCTACACGTGCAGTTGGAAAAGAGACTCGCCAAGTTCAAAGAAGCGGAAGCGTCTCTGGTGTATCAAACTGGCTTCGCAGCCAACTCAGGTTTAATCCCACAATTGGTAGGGAAAGAAGACATAATCATAAGCGACACGCTAAATCACGGGAGCATAATAGATGGCGTAAGGCTGTCGCATGCCGAAAAAGGTGTCTACAAGCATGGAGACACGGATGATCTCCAACATGTTTTGGAGGAATCCGAAAAGCACAAGCCATCCTACAGGCGCGTTTTAATCATCACAGACGGCGTTTTTTCGATGGATGGAGACATAGCGCCCCTAGACAAGATTGCTAAGCTGGGCGCGGAGCATGGCGCGATGGTCTATGTTGATGACGCACATGGTGAAGGTGTCTTAGGCGAAGCTGGGAAAGGAATTGTGTCGCATTTTAAGCTCAAGCGAGACAAGGTACATGTCGAAATGGGGACCTTCTCAAAAGCCTTCGGAGTCGTAGGCGGACACATATCCGGATCTAGAAATCTAACGAATTTCGCCTACAATAAGTCCAGAACCTGGCTGCTCAGCGGATCTCATCCTCCAGCGGTAGCGGCGGCATGCATCGCTGCCATCGATGTGCTCGAAAATGAACCGAGTCATCTGCAGAACCTTTGGAGGAACACGAATTATTTCAAGAAAGCCATGAAGGATCTGCAATTCAATATTGGTATGAGCACGACCCCAATTACTCCGATCTTGGTGGGAGACAGCGATATTGCGAAGAAACTAAGCGCTCGTTTGTTCGAGGAAGGCGTATTCGCTTTACCAATTGTGTATCCTATGGTTGCGAAAGATAAGGCTAGGATAAGAACAATCATGAATGCCGCACTGACTATTGATGACTTAGACTTCGCGATAAACGCCTTCGCGAAAGTTGGGAAGGAACTTCACATCATCTGACTTGAACACACCATGGTTTGTGCACATCATTCTTGTGATTATCGGCAGCGAATTAGCACAATGCGGTCGTTATCAAATGTTCATAAATTCTTGCCGCAAGTATCAATTCTTTTATTGAGACGGATTCGTTCGGTGCATGCGCTTTGGCCAAATCTCCGGGTCCAAGTAGGACGGTGGGAATTTTTGCTCGATTCACTAGAGTTGCCATGTCGCTTGTTGCTATGAACCCAGTAATCCCGGGGTCGATGCCTGTTATTTCTTTCACTGAATTTCGGCAGAGTTTCACAATTTTTTCATGTTCGCTTATTTCTGCGGCGTCACGAATATTTACAATCTGCAGGTCGTATTTGAATTTCCTATCAGACATTCCTATCGAGTCGAATAGCTTGCGAATTTCCTGGATCACTTGATCTGATCGTTCACCCGGCAACATTCTTCTCTCAATTATTGCTCGGCAATTATCTGGGACAACGTTGGGTTTTGTTCCGCCGGAAATTTCTCCCACGCTGATGGTTGGGTTTCCTACGAGCTTATGATTTATTTTCTCCAGGGCAGGGAGATAGTTTTCCGTAGCTGAAATTGCTTTACACATCTTATAGATGGCGTTCACCTCGTCGCCTCGATCGTTGGATTTGACCGTGCTGGCGTGTGCAGATTTTCCGAATGTACTTAGCTCAACCCAGATCAAACCTTTGTGCGCGGTAACTACTTGGAGTCGTGTTGGTTCGCCTATGACTGCCATATCGGCGCTATACCCTCGTTCGACAATGTCGTTGACTCCTTTCCCAAGGCTCTCTTCGTCGGCTACAAAAGTGACGAGTAAGTCTCCTTTGAGTTTGGTTTTACTGCCGGCAATTGATTTGACGGCGGCTAGGATGGCAGAGATGCCGCCCTTCATGTCGCATGATCCACGGCCGAACAGTTGTCCGTCTTCGACATGAGGTTCAAAGGGCGGATGTCTCCACTGGTCCAACTCTCCAGGTGGAACAACGTCGAGATGGCCGTTGAGCATCAATTTTGGGCCACCACCTGTTCCTTTAATCCGTCCTATCACATTGGCTCGATCAGGTTCTAACTGGTGCACTTGAACCTCCATCCCTATTTGAGACATCAACTGTCCAACGTAATCAGCGGTTTCTACTTCATGTCCTGGAGGATTTATGCTCTGTAGCCTGATTAGATGGTCGGCGGTCTGCAGAATGTATTTCTCGGAGGGTGCCAATGGTCAACCAGTTATTAGTATCGGGCATTGAGTTATGAATAATTCCGATTCAAGGCCCGATTTATTTTGCCATCAATCGTTGTCTATAGTAAACCAGGATGTCACCTTTGCGAAAACGTTATCGCGGAATTGGAGAGGATTAAGGCGACATGCGTCGATATTGACATCCTAACCGAAGACATCTCTACGAACCCGATTCTCCTCAATCGCTTCCGTAATATCATACCCGTCGTGACTGTCGACGGAAAGATCAAACTCGCGGGAGCAGTTTTGTCGAATCCGAGAACATTGCATGATGTGCTGAGCAGGGCTATCTTAGACCGATCGACCTGAGCGATAGTACGTCACTGTACCAGTAACAGAACGTTGATATACCGCCATCCTATAGTGCGTTGGCAGTGAAATTCTTGAACGCAAAACTGAAAATGGCGTACTTCGTCCCTCTGCTCGCCCTAGCACTAGCCGGTTTGGCTGTTCCTTCTCCGGTACACGCGGTCGGCCAAACGGGAACTGTTACTGTTAGACTAACATACCAAAGCGGCGTAGCGACCCCCGGCTTCGTGACCATCGAATACGGCTGTGTTAACCCGTCAATTCCAGGAATCGTTTCAGTACAATCACAAAACGGATGGGTTAGCTCAGACGGTGCAACCTTCACGCCTGCTTGCGGCTCTTCGACCACGGCGTTTGCCACATGGTTGCATGTCTATGGACAGGCTCAGACGAATTACGGTGCCGTGTACTACAACGGAATCCCAAGTGATGGTAGTTTCAGCGTAAACATCGTCATACCTCTCGCAGAATCTCTGGGCGAACGGCTCCATAACTAGACGCCGGTGCGCGAGACTAACGGGAAACACTTCTCCCTTTTTTTGGAAATCTCTGAGGTTCTAGGCGACGCACTCATTACGTTTGAATTATGAAGATTTAGATTGCCGAACGTTCATGACATTCGCATGATTACGGATGGCTAATCCAGCTGAACTTCGATGTAAATCAATAGGAACCGTCGAAGTCGGTCTCTCCGAAAACAAGAAAGAAACTAATTCCAGATATGAAACCGTATCACGAATACGTATTTTCGAGCAGTATAGTGAAGGCCTTACTGGACTCGACGAATACTCCCATGTTGTAATCCTTTGGTGGATGCACAGAGCAGCAGATCACACAGTTCTGAAAGTTAACCCGTTCCATCAACGAGAGCATTCGGTCGGAATTTTTGCTTCGCGTTTTCCTGCAAGAATGAATCCGATAGGGATGAGCGTCGTCGAATTAGTGGCTGTTGAGGGTTGTTGTGTAAACGTCAGAGGATTTGATGGATGGGTGGGAACGCCTATTCTGGACATCAAGCCGTATGATTACTATGACATGGTTAAATCGCCTAGAGTTCCGGGATGGTTCAGAAGATTTTGGGATGAACATAGTGTGATGAGGCACTATCCTCAGACAGTTCCCTGGCTAGGGCCTTGACATGATTGTCAAAGGGAAGATTAGCCAAATTTAGGGTTCGGAACTTAAGCGGTATGTTGCATCCGAATATCATTGTTGGAAAAAGCAGTATCGACGAACTCGGTCTCTTCGCTGGGAAACGTATACGCAAGGGTGAAAGGATCTGGCAACTAGATCCGGACGCAGAATTTCTAACCTGGACTGAGGCGAAGCGATTACCTCGCAGAATGTGGAAGCAAATCTATCAGTGCGGTGTTGATCTCTATGTTATCCTGACGGAGGGCAGCCAGTACATGAATCACAGTTGTAACCCAAACACATGGGCTAATGGAGATACCATGTTCGACGCGAGGTTAGATATTGCTGCGGGTGACGAAGTAACCTGTGACTATGGAACGTTCCTGACTGACATCCGCTGGAAGGGAATGATGTGCCACTGTAATTCAAGAAATTGCAGAACGAGGATCACAAGTCGGGACTGTCTAAACGTCGATTTTCAAAGGACCTATGCAGGGCATCTTCCCAGCTGGGTTACGGCATTCATCAATGAACACACGCTATCGCCTTGAGTGACGAGTTGAAGTAGGATAACGTTCGGCCAGTCTAGTCTTCTCGTTCGGCCGAGATCACGGCAGGTTCGGAAGGATTTTGAATCAAACGGTCGTTGTCCTACCTACGCTACATGTTAGAAACGGGAATGAAGTCTTAGGCTATTGATTTACGCTGCAAGACGGCAATAGCCTATTAAGTAGCATAACTGCCACCCAGAGGCTTCTATCTCCGGATTCTAATCCGGATACTAAACGAACAATGGGCGCCACGTTATTCAAGGAAGTTTAGTGGATTAGTGAAGACGACTAGTACATTAATCCGTCATGATCCACTATTGTCAATGGTTAACTTTGGACCAGCCAGAAAGACTGCGAGACTTACTTCAGCAGTACACACGAAAGAGTATCACTAGTGAAGACATGGCTGCAATTGATGAGAATTCCCACTATCTCGGGATACCCGCGTCGGTTTTGATGGAGAACGCGGGAGCAAGCGTGGCCAAAACGCTAACTGAACTGTATGACTTGAAGAACAGAGTTGTAGTCATAGTTTGCGGAACTGGAAACAACGGCGGAGACGGATTCGTAACCGCAAGACATCTTGCCAACCTGGGCGCAATTGTGAAGGTGGCATTACTGGGGCGGAGTGACGACATAAAGACAGAGGAGGCTAAGCGGAATTGGACAGTTCTCTCGAAAATGGATGTTGACGTAGAAAAATTATCCATTCAAGACAACCGCGAAATTGAGTCACTCCAAGAATGGATTGAATCATCATTCCTTCTAGTCGACGCAATCTTGGGAACTGGAGTCAAAGGGTTGTTGCGGCAACAGATTTCAAAAGTTGTGCAGTTAATGAATGATTCTGGCCGTTCGATCGTCGCGGTGGATGCGCCGACAGGACTTGACGCTTCAAACGGTGATGTCCACGGTATAGCCGTGAGGGCAACCGTGACGGTTACATTTCACAAAATCAAGGAGGGATTCCGAGGAAAAGAGGAATTCGCTGGCAAGGTTATTGTGGCGAACATAGGGATACCGATCGAAGCGGAATTGTTCACTGGGCCAGGAGATGTCAGACGTGTTGTGAAAGCAAGGAACTCGTATGGACACAAGGGAACCTTCGGTTACGTCCTCATAATTGGAGGCAGTGCAGTGTACTCGGGAGCACCTGCTTTGGCTGGGCTTGCTTCACTCCGCTGTGGAGCAGGGCTCTCAATAATAGCTTCGCCCAAACCAACAGCTTCTACGATCCGATCATACTCCCCAAATCTTATAGTGCATGCGTTAGATCATGATCACATTTGCCTAGAAGACTTTTCTAGAATCAGCGTTCTAATGGAGAAATGCGACGCTATCGTGCTGGGACCCGGCATCGGGCTCGAACCTCCAACAATAGAGGTAATCCCGAAAATCGTCGCAGCTTCAGTCTCAATGAAAAAACCGATACTCATTGATGCTGACGCATTGAGGGCACTTGACGGAACGCGTTTTGAGAATGCTAAAGCTGTGCTGACTCCGCACGCTGGTGAATTCAAATCAATTACGGGAATCGAACCATCACTGAAATGGAAGGAGCGGGTAAATGTCTGCACTGAATTTGCGAGGAGCCGTTCGTGCGTACTACTTCTGAAGGGGCACGAGAGCGTTGTGACTGATGGGTATCGGCTCAAGGTGAACAAGACTGGAAATCCCGGCCTGGCTACGGCGGGCTCGGGGGATGTATTATCGGGCATAATCGGAGCATCGCTCGCTCAAGGGAACGATCCGTTTTACGCGGCCGCAGCTGGCGCCTTCATACATGGCGCGGCTGGGGATGTAGCAATTAAAAGCAAGGGCTTTCATCTCCTCGCCACGGACATAATTACCGAAATTCCTGCGGTTCTTCGTCAGTTTGATATTCAAATCGTCGATGCTAATCCAAGTAAAAAAGCAAAAATCTAGGATAGTGCTCGTCCTTCGCGGTGTGACTGTTGAAGGTTAGCGAACTAGAAACTCCTGCTCTGTTGATCGACCAACAGAGGCTCATGCGGAACATAACATACATGCAGGAAGTTGCCGATTCTTCCGGCGTGACATTGAGACCGCACACTAAGACGCATAAGTGTCCGGAAATTGCTAAGCTCCAGGTTAGAGCTGGGGCTAGAGGAATATGCGTTCAAAAACTCGGCGAAGCCGAAGTTATGGCGCAAGCAGGTTTTGAGGACATTCTCATTCCCAATGAGATCGTTCAACCCACAAAGATAACGCGCCTGGTAGAACTTCAGGAGAAGACCACGATTAAGGTAGCAGTCGATTCAATTGAAAACGCTGAATCCATAGGCAAGATTGCTACGTCTCTCGGGTGTACCGTTTCCGTTTACGTCGATGTGGATATTGGAATGAAACGCTGCGGTATTCCGCTCGGTCCGTCTGTGGTAAAATTCTCAAAGAGAGTTGCGACGATTAAGGGCCTGCGTTTGGAGGGTCTAACTACCTACGAAGGCCACCTGTATAAGATCAAGAACGTAAGGCAGAGAGCTAAAGCTGCGACTCACATCATAAAAAAGTACGTGGACGTAGGAAATCGACTTCGAAAAGCCGGAGTTGAAATACCGAAAATATGTTGCGCCTCAACCCTCACTGCAACGGTCACTGCTAGAGTCCCAGGAGTCACTGAATTACACCCCGGCAATTACATTTTCTATGACCTCATGCAAGTTGCCCGTGGGTCCACAATCTTCGAGAACTGCGCGCAAAGTGTGTTAACGACAGTAATCAGCACACCGACGAACGACAGATGTGTGGTAGATGCAGGAAGCAAGGCATTTGTTAACGATCAATGTATGTTCCCGAGAGCATTACATTACGCAGATCTGATTCCCTATTCGATTACGGAAGAACACTTGGCTTGCAAAATGAAGAAAACCAAGTTGCGTGTAGGTGATAAAGTTCGGTTTGTACCATATCATGCATGCACCGCTACTAACATGTTCGATCAATTGTATTTGGTGAAGGGTGATGAAGTCGTAGAGAATTGGCCAATATCTGCGAGAGGAAAGATGGTCTGAATGAGTTAGGCACATCAATTGATGTGTGTGGGGCGTATCAGGATGCCGTTCTGGAAGACGTAGACTGTTCTAGTTTTGAAGCTCTGCCAAACCTCGTCGGACTTCGTAAGGCGCTTTGTAGCAATTATGGCCGCGGTTCCTGACTCTGATCTATTCTTCTGAGTGGCATGAGTCTGGTAGAAGGCTATTCCCCATCCGTGAGGGTGGCGTTTGCTTTCTTGTCTTAGCTTCGTGAATGAGAATCTCGCTGTTCCTTCATGACTCCTACTTATTCCAAGGAGCTCACACACGAATCATTCCTCCACTTTGATCCTTTTTCAAAGGTCAGGTCAAACGTCGCCGCCTGCTTTTTGAAGGAGGTTTCGATACCAATCTGCGACTTCGTACTGGTTCGGCCTGTAAGATTCTCGATATGGTTTAATGTCGAGTACAGGTGTTCCGTTAAAACAATCTAATCCGTAGACGATCAGCTTAGTGGGAGCCTGAATCCGAATCAGTTTGACAATGCTCAATCCGATTGGGTTTGGTCTAGTTGGAGAGTCTAGAGCGAATACTCCAACGAGTGGCAGTTCCTCGAGTTTGAAGCCCTTCTTCAGGAACCGTCTTGGCCTGACTTTGAGTGGTCCTATTTGGTCGGGACGAAGTTTATTCAGATAGCTCAAGATGAATATGTGTGAGAATCCATCCAATCCCTCTAGAGCTTCTTTGAATTCTGGGAAAATTTCTATTGTTGCTTCATGTTCGTGATTATGAGCTCGAACCTCATCATCCGACGCATTTACTCTAACTATGCCAATAGGATAGAATGTTACTTCGTTTCTTTCGGACGTGGAATCGTCACCTGGATATTGTTTTTCGTTTGTCTAAATAATTCTTGGGTTTGCTCTGAGACATTTTGCTCGATTATCATAGCATGCTAAGTTGTTTAGCGATTTTTGTTGTTAAATTCGTTCCGTATTTGGCATCAGATATGATACTTAGGGCAATGATTACTCCCGTAATTATGTCAATGCCTGACGTGTGGCCCCGAGATGCCAGAGCTTCCAAGCTGAAAATGAACTGGTTCTCATCAGCACATGTTACAGAGCTGATCAGCCCTGTTACTTCTTCATCCAGAATTCGCAACTGCATGCAGTCTAAGAGTTTTGCACTGACCCAATTGGTTTTTGTTTCAAGGGAATCGAAGCTAAGAACGATTTGTGGTCTATTTAGTAATGAGGCAAATGTGTTATAGGTAGCGAGAAAACCGCCGAGGAAATCGTCACCTGATGGTGTGAAGCCAGACCCGAGTCCAATCAGGGTGTGCGCTCGTTCATAGAATTCATCATGCGCGGATTTGATTCGGAGGAGTAAGATCGTGGATTGGACGAAGTTGGCGATGCATTCATGTGTTAGAGTGTACTTGTCGAGTCCGCTCTTGCTGCTGTCTATGATTTCCAATATGAAGGATCCGATTTCAAGCATGCGTGAGAATTCCGAACGTGGATTGAGTTGGTGAGGATTGATTGTTTGCTGATGAAAAATCTTAGCGTCTTTGATTTGAATCACGGTGTCCCCACAATCGATATGTCCAGCTTTACCGGTGAATTGTTGGAGTGGATGTATTTTGCTGAAGTTAGTAGCTAGGTTTACTGTTATCGGTGACCGCGTTGGGTTGCACGTGAAGAAGATGATGTCGCCTTTCATCGTTTTTAGATAGAAGGAATTTGTGAAAATGTTTGTTACTATTCCTTCAAAATCTGGCACTTGCATCGCCTCCACTGCTAGAGATCCTATGGAATTGGTTTGCAATTCAAGAGTCAATGGCTGCGTCTCGAAATTGCGTTTCTCTATTGCGTATAGCGTTCCGCGTAAGACTTCAATGCTTTCTTGAATAGTTCCATTGGGAAAGATGCGGTTCCAGCGCCGATTTGCCCTATCCCTGGTAGTTTGTGGGCTATTCCAGTATTAACTGTGGGTGTGATCCCAAAACGTACAACCTTCCGTATGTCAATGCCTGTCGGAGTTCCTTGAGAGTCCAGGAATGGGATCAGGAAATACCTGTGTTTCGTCTGCGTGATTTCATACATTTTATTTGTATTCTGAACGGCAAATGCTGTTGAACCGCCAATCCAAGAAACTATTGCAGGGGCGGAGGCCATAGCGAACCCGCCGTACCCCGCTGTCTCAGTAATTGAGCTATCCCCGATGTCAGGATTGGCATCCTCTTCGCTGAATCCCGGAAACCAGACTCCTCTCGGAACCGCGGCTGGAGCGGTAAACCATTTCTTACCCAACCCGCTGACCCACATTCCCGCGTCCGTACCATTTCTGGTTAGTACTGTTACAATGGTGCTGTATTCGATATCTTGTGCGGCTATGCACATCGCTTTCGCGTTTGCCATGGCGAGGTTTAGGAACGTAAAGTTGTTTTGATTCATGAAATCGTAGCTTGAGATGAGATTCTTCTTCTCTATTCCAGATTCTAGCATGTACGGTGTGAGTTCCCTCAGAAGTAGCGATGTTGCTGCGTTATGTCTGTTGTGACACTCGTCACCCATTGCAAGTGCTTGGCTGATGATGGGTTTGAGGGCGATTCCGTTCTTTCGCTTTTTCACTGACTCAATAATTTGCTTCAAAGTTGGTGCAAATACGTCGCGCATCCAGTATAGCCTTTGTATTACTTCCGCTGAATAAGCGCCGTACCTCAGTACTTTCCCAAGTCCTTCGTTGAAGTTCGAATACACTTTGTTGCCATACTTGCGATCTTGGATGACGAACACTGGCATATTCGGAGAGATTATCCCTGCCATTGGTCCAACTGCGTTGTGGTGATGATTTGGTGCAAACGGAATCTGGCCCGATGCGGCGAGGCTCTCTGCTTCAATCTCGTTTGTAGCCCATCCTTCATAAATTGAAGCGCCAACGACTGCTCCGCGCATAGGGCCGCTCATGTTTTCCCACCGGATTGGAGGGCCAGCATGGAGTAACATCCGTTCTTTCATTCCGGGAATCATGTTGCGTGCGAGCCCCACGTCCACCCAAACCGGATCTGCTTCCATCATTAATTCTACGGCATTGCGATTTGCTTCTCCAATCATTTCCTTAATGTTCGTTGAATCCATCGATTGTGTGCTCTCCGTGAATTCTCTAATACGATTGTACTAGCCCGCTAGGATTTAATTACGCAGTGGATAAAGGCGATACGTTATTCGAGGGGAAGCTGTTGGGCGATGTTCGGAATGTCGTAAAACCGAACCTTTACAGGGATTCTGTTCAATTGCTCCATCTTTCAGAAGAAGCGAAGCGAATTGATGCTATCGAGGACGCGGCTGTAGTGATGGGGACTACGACCAACAAGCAGATTCTCGATAAACTTGGACTGCTTACGGAAGACGGTCGGCGCGCTTCGGAGAATGATATGATTCTCGCCTTCAAAATTGCCTCACCTAAGCTGGCTGACGACGCATTGCAGCGACTGGAACAAATTATCCTGCGACCTCCGCGGACGGATCAGAAAACCTTCAACCTTGACGAGGGATTGGAGGCGCTGCCTGACGCAGACTTTGCGATAGTATCACTGCCAGGAGAATCAGCCAAAGAGGTGACCATGAAATTACTCGGGAAAGGGATACATGTCCACTTGTTCAGCGATCACGTTCCGCCTGAACACGAGCTTGAGCTAAAGACCTTCGCTAGGGAGAGGGGGCTTCTTGTCATGGGACCGGGAGCTGGAACATCGATCGTGGCTGGCAAGGCGATTGCTTTTGCAAATGTCGTGAAAACTGGTTCCGTAGGGATAGTTGCGGCAGCTGGGACTGGATTACAAGAAGTCAGTGTCCTGCTAAGTCAAGCGGGCATAGGGATCTCCCAAGCTATAGGTACCGGGGGTGGGGATGTCAAATCAAGAATCGGGGGAATAACGATGCTCCAGTGCATCGAAGCACTTGAGCAAGATGCTAACACTAGTGCTGTGCTTGTGGTTTCGAAACCGCCGGACGATGACGTGTTGGATTCCATAATTGGAAGGTTGGTAGAGTCTACGAGAAAACCCTATGTCACGTGTTTCGTGGGCGCCAAAGAATACGCGTTGCCCAATGAGATTAGAAGGCGTGTGAGACAGGTGAGGACTTTGCATGGGGCGGTTGCAGAAATTATTAGGGTTACCAATCATAATGAGGTAAGATTAGGCATCGACAAAGATGAGTTGCGGTCGCTCGCAGTGAAGGCAGCTGATGGATTGACTGGAAAGCAGAAGTACGTTCGAGGTCTGTACACTGGAGGAACCTTAGCATACGAAACGCTTGTAATTCTTCAATCCCTCCTCACCAACGTATACTCGAACGTCCAACTTGATCAAACGTTCAAGTTGCCTGTAGCGGCCGGGAGCATTGGGGATTCGGTTGTTGATCTTGGCGAACAAGAGTTTACGCAGGGGAGAGCTCATCCAATGATTGATCCAACTATTCGGAAGATTAGATTGGTCGACGAGGCTAAAGATCCAGAAGTGGCTGTCATTCTCATGGATTTCGTGCTTGGATATGGATCTAACAAGGATCCGGTCGGAGTCATGCTGGAGGCAATTGGAGAGGCGGTGGAGACCGCGAGACGTGACGGGAGGAAACTTCCAATCTTCGCGCACGTGTGCGGGACTGAAGAAGATCCCCAGAAGCTTTCCAAGCAAACCAAGATGTTACGCGATGTTGGAGTTGTAACGTTTCAAACCAATGCATTAATGGCTCTTGGTAGTGCAATAGCTTCCAGAAAGGGAATGATCACCTCGGCTGTTGTTGACGAAGTGTGGAATTGGATCACCGGGTCGTAAACCACTGGCTGTATGACCTGTCTGCCGAAAACGATTTGCCCTGCCTTATTGTAACGGGTTTTTAATTCTAACTTTTGCATGCTATTGCTTCAAGTTCGATGAGTAATTTCGGATTCATCATTTGTGCTTGGACTGTGCTTCGTGCTGGTGCGTTCGTCTTGAAATATTCAGAGTAGATACGATTCATGCCTGCAAAATCATCAGTTCGCTTTAGAAAAATAAGTACCTTTAACACGTCCGATATTGAATATCCCGCGGCCTCAAGTAGATTTTTCAAGTTTTCTAATGTTTGTCTCGTCTGTTCCTCAATGGTTGAACCTACTATTTCTCCTGACTTCGGATCATGGGGTATCTGCCCTGCAGTGAAGAGGAATTTTCCAAATTTTGTGGCTTGAGAATATGAAGCTGTAGGTCGAGGCGCTTTATCTGTGGAAATGATTTCGAATGACATATCTTCCGAAATTCGAGCTCACTATATTTAATGTTGTAACCTCGATAAAGAGGTTCGACGGCAACCTCGTGGGCTATTTTCCAGTAAAGATGGGTTTGCGTTTCTCATGGAAGGCGTTGATTCCTTCTTGATAGTCTTTGCTTTGATAGACTCTGTGACGTAGTTCCTGTATGCGTTCGAAGACGTCAGGAGGTATTGGATGTGCTTCAGTCAGTATGCGTAGCTGTTCCTTTACGGTGGATACTACAAGGGGTGCCTTTGTAGTAATCTGCCGTGCTAAATCATATGTGAACTGCTCTAGATCTGATGCTGAGACCAGATGATTGAGTATGCCCCATTCAGCTGCTTGCTCTGCCTTCACCGGGTTTGCCGTGAAGAACATTTCCTTGACTAGGTTAAGCGGAATGCGTCTCATGAAATGCAGGAGGCCCGCGGTATTGTATGCTAATCCGATGTTGGCTGGAGTTATTGCGAATGAGCAGGTTTCGTCTCCTACGACAATATCGCAACTCAGGACGAGGTCAGTCGCTCCACCCCATACGGTACCATGCACCATTGCAATGATTGGACCCGGGAAGGCCTTTACGGCACGAATCAGGCGTTCTAATGAGTCTGAGTATGGTAACGGGTCCTTTCCTTGGGGTAGCTCTGAGATATCATGACCTGCCGACCAAACCTTAGCATCAGCAGCTGCTCGGATCACTACAGCCCTGATGCCATTTTTCTCAAAACTGGCCAGTGCCGAGAGTACTTCTTCTACCAATGGTTCGCTCAGCGCGTTTCTCTTAGCTGGTTGATTGAGCGTGATTGTCCCGATAGATTCTATCGTTTGCGCAAGGATCAGCATTAAATTCACCTAGTTTGAAGTTCTATTGTTCATGCCTTCCGCTGTCGGTATAGTATATTCTAGAGATAATTCTTTCAATTTCTCGTTTGTCGGAATGCCTGATTCATTGTTCCAGTTTCGGAGTCTGTAATAATCGTCAAGCATCTGCTTAAGGTAGACGACGTGCCCCTTGGCCCGCCCCGGGGATGGAGATTTTTCTTCCAATAGGCGACGTGGTTGTGTGTCGTCCTTTCTTGTTATTCCTTCTCTGACGTTGAACATCCGTTGCAGGTTAACGATTCTTTCACCAATTAGTTTTAGTTTGGTAACGCCCAGATCGAACCCGGTTATGAGTGATAGGGCGGTCGCGATTCTATCCCAGTAAAGTGCTGGTGGGAAGAATGTTCCGAATTTGCATATTCCAATAGAGTCGATTACGGTCCCAAACTCTTCTCCATCCTTGACCACCATTGCCTTGTACTTGGTCTGAATGCCGTCAACGATTTCAGGTAGGTATTGTTCTCCGTAACGCTTGACCGCTTCTGTTGGGTATCCTGTTTCATCTATTGTTGGAAAGCCCTTCAGGTGATCTGCGCCTCGACTTGAGGTAGCCTGGGCTAGGCCCATCGATTGTTGCGATCTTGGATCCTGAGATGGGATCTCTTGACCTTTGATGTGCATCGCGTAGTAATCCGAGCCCCTACCAATCTTCTCGGCAGCCCTCTTTACCCCCTCAGCGAGGATATTGCCAAGCAGTTTTCTGAACGTAATCCTCCTGATCATTTCCAGAATAACATCTGGGTTTCCCCAGCTCATGTCCAGATCGGTGTCGTTGTTGTTCAGGATGCCTTTCTCCCATAGCTCCATGGCGAAGGCTATGGAGGCACCTGTCGAGATCGTGTCCAGTCCGTAATCGTCACACATTCTATCTGCCTCAATTATTGAGGGAAGGTTTCGGTTCCAGACTCTGGCTCCGAACGCGTTAACTGACTCGTATTCGATGACTCGATTTGCCGATCCTGCATATTTTCCGTCTTTAACTTGCAAGACGTGGTGGCATCCTATTGGGCAGGCGGAACAGGCAATTCTGCGGACGAAATACTCACTTTCGATTGCGTCGGCTCCAATGTCTTCCACGAATTCGAAATCTCCACGCTGAAAATTCTTTGTGGGGAATCGTCCGACGATGCTCATCGGAACGCAAAGTTGAGCAGTTCCATATTTGGATAAACCGGGCGTGAAGGGGTTGTCGAGGATTTCTTTCCGTGCTATTAACGCGTCTTTGATGAAGTCTCGAGACTTTGTAGCAGTTGTTCTCGCATCCCCCTGAGCGGCTATCGCTTTCAACCGCATGAATCCCATCAATGCTCCCAAGCCTGACCTTGCGGCAGCACATCCGTCATTCATGACTGCCGCATATCTGACTAGGTTTTCGCCTGCCTGACCTATACATGCAGATTGTAATTGTGAGTCTCCAACTTCTTCCTTCAGAATTCTGTCAGTTTCCTCGGTTCCATGATTCCAAATTCTTCTGGCGTCGCGCAGTTCCGCGCTGCCGTTGTTTAGAAGAAGGTACACTGGTTCGGCCGATCTTCCTTGGAATACTACCGCGTCGAATCCTGCTTGCTTAAGTTTAGGCGCGAAATGGCCTCCAGCATTCGCGTCACCATAAATTCCAGTTAGTGGGGATTTTCCGATTACCTCAAATCGTCCAGCCGTTGGATAAATGGTGCCGGTCAGCGGACCGATCGCAAAAATTAGTCTGTTATCTGCAGAGAAGGGCTCAACTCCAGGACCGACCTCATCCCATAAAATTTTGGTTCCAAATCCGCTTCCACCAAGGAAGTTGTAGGCGAGGTCCCTTCGGAGTTCTTGAAGAGTAATCTTTTTGGTCGACAGGTTTACCCTTAAAATCTTACCTGCATACCCTGGGATCTCCATTAATGGACGTCTCCTTCGGAACTAGTCGAAAGGGCCGAAGGGCTATTTTGGTGTTCTACCCTATTCTCAGAACTGGTATGACATCATAAGATACGGGAACTCGGAACTGGACTATGCAAGATTTTATTCGGGTGGTATTTCCTTGAAGGCTAGGCCGATGTCGATTCCTTGCTTTGAGTAGTATGCTTTTGAGGCCAAGTAGATTACAATTCCCAACACGAATGTGAAGGCTATGTAGCCGTATGCCAGATTGTTTCCTCCCCAGATGGCCGGAAACGTGAGGAATTGGTAACTGAAGTAGGCAAAGACAATTGCCATGAGAATACCGGATACTATCAGCACGATTTTTGATGTGCCTTTCTCCCTCTTAACCGCGTAGACTGCGGCGCCGATTCCAATAAACATGAAATAAATCATCGGCGCTACGATTGTGCCATACAATGAAACTAAGGTCCCGTATAGGAATGCCGAGCCAGCCATAAGCACTATGGAGATGGCGAAGTCAACGAGCAGCGCTATGTCTGGTGAGCCTCGTTTGTCGTTTACCCTTGAAATTATAGTCGGCAGGAATCGGTCGAAACCGAACGCCAGTAAGTACCGGGCCTCAACTATGACTAGGTACGCGACTATTGCAAGAACCCATACGATCCATCCGATTCCGATAAACGTGGCAACCATGGCGTTCGGCGCTACTCCCATGGCGAGAGTCCAAAAGTTGAATGAGTAATTGTACACTAGGTTGGAATTTGCTAAAGCGCCCGTTATGAAAGCAAACCCTCCCGCGTAATACATCGCCCCGAATGAAATCGTTACGACGAGAAATGAGATCAGGCCAGAGATAGCGACGTTCCATCTTAAGGTTTGTTTACCTCTTAGCTCCGAGCCAACTGCGGGCGCCGCATTGAGCCAAGGATACGTGAAGAATGCGAAGAATGGAATAAGAAGACCAACTGTATTACCGAAATCGAAGCTAGGTCCAGCGTAAGAAGAAGCGACCGAGGTGTACGTCGTGTTAGCTATGGCAAGGCCATTAATGTAGTTCTGGACACCTGTTGTTCCCGCCGAGAGCAATACGGCGATGGAGACGATCCATGCGGCAAGGCCTAATGTTGTCAGGACTGCAACGAGCTTGTATCCTCCTTTCGGTCTCAACAAGTTCACTCCAACTATTACCGCGTAAATGATGGCTCCGATTGCGAACTGATATGCCGGTTGTGCACCGGCCAAATTACCGGGTAATGCTAGGCCGAGGTAGCTCATGTTGCCGAGGAAGACGCCAACAGATCCTATCGCGAACACGGCGGAGAGAACCGTTAGAGCTAGATACGGTAAGTTCCCGAGAGCGTAGCCGAATAGTGCCAAGGGTCCTCCGAGAAATCCGCCGATGCTTCGCGTGAGCCAAACGTAATCTCCACCCGTACGCGGCATCCGTCTGCTCATCATCGAGTACACGATTATTTGAGGGATCGACATGATGAATGCTATCGTGGAACCGTAAACCAGGTTCACGCCGGAAACAGTCGGCAAAAGGACCATTGTATACCCAATCAAAGCAAGTGCTGATCCGGCCGACATGTTAGCAACGTTTAGTGTAATAGCATCCCAGAATGTAACATTCTTTACGAGGCCAGTAGCCTCTCGAGCGAACACAGGCGGTTTATTAGTGCCCACCGTACGCGCCTCGGATGCTATAATTTGACGGGGTATAATACTTAATCGACCGACTTCTCAACATGAGAACTAGCGGCTGATTGGATTAATTGAGTTTTGAAAACAAAAGCTAAGAATATCGTTAACTCTTCGCGAAGTGTGATTTTATGAGTTATTCGCCTCCGTGCCCGGTTTCACTTCAGGAAGTAAAAATCAGAGTCGAAGATCTTGAGCCAATTCTGCGGCCTCCGGAATCGCCTCTTCTAAATCGGCAGTATGAACCACGTTTGTTGAAGCTGCCGGATGGCAACAAGATGGTCGTTCGCAGAGCCACCGAGGCCGATATTCCAGTAATCTTGGAGACCACTCGATCAATCATGAGCGAAGAGAAGGACTTCTACGACCTCGTGGCCTCACGAGTCTATGGTGAGATCCTTTCCTGGCTCAGAAAACGGATAAAAGACCACTACTGCTTGGTCGGAGTGCTGAATGGTGAATTGGCGGCCATAGCTAACGCTCGCCTTTGGGACGATAAGGTCGTCATCAGCCTCCACACAATGACGTTCAAGCGCGGAGCTGGAATCGGTGCTCTCATGTATCTTGCCAAAATGGAACACGCATTCGAGAACTTAGGTATGGAAGAATGGTGGGCCACCTACGAAAGCTATACTGGAATTCGCTATTGGGGGCTAGGACTTGCGCAGTTCCAAAAACCCTATCCGCAAATCCAACACGAACTAGGCGGCGCCAGGGTATTCTTCAATACGAAAGAACAATGGTTTAGTTTTGTTAAGCCGAAATATGAGAAACGACTAGGCGAACGTCCGGTACCGAGAGATCTCCTAGAACAATCTCAAAAGCCGAAGAAACCAGAAAAAATTGACCTATGAACGAGCGTCGCTTTGAATAGCGGTAGGTGGACCTTCGACTGTGGTTGTGTGTCTTAGGATGCGTAGGATTTGAGGATGCGACCTGGCTGTAAGCAGCCAAGATAAAGCCCTAGGCTACGAACTGTCGCAATCAAATTCTAGCCCTGAGCGGCATGTCGCCGCGGTACCGAGTATGCTTCCTCTGTGACTCAAGCATACAAGGCAAGGAATAAATACTTAGAGTATCGAACTATTCGAGTATCGAACTATGTGGGGGCGAGGCATTTTGCGAGAAAACGTTCAGTCATCGGTTGAAGAATGCGCACGAGAGATCCTTGACGACGTACCTCTGGCTATGCGCGCGATTCGCTCACAGTTGCGAAAGAATGGTGCAATAGAAATATCGATTCCTCAGTTTCGCACACTCGTTTTCATCAACAGACGTAGTGGCGCGTCGTTGTCTGACGCAGCTGAACACATGGGGCTAACGTTGCCGTCAATGTCAGCAATGATCGATGGCTTGGTATCGCGCAATTTAGTGATGCGCCGTACTGATTCTCAGGACAGACGACGAATGACGCTAACACTAACTGAACGTGGTCGTACGACACTGCAAAGGGCTAGAGAATCAACCCTTGCCTATCTTGGGGGACTCCTGGAAAGCACGCCTGCCGCTGATCGCGCTGTTCTCGTGAAGGGGATGCAGATTCTCAAATCAATCTTCGCGGAGCGAAGCGTTTGATGTCGCTCGAAGCGAAAGTCGTACGGGACGAAGAGAGTGAACAAGCTTCGGTTCTTGAAACACAAGGCCTGACGCGACGGTTTGGATCACTGGTTGCGGTCGATGATTTTACCGTCCAGGTCAAAGGTGGCGAGATGTTTGGGCTCGTAGGACCTAATGGAGCTGGCAAGTCGACGGTCATTAAGATGCTGACCACCCTCCTGCCTCCAACATCTGGCAATGCATCAATAGCAGGTCATGACATCCTTCACCACGCCCCAGATGTTAGGCGAGTTATTGGCTACGTGCCTCAGCTACTGTCCGCTGACGGATCCCTGACTGGCTATGAGAACTTATTGATCTTCGCTAAACTATACAACCTTCCCCGAGATGAGCGTAAGAAACGCGTTCAAGAAGCACTGGATTTCATGGGATTATCCGAGGTGGCTGACAAACTTGCCCATAACTACTCGGGTGGCATGATTCGTCGGCTTGAAATCGCCCAATCTATGCTTCACCGTCCCAAAGTACTGTTCTTGGATGAGCCAACGGTGGGACTTGATCCTATTGCACGCACGACTGTTTGGGAACATATCGAGAAACTCCGAGAAAACTATGGCACAACGATTCTACTCACGACGCATTACATGGAGGAAGCGGACGCTCTCTGTACACGCGTTGCAGTCATGCATCTTGGAAAGGTTGTGGCGATAGGTACACCAACAGCGCTGAAGGAGTCAGTGGGTCCCAATGCTACTCTCAATGACGTTTTCGTGCACTATGCTGGTTATGAGCTCGAGTCAGGAGGAAACTTCCGCGACGTCTCCAGAACGAGACGCGTGGCGCAGAGGTTAGGATAGATGCAACATCTCCGACTCACATACGTGCTCTGGAGTGTGTATGATTTTGTTGCAAAAACCATTACGATCGCTGAGCTGGAAGCTAGGAAGCTTCATCACGATCCGACCGAACTTGTGACTCGCGCGGTACAACCTGCGTTGTGGATACTGATATTTGGTGAGGTGTTAGCTCATGCTCAAGCAATTCCTACCGGAAACCTCCCCTATCTTGATTTCATGGTCCCCGGCATCTTGGCTCAGAGCGTACTGTTCGTCGCGATCTTCTACGGAATAGCGGTTATTTGGGAGCGTGATCTCGGGATACTACATAAACTGCTTGTCAGCCCCGCCCCGAGAGCAGCTCTAGTATTGGGAAAAGCGTTGTCTGCTGGAGAACGCGGTCTCGTCCAATGTGCCATAATCTACTTCCTGGCGCTCGCTCTAGG
>Ga0209517_10002522_pt1 | contig 25607 bp, 25 predicted proteins | sample PeaSoiMetSII2010_FD_187695 | JGI IMG/M metagenome (GOLD analysis project Ga0209517, IMG submission 187695) | Peat soil microbial communities from Weissenstadt, Germany - SII-2010 (SPAdes) (version 2) | ecosystem: Environmental > Terrestrial > Soil > Wetlands > Peat | place: Germany... | reverse complement strand
TATGATGTTGGTACGACTACGACTTCGATGTGTCTCGCACGTCGGAGTCTTGCGAGCTCCTTAACGGCATAGGACATGGTGGTGCCGCTTCCAAGGCCAATTACCCAGCCGGTCTTAATGGGGTCTAGAGCCTTGAGGACTGCCCTGTGTTTGGCGTCCTCAATCCAGGGCAAAATCATCCTTCCGTTTCTATTTGTTCAAGACGATCCATAGCTTGAAGGATTTCTGTTCGAATCTGTTCGATGCGCTTCTCAGCGTCGGTAGTTTCGGTTTCGACATGGTGGACGGGGAGAGTAATTCGAGGGGTTTCAGTGATTCGAGTTACGGGCATGATTTGAGCGGGCATATGCGTAGGCACGAGAGGAGTTGGGTCGCGTGGGCGATTTCCTGACCTCAAGTTTTCAATTCGGGCCTCTATTTCTGTCATTCTAGACTTGTAGTCTTTGACGAGTTCTCTGCGTGCGTTTTCGAGATCGTGAAGGTCGACGATTTTCTGTTTTTCTTCGATCGTTTTTTCAAGTCTGGTTAGATCGACCTTATATTTTTCCACAAGGTGGTCGCGTTCGTTTTGGCTGATGATGCCCTTGCTTTCTGATTCGAAGATGGTGGTGATTGCTGAGGCGAGTATTTGTTTCTCTAACAGTAGAACTTTTAGTGCATCCTTTGCTCTGGCAACTTCCTCTTCAGACATTGAGTTGATCTGAGCGAGACCTTTGCTTTGGAGAGGCGGTAACGGGATTATTCTTTGTTTTTCAGGGAGTGAGAGATCCTTTCGTTTCCAAAACGCCAACGTTTCGATGCTAACCAAGAACTGCCCCTGAAGGATCTGTGTATCTGCAAAAGTCTGTATTAATCACTTCGCGTCCATTATTCACTATCCCATTTCTCATCGCTCAACTTGATCATGTTAATTTCAGAGATCGGAGACAGAGGAGATCGATGCGTCTAGCGCAAACTTACACTTTGTCGATTCGTTATGGAGCCCGGAACCATGAATTGTCCAAAAAATCCATGAGCCCGTTCTCAACTTGACTTCTCTATCCTGTCACGGTAGTGTATTTCACAACTCCGATTTTGTGGATGGAAACTTGTTCAAAACTTTGGCAAGGCATCCCCATGATGGAGAGGATTTGGAATTGTGCACGAGTACCTACCACTAAACGAACGACAACGGATTCAATAGAACCGTAATAGATTTCGTCCTAACAGCAAATCGACTCTTCAACATAACCTTCACCAACGACTAACGCGCCGGGTTAAAGATGGCTTATATGTTCCCATGAGGCTACAGACCTTCATCGAGGGTTTTTGCAGTGGCATCCCGGGTAGGAAGGAGAACGTTCATTAACATTGAGAACGTGGTCGCGACAGGCGCTCTCCATCAAAATATTGATCTGAACTCTATTGTTCGAGTGTTCCCTGGCGTTGAGTACCGGCCTGAACAATTCCCGGGATTAGTATTTCGAAGCCAAAAGCCGAAGGCAACCACCCTTATCTTCAGTTCAGGCAAAATGGTCTGTACTGGGTCGAAGTCGGAGCGGAAAGCTCGCAAAGCCGTCAATAAAGTTGTGGACGAGCTCAACCGTGGCGGGATCGTTATTCTAGGAAAGCCTGAGATTCAAATTCAGAACATTGTAGCAGCTGCAGCTTTGGGCGGGCGTATCGATTTGGAAAAAATAACCTACTCACTAAAACGGACTATGTACGAACCTGAACAGTTCCCAGGGCTGATCTATCGGATGGATGACCCGAAAGTCGTAATTCTGATTTTTGCTAGCGGGAAACTAGTTTGCACTGGAGCGAAGAAAGAGACTGAAGTTCACAGAGCCATCTCAAAATTGCAAGAAACACTTGAAGAGAAAACCCTGATAACATACGAACCAGCAGCAAATGAATCCTCTACCGATTCCTCTGCGATAATGCTCTCGTCAGAATGAGACAGACGATCAAATCACACTTTTGACAATTCTACCGTCACACTGGAGCACTAATATTTAGAATTTTGAACGGAATTCTTTTGTTTCAGACACGGACAGGTGTTTTTCTGGTAGTCGTGCATGATTTGTCGTCTGCTATGAGCACGAAGAGTAAGTACCTATAGACCTCCCGGAAATTCAGGCGCGGGGGGCAGAAACCTCGTCAATTGAGGCATCTGCAAACTGAATTGTTGATGGCTGTTTTTCCTCGATGGGAACGATGCTCTCACTCTAAATATGCGACTTCTTTTCGCAAATATCGCTTTGAGTCTTGCGTCAGTTGTCACAAGCAGGAGACAAGAGTGAATATGAGAATAGGCTGGCCTAAACTACTCTTGCTTGTGTTCATGTCTGCATTCGGACTCTGGGCCTCTTCCATGGTGGTAGTCATCTACTATACGTTGAAGCAGTCCCTCCCAGCTTGTCCTCTGCAGCAAGGTCCTGGAATTGTGTTGAACTGTGAGACCGTTCTGAGCAGCAATTACAGCCAGGTCTTCGGAATTCCTCTTGAGCTATTCGCTGTTGCGTATTTTGTCACAAATCTCTTGCTTGTCTATCTCATCGTTGCTGGAAGTGACCGCTTGTCTAGATTCTCTTTGAATGTACTATTTGGGTGGAGATTCCTGGGTATTGCAATTGTTCCGTACCTCATATTTGTCGAGCTTGTTCTGATTAAAGCAATTTGCGTTTATTGTACTATCATGCACGTCGCCATCGTTGCGGATTTTGTCATTATCAGCTACTTTCTTTTCCGTAAGAAATCAATCACCTGGTCGGCCGTAAACCCCTGAGGCACGATCAGGTTGAGTACACAAGATCAGTATAGCCTGTCGGAAAATTCTTACGAAGGATGAGTTCTTATGGCCTAAGCGATTATCCTTTTAGGACCACACAGATCAGGGTCTCCCAGAGATCTCGAAGAAATCTCCTGCGTACAGGTGTACGCTGGGTAAAACGTACACCTGAATTGGGCCGTGTTTAATAGCTAGTTATACGCGTAAGCGTTTTGGTGATCCACATGCAGCAAATAAAAAACGAAACGCGAAACATTACGAGCAAAGCTCGTTATTCTGCCCTCATCAGGGCCGAGTCTTTGCAGATCGTAGTGAACAAATCGGCCCAAAAACGGCGCCGAAGCTCACGTCATACAGGAGCGTGTCCATGAGGTTCATAGAAAGCTAATGCGGTTGTAGTCGCTGTTCAGTTTATTACGCGTTTAAATGGCAATCATTTTATAGTCATGTCACATAACTACCATGTGATACTCACATGGTAGATCAGAATACTTCCTCGCACATCATGAAAGGAGGTCGTACCATGGAAGTAGACGACTCCCCACAAGAAAAAAGTAAGAAAGCTAGTCTCTCTGAACCGTCCATACAACTGCTCTTCGAGAACCTCGACCTCGCATGGGTAACCGAGAGGATCGCCAGCCGATATTCTCAGCGCAAGCGAAGACCTCCTGTCTCACCCGAACCAGAGATACGCGCCCACATCTTCAAAGATCTACGACAAATCCGGTCCTTTAGAAAGCTAGAAGCGGTTCTCGCCGAAAATGAAGGAGTCTGGGCTCGCAGACTGGGCTTTGAGAGGCCACCTAGACATCAAAGCTTCTCGGCGTTTCGAAAAAGAGTAGGTTCAACATTCTTCAATGAGATTTTCTATGAAATTCGGAAACATTTGCTGCAAGTGCTGCCTGACCTAGCGGACATCGTGGTGATAGACTCATCAAGCGTGGACGCATACGGTCGACCAGCCAGAGGCAGAAGAAAATCTTCTGATCCAGATGCAAAATGGGGAGTTCGCACTAACACTAGGACAGGCAAGATCGAGAGATTCTTCGGATGGAAACTGCACACTGCACATGCAGCGAAATATGGATCGGCTATCGATTTCATAGTTACACCGGGCAAAAACAACGACAGCCCACAATACCCCAAACTCATTCGAATGTTGTCAGAGGCAGAGATTTCATTCAATTACTTAGTCGCTGACGCTGGTTACGATGCTCGAAGCAACTACTTCACCACCATCGCGCATCATGCGAAGCCGATAATCGCCTACAATCGTCGAAGCAAACCCAAAGGCACGAAGGGTCGTCGACTCGACTTTGAGCTCCCAGTTCCGCGTAACTCCCCGGAATGGAAGGAAAAGTACGGTTACCGACCCGCGGTGGAGCGTCAGTTCTCTGAACTCAAAGAGCAACTAGGAATGAAGTTCCTCACTCTACGTGGCTTAGAAGGGGTTACGATTCATCTTTGCATCTCGCTCACCGTTCTACTCGTAATCAACCTCGTTGCTCATCTGACAGGCAACCCAGAGCTGCTGAGATCCGTCGAACCGTGGAAGTACAGCAATGTCTGACAATGAAGGATACTGGACGCTGGGCATTCAAGTGAACAGAAAGATCGAAAACAAGACCTACATCAGCGCAAGACTGTATGTTCCCAGCAGCGACCTCCCAGAACTTCTGAAATGGATCGAAAAAGAGGGACATGGTAAGCTACATTTTAGACGGAAGTTTCACGGACGAAATATCATACTCACGGAAGTCCAAACTCAAACAGAAATGTCAACTCCTCGTCCTAGCTTGGCACAACGGGCAGATGAGATAATTCGCGTCATCGCTCAGCTGGGTGGGACATCAACATGGCCCGCCGTACGAGAAAAACTCGGACTACCAACAAACAGCACACCCAGTCCATTCCTCGTCAAATTACTTAGAGACAGAGGACTACAAACAACGAAAAACCCCAAAACGTCTACAATGACTTGGAAACTCATCGACAGAGAAAAACTGAACGGCTGGACGACCCATTGAATTTTAATTCCAACGAACAAAGTCGTAGCACAAACGCATTACTTCTGTGCTTTGTCGTAAACATCGAAATCACCTTCAAAGCGGCAGATCTATCTTTAAGTAGATGAGAAGTAGCCGTAACCTTGCTCAATCAGCGTGCCGTCAACATAGAGGTAAACGGCGGGCCTCCCTTAAAGTTCACAGTAGATGGTGCGGGGAGACTGAGGAAAGTTCAGTGCGGCAAGTGTGGCCAATGGACCGATAGAACTATTCTACCGCACATTTACTTGAAACACCCGAAGGTCTGGAAGGATTGGACAAATGACTTTGTGCGGCTGTGGAATCTCGGCTATAGCTCTCGTAGGATAATGAGTCAATACGGCAGGCTATTCACCTGGGCTATTATTGAGAGAGAACTAAGAAAAATAGGCACGAAAAATCCAAAACGATTACATGTACCTAAGAAAGAAATCAAAGAGTGGAGTCCGTCAAGAAAGACCTTCAAACTTGAGAAAAGTACAGCGTGGCAATTCAGAACGCGAGGGGAGTGGTGTCTCCATAGTTCGGAGTACCGAGGGAATTGGGCTCCACAGATTCCGAGAAACCTAATTCTCAGATTCTCAAAACGTGGCTCTACAGTTCTCGATCCGTTCGTAGGCGGAGGTACAACAGCCATCGAGTGTTTCTTAGAGGGTAGAAACTTCGTTGGTGTTGACGTTAACCCACTCTCCATTCAAATGACTAATATGAAGATCAAGAGGATGAGAACTCTCGCAAAGGAGAATCCTCGGTTTCATCTCTCAGACTGCGACATAATGATCAAACAGGCAGACGCGCGAAAACTTGGATTCATAAAAGATAACAGTATCGATCTCATATGTGCCCACCCGCCTTATGCCGACTGTCTTCCTTATACCGACGACTTGAAAGAGGACCTTTCGCAAATCCATAAAATTGACGAATATTGCGATGCAATGTATGCGGTCGCGAGAGAATGCTACAGGGTACTGAAGAAAGGCAGGATTTGCGCCGTTCTAATTGGAGACATAAGGAGGAGGCAAACGGGAGAATTTGTTCCACTTGAAAGTTTGGTATGCGCAAGATTCTTGGACGCGGGTTTTGTAATCCGCGATCGAATCGTAAAATTGCAGTATAAAGACAAATCGACAGCGTTCTATCTCGACTTGGGTAAGCATAATCGCTTCTGGATAGCTCACGAATTTCTGCTAGTTTTTGAAAAACATCGTGACTCACGCAGTTCTTGAAGGATGTCGCGAAATGTCGATACTTGTTTACGATCTGTCGCTGAAACTTTGATCGCCTATTAGGCGATAGTCCGTGCTAACTGCAAAGACTTGCTCCTCACGGCTGCCTCGGGAACAGCCCTCTCCATCGCGAGTTATTGCACCGCAGAATTGAGATGGAGTTGTCTGGAGTGCGATAGTAGAATACTACGGCTAATTCGACACAACCATAGCCTCTGGGCCATTCCTTCGCCCTGGTGCAGTATCTTAACAGTGCCTCCTTATCAGCTGACGTAAAGTAGGGGTTTGACTCAGAAAATATCATGTCCTGTTTGGTCAGAATCGTGTTGCAGACAACTGGAGGGCCTTGTTCGTTTTCTATTTTATCTATACCTTCCTTGAAGGCAAGGTGAACAGCCAGAACAACGCGGTGTGATGGGTTTAGCAGGCCGACTATGTTCTTCCATACGTCTAAAACCTGGTCACCTGATCCTATGAGGTCATCGACGAAAATGAAAGTTGCAGACGGTTCTTCCGTGAAATTCGGCAGATCTGCCAACGTTATGAGTTGATTAGCTTTCAGATTGTTTGCGAGCCTGTATTTGTACAAGATTTCATCTCCGCTTTTTCCACCAGTCGTCAGTGCTGCTACATAGAGCGGCCTATCACTGACGCCTAAAACGTTCAATGCCTGATGATGCAGTGGACGACTGTTAATCAGAATCCGATGCTGATTATAGTAGTCAACTTTTTCCAAAAGTCTTAAACCGAGTTCCCAATGTTCTTCTCGAAACCGAGCAAGCCACGCACCAATGGTCACTGCATCGACGGTTGTGAGATGACCTGCAAATTTCTTCTCAAGGTTTGAGACTCGAATGTTGTTCTCAATCAGAAACTGGTTGATTGTAGGCGTTGAAGGCACACTCTGGACTATGCCTATTTACGTTTCTCCAAGATCTTGTCTAATACATCTCGAAGCGCCCTTAACGAAGGGAAAATGGGTGATCTCTTGCTGAGACTTTGGGTGTCCAAAGCCTTTAGATTCTTTGTCAAGCGATCTGCCGCCATCCTCACTTTCTCGGCCTTCACGTACTCCTTTGCTTCCTCCTTGAACGCAGATCTTATCGAAGCGGGGCTCGTAAGCAAGTTCTCAACTTTTCGTTCTATTACAGCGGGTGCGGCTCCCATATCTGGAGACCTGATCAGATTCGCAAAGTCCCTAAACTCAGTGACCGCCTTTATTTCTCCCGACTCATATTTCTCTACAAATTTGTCAATTATTCCGTTCCGCCCAAGCGTTCTGTAGATTTCAGGGTACCTCTCTTTGATAAGTTCAAGGACCGGGTGCATTTGGATGAAAAAGTCGCCAGTTATTCGTCTTGGTCTTTCGCGTAGACTCATGTCAAGGTATTTCTTATCAAATGAAAGCAAAGTGCGACAATCTCGTACGCGAGCTTTTGTCAAGCCCGTGAGCTTGGCAAGCTCCACGATTGATTTACCTTTAAGATAACGCATCACAACCTCTAGCTTAAGCGCCGCCGGCGTCAGTTCCCACGCTTCGCGAACATTATGGATGTTAAACATCATCAAGATGTTTTGAAGCGTCGTAGGTTCAGCTATGATATTTGCGGGGATAGGGATAATCCCTGGTTTACCTCTCTCCCTCTCGATTTCCTGAGCGCATAACCATCTACGTTCTCCGTCAAGAATTACGTATTTGATTTCAGGATGTTTAGGATCTACTCCGCGCTTCCTGTAAGCGAATATTGGTATAAGTATGCCCACCTCCTCAATTGATTTCTTGAGGATTGCCATCGGTTCTGAGTCGAACAAAATGCGTGGGTTCTGCGGATTTCTTTCAATTTCTTCCGAGCGAAGAGTGGCAAGACCTTCTTCTGGTGAAGGTTGTCCTTTATTTGCGCTCATTGTGGGATCGTAGAACCAGATCTCTCAACTTAGATTTAGAGATGTGTAACCGCGGTGGTTGTTCAGACAATACATCAGCAATATACAGGATTCTGGGCTCATCTTACCTAGAAGGAAACATCAATACGCCAAGTTAGTTGAGAGAAGTCGACTATAACCCCTGTGCCTGCCCGAAGCGTAGGAAGCCTCCCAGTATACGAAATTACGTGATGCCCAGAAATTGAGTCGTAAGTGGGACTGCAAAGCAGTCTTAGCGAATTGGCTTTGTCGCAACTGGTGAGGTGATATTGACTTCGCATTTGAAATCGATCTCACTGGGAACTACAATTTCGTTCAGAATTCTAGCATGTTGTACTTCCATCATTATTGCGTTCGCAGGATCGTTGAACCAAATACGTGTCGTGACAGATTTTTCGTCGATCTTAAGGTCGAGAAGACATGAGTTCTTCCCCTGTGGATCATTTCCGCTTCTTCTTCCCCATTCCTGTAAACCGTCGCAATATATCAAGAGAAAAGCCAATGGAAATTGTTTCATTTCTAAGGGCAGAAGATTTCCAGCTTTAGTCATGTCCGACCAGACAGCTGAGTCGTGAAGAAATATCGCGAGGGCGGCAGGACAGATCTCCTGGCAAAAGATTACAGGAGGGAGGATTGATTCTTTTGCCAAGAGGGAAAAACTGCTGATTGCTGCGTGATTCGGGAGATTAGGCGAACTAGGTGAAACTTGCGCGATAGCAATTTTCTCGATGTCTGGATTTCTGAGGCGATCAACGAGGTCAGAGTGCCAAGTGTTTTTTGTTTTCATTCGTCGCGAATGTTGGAAAAGTGAACCGAGCAGTTGAGCCCTCCGTCGTGGAGTTTCTAACTTTATCGCGTAGCCCGTTCCCGGACCGAGACCAGACCATTTCGAAATGTTCTGAAACGGATACTTTGCATCATGGAGAAGAGAAGCCAGCAGCCACGTGTCTTCAATTTTTACTGATGAAGAGCCGCCGAAACAATTCGAATACCAGGCTGAAAACTTACCGTAATGATAATCTAAGATTATGCATCCAAGGAGGAATACTTGGAACGAGTGAAGAAAGTGATCGCGTATGCCTTCACGTTGCATGAAACGTTCTAGTGTCTCTAATACCTCGATACTCTTTACAGAATCGCTATCCGGAAGTGTTTCACGAAGTAGACGCTTTATGCATGCTAAAATGAAGGTATTTTCCTCTTCTGCCACAAAATGCCTACCTTCGTAGTCCGCGGCAAATCGTCTTAGAATCTGCGAATATCGAAGATTCTTCGAACCAGCGATTTCTTGAATGATGGCGAGAGGGATACCCTTGATCTTCTGTCGGTCATGCTCCTTCTTTATTCTGGAGCTCTTGACCCTTGATAAGGTGTCGACCCGTGCCGGGTCGACGTAGATGCTCACGTCGTTCTTCGAAACTCTGTAGATCTTAATTCCATGCTCTATGGCCGCCCTGATGTTTTCAAACCCGATGAATTGGGAAGTAGTGGATACAATTCCTAATTGAAAATTCTTTGGTAGTTTTTTCCGAGTCAGCATCGTCGTTAAGTATTCCGGAATTTCAGGTGTTTCACGAATCAAGATTGCCAAACGATGAGCATTATTCTTGAATATTAGGTCAGCAGATAAACCACTTCGACCAGCAAAATATTTCGAAAGATTTGCTGCCTCTGTATAGCGCCAACCTTTAAACGCCGATACAATTCTCGGGCGGAAGTCTTCAGGCATTCAAGATTCACGTGGTGAGTTGTCTGAGCTTCTGATTGATTTCTGCGCTTACTTTACGGAGCACATCGACCAACGATTTTCTAGCGTTCTTGTCGATCTTTTGAATTTTGATGCTGTGTAGGGCAGAAAGGTAAACAATGGATTTTCTTTTGAATTCATCAAAACTTTGGAGCATGTCAGCAGCAATGCGGTTGGCAACGCGTGGGGAGAACTCTTTCTCAACGATTAATCGTCGGAGAAGTGCTTCCGCTTCTTTCGGCGGCAGATCAGAAGCAATTCGTCTCACCATACGGAAGTCGGTGTTAGCTACGACAATATTATTGTCAATCTTCGCCACAAAAGATCGAACGATTTTGGCTTTGCCAAATTTCTTAAAGAGCGAAGGTGTGTTTTCTTTAATCGCGCCTATTGCTTTCGCCATTTCAATCAGATAGTTGGGATTTATGAAATCCTTCTGATCTTCGAGACATCTTTTCTGTAGCTTCGGAGGAAAAGAGAGAATAAGATCGGCGTTCGCAATCTCGAGATTGCTCATACCAGTAAGTTTGCTGAGCTCAGGGTCTTGAATTCCAGGCATAAGCTTACGTAGCTGGCCCAAGCTCTTAGCACGTGTAGCCGGATTCCATTGCAATCTTTGCATGTGAATGTTGAACATTAGCGAGAGGTTATCTGAATCGGACAATTGTTTCGGGATGACATTTACCTGAACTTCTTTCATGTTCAGCTTTCTTGCAGCGCGGAGTCTTCTTTCTCCATCCAAGAGAACATAGCTGTTGTCAATTTCGGATACAACAAGAGGTACGATTATTCCGCCGACCTCAACAATTGATTTACAGAGCTCGTCGATGTCTTTTTCGAGAAAAACTCTTCTAGGGTTCAGAGTATTTGTTCGGATTTTCTCTAACGGTACAAACTTGGTTGTGATTGCGGGGAGTGGCGGTGGCGTAGCCTGAATGTCAGTCATTTGATCTGACCTCACGATGTAGTCTCTACCTGAACCATCTGGATATTTGTTAGTTTCGAAGAGCCAACAGATGTCGGTCTGGTAAGGCCTTTGACAAGCTAAGCTAAAGAATCGCTGTCGTCCCTACTAGCGCAGTTAACGAGGGCGAGTCTTGGCTCGAACACAGCGTCAAGTTCATGGGGAGTTGGCAGAGAAACTTGTATGCAAACACTGTTCTTGCCCAAAGTGCAAGAAACCAAGAAAAATCGCCAAATTGCGAGTTCTCCCCAAAAGCTTCGAGTGTGCTGATGTCATATGTAATTTCTGTGGATTCCTCGCACAGGTGAAGCGAACTGAAGAAGGTCGGGATAGGTTGCCTGGTGGTGGATGGAAAGTCCAAAAGTTGAAATTAGATGCAGGCATATTCCATCCTTTATATGTAGTGACGTTCAAAAAAGACAAATTTCTCCGCATAAATTACCTGCCTGCTGATTTCATGAAAAGAAGTATTTTCGTTCCTAGGACGATCACAATAAAATCGGGACGCCCCAAAGACCGCCCGCGGCTTCATAGGATGTTTGACTATGATCTAAGTGATTTAGAATCTAACGTCAGTGTGCAAGTCTGGCCAGCGACACGAGCAAATAGATTGACACCCTGTGCCTCAAATCCGGCGACTCTTATCAAAAACGCAAAAGCTCATCTTGTCGAACATAGCTAAGCTACCATTTGCAGATGGATGAAGTGATCAAAGGCAGGAAAGTAATTACGCTGTGTGGTTCTAGGAAATTTCAAGACGATTTCAAACGCATCAATGAACAACTTACTCTAAAAGGGAATATCGTTATCTCACTGGGTGTTTTTTCGACGGAAGTTGATGATTCCCAAAAGGCAATGTTGGATGAAATTCACAAGTGTAAAATCGACCTATCGGACGCAATCTACGTCGTGAACAGAGACGGCTACATCGGTAAGTCTACGACAAGCGAGATAGCCTATGCTAAATCTCTTGGAAAGGAAGTCACTTACTTTCAGAACCCATCTTCGTCGCCCTGACAGGGACGGAATCTTGCCTGTTGACCAGATATTTCACAGGCTTTTGCAGCCTACGAGTCTATGTTAGCATTCAACAAATCGATCTGGCATCTATAGAATAAGGGCATGACACGCATCCCTCTAAATCGACTGAGCAACGGGATTCGTGATAACTGTTTCTAGCTTGGCATTTATTTCCTGAAGCAGGTCGGTGAGTTTTGATGTCAGTTGTCCAACCTCATTTAGCAACCAAACTAGTTCTTGTGGTTTTGACTCGGCAGAAGTGTTAGTGTAGGGTATGGAGAATTTTCTCAAACAATCATGGCATACAAATCGTTTAGATATTCCGCGAGCACCATATCTAAAACCGCATCCCGCTATGTCTATTGAGCCGCAATATCGGCATTTGAGATGGGCTTCGTCAAAGTCAACTTGTTTTTCCTTTGATGCGTAACGATGAAATTGACTTGCGTACAGGTGAGGGCATACTATCAAATCTACTTTGCAGTCGCACACCCACTTTCCATCTCTGAGTTCGATGAGGTGCCACATGTTATTTTCCGGAGATTTTACGACATAATGAGTCGGAGAAAGTCTTCTGATCGTTCCGTTCTTGAATAGCGCGAATCCTTCTTCTTTCAGTGTATCCTCGTTCAACGTATGGCCTCTTTCAGAGTAATCGCAGCCGTCTGACTGGGGCATGTGTTGAAGTATGTGCAATAGTGACACATGGATCCAGGTTCGGGTGTCGGCAGAACGGACGCTTTCATTGAGTTGTTTAGTGTGGTTGCTCTTTGTATCATCCACTCCTTGCGGTTCCCGAGTGGGACTTCTTTGGGAATGATTTCTTTGTCATCCACATAGATCAACACAAGTCGACTAACCGCGATTCCATATTCGCCAAGTAAGGTGGCATAACATTGAACCTGGGCGATGTGGTTTTCGCGCGGAATGTGACCTTTCTCTGCTTGCCATCGCGCAAATCGAGTTGTCTTAAGGTCGTAGACGGTCGCAGTTTCTGGATCGAATGCGTCAACGTATCCGATAATGCCGAGCGTCTCGTCTCCGAGTTGGAACGACATCCTGACTCTGAGTTCGCTCCAACCAAGAGACCTAACCATGTAGTGGAGTAGGTTTCCTCGGAGTTTAGCCCATGCAGACCCTACGGGTTCGTCTACGCGTGAGGTCCTTTCGAAGTAGGCTTTCGCTAAGCAATTAGTGAGGGTGGAGACATGGTAGGTGTTGGGTTCGGGTTGGAATCGTTGCCACGTCATTCTATTCCAAAATGAACCGGGCAGTAGGGAGTTGCATTCCGCGCAATCCTGAATTCTCTGATTGTGGTTGCATATGATGGATTTGGAAACGGCAGGCATATATTCGGTCATGTGATATTCACTTCGAGATCGAATCGTTTTGGCCCTGACGGCGAAGGTTCGAGTTGTTCAGAATCCAGACGCGAAGACACAGTACATCGCAATACCCTCGGCGGTAGTCCAGGATTCCTTGTATCCGTTCCGCAGGAATCAAACATTGGACTTAGTGATTGATCCGGAGCATGAAACCGCAACTCTTCGACCGCATAAATCTTCAGAAAAAGATCGTTAGTCATTTCGTTTTCATGTGACATTCACATTAAACGGACTTAAGCCTTGCGGCTAGACCGGAGCTAGAACTCTTATGGCCTAAGACGAGATCGGCTTAGGCCAACACGACAAAAGACGGTTAAGTGCAGATTGCTAATTTTCGGACGGCCTAGATCAGTATAGCTTGGCAAATAATTCGATGTTGTCGATGTCGATTTAAGGCCTTAAATCGTTATCGAGTTAAGGTCATGAAACAGTTTAAATTTTGAGTTATGGATATTCTTACTGCCTAAGCGAGCATATGACAGCTTAGAGTTCGTCTGCGACTACAATGTTAGGCTAGGCGGGCGATTCCAGGGCTTCCTGGTTGGTTTGGCAAGGTATCTTCAGGAAAGCACTGGTGAAAAGGAAAGAACAAACGGTAGGCAGTCGTTCTGTTATCGAAGATTATGTCCTAGCACAGAACGACAAGTGGATCTTCTATCTGCTGAGAATTTTTCGTTTAAGCTGGGACGAAGCATTAAATAATACCGTTAACGGTATGACGGTATTAGGATATGTGGGGAGGTCAGGATGGCACCCTGACGCAACCCCGAGTGAGGTATCCAAACCATGGAAAGTCAAGACCCCTCAAAGAGAAAAATACGGCGAAAATTAGCCTCGAAACAGCCTTCTTTCGAGGGTTGGATGGCTACTGTAAATTCGCTCGCTCCACAAATCGGGCCCATTCTCCTTGAGGCTTATTCAGCCAGTTCCGGGAGGCGTCCCTATTCGCCTCTTGGAATGTTCAAGGCGTTTCTGCTCAGAACCCGCTACGACTCATTAAGACAAGTGTGTCAAAAGCTGAGAAGTGACAAGCATCTTCTAGAACTAGTCGGTCTGCCGAAGGCTCCTACACATCAAACGTTCTCAGTCTTCATTTGCCGCATTGGTCCAGAACGTTTTCGATTAATCAACAACCTACTAATCACCGAAATAAAGAAACGGCATCCTGACTTCGGCAAAATCATTTCAGTCGACGGCACGTTCGTCAAAGCGTTCGCTAAGAATAACCTTGGAAAGAGATCAAGCACAGACAAAGACGCACTGTTCGGCTTTAAGGAAAAGAAAAACGGCAAACGAATACTAGATTTCGGATACAGGTCCACTGTTCCATGCGACACTAAGCTAGAGCTACCCCTCTTCTCAATCACAACCTCCGCCAACGCAAGTGAATCGAAACTTTACCGAACAATTCTAAGGCAGACAAAGGACCTAGGAATCAACTTCGAGGTAGTAACAGCAGACAGACTCTTCGATTCAAGACTCAACAACGCACTCACGCTTGGCTACAAGGCAATTCCAATCATTGGACTAAATACAAGAGGATCAAAGCGAGCAAAGAAGACTGGCAGGAGACTCGGGGATAAGATCCTCCCAATTCAACGTGACACGAAGGAATGGCATCGCCTCTATCGTATGCGAACCGCATCGGAGAGAGTATTCTCCAGTCTCAAGAAACAGTTGAACTTCGCTGACCTCAAAACTAGAGGTCTCATGAGAGTCGCGTGCCACTTTACTCTTTGCATTATCGCGAAACTGCTCACCGCCCTTTCCGCACTTCGGCTCGGCCGTGAAGATCTCACCAGAAGCGTTCTACCGTGGAGCTACTAATGAAACAGGAATTCCACGCTACCTTCCAGTCCAAGAAGACTGGCAAGTACGGCGACAAACAATACTACCAACTATTCTTACCTTTTCCAGCGCATCTCTGCCGTCTTTTGGATATTAAAAAGGGACAAGTTATACGATTGATTAACGGAAACGGAGAAATCATTCTCAAGAAAGTCGAATCCAAACCAATGAACAAACGGCCGAAATATGATGAGTGGCTAAAGGAAATCAAACCCTACATACCGACAGAAGCGCCAGCAGGGAAAACTTACCGACAAATATGCATTGAAGCTGGCCTTGATATGAAAGCCGCTCCCGCTGAATGGGTTCACAAAGCGAAGAAAGACATCGGCCTCATTAGCACTCGAGATAAGAAGACTCATCGTATCCTTTGGTTCAGAGTCGAACAGGTAAAGCAAACATTTCAACAAAAGCTGCCTAACTACGCAGTGCTAACAAGTCCATAGCGTGTGATGAGATATACGGGTATTCAGTCAATTGCTTAGCCGAGTATCATGTCGCAAAGTTCTGTTGGAGAATTTGATTCGGTCTTAAGCCACTGTTCGAGTCTTCGTGCGTCATCAATCCAAACATGATCGCTGCGTTTGCTAACGAAGTTGATGAATTTGAGTGTCTCCCACTCTTCGTCGAATTGATTTTGGAAGGCTTGCTTATCATCGTTGAGCTTGCTAAGCAAAGGCTGCCTTATCGTACCTGCGGCATTAGCGAATAGAGAGGAGATTTCGTATTGTTGTGGTGCGTTATCCACTAACGTCTTGTACGAGTGTTGCATTAGAAGGCTCATAATCAATTTTGTCGCTCTCTTTCCTTCAGGGTAGAGGTATGCCTCTCGAAATCTCTCGTTGATTGTGATGAGGCGAATCATGCCGTTCATTTTGTGTTGGATGAATTGTGGTACCTGAGGACCGATTGATTTCAATTGGTCCATGGTTAGCTTTTCTTTGTGTATACTGGAGAGGAATTGTGCTCCGTCGTAAGAATTGGAACCGAGCGTTATAGGGGAATTAAAATGAATTCGGTCTTCGATCTTGAGCAAGCTAGCGGCCTGTTTGCATAAGTGTGTGGGAGCATCGTCAACATCGATCAGAATTAGCCTTTCTAATTCGGTGACCAGCCCGTTTTTTCTTATCAGTCCCTTTTTCGTACCCACCGTGGCCATGCGACATATCAGGTCTGGTACGAATCCGTGGTTGCCACCGGCTAGGAATTTCTTGATTTGAGTCGATGTTGGGGCTAGTTGTGCTAGACCGTTCTTTACTTCGATGTTATGTACTTCGTTTGGGATAGTAATTGGGATGTCCAATTTGTACTTGTATCCATCCACCCAGCACATGTCAGGCTGCAAGATGTGACATGCTGGAGTCGCATCAATGGTTTGAGCGATTGCGACAAATACGATTGCTTGGGCCATGAGGCCTGAAGCTGAGTTTGTGCTTTGCCGTTTGAGGATCGAGGATAGAGCATTGCTTTTTGGGGTTGGATTCGGTCGTGTGTTCTTGTAAATAAATGCTTGACCACTCAAGGAGGGGTTCGGGTCATCTACGGGATGGAATTCGCGTTTGAGTTGATTGTTTGTGAAGAGGGTGTCTATGGCTTTGCCTGTGACGTCATGGTAGAAGCCGACTCGTTCCATTCTAAGCTTCAGTTCTAGTTCGTAAAAGTAGTCAGAGTCAAGGAGTGATTTTATAGTGTCTTGTGCTAATTTCTGTGGGTCGTTTGGGGGTATGGGTGACGCCCCTTGAATGTGGGTGTATATTACACGCTTGACGGCAGCTTGCTGGTTTAAATATCAGATAGTGACATGTTTAACATGTCTGTTTAACATAGATGTTTAACATGTCACTCTCAAGAGCATCCAGCATTTTGTCGTTCAACGAAATCAAAGTGTTCAGTCCCGAAGAGCGAGAGCAGTATGTCAAATCAGTGATTCTGGACCTCTTGTCTAAGGCCGAAAGGGGAACAACGATAGCGCAGGTTTCGAAGGTCACGAATTTTAACCGAATTACCGTTGCTAGACATCTTGAAAGTTTGGTATCGATTCGGGAAGCTTACAAGAAACAAAGAGGTAGCGTTGCCGTTTATTTCAAGAATGGACGCCTTCTTCATGAAGCTGACAAATTCGAAATCAGGGTTCGAGACAAATTATACGCTTACTATAAACTGAGCAACGAGGAAGGTGATTTTATTTACATACAGGAAAAGACGGCAAATCCGACGCGAACTGTGCAAACGTTGGGTGGAATAATGATTGATGTGCGTGACTTCCATGAATTTCTCAAAGGATTATCGCGTTTTGGTATTACGATGAAGGCAGAAGATGGTAAAGTTTGAGTGAACCTGCACATTTAACAGTTGATCCCTTGTATCGAGAAGGTATCGCTAGGTCCTGCAAGGTACATCTAGGGTATCGCGAATTTCTGACGCCGGGTTTCGTGATTCGCATTGATTCACGCGAAAAGCTTAGCCTGTATCTCAAACTGAAGAAGAAGTATAAACTTGAACACGTAACTGGGTACGTTGTTCGCCTAGCTGATGCACAACGCGTATTGGGTCAACGAATTTCAGACACACAGGTTGACCTCCAGGGTCGATTTGTTGAGGGAGATTTCCTAAAGAGTTCACTATCCGACTTGATCTTGATCGACCCCGCGTTAGAGAACTTATATTATGCAACACATGCTGGCGACTTCGCTTCCACGCGAAACCTTCCGCACGCGCTCACTGATTATTCATTATCCTATCTTAAGCAAAAGAGTGTTCAGAAGAATAAGGAAGAGATTGTTGAAACGCCCGAGACCGGGATCCGAAAGTGGCTTGACGCGAAACATGGTCACTTTTGGCAGGAACTTGAGCTGGACGAAAGAATTAGAACTCGTTTCATTCGAGATCTACTGGTTAGACAGCATGAATTAGGCGCACCGATTTTGATACCGCCGGTTCCGCTAATAACTAACGATAGATTATTCGAACTAACCAAGACAATAAATCGGAAAAGTTCTGAGGTGTCAAGAGTCGTTGGTGAATGCGCTGACGCTTTCACGTTCAGATTAGATGTGTTGCGTAATTCTAGTCTACTTGAGGAACTACGTGATTACATTGATGCGCAAAATGCGAGGATAACGCTGTTCAAGTTCAAGTATATGAACTTGAACGAAGAGGATCGCGTGATCGAGCGCAAGAACTTTAGAGATTTCTTACAGACACTTGACCTCAAGTCTCGTCTAGATAGAAACCGCACTTTTATGCTACTGGAAGCTGGAAACCTAGCGTATGCTTGTGCAGGCAGAGGTTTTGACTTTCTATCAACATCATTTAGTCTCGATAGGGAGGACAGGGTGCGTAAGCAACAAAGAAGTCCCTGGGGCAAGTGGTTCGATCCGTATTACCAAGTTACTCTTGACAGAGACTCATTCATGGACGCTTACCGTAACAACGGTTCGCACATCCCATGCGATTGTCCAGAATGTACGACATCGACATCGAAACCTGAGTCTCTAGGTATTGATGAATGGAACCAGTTTGTCAAGGGCCATTATTTGTCGCGTCGCAACAAGGACTACACGGAAATTGCTAAGGCAATCGAGAGTGGAACTGCAACAGCTGGCATAGTTGACAGACTACGGGATTCGGCTCTTAAGAATCTGCTCGAGCTAGTTAGGTAAGCATCTACCGTAATACCTTTAGGTGTTTTTACCGTAGGCTACTTTAGCCATGCCAGAAGAGAACAAGAAGAAAACCTCTATTGCGGTTGATCCGAAGCTTTGGACAGAATGGATTCAATTCGTGGTCGCAAAGACTGGTTCCGCTCGGAAAGTTAGTGGCGAGTTGGAAAAAGCACTGAGATATTACATGCGTAACACTTCCAAAAGAAGCTCAGCCTAGCAAAAGAGAATTCCTCACAAGCATTAAATGCGCTTGTTACGGTACCTCATGTTCGTGTCAGAGATACGATTGCCGATAATGGAACGTTCAGAGACCTTTCGTTCAGCGATATCGCTGCTGTTGTCAACTCTTAAGAATCTAAAACGTAACTATTGGTCAGTCTACTCCTACTATGCCTCCGAAGGAAGATGCCCGCCTTTTCTCTATCCAACGATGGTCTTTCAAAGCTTAGAGAATTTTTGTTCGGATTTGTTAAATCGCGCCAACCAGGTAGACCCAGGAGCTCGTCTCGATTCTATCATTAGCGAACACGGAGAGTTAGAGAGGGACCGTACTGCTTTGCTAGCCGAAATCACGAGGTTGTCAAGCTCACTTTCACAACGAATTGCTGGAACTGGTGCCATGAATGTAGCACAGACGCATTCTATCTCTCAGCTTGAGCAAGGGACATCAATCAAGTCCTACCAAGCTGTCGACGCGCTATCTTTCGATTTGGTGGAGCGAATGCTGGGGTCTGCTTGGATTCGCGAGAATAAATATGTGCCTTTTTCAGTTTTCGACTTATTTGATTATCAGATAGACCCTAAGAGCTTCATAGCATGTATCCCGTATCATGACAGCTTTAGAGCACGCTTCTGGGCTATTATGGCACATGAGTTGGCACACGTTTTCGTGTATGAGTCGACACAAGCAACTCGAAACATTGAGATAATCAGTCTTCTATGGGATTTCACAGAACCCTTAGTCGACGAATTTAGCATGGATTTTACAACCGCATCTCGACAGCTTACTGAATTATTTAGCGATATCATTGGCACCTATGTTTGTCCGGCTACATTTGTTACGAGTACAGTCAAGCTTCCTTATTCTACTGAATCCGACGTTGACCCACTCATCTCCAGAATCCAACGATCCACTCATCCTCCGACAGATTGTAGGCTCGCAGCCATGAAAGAAGTGCTTGAAGGCAACGGCCTACTCTACGCTGATTCCGTGCTTGATGACTACGTCGATTCGAGCCTGAAATTGTTTTGCCGAAAGAACCTTACTGGACTCACCCCTTCTTCACAGGACGTCATGGAGGATTATACGGAATTAGCGAAACTTGTGTCTCAATCTCTGTTAGAAGTTCTTCCACACACCACGGTGAAACCCATGACAACCTCTGACTGGCAAATGACGCGTAAAGGATTGTTTTGTGAATTAGATCTTCCGCCAACTTTCCTTGTAAATCTTGCTTGGATAAAGAGACTCGAATGTATTAGACGCGATTCAAATCACGATTTTAGAGCTTATTCTGAAAGCAGGAAACGCGAAACTCAGTTCTTGGAGAACATAATCAACTCTGCTCAAAAGTATTATACGGAGAGAATAGCGTCGAGAGTAAGTGGTGACATTTATGACCTATGCATTGACTCTAGTTAAGGGAAATCCGAAGTACAGAGAGAGTACTCTTACCTTACTGAATAAGTTAAATCAGGATCCATCGCTAGCCAATGACTATGAAACATCTATCGAAAGAGTTTTCATTAGTTTCGGTTGGCCCGACTTCATTATGCTTTTGAAAGGCCCGAATGTCGAATTGCTTAAGATGGCAGTCGTCTACATAAGAGACAAGGCCTCAGCGAATGGAGATAACCTTGAGACATCTACGATAATCTGTACTACAACCGCCGAATTGAGCGAAAAAAAGGAGGCATTAAAGAAGAAATTGACTGAATCTAAGGTTTAGTGGCCACGTCTTTATTCCCGAAGGTTTGAGTAATGCCCGCCGGATCTTTCAGTGAGTATATTGCTTTATTGCCCTGGTTTTTGCGATCAACCAATCCTGCGAGGTATAATCTCCATAGATATGTGGATTCAGTATTTCGTTTCCTTGTGGTCTTTTTTGCCACTGCTGTAGCGGTTAATCCTTGACGAGCTGACTTTAACGCCTTTAAAGTGGGCTCATATGTTTGGTAAGACGCTTTGGTTATGCGATTCGTCACCCCTTGGCCTAGTGCACTAATTGCTGCTGATAGCGCTTCACTCGTTTTGATTGTCCAAGGATTCGTTGGAGGTTCATAAACACCAATCAAACTTGCTCCGGCAGTGCTGTGAACCTCCGGCCTCGGCGACGATCCGTGAGTCTGCGATTGGACTACTTCCGTAAGATGTTTGAAGCTATCACGCAATTGTTCCATGAGATCGGATTGCAGAACAAGTGTTTTTTCTAATTTATCAATTCTCTTTGAGAGCTTTGATGTATCGGTTGCCATAGCACTGCACCTTCCCAAACCTCACCTTGTTCATACATGACATAGTAGTGTCAAGACTGTCGCGACAATTAAAGCATTATGGTATTATTCTAAAACGAAATAGAGAAGTGGAATTGTTATACAATTGCTATGTCATACATCACAACTATTTTGCTATTTAAATAATCTCTAGATGAATAGCGAGAGTTCCATCTCCCGGCGGAAAACCCCGTTCTGCAATATCATTGCCACCACGCCGAAGCAGAGTAGCCTGACGATCGATAAAGGTCACGAGAGCCTATCAGAGTGTTAGTTATGGCTCGAATCACTTCTGCTCGAAATCGTACGACACGGTGCAGGATACACTCAGATGCTGCACGATAAACGGTATGACGGTATAACGGTAATGCTTAAGAACAGCTTCGCACTATTGCATGTCCGGAGGTCTTGATATTAAATGGCGGTTGTAATCGTTGAAACGAAAAATGCGGATGCTTGGAAGGTTGCCGAGGAAATTCGAGTGATTTTGGGTTGTCGCGCCAAAGTCGTCGAAATGTAGCTTGATTGCTGATCAGGCGAATGGAGGTTTGAGCACTCACAGGAACTGTGACGTGTAGTCATAGCGTAAATGTTGCTGAATGTGCTGACTGCAACGGATTGCTTCCCGCGTCCCTCTGGGAACGATTGTCGTGGAATCGGTTTTCTCCACTTCCGAACACATATCATGTAACTGAATTAACCGGCTGCTTGGCCAAGGCGTACTTCAGCAGAACTAGGCAGATTCAGGAGACGGTGGAATCTGCTTGGGCCAAGCTGAGAGGTTCAATGTTACATTACGTCGTACGGTCCCTAGGTTGGAGTGAGCTTAAGGTCAGCATGAAATTCCTGCACAACGAGGAAGAGATCACAATTGTCGGCCACGTGGATGCTTACGATCCGGAAACAGCGACCGTCTACGACCTGAAAACTACGAGGTTTGTCAAGTGGCAATCGGAGAAAGGTTTCATTCCGCGTGAAAGTCACGCAGTTCAGCTTCAGTCTTACTCCACACTACTCGGCAATTACGCAATTCCGGTAAATCGTCTCGTTCTGGTTTACGCGGACGACCGAGACATAGTTCCACGGGAGGTCCCGCTTGGAAACCGTCGTGAATGGCTGACTCAAAGAGCGGCACTGCTGCATTCTTCCCTGAAGAACGAGAAACTGCCCCAACCTGAACCTAATGCGTTTTGCAAGTATTGCCCATTCATAGATGTCTGTCCAGCATACAAGGAGATAGATGCTTGAGCGAAGACAAGAATCGAGAGGAAGGATTCCAACTATTCCGAAAGGGACTGGTTCGTAGGCTTTCTTCAACGCACTATCTCGCCAAGGTTGCAGCACATGAAGGTTGGAAACTAATAGAGCTTAGAGACGGAAAATGGAATTGCGATTGCAACTCCAAAGAAGCACCGTGCGCACATCTTCACGCCGCTCAACTACTTCGAACCACTTCCAGAGTACCTACTGAGCAGATTGATGGGGCATTTCTGAAGTGTAGATACTGCTCATCCCCGGATATTGCACGATGCGGATTCCGATACAACGCCCGCGGCATATCTAGACGCTACAGATGCAACGATTGCCAGAGAAAATTCTCAATTCCTCATATTCAGAATACGCTGCAAACAAACCCGTCACAACTCGTTTGGCTTCTTAATGAGGTGGGCATGTTAACTACAAAGCTTACCGAATTACTCTCCGAACTCAACAATAGAATTGACACTCTTGAAAACGGAACTCTGGAGACATCTTCAACCGATCAGTGAAAACGAAAGCAACAAATCACAGGGCGCGTGAATCATAGCAGCCCAAAGCTGAGTACATTTTTCTGCCGTGATCGCAATGCGCTACGCGCATCTCGTTATTATCGCGTTGGTCTTGGTACTTGCTACACTCTCGTTGAACTCTCAAGTCGCAGATGGACAGGTTTGTGGCCTGAATTATCAAGTGCTGTCCGACAATGGTACAATGTATGGACTAGCTGACATGTACGGATTCCAAGGGTTGCCTAATCAGACAAGAGTGACAGTGGTTGGTAGATTGCTTCCATCTAATGGCTCTAATTTCCTGAACTCAAGTTACAGTTATGGTGGAACGATTATTGTACTGGCTCTTCAGTCATCGATCACCACTCAATCGTGGTACAGCATAACTGTAGTGCAAGTGTTAGGAACAGTGACTTCAACGGTAACTGAAGAGAACAACCCAGCTCCGACGTATCAGCTTGTCACTGTTAGCGGAACCATAATAACTTCTAATGGAACTTGCGTTCAGCCAGCAAATTCCAGCTATTACGTGCTAAGTTTATTGTCTAGCCCTATTACTCAAATCGCTCTGTTTGCAGTTGCCCTGTTTATCATCTGGTTTGTGATGAAAAAGCGAAAGACGCAGAAGCGATAAGCAATCTATTTGACGAGAAATGTTAAGTCCGTTCGATAATGGACTAAATCAGCAAAAAGCTTCTGGACTTGGAATTGCACTTTACGAGAATCTCGTTCCTAATTCTAGTTCTTGGCACCTTAGCATTAGGGTCCCTCCCAGGTTCAACTGGAAATGCGTTGATCCAAATCGATAATGTCAACATCAATCAGCCGAATTCGATCCCGTGTTTAACTGTAACATCAGCGGACACAGCTACGAATCAATCCACTCCCGTGCAAGCTAACGTGACGATTCCAGGAACCGTGATACCTGATGTCATATCCAGGAAAGCAGCATATGTCGGAAATCTCTCTGAATCTGAAACTATTCGCCTCGAAATTGTGTTTAAAATAAGAAATCTCGACGGGTTTAATGCCTGTCTACAATCAATCAACAATCCGAGCTCTCCAAACTACGAAAGGTTCCTGAATTCTAGTACGATCCTGCCCTACGTGCCCACACCTGGAGAGAAAAATTCGGTCAAATCCTTCCTGACAAAGAAAGGATTCATCGTATCGGATGGACCTTCCCCATTGGTTCTAATTGCATCTTCTAACATTAAGACCGTTGAGGCAACTTTCGGCGTTAGAATGAAGTCATATCGTGGCACGAACAGCGTAGCTTTCTTTTCTCCTGATTCTGATCCCAAAATGCCAACAAATTTAGCGAGTTTCGTAAACGGGATAATGGGCCTTGACAATTATACCAAAGTGGTACCAACCGAGTCACCATGCAGCGGTAACTATTGCCCACAAGGGATCCAGATTGGCTATTCCATATCGAATCTGATTAATCAGTACGGTGGAACAGGGGAGACGGTTGCTATTGTAGGTTACGCGGGTGAACCAAACCTTCAGACCGCTATCAACAATTACACACACACATACACATACTTACCCTCAGTTACTTTGAACATTCAGTATCCTGACGGAACACCCCTATTGGGAATCTATGATACGAGCTGGGCATCCGAAAATGCAATGGATGTGGAAGCGGTTCACGCCATGGCTCCTAAGGCAGGAATAGTGGTCATCTATATTCCCGGACCAAATCTCCTCGTTACATACGACCTCATGGATGGTGTAGACTATGTGGCATCGCAACATCTTGCTTCAATTGTATCGAACAGTTGGACCGACACATGTGCATCTGGTCCGTGCAGTGACATGCAGTTGCCCGCCAACTCGGTGTCGAATGACGCTTCAAGACTGGCAATGGATGCAGCGCAAGGCCTAACGATTCTGTTCGCGTCGGGAGACCAAGGTGCTAAGCCTGACGGAACTAATTTAGGAGCGGAGTTTCCAGCTTCCGATCCGTACGTACTCGCGGTCGGAGCTACAAACCTAGTGCTTGCAGGATGCGGAACTAGCACCTGTACAGGCTACGGGAGCGAGACTGGAGGACTAATTAGCGGAGGCGGATACAGTGGATATTTCTCAGAGCCTTCTTGGCAGGTTTCCAATATTGGACTAAAGCCAGGAAATTGTCCATCGGGCTATTGCAGGGCAGTACCCGATGTTTCGATGCTTGGATACGCTCACGGAATTTGGGTCTACTCAACGGTCTCAACAGCCACTAACACAAACCCGAACGCTTGTGGGACACCTACAGGTGCCGCAGGTTGGTATGGGTGCACTGGGACAAGTCTCGCGACACCCCTCTGGGCAGGATTTCTAGCCGATGCTCTGCAAGAACGTGGAGGTAGCGAATTTGGAATCATCGACTCTACTCTCTATCAGATTGGAACCAGCCCCTCGTACTCCACCACTTTTCATGACATAACATCGGGTTCAAACGGTTATTATAATGCAGGTCTGGGATGGGACCCGGTAACAGGATGGGGAAGCCCAATTGGAAACAATCTTGCGGCTGCCCTATCATTGAAAACGGTTAACACAGACAAGTCCACCTATACCCAAGGCGACACAATCCAGTATACGGGCTCCGGTTTCACCCCCAACGGCCAGGTACACGCGTGCCTTACAACCAACCCATCTTCCGCCACTTGCATCACAAGCGAACCAAACGCGAATTCTTCAGGAAACGTAGCAGGCTCTTTCACAATTGGCTCCAATTGGGCAACGGGTCCCCAACAGT
>Ga0209517_10002520_pt1 | contig 25609 bp, 19 predicted proteins | sample PeaSoiMetSII2010_FD_187695 | JGI IMG/M metagenome (GOLD analysis project Ga0209517, IMG submission 187695) | Peat soil microbial communities from Weissenstadt, Germany - SII-2010 (SPAdes) (version 2) | ecosystem: Environmental > Terrestrial > Soil > Wetlands > Peat | place: Germany... | reverse complement strand
CGGTTCTCCATCTCTCCCCGCGCGCAGTACAACTCTTCGTACAAACGGCGCGCTTCCCAGACCTCCCGTCCCAACGACGTCACTACAAAACGCGGATTCGCGCCCTTCTCCAGGTGCTCCGCCTTCCGATGGTCCCTGAAGCAGGCCGCAAACCCCGCCACAATCCCGGTTCGCTTCTCTACCTCGCGCAGCAGCAACCCTCCACCGTCACTCGTGATTGTGCCCCCGTCAAATCCCACTCGAACTTCCCGCCTACCCAACGGGTGAAATTCAAAAAGTCTTCCGCTACACTCTGTAGTCATAAGGCTGTCTCCTTTTTCTGGCGCAAGTTTTTCTCAACAAAACGCTTATGCCAGAAGAGACAGTTTTTTTCAATTCTTTAGTGAGAAATGCGGGCTAGAAGCTCAGCTTTGCACCAAGCTGGATAGTCCTCCCAAGTGGAGTCGGGTAATTCCCGTTATTGAAATTGGCGCTGGTGATCACTCCCGCTCCCGGAGTTCCGATATTAGGGTTGGGCTGGCCGAAATTGGCGTGGTTGAACGCGTCGAAGGCGTCCGCTTTAATCTCAAGATCACCCCCTTCTCCGAGCTTGCTGATAACGAAATGCTTGGCTAGGGAGATGTCCATTTCCTTCCATGGTGGCCCAAAAAGAACGTCTCTGCCGGAGTTTCCGAAGGTCCCTGCATCCGGAACGGCGAACGCATTGGGGTTAAACCACTCCTGAACGTTGGGATGGCTGACCGACGCGTTGCCTACCCTGTTCGGATACCAATACTGGCCTAATGAACCGCTCAAATTAGCGGTTCCCACGATGGGAGTGAAGGGGATGCCCGAATGCACCTGCCAAAGGGAAGACAGTTGCCACCCTCCCAAGAACCCGTTGAGAACTCCGCCCTGGTTCAGGAATCGCCTTCCGCGACCGGCAGGGAGTTGGTAAATGAAATCACCGTTAAAGACCTGCGGCATATCCAGCAACGACAAACCATAATTGGAGCGTAGATTGTAATTGTCCTGCCACACATCGCCCTCGGCCATCGGGCCGCTCCAACCGCTCCCCGTGTCCATGTCCATGGTTTTGGACCACGTGTAATTGGCAATGAACTGCAGACCGTAGGAAAGGCGTTTCTGGGCGCTCACCTGCAGGGAGTTATAGTTCGACACGCCCCCGTCTTGGGTACTCATAATCCCATAATATTGAGGGTAAGGCCGAAGCAGCTGCAGGTTAGCTCCCGTCGTGATTTGGTGAATCAAATTCTGCGGAACCGTGTCGATGTCCCGGTTCAGTGTGAGGTGCACTCCGTAGCTGCCGACATAGCCCACATCAACCAGAACTCCGCCCCGAAGCTGGTGCTGAATGTCGAATTGCCATTCCTCAAGGTATGGAACGGGGGTGTGATAAGGAATGTAGGTGATTGACTGACCGTTCAACAGAGCGGGAGTACGACTAGCGGCCGTGGGGTAGGTCGGCGATGGAGGACCTTGGGAGAGTGTAAAGATGGGAGAGATCAAATCCGGGGACGTATCGTAGCCTTGAATTGCCCAGCCGATCCCGAGCTGAGCTCCATACGTATCCGCTCCCTCCTGCATATAAAAGAGCCCGTAAGCGCCGCGAATAGACCAGGCGTTTTTGGGGGACCAGGCAAAGCCAATCCGCGGGGCAAACAGATCATAAGCAGTAGCCTGTGGCGCTTTTCGGCCAAGTTGGCCCTGGTACAAGATTGCCCCCGGCGTATTGGTTGCCGGATTCAACACCGTAGGATCGAAATCAGCTTGCCGGCCCAGGTTGTCGCTCCAGCCCGGCTGCGTCCCCCACCGTAGCCCAATGTTCAGCGTAAGGTTGGGTCTGAGCTTGAAGTCATCCTGGCCAAAGAGCTGAACTGACCACATCCGTCCTCCGGGCGTTGATGGGTCATTAACATACCAGGTCTGGGGCAAACCAAGCATGAAGTCAGCGAAGCCTATGCCGGCACTCGTGGGATCCGACGGGTTGCGGCTGTAAATGCCGCTGAACGCAAAATCTCCGGGGTCGATATTCGGCCATGCGACGTTGGTCTGCCATCTAAAGACCTCGCCTCCCAGCTTTAGAATGTGCTTCCCCTTTACCCAAGTAAGAGTGTCAGAGGGGGTTAAGCCCAGTTGCCCCATGATTGCATTCGTTCCCGTGCCAATGCTGGTCGGAATGGTTCCGGAGATCGTCATGTTGGGAAAGGCGTTTTCGGTGAGATTCGGCAGCCCAATGAGAGCCGGATATCCCTTACCCAAGTCGCCGTCATGCCACCCCTGCCCGGCACGAACCATACCAATGTGAAACTCATTCACCAGGGTTGGGCGAATGCTCCATGAATCGGTGACTTGCGCCGAGGAATTTTCGCCGAACCGCGTTGAGTTGCCAACGGGGGAGGTTGGCGCGTACCGGGTGAAAGGAGAGCTGGTGATCTTGTATACCACTTCAACGCGGTTTCTGGGCGTAAGATCAAAGTCCTCCTTCGTTGTCAGAAAGTAGGTGTGTATGTCTTGGCGAGTGGGAAAGTAATAGTTGTTCACAAGACCAGGCAGGTTGGGCAGCGGCATGTATTGCAGCACCTTGGCCGCCACAGGATTAATCTCCCCTGATGGAATCTGGTTCGACGAAAAGGCCTGGCGAACGGATTGCCCATTCACGAGGGTCGTCGTGCTGGGATCGTAGATCGTCGGCAGCCCGGCGGCGCTGAAGTCGCCTTGCCGCATCGCTGGAGTTGGAAATGTGTCGATAGCAATTGGATACGTGATGGAGGGCACACGCTCGTAATTCACGAAGAAAAAAGCCTTGTTACGCTTGACCGGGCCGCCCACATTGAATCCGTAGTCGTTCCAGCGTAGGGGTTGTACACCTGAGGCGAAAAAGTTTCGGGCTGAGAACGCATCGTTTTGATCGAATTCAAACACCGAGCCGTGGAAGCGGTTAGTGCCGCCTTTAGCGATGATATTGAAGATAGCTGTACCCATTCCATACTGGGCGCTGAAATTGTGGGTGTCAAAGCTGATTTCCTCAATATCTTGTTGGTTGGCCGTCCACCCAATGGCATTCTGGCTCTGGGGTTGACTGGCGTTGGCCCCGTTCATCATCCAGACTTCCTGGTATGACGGAGCGCCATTGACCGAGACTCCCTCTCCGCTGGCGTTCTGGCCACCACCACCGCTAACTCCAGGCATCAGGGCCGTAAAGTTATACCAGCTCGCTCCCACGCTGGGAAGCTCTTCAACCGTTGAGACGTCCAGCGTTGTACTTTTCTTCGACGTTTCCGTTTCCACTAGCGGCGCCTCCGCGCTCACGCTGACTTCCTGAGCAACCGACCCGAGCGTCAAAGTCGCATCCACCGAGATCACTTGCACTTGCAGTAGGATTCCGCTTCGCGCAAAAGTCTTGAACCCGGACTTGCTAAAGGTCATCGAATACGGACCAGGCACCAGGAAGCTCAACTCGTAGACACCGCTGGAGTCTGTATTCACCGGTGTTTCAACACCTGTCGCGGTGTTCGTAGCAGTCACTTCGACTTCCGGTACGACAGCCCCGCTTTGGTCAACCACTGTACCGCGAATCTCGCCGGTCGATCTGTTTTGCGCGGTCAAGCGCCCAGCGCTTAATACCAGGGCCACCAAGGCAAATAGAACTATGGGGCTCGCAGTCAGTACAACGTGTGCACGGGAATCTAGGTGCGGATGGTTTCGATTGAGTTTCTGATCCTTGCCCGAAATCAGCAGTTTCATTTTTGTACTCCTTCGCTTGAGATCACAATTCCGCAACAAGTCACTAAGTGGATATTCTCTCCGTGTCTCGTCGCAGACGCGGCTTAGCCGTTGGTGTTACACGGACCTTTTCTCTGAGCTACGTTGAGTAGTTGGTATTTGCCCCGAAAAACAAAAAAGCCCACCGCGGAACTCGTGTCCGACGGTGGGCTGGAATTACTTCGTTAGTACGATCAGGCCTTTACGTAACTCCCCCACTTGTCGGCACGGCGATGGTACATGGACAGCAACAGAGATTTGCCGAGGGCGATATGGCCGTGCCGGAATGTGAGAAAGTTATCATTGCGGAAAGTGTAGTTTATGATTTCCAAATTGCGTGTCAACCAAAGACTTTTTATGCACGTGATCAATGCAACACATGGCAGCTCTCGCGCAGGGCAGGGACTAAAGCTTCAATTCCCATCCCTTGCGGAACGACGGTTTCAGGTGCTGGTTCGCTTCCGGGTTGTTGGTGAAGCGCCGCGCATTGGCATCGTATTCGAGTTTACCTTCGAACCGATAGGCGATGGCGCCAAGCGTGATCCACTCTGCGAAAGGCCCGGCTACGCTAAAGTTCGAGCAAGCGGATTCGCCACCTTTGCAGGCTCTGAGCCAGTCACGATAGTGCCCGGGCGAGCGGGGCAGAATGGGAGCGGGAAGAGTGTAGTCCGCCCACCTGGCGGTCGGCAACAATTGCACTCCTTCACCTCGGCCGACCGTCGCCATGTAGCCTTTATCGCCTACAAAAATCGCTCCGTCCTGCATCAGCACTCCCGGCAAAGGTCCACCCTCTTTGCGGCCGGGAGGTGGAGCTCCACCCAATCGTGAAGTCTCTCCCCCCAGTCCTGCCAAGTGCTGCGGCTTTCCGCTCCAAGCACGACTGGAGCCGATATCGGGCCGGCCCCGCGCCGCGAGATTGTTCTCCTCCGGCAAGAGCACTTCATTCTCGAGACCCTTGGGGTGGTAGTATTTCGCGGGATCACCTGTGCGCGCCGTGTCGTACCAATAGACGGATACTGGCGGCATGTTACCACGGGCCGGGAAATCAAACCGCAGCACGGCATACAACGGGTAGCTAAAGGTGCTTCTTTTCTCAGCGCGGACGCACTCGACCGCAATCGGCGCGGCGAGCCGCAGCGCCTGGTTTGCCGGTCCTAAGGCGTGGATGGCCGCGTCCCCCAGCGAGCCGGTACCGAAATCATAGAAACCGCGCCAATCGTGGGGCACGTAAAAGCCGTAGTTACTTCCGTTGTAGGGACCGGTTCTTCCATCGGGAACGTGGTCCTTATCCCATCCTCCGGAAGTATAGGGGCGCAGGGAGGCGCAACCTAGCCACAGGTCCCAATCCAGTCCGTCGGGCACCGGCTCTTTGGGCGGGATCGATTGGATAGCCTGCGGCCAATTCGGTGAGCTGGTTACGGCGTGAACCTCGGTGACGTTGCCAATCTCGCCGGTCCAGATAATCTCACAAGCGGTCTTATGCCCCTCATGGGAATATCCTTGGTTGCCCATCTGGGTCGCAACTTTGTACTTGAGGGCCGCCTCGGTCAGCAATCGTGCTTCCCAAGGCGTCCGCGTCAGAGGTTTTTCGACGTAAACGTGCTTGCCTCGTTCCATGCACCAAAGCGCGATCGTCGCGTGCATGTGGTCAGCCGTCGAGATGACGACGGCGTCGACGTTCTGATGCTCTCTATCTAGCATCCTGCGGAAATCCGAGTAGCGCGCCGCTTTGTCAAAGCGCTTAAAGGTTGGGCCACCCTGGCGAGTATCCACGTCACAGAGCGCGACGATGTTTTCGGAAAGCAGGCCGCTAAGATTCTGCGCTCCCCGTCCGCCAATTCCGACGGCAGCAATGTTGAGTTTTTCATTGGGTGACTTGTATCCGCCGGCTTTCAGCGAAGGTATGCTGCCAACGTGCGTTCCGAATAGCGCGCGGGCACTTCCGCTAGCCAGTGTGAGCAGCGGTCCCATGAAGAAATACCTGCGCGAGATCAGAGGGCCTGGCACTCTTTATCACCCCTCGAAGAATCGATCTACCGCCGCATCAGGCAAGCGCGTCCCTGCAAAACTGGAGGCACTTTGAGATCTCCGCCGACGCTGTGGACCCCTGCGGGATGCGGTATTCCAGCTCGATAGCCGCAGGGAATTGGTATTTCTCGGCTTTGAGAAGTAGCAGAATCTCCTTCAAAGGCGTATCACCCTCACCCCACGGCGTGTTCCGGCCTCCGTTGGAACGAAACTTGCGGTCCTTCAGATGCAAGCTCGTAATCCGGTCGTGGTGGGCTTTGATAAAGGGAATCGGCGACTGGTTTGTCGCGGCCGCGTAGTGGCCCACATCGAGATTGATTCCGTTGTAGGGCGACTGCGAGAGTGCCACGTCCCAACTGTGCTCATTCACTTGAGTGTGGTTGTGATAGCCCATCCTGACCTTGTATTGAGCGGCGAACTCGCCGGCCCTTTTGCTCAGGCTCGCGTCCTCGGGAAGTTCGACCGTAATCTGGTTGGCGCCCAGCGCCTGGGCGGCGTGAAAGAAGTACTCGAACTCCTCGTCTGTGGTGGCGGGCGTCAGACTGGCAAGTCGGAAAGCGTAGATACTTACGCCGGCATCGTTGTATAGTTTGCGCAGCGACTGGTATTTGCTCATTGGTACTGAAAGCCGCCACGCTTTGAGCTGTTCGGCAGCTTTGCGTCTCGCGTCCTCGAGTTCCTGTGCCGAAGCGTGGGGGTTCACGCCGCTCGGTGCCTGAGGCGATCCGGAGTAGCCATCCCGCGGCTGGCTGGGGGCTCCCGCGTAAGTCTCCGCCCTGACGTCCTGCATTTCGAAGGCGCTTATTCCTAAATCGACGAGGGTGTTCAGGGTTTGGTCGGCGCGCACGGGGATTTCCGGGTAGTTATAGGGCGAAATAATGATGCCGATCTGAACGCCGGCATACTTGGAATCTGGTGTCGTGAAGAACGCGGCCGCGGGTTTGGCCCCGGCAAAAGGGAGCGCCGCAAGCGCGCTCTTGAGAATATCTCTTCGTGCGAAGCTCATTCCTTGAACCACCCTTCTTGTGCAGTCATCTATAGTCGACTTGAAGAGCCATGGACTTGCCACATCCACTCGTCTCGAACGCGCGCTGTTCAGATCGCGGAACGAGCGTCACCACAGCACGAACCCGGATGAACACGGCGCAATGAGTAGTCGACACTTCACTGTTTCTTGGCGGTAAAGTCGCCGTCTGCACCGGACGGATCAACCGAGATCGAACCCTTGATCGAACTGTCGGAATCCAAGGTGCCCGTGAACGTGAGCGTATACTGTGTACCTTGATACTCCACGGTGAATTTCCAGCTCACGTCCTTGCCTTTCACCTCTCCGACCACATCCGACGCGTCGGTCTCAGCTAACTTGCAAGTCCCTGTGAGCTTAGCGTCGGCCTGTTTCAGGGTGCAAATTGGAGCAACCGGATGATCCTCAACCGAGCCGTCAACTTTCCACACACCCGAGATATCAGCAGCCGCTGCGGGAACTGCTGTTAACAGCAGGAAAAGCATGGTCGTCTTCATGGGTCTCCTCCGTAAGCTGATGATTTTCTTGAGCAAGAAAAGGAATCCGCACGTTTATGCGAATAGCTCGCAAGGTTGGACGCCGAACTGGCGTCAACACCTTACGTCACCTTGTCCCGCAGCCACGCGGGAAATTCCTCGCTCACCGAATCGCGCCGCAGAAAAAACAAAACCCACCGCAGAACTCGTGTCCGACGGTGGGTTGAAACAGCCCGTTAAATGTGGTGCCCCTTAGCTGATTCCTCCCGCGATCGTCACGTGGGTGCAAGACGTACAAGGGCACATGCAACATTCCCGGGCCCTCTCGCCATTTGTGCCGACTCGCATGGATATGATCATATCGAAAGTCGTAATATAAGATATCTTATCGGCCTTGTCAAACGAAATCATCGAGGGAATCACCGACGGTGTGTTGCTGAATATGCGAAACCACGTTCGGAACGCGGCAAAGTGAGCGCACCCAGGCGGCATATCACACCGCAGTTGTGTTTTATTCGTACTATCTGTTGCCACCGTTCTTTCACGTTGCAAGCAGCATGTGTAGCTTGACAGGACAAGGCGGGTATTTACTATATTAGATTTTTCGGCTCTGAGAGATCACTGAGGCTTGAGCGCTTGGCCGCACTCGCTCCGACTTATTGCTCGAGAGGAATTAAGCGCTTGCCGAAGACTGTAGCATTTATCGCGCACGGCGGCGGTCCGACCGCAGTCCTGAACGCCAGTCTGTTGGGCGTGGTCCAGGAGGGGCATCGGCATTTCCGCCGGCTGTGGGCAGCCTGCGGTGGGTTGCCGGGCCTGCTAAAAGGGCGGGTCGCAGACCTTCTAGCGGTTCCTGTCTCCCGCATCGGGCGCATGGCGGAGCAGCCGGGATCCATGATCGGTAGTTTCCGCGGTGCGACAACCGACGATCACATTGCTCGTATTCTTGAGGCCTTTCGTCGATATGGCGTCCGCCACTTCTTCTATACCGGCGGGAACGGGTCAATGGGGACGGCGCTGAGGATCGCGCGGGCTGCCGCCGTCGAGGGATTCGCCCTCACGACGATCGGCATTCCCAAAACTGTTGATAACGACATTTGCGAAACCGATCACTGCCCGGGCTTCGGCAGTGCCGCCCGTTTTGTGGCCACGGCCGTCCGCGAGATCGGCCTTGACCAACGCGCCCTGCCCACTCCGGTCTCGATTATCGAGGTGATGGGGCGAAACGCGGGCTGGCTGGCCGCAGCAGCCATTCTGGCGCGGCAGCACAAGCACGATCCGCCGCATCTTATCTGTGTTCCCGAACATCCCTTCAAGGTCGGGGAGTTTCTGGAGGCGGTGGACAGGGCACTGCAAAAAATGGGGTGGTTTGTGGGCGTCGTCGCGGAGGGTCTTCGCGACCCAGCGGGACAGATGGTGAGCGCAGCGCACGGTACGAACCTCGACGCGAAGGGCCGGCCTTTGATGGGAGGGGTGGCGGCCGAGTTGGCGGCCCTGGTTTCGGCAAGACTGCGCGTCCGAGCCCGCAGCGAAAAGCCGGGTATCCTTGGACGGGCCCTGCGTTTGTGTCGATCGCCGGTGGACGCCCAGGAAGCTTATGAGACGGGCCGTTTTGCGGTGCAGTCGGCCGTCTCAGGTGCGTCCGAACGAATGGTGGCCCTGAGGCGGCCACAGGGGAGAAAGTACCACGTGGGTTTAGAGTTGGTTCCGCTATCAAAAGTGAGCGAGCGCGAGCGAGTGCTGCCGGCGCGCTATTGCCCCCGCCAATCCGCGATAACCTCCGAGTTTCGTCGCTATGTGGCACCACTCATCGGGGATGCCCTTCCCTCTGCCGATTACCTGGACGAGGGAGTGTGCTGACTCGTGGCTGAATACCACGAATTCTCATTCCGATACGGCTCCGGGACGCTGCGTTTATCCGTTCCTTCTCATTGTCCGTTTGAGACGTTACTGCCACGATCACTTCCCGCCCTCAACGATCCGGTTTCCGCGATTCGCGCGGCCTTGGCACAACCGATTGGCACACCGCCTTTACGGAAAACTCTCCGTCCGGGCGAGCGTGTGGCGATCCTCGTAAACGACATCACACGTCTTGTGCACAGCGACGTGTTTCTTCCCATTCTTGTCGACGAAATGAATGCTTGTGGCATTCCCGATCGCGATATCTTCATTGTCTTCGCGTTGGGCCTCCATCGGATGCTGTCGGCAGAAGAGCGATGCCACATTGTTGGGGAGAGAATCGCGCGCCGGATTGCCCTCTTCGATCACGATTGCCGGACGCGTGAGAATCTCGTGCTGCTGGGCCGCACCAGCCGCGGCAATGAGGTTTGGATCAACCGCCGCGTGCATGAGGCTGACCGCGTCGTCCTCACCGGCGAGATTATTTATCATCAGATCGCAGGATACAGTGGAGGACGCAAGAGCTTGGTTCCGGGAGTGGCAGGAGCCGATACGATCAACTTCAACCACCGGCTAATCCTTGATCCGCATTGCCGCCCGGGCCTGCTCGAGGGCAACCCGGCTCACGAGGATCTGCTGGAAGCGTGCCGACTGTTCGACCCGGACTTCCTGCTGAACGTGGTGCTGTCGCCTTCCGGCGAGTGGGTTCGCGTCGTCGCAGGGCACTACGATCTCGCGCATCGAGCCGGGTGCGAAACGGTCGATCAGTTGTGCCGCATTCCGGTCGGCGAGGCGTATGACATGGTCCTGGCGAGTGCGGGCGGCTTCCCGTTGGATATCGACCTGCGGCAAGCCCACAAAGGTATGGAAAACGCTGCGCGTGCGCTTCGTTCGGGCGGCGTCCTCATCTATTTCGCCGAGTGTCCGGATGGCACAGGAAGCCGGCTGATTGACGAATGGGTTCAGACGTATTCCGATACCCAGGAAATGGAACGTGAACTGCGTTCCCATTTCCTCGTAGGCGCCCACAAGGCGTATTGGCTGGCACGGCTAGGGGACCGGGTAAAGGTCCTTTTGGTTTCCAATTTGCCCGAGAATCTCGTCCGCAAGTGCCACTTGCATCCAGTATCCGATCCGAATAACGCCCTCGCGGACGAACTGCGCCGGCTGGGAGCAGGCCCGCGCGTCGCGTACATTCCGTACGCGGGAATCACGCTTCCTCAGCCTGCGGACGAACCGACCTTCGCGGCTTGAGTTCAATGCTCCTGAACGGTTGAAGCCAAGGGAAAATGGAGGACGACTATGGCAACAGCGATCGTGGAAAAGAGGGAATTCCCCATGCTTATCGGCGGCGAGTGGGTGCGCACAGGCGCGCCGCGGACGATCCGACTACCCTACGATGGCACTCCGGTGGGAGAAGTTTATGAGGCGGACGCGGCGCTCGCCGAACGCGCTTTGGCTGCAGCGCACGCCGGAGCGCCCGCCATGGCAGCACTCACTCAATACGAGCGTGCCGAGCTCCTCGAGCGCATGCGACGTTTGCTCGAGCGCGACGCCCAAGAGTTTGCTCTGCTCGTCTGTTACGAAAGCGGGAAGCCAATTCGCGAAGCCCGCGTCGAGGTGGAGCGCAGCCAGCAGACGCTCATCGCCTCCGCGGACGCCGCGCGAAATCTTCGCGGAGAGGTCATTCCCATGGACGCTGCGCCCATCGGCAAAGGGCGTTGGGGCATGACGGTGCGTGAACCACTGGGAGTGATCGGCGCCATTACACCCTTTAATGTGCCGTTAAACCTCGCCTTGCATAAAATCGGCCCCGCTTTCGCGGCGGGCAATAGCGTTGTGCATAAGCCTTCAACAAATACTCCCCTCAGCGCTCTGCGCCTTGCAAGGCTGATCGAGGAGGCGGGCGCGCCGCAGGGTGCTTATAACATTATCACGGGTCCCGGCGGCGCCTTGGGGCCCGTGGTGATCAAGGATCCGCGGGTGGCCATGATCACCTTCACCGGCAGCGTACCCGTGGGAGAACAGATCCGGGCACAGATCGGGCTGCGACGTGTCACGCTCGAGCTGGGCTCGAATTCGTCTGTCATCCTCGAGCCCGATTGCGACCTGGATACCATGATCCCACGCTGCGTTACTGGAAGCTTCTCACATTCCGGGCAGGTCTGTATCTCGGTACAGAATATCTACGTCCACGAATCGATTGAGAAGACATTCACGGAGCGTTTCATTGCGGCGACCGAGAAACTTCAGATCGGCCACCCCCTAGTTGAGTCTACGGACATTTCTTCTCTGATCTCGCTGACGGAAGCGGAGCGAGTGGAAGAATGGATTAAGCGCGCGCGTGCACGCGGGGCGCGGGTGCTGCTCGGTGGAAAGCGAAACAACACCACGGTTGAGCCCACCATCCTCACGAATGTGGCGCCTGATTTGGAGGTGTGCTGCCGCGAGGTTTTCGGTCCGGTCGTGGTTTTGCACTCTTACCGGAAACTGGCGGACGCCATTGATGCCGTGAATTCGAGCGAATACGGCTTGCAGGCCGGCATCTGCACACGTGACATGGGGAAGGCCTTCGACGCAGCCCGGCGAATCCATGTGGGGGGCGTCATCGTTAATGACGTCCCCACCTTCCGCGCCGACCACATGCCTTACGGAGGCGTCAAGAAGAGTGGTATCGGCCGCGAGGGTCCGCAGTTTGTCGTGGAGGAGATGACAGAACTAAAGCTGATTTGTTGGCGAGGCTAGTGAGAACTGGCGAGTGCAGGCTCGTATTGAGGCGCCGACCGGAGCGTTCGAGGGGAATAACTTGAACCCGCACGAGAAACTCGGAATCAAGTCGTAATGGGCTCTGAGCTTCCGCTCATAAAAGTCTTGTTCTTATCACCCACCCAGTACCGTTCGCCGGCAATGCACCAGATAAATTCAAGAGGGCTCTCTTGTGAAAAAACAGGATGATAATTCAGGAAGGGAATGGTGACCATGTCGCCTTCCTGGACTTCCCTTACAAAGCTGAGGCGTTCGGGTGAGTCGTACACTTCCATGGAGCCATGTCCCTTAAGGAAGAAATAAACCTCTTCCTGATCGGTGTGATTGTGAGGTGGCCAGGAACGCTGATGCGGCTGGAAGAAGGTGTATCCTGCCACCAGTTTGTCGGCAGATTCCGAAACATCAAACAGCATATAAACATCTTTGCCTTTGAGGCGTCGAATGCGGTCCTCCCGCTTACTGAATTCGGAAAAGCTGGAATGAAAGGGAGGATGTTCCCTGGCGGCCGGTGCCGAGCACTGCACGATGCGAGCCGAGTCTCGCGACGAGTTGCCGATGCGGAAGGCCGTTCCGCTGGGGATGTACAGAGTATCGTAGGAATTGAGTTCGAAGCGCCGTTCCCCAATAGAGACCGTTGCGCTGCCGTGCCACATGAAAAGTAGACTCTCTTGCCCCGGGAATTGGAATTCACCCGAGCTCGCAGCGGGAGATATCTCGAATTCGCCACAAGATAGATAGTGCAAGTGGGCCGAGGTGGGCGTGAAGTGCTCGCGATAAACGACGGGCGGACTTGAAGCATGAAACAGATTGCCCGGCCGTACTGGATCGGCTCTCAACTCGGATTCCCCTGAGTCGCTCGATGCTCTGTTGTCGGTACCGACGCTGACGCTCATTGCTTCCTCCCCGTGACTCGGTGCGCACTCACACGAAGCGCACTTCCTGAATTGCGTCTTTGCGAAATTCCATTGGCGACATCTTTCGGCAGTTGCGCACTAGCAAAAACAGCCCGAGGAGCGCACCCAAAGGCAGGGCGCCGGCGGCAATAAAGACGGGCAGAAACGAGAAGCGACTCACGACAAATCCTGTCGTAAGACTCATTCCCATATTCATCAGGCCTTCGCCGACACCCGTCAAGCTGGTGACGCGCGCCTGCGCGGAATGCGGGAAGACGTCCGTGATCACCGCTATTTCGATATTGCTCAGAATGTTGGCTCCTAGAATCCCCATGCCCGCCAAAAGATCCGCTGACCTTACTGAGTTTACCGCCGGCACGAGGCACGTGCAAACGGCCGCGATGAGCCCACCGATCGCGAAGGTGAGCTTTCGCGAAGCATCGACGGAATAGCCATGCCGGATCAGCCACCCGGAGAAGTACCCTCCGCCTGCCTGCCCGATCCCGCCGACGAAGTAGGCAAGACTCGCAAGGCCCGCCATGGACGCGAGCGTGACGCCGCGCCCCCTCACCAGATAGAGCGGAAGCCAAAACCAGTAAAAAGCAGTGAGAGGACCTGAAAATGACCGCATCAAAACCACACCCCACACTTGGCGGGGCCGAAGCAGGCTGCTCAGAGAAACCGTTTGATCTTGCGGGACCGATTCGGCGCGCCGCCTCAAGGCCGGACGACAGGCCTGGAGCCAGGGCAATACCCAAATCAAGCCAATAACGCTGGGCAGGAAGAAGGCCGCGCGCCAACCATAATGCACGGTAATGAACACAACTATCGGAGGTGCAATGACGGAACCCAGGATGCTGCCCGTATTGAAAATCCCCAGCGCGAAAGCGCTTTGGTCCGCCAGGAAAAGTTCTCCCACTGCCTTGACGCCGGCGGGATAGTTACCACATTCAAACACGCCCATAGCAAGGCGCAGGCCGCTGAAGGAGCAGACGGTTCTGGCAAAGGCCTGAAGCGCGTTGGTAAGTGACCACCCGACGCAGAGGGCAGGCAGAGCCAAGCGAAATCCGATTCGGTCGACCAGCGTTCCGGCGGGAATCTGGCCCAGCGTCATCCCGAGCGAGAAGGCAAAAACGATGTACGAATACTGCGTGCTGGAAAAGTGCAGCGTCGACTGCAGGGTAGGCGCCACGGAGCCGAGCACCAACCTGTCCATGAAGTTGACGGTCATGGAAATGAGGAGGAGGACAGCAATCCACCAGGAGTGGAAGGTTGCCGCCTTCATCGACGTGGAGATGTTCTGGTCAGGCTTCATCGCTGATCGAGTGGATAACATGGAACCAAGCTGATTGAAGCGCCATACGCTCGCTGCTGGTAGTCATACGAAGAGCAGGGAGGTGAGCCTGGGCCGCAAGCGAAACAAGCATCCAAGAAAAGTCATAAAGCTATTGGAAACGGCCAACTGTAAGCGCCACCAATCCCGCGCTCACGACTCCAAGTTTGAGTCCATCTCTAAGAACCATGCGCGACCAGAAAAGCACCATTCCCGACGCGCTTGATTTCGAAGCCCCGTGGGTGTTTTGCAATTCTCTCCTCGCGCTGGCCCGGCAGAAGCCTGTACGCAGCGAATGCGAGAGGCCTGGCGACTCCGATCCACTCACCCTCGGGAGCGCGCAGCCCCGGGCTATACGACTCAGGTGCTCTCCTCGTTACCAATTCGGCCGTCGCGTTCCTAAGCGAGTCGCTCGGCCACAAGGGCTCTACGGCTGCAGGCAAAAGCCCAGCTATGGAATGGGTTTAGAAAAGCGCGCCTCGAGGCATGTGTCCTGGTCTACAAGACACAAGCTCCAGGCTATCTACAGATACAGCGTAAGAGGTGCGCAACACAAACCGTGGTTTTCGCAGCGGCAAAAATCGTCGTATCGTAAAACGAAATGCGCCTGTCGGCTTGCATGAATAGAGAATAACATACGTCAGCGGAAAATTGAACAGAAGCCGATAGGGCGCGATAGTGGTGTACCTCAGCGCGCGGTTGAGGCTGCGGGGTCGGCTGCAGTGTCAGCATCGGGATAAAAGGAAACCAAAGCCGTCAGCCTGATGGGAGCCAGGTTCTGAGAGCTTCATCGGCGGGAACGCGGTAGGAACTCTGCATCTAACCCTATAGATTTTTTGGTCATGGATTACCTTGAGTTGAATCGCTGCCCACCCCTGGCTAAACAGTCGGCGACCAGCGTAGAACTATGTCCGTCGGAGCGATTGCCGGCCGCGGGCTCGCGGGTTTAGCATTGTCCATCGTAGTGTTTTGGGCCATTCTCATCCGCCTTGAAACACTGCCGATGGTGAGTTCTGGCGCCATCGCGGAGGCTTTCGTCGGCTATCTGATTCTGGCCACGGCATTCGCCCAGGTTTACTGGATCATGATTCACATGATCGACCATCCCTTCAACCAGGTGATTCTGCCGTCCCAGATGAGTACGCTTCTCTATTTCAGTATGATCACTCTTACCTCGCTCGGCTACGGCGGCATCTTGCCGATCAACCCTTATGTAAGACTGGTAGCCGCATTCGAAGGGGTGATTGGTATTTTCTATATCGCAGTTATTGTCGCGCGCTTGGTTGTGTCTTACCGCCGCGCGGCGGGAACCGAAGAAAGAAATTCGGTCGGGGAGTAGTGGTCCAAGAGATTCCGCCCCGGAAATTCCGGTTAATGTGTTTCGGAACGGCGCCCCACGGTGCCGTCGCCCTGATTAAGAAACGTTACACGACAACGACAACGGCCTTTCCACACTCATAGACTCGCAGCGTCTCTGCATCTTAGATCAGCGTCTGCTCGACCGGGGCCCAAGTGTCGTCCGGGTCATACTGTTGAATTGAGGCCACGGTCTTGGCTGTGTCGGGACCCAGGTCCCGTTCGTAGACGATGCCTTCGGGGCCAATCTGGAAGGTCATGATTCCGGTTTCACCATACTTGACGGGCACGGCGAGAAAATTCTGAATCGCTAACTTACATATGGCAATGACTACCCCAAAAGCGCTAGAATCGGCCACGGACAAGAAGCTGCCCGATCAGCCAAATGAACAAGAAGGACCTGAGTGAGCGCGACATCTGTACCAAGTTCATCACCCCTGCTGTGAAGCGGGCGGGCTGGGATGAAATGACGCAGATTCGCGAAGAGTTCAACTTCACCAAGGGCCGCATTATTGTTCGTGGGAAACTCGTTACACGTGGCAAGGGCAAGCGCGCCGATTACATCCTTTACTACAAACCTAACATCCCACTCGCCCTCATCGAAGCAAAGGACAACAACCACAGTGTCGGCGATGGCATGCAGCAGGCCCTTGATTATGCCGAGACGCTCAAAATCCCCTTTGTATTCACTTCCAACGGCGACGGATTTGTGTTCCATGACCGCTCGGGCACGAGCCCCGAGAAGGAATCCAATATCGGGATCGATCGGTTCCCTTCGCCTACCGAACTCTGGGAAAAGTACCGAACGTGGAAAGGGCTGACCCCCGAAGCGGAGCAGGTTGTGCTGCAAGACTATTTCGAAGATGGCAGCGGCAAAGCCCCCCGCTATTATCAGTGCAACGCCATCAACTCCGCCGTCGAGGCCATTGCCAAGGGCCAAGACCGTATCTTGCTGGTAATGGCCACGGGCACCGGCAAGACGTATACGGCTTTTCAAATTATCTGGCGCTTGTGGAAGGCCGGCCGGAAAAAGCGCATCCTCTTCCTTGCCGACCGAAATGTCCTGGTTGACCAGACGATGGTTAACGATTTCCGTCCCTTCGGCGAAGTGATGGCCAAGCTCAGCACGGAATCGAAAACCATCGAGCGCGCGGACGGCAGCGAGGCCAAGCTTACCGCCGCTGTCGACAAAAAGCGCCGCATCGATACGGCCTATGAGGTTTACCTTGGCCTCTATCAGGCCATCACTGGCCCGGAGGAGCGCCAAAAGCTTTTCCGCGAATTCTCGCCGGGCTTTTTTGACCTGATCGTCGTCGATGAGTGCCACCGTGGCAGCGCCGATGCCGATTCGGCCTGGCACGAAATTCTCGAGTACTTCTTCGGCGCAACCCAGATCGGCCTCACCGCCACGCCCAAGGAAACCGAATACGTCTCCAACATCCACTATTTCGGCAAGCCAGTCTATTTCTACTCCCTCAAACAGGGTATTCGCGACGGTTTCCTTGCCCCCTACAAGGTCGTTCGGGTTCATATTGATCGGGATGTGGAAGGCTACCGTCCCGAACCGGGCAAGACGGACCGCGAAGGCAACGAAGTCGAGGACCGCATCTATAACCTGAAAGATTATGACCGCACCTTCGTCATCGATGAACGCACTAAACTCGTCGCCAAGAAGGTCAGCGAATTCTTAAAACAGAGCGGCGACCGTTTCCAGAAGGCCATTCTCTTCTGCGTTGATGAAGAGCACGCGGCGCGAATGCGTCAGGCGCTCGTAAACGAGAATAAGGACCTCTGCGACCAGAACCATCGCTATGTCATGCGAATCACCGGTAGTGACACGGAGGGGCAGAACGAGCTGGGGAACTTCATAGACCCGGAGGCGAAATATCCCGTCCTGGTCACCACTTCGCGCCTGCTCTCAACCGGCGTGGATGCGCAGACATGCCGGCTGATTGTGCTGGAACGAGCCGTGGGCTCGATGACGGAATTTAAGCAGATCGTGGGCCGCGGCACGCGCGTCCACGAGGACACCAAGAAATTCTATTTCACGCTCATCGATTTCCGGGGAGCAACCAACCATTTTGCCGACCCGGACTTTGATGGCGAACCGGTGCAAATCTATGAGCCGGGCGACGATGACCCCATCGCGCCACCTGACGTGCCGCCCATCGCCAGTGAAGACGAGGCGCCCATTCCGCCCGAACCCGGCGGCGATGAAGTCGTCGTTGACGGCGAAACGCCCGACATCACCATCACCGACGATGAAGAACCCCGCAAGAAAGTGTACGTGGATGGCGTGCCCGTGGCCATTGTCGCCGAGCGGGTTCAATACATGGATGAGGATGGCAAACTGGTGACCGAGAGCTTGCGGGACTTCACCAAGAAGGCGCTGCGCAAGCACTTTTCGAGCCTTGATAATTTCCTCCAACGCTGGAATGAGGCGGACCGCAAGCAAGCCATTATCGATGAACTCGCGAGCGAAGGGCTGCCGCTTGAGCCGCTGGCCGAAGAGGTGGGCAAGGACCTTGACCCCTTCGACCTGATCTGTCATGTGGCGTTTGACCGGCCTCCGCTCACCCGGCGGGAGCGCGCGGAGAACGTCCGCAAACGCGATGTCTTTACCAAATATGGTCCGCAAGCCCGAGCCGTGCTGGAAGCGCTGCTCGAAAAATATCAGGACCAGGGCGTGATCAATCTTGACGATCCCCGCGTCCTGCAAATCCCGCCCTTCGATGCCATGGGGACGCCCTTTCAGCTTATCAAGCAGTTCGGCACGCGCGCCAACTTCACTCATGCCGTCCACGAACTCCAATCCGTCCTTTATGCAGGAGCAGGTTAAATCATGGCTGTCCGTAACACGGTAAAGTCCATCCAAGACATCATGCGCCAGGATGTAGGCGTTGATGGCGACGCTCAGCGCATCTCGCAGATGTGTTGGATGTTCTTTCTCAAAATCATTGATGACCAGGACCAACAACTGGAGTTGATGAATGAGGACTACCGTTCGCCCCTTCCGGCAAAACTCCAGTGGCGCGCCTGGGCCGCCGACCGCGAGGGCATCACGGGCGATGAATTACTGACATTCGTCAACGCCCAGCTCTTTCCGCAGCTCAAGGAACTTACTGTGGGTGGAAAGCAGGGTGACCGCCGCCGCGTGGTGCGCGGCGTCTTTGAGGACGCTTACAACTACATGAAGTCCGGCCAGCTTATGCGGCAAGTGGTGAATAAGATCAATGAGGTGGATTTCAACGACCTGGCCGAGCGCCAGCACTTCGGCGATATCTACGAGCAAATCCTGAACGACCTGCAAAGCGCCGGAAACGCCGGCGAGTATTACACGCCTCGCGCCGTCACCGCTTTTATGGTTGACCGCACCGACCCGCACCCCGGCGAACTGCTGCTTGACCCCGCCTGCGGCACCGGAGGCTTCCTGACCTGCGCGCTGCGCCACATGCGCGAGCGGTATGTGAAGAAGCCTGAAGACGAACAGAAGATGCAGCAGGCCTTGCGCGCCGTCGAGAAAAAGCAGCTCCCCCACATGCTCTGCGTCACCAACATGCTGCTGCACAACATCGAGGACCCCAGCTTTGTGCGCCGCGACAACACTCTGGCACGGCCCTACATCAGCTACACCGCTTCCGACCGCGTGGATATTGTATTAACGAATCCGCCCTTCGGCGGGCGCGAGGAAGACGGAATCGAGTCAAACTTCCCCAAGCACTTTCAGACGCGCGAAACTGCCGACCTGTTTCTTGCACTCATTATCCGCCTGCTCAAACCCGGCGGGCGCGCCGCCGTGGTGCTGCCGGATGGCTCGCTGTTTGGCGAAGGCGTGAAGACGCGATTGAAGGAACACCTGCTGGAAGAGTGCAATCTGCATACTATCGTCCGCCTGCCTAATAGCGTGTTTAAGCCTTACGCCAGCATCGGAACCAATCTGCTGTTCTTCGAGAAAGGCGAGCCGACCAAGGAGATCTGGTTCTACGAACATCGCGTTGTCGAAGGCCAAAAAGCCTACTCGATGACCAAGCCCATTCGCGTCGAATACCTGAAGCCGTGCGCGGATTGGTGGGGCGGAATGAAGCGCAAAGGAAGAAAGGAGAATGATCTCGCCTGGCGCGTGACCATCGACCAAGTGAAAGAGCGCGGCTATAACCTGGACATCAAGAATCCACACACCGTCGCCGATGACCACGGCGACCCGGAGGAACTGCTGGCGAAGTTGAATGAGGCCGAGTGCAGAGCCACGACCCTGCGCGACCAGCTTAAGGCGATTCTGGGTGAGGCGCTGCTGCGATGAACCCCGGGATGCTTTTCTCACATTTCGACCGAATCAGCGATGCACCGGACGCAGTGCCACAACTTCGCCGTTTCATCTTGGACTTAGCTGTGCGGGGAAAGCTTGTGGAGGAAGAGCCGAAGGATGAACCGGCCTCCGAACTGATCAAGCGCATTCAGGTGGAGAAGGCTCGGTTGGTGAAGGAAGGAAAGACTCGAGCAGCGGAGCCAGCCACTCCTATCGAGAAGGACGAGGAGCCGTTTCAGGTTCCATACGGCTGGTGCTGGGCGCGTCTTTCAACTCTTAGCAGGAGAATTCATTACGGATTCACCGCCTCAGCTAACAAGTCAATCACGGATGTGCGCCTCCTGCGAATTACAGACATTCAGGACAACTCAGTCGATTGGGACTCCGTACCTGGGTGCGAGATTTCAGTTGGCGAGGTTGAGCAATACAAGCTTGGTAAGGGCGACATATTGATTGCTCGTACCGGTGGAACTGTCGGCAAGACATTTCTTGTGCGGCATGTTCCGGTGACGGCCGTATTCGCTTCGTATTTAATTCGCGTTCAGGGCTCGTGCGAGCTTTACGACCAATATTTAAAGTTGTTCCTCGAATCTCCCGTCTACTGGAGGCAGTTGGAGGACGGCACCAGAGGGGGAGCGCAGCCAAACGTCAATGGACAAACGCTTGGCCAAATGACGGTAGCGGTGCCACCCCTGGCCGAGCAACACCGCATCGTGGCCAAGGTGAATGAATTGATGGCGCTCTGTGACCGGCTGGAGGCGGCGCAGGCGGAGCGGGAGAGCCGGCGGAGTCAACTGGTCGCGGCGTCGCTCAATCAACTGAACCAGCCCGCGGGCGCCGGCGCAACCGAAACGTTCCGGGAGCACGCCCAATTCTACCTCACCCATCTCCCGCGCCTCACCACCTGCCCCGAGCACATCAAGCAACTCCGCCAAACCATCCTTAACCTTGCCGTGCGCGGTCAGCTTGTACCACAGGACCCGAACGACGAACCGACGATCACACTCCTTAACCGAATACGGGTGAAGCCATCCGAGCTGGAGCCGTTCTCAATCCCGCCTTCATGGGTGTGGGTGTCGGTCGAACAGATCGGCGAGTCGCGCCTTGGCAAAATGCTCGACAAAGGCAAGAACAAGGGAACGTACCGACGTTATCTGAGGAACGTAAACGTCAGGTGGCTTGATTTCGACATATCAGACGTCTTGGAGATGCGATTCGAAGATACGGAGCTCGACGAGTTCACCCTTCGGAGGGGAGACGTTCTTATTTGTGAGGGCGGCGAACCGGGAAGAGCGGCTGTGTGGGATGAGCGTGAAAAGGACATCTACTTCCAAAAAGCCATCCATCGGGTTCGTTTCAGTCAAGGTGTTTCGCCGCACTTCTTTGTGGCTACCCTTCAGGAGGCGGTGCAAAGTGGACGGCTGTCCACTCATTTTACGGGAGTCACTATAAAGCACTTCACAGGTAAGGGACTTTCATCATTTGTGTTTCCAATTCCGCCCCTAGCCGAACAACACCGCATCGTCGCCAAGGTGGACGAACTGATGGCCCTCTGCGACCGGCTGGAAGAGCAACTCCCGACCGCCCAGACCGAAAGCCGCCGCCTGCTGGAAGCCGTCCTCCACCAGGCCCTGAACGGCAATGACGTGCCCAGGTAACCACCCCCACCGCTTCCGCCAACCACCCCGGCGCTCGACGCGCCACCCCTCCTGAATCAGGAGGGGAGCCGCAAAACGAAAGCTCCCCTCCTCAGATGAGGAGGGGTGGCGCGCTGAGCGCCGGGGTGGTGCTGATGCTTCAGACTCCAACCAACGGAGCCTCCGCCAGCCGAGGTATCATCGGGATGGTTGACTTCGTTGGTACTTGACAAATTGGGTAATATAGGCTAGGATTGTCAGTTCGGACAAGGCGCGCAGGGCCTGTCGCATACGCCATGCCAGAAACTCCTCTTTTGTTGTCGTCCATAGACCCTGCCTGTGGTTTCTGCCTCCAAGTGCAGTCGAGAAGTCGAGGAGTGCAAAAGCAAGGGCAGGTAGGCAGATGGGCAGGTGGGCAGATCGTTGTCGAGGAATTGGACACCAATTGCCGACCGCAAGCGACGGTCCGCAGGCCGGAAGATGGCGCAGGGCTCCCCAACGTCTCGACTCCACAGCTTACCCACTGCAAAATCGGGGGAACAAAGCGAGAATGTCTATGAAAACAAATGACAAGTAGAAAAAGTCGCTGAGCCGTGGAGTGCCTCGGCCTAGCTGGCGTCGATCGGCAGCAAGGTCACTCCATCCAGAATGAGAAGCCAAAAGCCGTTCGCGGAGTCGAGAGGAGGCCCCCCAACCATGAACCACGCCGTCCTTGGCAATATAGACATTACTGTTGCCGGTGTTGGGGTTATTCGGGTAAACCTCCAACTGGATAAAATGGGTTTACCGAACTGCCCTCCAGCCCGCTTTCGTCCGGTACCGTCACGCCGCACGGAACGCTACTCGTGTCGGACCTGAATGGGGACGGGCTAGATGACGTCGTGCAAGCTTACCTGAGTAACGGCCAATTGGTGATTCAGCCGCTGATGTCTAACGGGCGCTCCCTCGAGATCCAATCGGCCCAATCCTTCAACATCCTCAATTTAGGTACGGCCCTGCCCACGCTGCTTCCCATGGAGGTAAACGGAGACGGGCTTCCGGATCTGGTGGTGGCTCACGGGGTAAATCATCAGCTTTCTCTCAATGTCCTGCTTTCAACCGGTTCCGGATACACTCAGCCGGCAACAATAAACCAGCCGGCGCAGGTTCTTTTTGCGAACCTCTTGCCCATGGACTTCAACGGTGACGGCAAAACCGACTTGGTTATGGCGTCACGCGCGCAAACTCTCACTCTCACTCCGGTACCGTCCAATACGCAGTTCCCGGACCTGATGACCACCATCACGAATGGGCTGGGAGGCAGTTATTCAATTACCTACAAGCCTCTCACGGATGCAACGGTATACAGCAAGGGTGGCGATGGCGTCGAGGAAAGTGTGGAAGCGCGGGGCGTTTTTAGCACGGCGGTTTCCGGAGTCAGCTACCAGATAAGTTCAACGTTTTCTTCCACGGCGGCTACCGCCGGCGCCTCATACGCAACGCGAAGAGTCCGTTTTCCGAAGTATGTCGCCGCTGCATACACCAAGAACGATGGACGCGGCGGCGCTTACACTTATCAGCAGTTCTACACAGGGGCACTGGTGGACCTGACAGGGAGAGGTTGGCTGGGCTACGAATCCGTTTCGACTTCCGACTTGAGCACAGGCACGACGACGCTGGTGGCTTACAACCAGTTGTTCCCACTGTCGCACTTCACGAGTTCCTCGACCCTCATGAAAAGCGCAACTGACTCCGCCCCTGCCCTTCTGTTGTTGAAGACGTCTCTGGGTTACGACCCAGTGGAAAGCGGCCCCAATACGGGCCCTGGCATCTATCAGGCCCGGCAAACCTCTATGCAGACCGATTTTTACACCTATGCTGGGCTGGACTCGAGCACTCCGGATTGCTCCTTTGTAAAGACCTTCAGTAATTTCGATGCCTACGGAAATTCCCAGCTCATAGCGCACACCGGAAACGCTCTGGCAGCAGAATTGTACGTTTCCAAGACCTACGAGAACGACCCGACCCGTTGGCGCATTGGCTATGAAGTGAGTTCAAGAGCGACCGCAGACAGCGGAGGGATGCAAGTTTTGTCATGGACTCAAGCCACCTACCTGCTGAATATGAGCGTGCACACCTCCTCTTTGTGGCACGATCAGACAAAGCAGTTTCTGACCACTACGTACGGCTACGATCAGTTCGGAAACCGCACCAGCATTCACAGCCCTAACGGCAGGGTGACGAATATGGTCTTCGAGCCGGCGTACCACACTTACCTCCAGCAAAAAACAGAGGTCGTGGGAAGTAAGAGTCTGGTGTCTTCGTTTGCGTACTACCCTGAGAGCGGCGAACTGCAGTCCCATACGGACGAAAACAACGTTACGTTTTCCCAACAATTGGACGGCCTCGGCAGGGTCGTTGGGAAGACCGGCCCCAATCCTTCGGGTGCGACCGTGCAGTTTATGACCCGAGCCTGGGAAACCGAAGAGACTGGGGTCTACGAACAGATGAACAGGCTGGTGGATTTGAATTGGTCACATCCTTCGTGGTCGATGGCGCCCTGATCATCGGCGGAGGCGTCGCGCTGTCCTTCGGTTTCGGCACGTTGGGTTCGGCACTCATGGGGGCGGGAATAACAGGCCTTATCTATGACATCAAGGTGGCCGCAACAGGGCAGAGCTTCTCCTGGAAGGACTGGGGCGAGCAACTGGCGATCGGAGGTTTGACCGGATTGGTCTCGGGCGGCATTGCCGCAGGTGCAACCCTGGCGGCAGACACCATCGCAGAGGCTGGTTCCTCTGCGGCCAATTGCGCCTTCGAGATCGGCGCAGCGGGCCGCATGACCCTCAACGTCGTCGCCGGGGCACTCGGTGGAGGCGCGGGGAACGTTGCGGGGCAAGTATTGGCCAACGAGTTTTCCGATGATTTTACCGGCCAGGATGTCACCGCCGGCCTGGGGTATGCCGCCCTCAGCGGAGTGGTTCTGGGCGGGGTTGGAACGGCCATCGGCGAGGGAACGACCCGGCATTGTCATATGAGCCGAATTGGGAAAGCGCCACGGTAGAACAGGAAGATAAGTATATGGACCGCCTCTGGACACGCACAGATGATTTTAGAGTCACAGGAAGGGATCTGCCGTTCCAGCGTGAATTGGACGCGACCCCCAAGAACAAAGTCTTGGTTTTCTTGCCGGGGTATGTTGCGAATTGGGCGGCATTCAGCCTGACATTGACACAGACCTTTAAACCTTCGTGGTTTCCGAGTTGGTGAAGAAGGACTGTCACGGCCGTGGTGACCCAAGCCCTTGGCATCGCTTCAGGTAGAAACATGCTAAGTTTTTAATATCAATTTGGAGGAAACAGATGAGCACACAACGCCCCCCACTCAGCTTTGCCGGAGATCCGTCGGGTACGCTGGCGAAGCAATTAGCCGGTCATGTCCAACTTGCTCAATTTTCGGGCTCGCTGGCGACGGATCAGCAAGGACTCTTGATCGATGGACAGACAGCAACGGGTGTAGAAAGCTCCGCTATGAAGCAAGTATTGGAGTCGGGTAGAGTGCTCGCCATAAGCCGCCCGACTGGCGACCATACCAAAACCCTGATGGCGCTCACTGGCCAAGCCCCTCGGGCCAATGTTCCACTGATCACGTACAAGAAGCGCGCCGGTAAGCCCGGATACCAGTGCGTGCTTGTCCCCGATGGCACGATGAAATCATGCGCGGCAAGTGAGTCGCAGGCCGCCCAAGTTTCTTCTTCGCCTGTGGACGTCCAGATTGGAGCATATCTGGCCGAAGCGGCTGGGGCCTCCGCACCGCTTGGAGCCGCTCCTACCGGTCTCATCCCGCCCCTAGAATCAGTCTGCGGTTATTCCAGTTTTCAGTCACCCATATCCTGGGATCCCGGCTATCCGAATATTAACGGCGCTTGGGACGACAATACAGCACAACAGCATTCGCAGCCGATCAATAACCTATGCCTGACCGAGTTTTTTGTATATTGGGTGAATGGCGGGAGTACGCCCTATTACTCAAGTCCGGCGTTTTGGAAGTTATAGAATTGCGATCGAAGGCCGATTTGATGCGGGTTTTCTGACGCTGTGTTATGCTGAGCCTTACCTAATATTTGGTTAGGTCAGGCTCAGAGTGC
>Ga0209517_10002519_pt1 | contig 25612 bp, 16 predicted proteins | sample PeaSoiMetSII2010_FD_187695 | JGI IMG/M metagenome (GOLD analysis project Ga0209517, IMG submission 187695) | Peat soil microbial communities from Weissenstadt, Germany - SII-2010 (SPAdes) (version 2) | ecosystem: Environmental > Terrestrial > Soil > Wetlands > Peat | place: Germany... | reverse complement strand
GATGCGTATCCGAACTGAACTCAGTTCGGTGAGCTCCGGCAGCCATTAACTGACTAATGACAGAGGATTTTTGGAACAGTTCACCAAGTAGTTGCTTTTTAGCACTGCAAAAGCATGCGCGCTCCCTGCGGCAACTACAAGTTATTTATTCGCAGTGGATTACGGTGGACCTGGAGGGGTTCGAACCCTCGACCTCATGACTGCCAGGCAGCTCAGCTTTCCCGCCTGTTTACTTTCCTCCTATTCCTTTCATGGCTTTACATCCACTCGGGGTCTCTTTCGCTCAGAGTAGAACCCCTTTTGCCTCAACATTACCGAATTTTGGAACACTTCTGGAACACCTCGGTGAAGCCCCGTCGCCAAGGCCACACTCTTGGCCGTCCCGAATCCTGTTTCGCTTCCGTGCCCTCCGTACTGCCCGACTTGGGGATCAGCAAAAGGCACCTCAAGCAACTCGACTCGATCTGCCTTGTTCGCGAGCAGCGGGCGAACGGCCAGCAGGAACTCGGGTTCCAGGCGCGTCCGTTTGTTCTCTGCGGCCTGCCGCTTCGCCGGCCACCCTCCACACAGCAGGTCCATCGCCGGCGAAACGGCAAATTCTTCCTTCACATCGTCGCTCACCCGGATTTTGGACTGCCCTACGGCCAGGATCGGCTCATTCCGATTTGGATCGCCACGTTGGCAGTCCGGCAAAAGAGCAGCGTGGTGCGATTTCAAGCCGCCGCAGAAATCCTCGAGTTCTTTCATCTCTCGAAAGACGGTCGCCATTATCGGCGCATGGTCGAAGGCTTCAAGCGAGTCTTCGGCGCTACGATTTTCTTCGGTACAGGAGAGGAACCCGCTGCCAATCGAATGATCGACTTCGCTCGCTTTCATTTCTTCGATAAATGTGCTGCAGCACATTTATCGAATAGGACTAAACCGCTACGCGGTAGCTGAATCCGACATATCGATCAAAACCCGCCAGAGCGCACCTATACCACCCAGCCACAAGTAACTTCTCTCGTGACGGCCTTTGCGAAACCATGGAAAGGCTGCTTGCAGCACATCCATTTCGCAAAGGAGCTTTCCATGACACCCCTTCGCCAACGCATGACCGAGGATATGCAGGTGCGCAATCTTTCACCGCATACCCAGACGTGTTACGTGCAACAGGTTTCCCTCTTTGCACGCTACTTCCATATGTCACCCGAAGTCCTGGGTCCGGAGGACATTCGGTCTTACCAAGTCTACCTGACCAACGAAAAGAAACTGGCTCCCGGTTCCATCCTCATCGCGGTCGCCGCCCTGCGGTTTCTTTACCGGGTCACGCTCCACAAAGACTGGAGCTTTGAAGACATTATCCCTGCCCCCAAGAAACCCCAGAAGCTGCCCATCGTTCTCAGCCCGGAAGAAGTCCGGCATTTCCTCACTTGCGTGGCCCCTCCCAAGCACCGCACGATCCTGACGACTTGTTACGCCGCCGGGTTGCGCGTCTCGGAGGCCGTCCGCCTGAAACCCACCGAGATTGATAGTCAACGCATGGTCATCCGCGTGGAGCAAGGCAAGGGGCAGAAAGACCGCTACGTGATGCTTTCCCCCAAGCTGCTGGAAATTCTGCGGGACTGGTGGCGATTGGACAAGCCCAAGCCCTGGCTCTTCCCGGGCGATATCCCCGGCCGCCATATCACCAGGAGCGCGGTGGAGCTGGCTTGCCGGGAAGCGCATCTAGTCTCTCGCATTTCCAAACCCATCACGCCGCATTCCATGAGGCACGCCTTCGCGGTCCATCTCCTGGAATTCGGAACCGACGTGCGCCGTATACAACTGCTGCTCGGTCATCGCAGCCTGGCGACCACCGCCCGCTACTTGCGTATCGCCACCAGCAAGGTGTGCTCAACGACCAGCCCCTTCGATTTGCTCCCCCAGCCAGTGACGGCTGAATCGAAGCCTGCTGCACCTCAGTATTTCTGAGCGCCGGGCGGATGGAGCGCCCCAAGCTCGAGGTGGCGGATGTGTTCCGCCGCTATGGTTCGGCGTACCGGCAGCAACACGCAGGATCGCTTTCGCGCGAGCAGCGGCGCGTGATGAGCGCCATCGAACTCTGCCGGACCGCCGCCCTCGGCGGCCACCTGGAGCAGTGTGACTCCTGCGGCCACCAACGTCCCGCATATAATAGCTGCCGGAATAGACACTGTCCCAAATGCCAGTCCCTAGCTCGCGCTCAGTGGCTTGAAGATCGCCAAGGCGAATTGCTGCCAGTCGAGTACTTCCACGTCGTCTTCACCGTGCCGCAACAGATTGCTGACCTTGCCTATCAGAATAAGCAAGTGGTTTACGGTATTCTCTTCCGCACCGTCGCCGAGATCTTACGCACGATCGCCGCGGATCCTAAACATCTGGGTGCCGAGATTGGCTTCCTTGCCATCCTTCACAGTTGGGGACAGAACTTACTTTTCCACCCGCATCTCCATTGCGTTGTACCGGGCGGCGGTATCAGCGCGGACGGTCAATGCTGGATCGCCTGCCGTCCGGGATTTTTCCTGTCCATACGCGTGCTGTCATGCCTGTTCCGGCGCTTGCTTCTCGAACACTTGCAGACCGCCTTTGACCAGGGCAAGCTCCAGTTCTTCTCCTCGCTGGAGCGACTCCGTGACCGGAAAACTTTCGTTCATTACCTGGCGCCGCTTCGCCACACCAAGTGGGTGGTGTATGCCAAACGGCCCTTCGGGGGTCCCGAACAGGTCCTCAACTACTTGGGCCGCTATACCCATCGCGTGGCCATCTCCAACAACCGACTGCTCGACATCGACCACGGCCAGGTGAGTTTTCACTGGAAAGATTATCGGCATGGAGACCAGCAAAAAACCATGACGCTGGAGGCCGACGAATTCATTCGTCGTTTCCTGCTCCATGTCCTGCCAGACGGTTTCCAGCGCATCCGGCACTACGGCTTTCTGACTCACCGCTATCGCCAAGCCAAGATCGCTTTGTGTCGCCAATTGCTGGGCGTGGTCTTGCCTTTAGCCGGCCCCGCCTCACCGCAGGACAAACCCGACTACCGCGAACTCTATGAACAACTGACGGGCAAGTCTCTTCGCGAATGTCCGGTCTGTCACGCTGGGCATATGGTAGCGATCGCTGTTCTGTCCCCCTCGGATCGGGCGCCACCCTTTACGACTGCATGAGATCACTGGCTTCCAACCCGCGTTCTCTTCTCTCGGCTTGCTTTCCTCAAGCCAACGCTGAGGTCACGTGTGCCAAAAAGAAGCGACGACCGCCCGCGCACCCGCCAGACTCGCCACTTCTACCCCCCATTTCTTCGCTACAGCGACTGCACCCTCGAAGCAGATCCGCGCTCAGCAACCCGCAAGGTTCTCCCCCATCCATCCCCGTCGCCAGGCACAGCCCCTCTTTGCCCTGCTCCATCGATTCAATATCCATAGCGTCCCCGGAGGCCCGCGGTTTAGTCCAACCGATTTTTAGCTGAGAGGGCGCAGGCGACTTTGCAGTGGAGTCCAAAATTCCCCCGCAGCGCCCTCTCAGCTAAAAATCCTCTGCATTGTGGGAAGTTCTCCCTAATGGGGAGTACGGTTTGCAGAAAGGGCGCGCAGCGTTGCCGGCGCGCCCTTCCGACTTTCCATTATGACTTGGCCTTCAGCAGAGCGATCAGTCGGTCCGGTGGTTTAAACGATCCCTTACGCAGATGGGGCGGCAAGATCGCCTCGATGGCTTCGAGCTTTTCTGTTGGATCGGCGCGAGTACAAACCTCGGTGGTGGCCAAATTGGCGTGACCCAGCCAGAGCGAGACCTTGCGAATATCATGCGTGGATTGGAGCACCACCATTGCGCAGGTGTGTCTCAGCTTATGCGGTGATACCCTTTTGGTGAACAACGATGGGCATCTTCGACGCGCGCTCTGTGCATGGCGTCGCAGCACATAAGCGAAACCCCAACGGCTCAGGGGTCGGCCGTGCGCGTTGACAAACAACTCTGGCACGGCGACTGTTCCACGCACCGCCAACCAGGCCCGGAGCGCTGTAGTCGTCGCCTTCCAAAGGGGCAGTATCCGTTCTCTCCGGCCTTTGCCCCGGACGCGAATGGTCTTCGAGGAAAGGGTGATATCGGTAGTGCACAATCCGGTAATGCGCCACTAAGGTACTCGCGTCAAGCGCAGGGTTTTAATCTCCCACGGCTTCATGTGAAACTTAATGGTGGTTCCTTCCCCCAATGGTCCCAGACTGACGTCTTCCAACAAGCTGGTTTCTGTTGCGCGGACCTTGCGCGAGAGTTCAATGCTCACCTCACCCTCGCGGCCTTCGCACTCCACGAAGCGCGCGATGGCATCGGTGTCATAAAAACCTTCCATCTGCTTCAGCGCATACAGAACCACGTGGTCGCTATCGGTTTTAATGAAGGAGTAGGCGTCGGGCAAACCGCCCTTTTTTCCAGCCCACTGTTCTTGCGGGCTGACGTGCCGGGGCTCTTGCATGGCCAGCAGCGGAGAGTTGAACGCCAGCGCCTGGAACTGCACTCTGCCCTCCTGCCAACTTCCGTGGTGGGGATAAATGGAGTAACCAAAGGTGTGTTCGCCCTCGTCGGCGCGCGGGTCGGGGTCCCACGGCCCGCGAATTACCGAGAGGTGAATGGTGTTACCCTTGGCATCATAACCATTGCGGCCGTTATTGAGGATGGCAACGCCGTAGCCGGAGTTCGAGATATCAACCCATTTTCCCATGACGGCTTCCTCACCGGTCTGGTCTCGCTCGATGGCGCCGTAGGGGATTTCCGCGGAGACCTTGCTGGACTCGACGCTTACGGGGAAGTCCGCCTTGAGGAAGGTGGCGCGCTCGTACCAGTCGAGCGTCATGGCCACGTCCACGCGCGGTACGCCCGCAATCAGGCTGATGTCCTGAGCGACCTCGGAGTCCCGAAAGCGGCGGGCCACGCGAATGGTGACGCGCGCCGGTCCCTGCTCGGTGATTTCAACGCGCGCCGCTTTGTCGATATCCCACTTCTTGCCGGTAATGCCAACATCCCAGGCGGGCCCCGCATATTCTTTGGAAGTCTTAAGAGCCTGCTCCGCCGTGTCTTCCCAGGCGGTCAGCGAGTTCCCCTCCCCGCGAAACACTTCGCGCCGGTTCGTCTTGTCGTAGAGCTTTGCGATGTTGCCGGTTTCAGAATTGATCTCGACGCGCAGGAATTCGTTTTCGAGATAGGGCCGGGGTTTCGATCCCACCCGCAAGGACGATGCCGCCGCTTTGGACGCGGAGGTATCTCGAACCAACCGGTAGAGTTTCAACCCCATCTGCGGAACTTTCGGCGCAACGAAGGCCACGGTTGCCTTCTCTCGAGCCCCCGACCGCGATGGCGCTTTCAAAATCTGAACCGGGACGGTTTCCTCTCCATGCACAACCACCATGCGAGAAGGCAGCGAAAAGGCCGAAATTTCTGCCGTGACCAAGTCCGTGCGATCGAACGACTGCGGGTTGTAGACCACGAGCGGCACACCTTCGCCACGGGTATCGAGTTGCAACCCCAGGTCTTCCAGCGAGAAATTCAGTGCGCGGTTGCCGCGCTCGAAGATTTCCTGGTATTGGAGCGCCGCATCGGCGTAAATGGGGCCGATACCTGAGCCCGCCGCCAGATCGTGGGCTTGGTTGAGCAACGCCAGTTTCCATGCTCCGCTGATGTCACGGACCGGATAGTAGTCGCGATAATCGAAGAACACCGCCAACTCCGACATCTTCTCGGCGTTAAGGAGAAGTTGCTCGGCCTCGCGATTGTGCCGTTTCATGTCCACCTGCGTGGTGTAGCAGCCGGGGAAAACCGGGTTCAGCTCCTTTTCGTAAACAGGAAAATCCTTTCTTTCGGTCAGAAGAATATCAATGTAATCCGCCACGTTGGTGGGCTTCACCCGCACATCATCCGGCGACGCGTTCAGTTTGGCGATGTTGGCAATATCGCTGGCATTAGGGCCACCGCCGTGATCGCCCATGCCATAAAGCACCAGAATGTTTTTCACTCGGGCGCGTTCGGCGTTCTTCATTCCCAGAAGGGTGGTGTGCTCGTGGTCCATCGGCTGCGTGTATTCGCCGGGGGTCGTATAACCTAGCACGCGGCTTCCGTCCAAACCCTGCCACCAGATGATAGGCGGGCGGGTCGGATCATGCGGGCGGTTGAAGAGATAAAACTCAATGCCTGCCTTGTGCGCAATCTGCGGCATGGTGACGGGATGACCGAAGACGTCCGGCTGCCATGCAAAGCGGACGTAGTGGCCAAACTTTTCCTTGCTGTATTTCTGGCCATAGAGGAACTGGCGCACCAGCGATTCGCCGTCGCTAAGGTTCTCATCCATCTGCACCCAACTTGAGGTGGCGGGAATGAAGTTGCCGGTTCTGGCCTTCTCCACAATCCCCTTGAAAATGTCCGGGTAGAAGTGCTCCATCGAGTCAATAACGACCGCTTGGTCCTGTGAATAAGTGTATTCCGGAAATCGATCCATCAACTCTAATTGATTCCTGAAGGTGTTGTACATGATGTCGTGAATGGACTCTTCCCACCGCCACAGCCAGGCCATGTCCATGTGAGCGTAACCTACCACGTACGCCGTGTACTCTTTGGGATTGGGCGCGGGTTGCGCCGGGGTTTGCGCTCGGATTGTCGATGCAAAATTGGCAGCGACAACAATCGCCAGTAAAGTCTTGTGCATGGGCTTTCCTCCTCGGCGCCTTCCTTCAGCATATTCTCGGTCAATGCCTTTGAGATGGGAGCTTTCCCATCGATGATAGCTTGTTGAAGCTCTTCGAAGAGTGTCATACGGGCATCCGTTTTATTATACGCAGAAGTGCCTCTTGGAAAAGCCAGTACCTCCATTCTGGCCCCAAATCAAGTTCGAGGCATGTCAGCGCTTGTCCCACAGCTCGGTTTTGTATGCGAAAGCTGCACAAGACGCAAGCTTGGTCGCCGCCCTACGGTGCTCTGTCAACTTGGGTACAACTCCTGTACGATATAACAGAATCGGGGGGGGTAACCGTGCGGTATTTAATCGGAATCATCTGTCTCGTTCTAAGCCAATCTCAGGCAGGTGCAGGGCGGGAAGCAGGGGCCGCACGCGCGGAGCGGTTATCGGCAGTCGGCGAAGTGCAGCGTGCTTTACCAGGGCCTTCTTCCACGCCTACGCTCTGGATCATCCCGCATACCCATTGGGAAGGCGCGGTCTTCAAGACACGCGAAGAGTACCTGGAAATAGGGCTGCCTCACATTCTTATGGCGCTCGAACTGTTGCGCACTTATCCCGACTATCGTTTTGTTCTCGACCAGGTGGCCTACGTCAAGCCATTCCTGGATCGATACCCTGAGGAGGCGGCCGAGTTTCGAAAATACGTCTCCGAAGGACGCCTCGAGATCGTTGGCGGTAACGATGTTATGTTGGACGTCAATATTCCGAGCGGTGAATCCTGGGTGCGTCAGGCTCTGTACGGAAAGCGATATTACCAGGACGAACTCGGGGTCGACGTTACCCTCGGCTGGGCCCTTGACACCTTCGGCCATCACGCGCAGATGCCGCAGCTTCTTAAACTCGCGGGGTATAAATCGTACTGGTTCCAGCGCGGCGTTCACGCGGACGATGCGCCCTCGGAGTTTCTTTGGGAAGGGATCGACGGCACCGAAATGCCGGCATTTTGGCTGCCGCTCGGGTACGGCCTTCTCTACCCTTCCGCCACCAATACGTTTGATTTTGCCACGTCAGTCCGCGGCTTGTGGGAATCCTTGAGTAATTACTCTCGGCATCCTGACCAGGTAGCACTTGCCGGAGCGGATGTGATTGAACCTGAAGAAAACCTGCCCAGAATGGTTCGCGAATTCAATCGCGAAAACAATCAGCCGCTCGAGGTGCGATTCGGGGTGCCGACGGATTTTGAATCGATCGCAGCTAAGACGAATCGCCCGGTCGTCAGTGGGGAGTTGAACCCGGTATTCCAGGGAACTTACAGCAACCGCATCGAGATTAAGCAGTGGATGCGGAATCTCGAGCGCATTCTGACAACAGCTGAAAAACTCTCCGCGCTCTGCACCTGGCTCAATCTGCCGGCAGATACGCAGAATCTTGAGCGTTCTTGGGAGCCGGTGCTTTTCAACCAAGCGCACGATCTCACCTCGGGCACCATGGTCGACAAGGTGTATGCCGACACCCTTCGAGGTTATGAGTTTGCGAAACGTCTGGGTGATGAAATGGTGGACGCCGATCTCGACGCAATCGCCGCGAAGATCGACACCCGCTCGAGCGGCGGGTCATCGAGCCAGGCGATTCCGGTGGTTGTCTTCAATGGTCTCGGGTGGTCTCGAACGGATTTCGTACAGGTATCGATCGGATTCTCGCGACCGGGAGTGACCTCCCTCAGGATGAGGGATCCGGCAGGCCGGGAGACTCCAGAGCAGATTGTTGACAGCGAGGAATTCTCGGCTGGTGGTTTGAAGTCGGCAACTGTCGCCTTCATCGCGCGCGATGTGCCGGCGATGGGATACTCGCTGTACCAGATTCTGCCTGAGGACTCACCGCCGCCCAGCAGTGAGCTCCAGAACCATCCGATGGCGAACGCTTCGACCGCGTCGGCCAATACCGAGCGCCAGGACGCGGGCGCGATCGAGAATGAGTTCTATCGCGCTACGTTCGATCTATGGACTGGCGCACTAACGCGCTTGGATGTGAAGACACCCACTGGCGCCTGGAACGCCATCGGCGCTCGAAGTGCGAACGTAGTGGCTGAGGAGCAGGACGGAGGCGACTTTTGGGAGTTATACGGGACGCTGAACGGAGGCAGGTTTACCGCCATGACGCGGAAGCAAGGCTTGCCGATTGCCGGGCAAGCGCACTTGAGCGACGAGTGGGTGGGCGGCGACGGCGCCACGGAGACGGGTCCGGTGTTTGCGCAGTTTCAAATCGCGCATCCCTTTGGCAACGGCAAGTTCGCCACGCGCGTTCGCCTCTACCGCGGCGTCCGGCGAGTGGACATCCAAACTCGCGTCTTGAACAACGACAAACGAGTCCGCTATCGCCTTCTGGTTCCGACCTCGATCGCGAGTGGCAAACGTTTTGATGAGATACCTTTTGGCAGCGTAGAACGACCGACCTCGCAGGAATTCCCAGCTCAGAATTGGATTGATTGGGGAGACGGCGCACGTGGTATCGCTCTCTTGAATCGCGGCCTTCCCGGAAACAACGTTTCGAGCGGCACTCTCCTATTGTCCCTGATGCGCTCAGCAGTCATCACGGCTTACTCTTATTCCGGGGGGTACGAGCCGGGAGTATCTTCCGACCTTGGCTTGGAGCTCGGCGAAGAGCGCGCGTTCGAATATGCGGTCGTCCCTCACAATGGCGACTGGCAAGAGTCGCAGATCTATCGAGCCGGACTGGAATTCAACAACCCTCTGATGGCGCGAAAGACTTCGAGCCACGCGGGGCCACTTCCCAGCCAATGGGGCCTGGTCGAAATCACGCCACCCAACGTTGTGACCTCAGCGTTCAAGATGGGCGAGGATGCAGGACTGATCCTGCGAGTCTACGAGGCTGCCGGCAAGGCGGCGCCCGGCGTGAAAATCAAGCTGCCTCACGGTTCATGGACCGCCACGGAAGTGAATCTAATCGAGCGGCCACTCCACGATACCAAAATCCTGAGCGATAGCTTGACATTCGACCTGCGGCCCTTCGAAATCAAGACATTCCGGATTGAGTTGCCAAAGGCTCACTGAGAGTCGGTGCGTAGGCTCGATTAATACGTCATTCCGAGGAGCCCCGGGCGACGAGGAATCTCGCACTGCCTTGAACACATTCAGAGCGAGATTACTCGCTTCGCTCGGAATGACAGGCTGAATGAGGTTCCCACTGAGACTCTCACTGAGCTATGCGGTTTTGTAGGGATTGCCGAGCGGGTCTTTGCGTCTCGCCACCGAGTATCCCCAGCGATCCGTCGAGGCTTCGTAGACATGGTTTTTACGCAAGGCAAGGAAATCCTCAGCGGTCTTCATGACCTCGTGAGGCCTGAGGCGGCTGCGGACCAGGAAGTCAGGCTCGGGAGGGTTGCAGGCGAGAGGTACGCCCACGGTGCCGACGTTTTTGGCTTCGCCGGCCAGCCGCGTGATGTGGGCGTTCGTCGGCAGTGCCGCGCTCTGGTAACGAAGGTCCATGCTCCAGCGCACGACGTCGGTCTTGTTCTCAAAGCTGGCATGCGGCGTGCGATTGGTGAGAAGCAGGACGCCGCCCTTAGGCACGGGCGCGCAGACGGGCTTACGGCCGCCGAACTCAGCGTCGGGAATCTGCAGGTAATGCGCCATGTCGTCCGGGCGGTGGAAGAAGAGCCCGCCCTTGTGCGCGCGCGGCATCACCCACAAGCAACCACGCTCCTCCGTGGCCTCGACGAGCGGAACCCAGACCGTTAGGATCATGCCCAAGTCGCAGTAAGCTTCGAAGTAGGCGGAATCCTGATGCCACGGCACGGGGCTCCAGGAATGGCTGGGGACCTTGGGGCGCAGGCGATAGACGCTGGAGGCAATGAGTTCCGGCCCGCACAACTGCTCGGCGACGTCGAGCAGCTTGGGATTCGTCATCAAGCGGAAGAAACTCGGCAGCACCACCTTCATGTCCCACATGGATTTCGAGATCTCTTGGGATTCCGCGTCGACGTGGGTCAGACGATGCCCGAAATCGTACTCCTCGTAAGTGCGGGAGAGTTTGCCTGCGGCGACAGCCTCGCGACAGCGTTGGTCGAGGTCGGCGGAGATCTCGTCGATCACCGGTTGCAATTCCGCATCGTCGAACAGATGCTCGACAATTAAATATCCCTCTTCCCGCATGTGCCGGAGTTGGTCATCCGCGAGCCGATAGTTGACGGTGGCGCTTGTCATTGTGCCGCTCCTTCTACTTATAGGATGCAGCCAGCTCCCGTACGACTGCAACGATTCTATCGGTCGAGGGCACATAAAACCTTTCCATGACGGGCGCGAAAGGAACGGGGGTGTCGGGGGCGGCGATTCGCCGAATCGGAGCGTCCAGATAACCGAAGCAGCTCTCACCCACTCGGGCTGCCACCTCGGCGCCCCAGCCGCCCGTCAGGTTATCCTCTTCGACGAGCACGAGTTTCCCGGTCTTCCGGACGGATTCGGCGACCGTCCCCCAATCAAAGGGCGCCAGCGTTCGCACGTCGATGACCTCTGCTTCAATTCCGGACTCCGCGAGAATTCCCGCCGCTTGGATCGAGCGATGCACCATCAACAGATTGGCGACAAGCGTCACATCCCGGCCCGGCCTCACGAGCTTCGCCTGTCCGAAGGGAATCAGGTATTCTTCTTCCGGGACAAAGCCCAGTACTTCAATCCCGCCTGCTTCCTTCCGGGCGCCCTTACTGCCATAAAGTAGTTTGTGCTCGAAAAAGACAACGGGATTATCATCTCGAATTGCCGTCTTGAGCAGTCCCTTGCCGTCATAAGGATTTGATGGGCAGGCCAGTTTCAACCCCGGGACATGAAGAAAAAATGCCTCCAGCGACTGCCCGTGCTGCGCCCCGCGCGTGGTGGCCCCTACGGGCGCCCGCATCACCATCGGCACGCGCAGTTTGCCCCCCGACATGTAACGTAGCTTGGCCGCGTGATTGGCAAGTTGATCCATCGTCAGGAAGAGGAAATCTCCATACTGCACGTCAGCGACCGGGCGCAGGCCCCCCAGAGCTGCTCCTATCGCCGCTCCCGCAATTGCCGCTTCCGAAATCGGGGTGTCGATGACGCGCCGATGCCCGAACTCTTCCGCCAGGCCCAGCGTCACCGTAAAGGCTCCCCCAAATCCACCTTCGATGCCGATGTCTTCGCCCAACAGGATGACAGTTTCGTCGCGACGCATTTCCTCGCGCAAGGCTTCGCGCAGCGCCTCGACCATGGTGAGTTTGCGATCCGGTGTCGAGCTGATCTCGATCTTGTTCTCAGGCGAAGACATCATTGAGGCAATCCTCGGGTAGTGGGCTTGGACTGTTTTCGGCAAATCGAATGGCCTCGTCCAGTTTGCGATCAATTTCGGCCTTAATCTGATCGATCTCCTCCGCGCTCAGGTGGCCTTGCTTGAGAAGCACACTCTCATATACTTTGATGGGATCTCGCTCCCGCCACGCCGCCACCTCCTGTTTCGAGCGATAGTGGCCGGGGTCGCTCCGCGAGTGGCCTGCGAACCTGTAAGTTTCGAGCTCCAGCAGCGTAGGGCCGCTCCCCTCGCGGGCTCGCTGGGCCGCCCTGGACATAGCGTAAGAAACCGCCTCGACGTCGTTGCCGTCGACCGTCTCCCCTGGAATCCCATACGCCGCCGCGCGCTCGCTCACGTGCTTGAGCTTCATGACCTTGGTGACCGAAGTTGATGCACCATATTTGTTGTTCTCGCACACGAAGACCACGGGGAGATTCCAAATGGCTGCCATGTTGATCCCTTCGTGGAAAGTGCCGATATTTGCCGCGCCATCTCCGAAGAAGCACGCCACAATGTTCTTTTTGTTCAAAATCTGGAACGCCAAGGCGAGTCCCACTGCGATCGGAATGCCCCCGCCGACAATTGCGATAGCGGGAAGCATACCCGCCGCGAGATCACCAACGTGCATAGACCCACCTTTTCCCTGGCAACAACCCGTCTTTTTGGCGAGGAGTTCCGCCATCAGGCTCTCGACGCTTAGACCGCGAGCGATGGCGTGGGAGTGCGGGCGGTGCGTACTTGTGATCACATCGCCCTCCTCCAATACCGAGCACACGCCTACCGCACTGGCCTCCTGGCCCTGAGATTGGTGAACGGTACCCGGCAGTCTTCCTTCTAGAAAGAGGTAGTAGATGCGGTCTTCAAACATCCGGCATAGCAGCATGCGGCGATACATTGCCAGCTTCTGGCCGGGCGTAAGCTGGAGATGAGCGAAAGCGTGTTCAGGTGCCCTGGAATCTGTGGTGGGAGCGGCCTGTGAGGTTGAGTGCGCCGCCGGAGCCGCCGGAACTTTCTGGCTGACGGAGCTTGCCTTGCTCGGAGTTGAATCAGATGCTTCGGCAGACGAATCGCGGCTGCCCGCGCTCTCAAGAGGATGCTCGAATGGCTCGTCTGAACTATCCGTGACAATCGCAATCGGGCTCAACGCGCTACCCATCTGACCCTGCTCAATAAGAATCGCGCGCAGATACCCGCTGACGTAGGACTCGACCTCCATCGTTACCTTATCTGTTTCAACTTCCAGGAGAAATTCCCCCCTGGAGACTTTGTCTCCTGGTTTCTTGAGCCACTTTAGGATCTTCCCTTCGCTGACCGTCTGCCCCAGATCGGGCATGGTTATTGTATGGACCATTTAATTCTCTTTGCCTTCCGTCCCGCATCACTTGAAAAAGAATGACCGTCTCAAAGAGTCGGCCGCCTGTCATCCTGAGCGAAGCGAAGTATCGCTGCAGTTGTTGTCACTGCGCCTCTTAACAAACAACTGCAGAGATCCTTCGCTTCGCTCGGGATGACATAGACTGAGGCCTGGACCACGGCCACGCGATGATTCGCACGTTGAATCTCTCAGCCTCGGCGCGGTGCCTTGCCGGCGGATCCTGTAGCAGCTAGAAGCTCTTTCACCTTCTTCTTCACGGCTTCCCGGCCCGCCACCATTATATCTTTGTTGCCGCCTATGCCGAGAAAGGGATGGGGGTCAGATCCGGCCGAGTAAGCCTTGAGCCCTTGGTCGATCGCCTGCAAGTAGGCTTGCTTGAGCGCCGTGCCGAAATTGAATTTGGCCACTCCGAATCGAATTGCGTCCGCGGCAAGCTGCAACGGGAACCCGGTGCCTCCGTGGACCACTAGAGGGATCTCAATCAGTTCGTGAATGCGTGCTAAGCTTTCGAGATCTATCGAAGCCTGCCCTTTGGTGAGAACGTGCACGTTGCCGATCGAAATTCCCAGAGCGTCGACTTCTGTTTCCTGGACAAACCTCTTCGCGACGGCAGGGTCTGTCATCTGTCCTTGCAATTCGCCTCTGTCCCCAAGGTATGGCAACCGCCCAACTTGAGCCTCGACGGAGACTCCGCGCGAATGCGCAATCTGGACTGTTTCTTTAACGACCTGCAGGTAATCCGCGGAGTCAAGGTGGTCGCTCTCGACCATCACAGAGTTGAATCCCAACTCGATGCCGTATCTAATCTGTGCCAGATCGTCGGTCTCGTTGAGCAGAAAGGCCACCGGAACAGAGATAGCCGCGAGAGCTTGTCCCAGGCCGGCGTAAAGAGCCAGGCTTTCCGGCCTGGTTCTTTGTGGATGCATCAAGAAGCCACCATTGAATCCGGCGATGATGGGAGAATCCGTTTCTTCCGCTGCCTCGAGCACCCCTTCGAACGATTCGATGTTCCAAGCTTCACAATAGCATACCGCATAATTGCGGCGACGAGCGTCCAACATCAGATTTGTCATCGACTCCAAAGGCATGCTGACCTCTCAGCCCTACCATGTTTTTCTAAATGGATCACCCGCCTCGGCGCGCTTTTGGGTGGTCATCTTCGTCCACTCAGTATCCCGCTCCTGCCGAAAGACGTATTCGCTCAGGCCGGAACAGTGCTGGGCGATGGCTTCGAATATCTTATTACCAAGCACCAGATTACCCACTTTATTAGCATGAACCCCGTCATAACCAATCAACCAGTCAGCGCCGCCTTCCGCCGACCACACATCGGCCACAATGCAGTCGAATTCACTCGCAAGAGAACGGATACAATCATTGTACTTGAGCGTCAGCTCGATGCTGCCCTTATTGATGGGCGGCCAACTGCGATAACCGGTCATGTAATACACCGTGGTGAGCACCGTGACAGGGGCACATGCGTTTTTGACGTCACGGATGATGGTGGACATATCTTCGCGGAACAGTTCAAGGGGCATGGCGGCGCGCATGTCGTTCAGGCCGTAGGCCAGGATGAAGAGGTCGGGGCGATTCTCGATGACATCTCTCCGGTAACGTTCGATGGCGCTGGGCTTTGCCGACTGCGCATAACCCGGGCTGCGGGGCGAGATCGAGTTGTTTCCGATTCCCTTGTTGAAGTACTCGATGGGCTGTTCCTGTACCGAGTTGATGAGCCGCACCAGAACGTCGGCGTAACGATCTTCCTTGGTGTGGAGCCAGGGGCCGCCTTCCACGGTGCTCTCTCCCAGGATTACCAAGCGACGGAAGGGTTCCTTCCGGTAGTCCTTGGGCCTCACCCGTGCCGTGGTTTGCGGCGCGGTTATCAGCGAACTCCCAGTGCCCTCGGCGCGCCCCGACTTCGAGGCGACAACTGCGCCGCCCGCAAGCCCTGCCAGGCCGGAAGACGTGCTCTTGAGAAAAAGTCGACGATTCATCGTGCGGTCTCCTTCTCAAACCTCGAGCTTCATCGTTGTTATCTCCCAAGGCTGTATCTTCAGACTGAGTGAGCCGTCGGCGTTGGGCGCGAGCGACTCCTGATTTTCCTCGATCAGACTCGTCCTCCAGGCGCTCCGAATGGCGCGCGACAATTCAATTCGCGCATCGCTTAAGTTCCCTTCCGCTTCGTAAAATCGGAGCACCACCTGGTTGCCATCCTCGCTCTTCTTCAGAGCGGTCAGGATCAGGTTGGAGGGTTCGAGCCGCAGGAAGGATTGCTCGACCGGCAAGGCTGCGCTGTTAGGCACTTGCTTTGGCTCACCGGCGAATGCAATCAGCGGGTAATTGAAGGCGATCGCATCGCGATAGCGCAGTCGCCAGTCGCCTTGATGCGGCATCAAGGCCGCTCGGTATCGATGATCACCTGCTTGCGTGAACCAGTATTCGGGGTTCCAGGCAAGACTTTTTCGCGTCGAGAGCAGGACGTGCTGCAGAATCGGGTAGGACATGGGGTCAGTGGTTTCGTCTCGGAATAGGTGGACTGTGCAGTCGGAGGCGGCCAGGCAGCCGTTTCGTTGGTAGCTACGCGAGGATGCGTCGATCCAGTTGACGGCCTCGCGGAAGCGGAGAGGTGCGTTCCCGCCGTAAATATTGGGTGCGAACTGGGTGTCATCGTCGAAAGGAAGGAGAGTGAAATCCAGCTCATCCTTACCAATTTCCACTGTCCCGAAAGGAACCTCGTAGCTGAGACGAGCATCGTCAAGGTTAATCGGCAGAATTAAGCGCAATTCGCGATCCTTTTGCCCGTCCCAGCCCAGTATTTCGGTCTCGATATCCAGGCGCGCGAGGCCGTCGTAGAGATTAACGTTCTGCCGTAATTCGACGCCCTCATATGCAGCCTCGCGCACGGCTGTCGTGCGAACGGGCGTGCGGACAAAAGTCTGTACAGGAAAAGGATGGTTGCCAGTCCGGTCGAAGTCCGCCATCGTGACAATTTCAGGATCTTCCCAGGCGAGGCCGGGGGCGGTGAATTGCAGCACCTCACCGCACTCGAACTTTTCGGTCCTCAGTACCTCCCAATTCTGTTGCTTGTCGTAAACACTCTTGAGCCCGGCTTTCCCAAGCACAACCCGGAAGAATTGATTTTCGAAGGTGTCGCCCGAAAGCGGCTCTGACGGGGCCGGCGCGGCCCCCGGCTTTAAGTAGTAGGTGCGATAACCGATGGGCGGGACGTCTGCCGCAAGAAAAACCACGGTCGCAGGGGATGCGGGCGACATCGCCGGGGTTAACTCCACGTCAATGTGGTGTCCGGCTTTGTCGTGGAGTTCCGCGCCGCTCCAATCGGAGGGTAATTTCACTTCGCATTTCACCACATCGGTACGTCGCCAGGAAAGAGGATTGAACACAACCACCGGTATCTGTGCGGGTGCGGTCAGTTTCACTCGTGACGTAAGTGCAGCGCCCGCCTCCGAAAGGAGCCCCCGGGAGATTTCTTTTGATTTGAAATAAGACCTGGTATAGACCGAGTCGGTGATCAGTCCCTGGTTCCCGCCCCAGCCGTGGTCCGGCCAACAGTTAGCCTGCCAGCCCTCCGCGAAAGTGCTGGAGGGGTAATTGGCCAGGCCATTGGCGAGACCCAGCGCGGTGTAAAGCCGCTCGGCGGTGAGCAACTGATTATGGGCGATGCGACCCGCGAGCAACGCTTCGCGGTTGCCGGGTTCATCGTAGTAAGCCCAGGCGAAGGGCCAGTCGCCGCGCAAGGTAGTGATGTCGAGGGGTTTCTTGGTGAAGTCGTCCAGGAAACCTTCCGCCGAGACAAAGGTGATTTCAGGGGGATGCATCTGGCGTTCCGGCGTCAAGCGGAAGTGATCGTTCCAGGCGGATGCAAACCTCTTCATCGCCTCGTTCTGGGCCCTGGCGTACGGCGGAAGAGCGGGCTGCGGCGGCAGGTAATCGCTTGTGTAATCGTACATGAACTGCGGGGGAAGTTGATGCGCTTCATAGTAAGCCTGGCGCTGATCGGCGTAGCGAAACCAGCCTCGGTTGTCCAGAGGGTCCAGCAGACGCATCGGATCAACGTAATGCTGGGCGTAAACCAAGACTGCCGAACCGTCGGGCGCCTGCCAATTGTAGTAACCAAACGGCATGCGCCCCTGAATGATGTACTTGATGCCAGCTTTGGCGGCGATCTGCGGCATCTGCAGGGTCATAGAAGGAGGATCCGTCTTGACGTAGAACCGGGTATCAACGCCCGGAAAAGTCTTCTTAAGCCAGAGGCGGCCTAAATAGAATTGGCGAACCAGTTTCTCGGGACCGACGTGGACCTCCTGGCACTGAACGTAACTCGCTCCCCAGCGGAGGCGCCGTTCGCGCATGCGCTCTGCCATTTCATCGCGCAGTTCGGGATGGCGCTCCAGGAACTCCATCAGGTAAGTTGTCGATTCCATCATGTAGACGAACTCGGGAAATTCTTTAAGCAGCTTCAAAGCCGGCAAGATGATGTGGGAGGAGCGGAAGTCCGCCGTTTTGGCTTGAGTATTGAGCCAACCAAGATCGTTATGACATGTGCAGTGGAGACCGAAGAGACCCTTGTCGAAGTAAGAGTGATAAGGCTCGACCCTCAACGTACGTTTCGGGCCCAGCGATGTGTTTCCTGCCATCAGCTCGAATTCCATGGAAGCGGGTTCGAACGGCGCGGGTATCCAAACGTCCTGAGGGGTGAGCGAGCGCCCGGGGATCGGCGCCAGCGGAACGCGCATGACCTCTTTGCCCATTTGCGAAATGACCAGTTGCGCGCCGCGAAGTTCTTCGCCGGGATTTGTGAGGTGCAGGGTGGCGGATTGCACCGGAATGCTCTCGCGCACGTCGTACTCTTTGTAGACGTCGATCTGGAAGCTGCGACCGTGAGGATGCGGATAAATCCGCAGCTTGCCCAGCCCTGTTTCCTTTCCGCCAGGCTTCGTCCACACCTCATCCACAGTGAGGCGCACGTACGAAGTCTTGACAGCCTTGGGAAGAGCGATGATTTCGAAATATGGGTGCTGCCCCAATTCAATCGGTATGCTGGTGTGGTCCGAGAAAGAGCAGGTGAGCTTGCGCGGCGCCTCGAGCAGGGCCACGCGTGAGTAAGTCATCGAGTAGACGTCTTGTCCAATGATATCGCGCGGCAGCGGTTGCGCTAGAATGAACAGCTCGCTGACCTGTCGAGGCTCTGGAAAGTCAATTTGCAACCAGGCGCCGGCTGCTTGCTGGTCAGCTTCCCATCCGATATACAGGTTGTCGCCAACAACATTTTCGGGGGCATAACCGCCCGGCGGGTCGCCAAAGAAGCTCGAGGCCATGGCTTTCGACCCCAGCGCCACCCAATCCGGATTGGTGGGCGGCGCTGGCGCCTCGGCCGCCATAAGGCGTAATCCGCCGGAGCCACGCCGCCAGCCGCTGGCCGCGACCGATAATGCTGCAAGAGCACCGTCCTTCAATAAAGTCCTTCGGTCCATGCGATCCTCCAAACGGCGTGCTGAACGGTCAGCGCAGTTTTTGCGCGACGATGCGCAGTGTCAAGGATTCGTGTGGTTTTAAGTTCACCTCTAAGGAATGAGAGTTGACCTTCAGCTCTTCCTGGTTTTCTTCGGCTGCATTGGCCAGCCTGGCGCGATCGATAGTAAAGAGCGGCAGGCTGAGACGGGCGGTGACGGCTCTGCCTCCAGTCTCGAGCAAGCGTACCACGGTACCAGCGCCGTCCTCTGCCGTCTTCCAGTCCTCCACTGTCACATTTTTGGCGTCCAGACTTAGGAAGCTGGTCGGCGCTTCGGTGAGCGGTCGTTCGGGATTCCCGAATTTATCATTGGGTAGCAGTTGTCCAATTTCGAAAGGGGTCATTGCTGAGCGCCCGAGTCTCGCCAGATCTTCCGGCTCGAGGTCGCGCCCGCTCGTCAACACGTACCTAAAGACGAATTCGCCGCTCTGCACGCGGCGGAAATTCGTATGCCAGTAATTGTTCAGAGCGTAGGAGAAAATCGCGCCACTCTTCGCTTCGAAGCGTTCAGGCCAGGTGCCCCGATTGATGTCGCCGAGCGTTACCAGGGGTGAATCAATGGGCACGAGGCCGACGCTCAAGCCCGGCGATGAGACTTTCACCCAATGCTGCACCGTGAACCACGCCGAGTTTGCGCCGGTGAGCAGATTATGAAGTGGGTCAACCCACCCATTCTGGATTTCGTAACTGAACTCCGGGGGCGCAGCGGCGACGGGAAAGGCGAAGTATACAGCCTCCTTCTTGTCAACTGGGTCCTTGTGCAAGCGGTTGATAAACTCGAGCTTCTTCTCCCGATCGAAAAGAATGATCTCGGACTCGATGGATGGCGCGTGCGGCCCGCTGGTTACGTAGGTCAGGACTTGCCCATACGAAGTTTTGTGGACCCGGGTCACTCGTCCGCGACTGGCAGTGCTGACGGTCAAATTCGCGAAGGGAAGCGACTTGCGCAGGTAGACAAGTTGCGTCTCGCCGTCGCCGCCGGAGACGTAGAGATATTGATTGAAGCGGTAGGGACTCGCTGCATCCACGAGCTCACGGCCAATTTGTTTATCGTAGACGCTTTTCAGCGCTCCGGCCGCCGGATCTACCTCGATCCGGTAGTAATCATTTTCACAGACGTTCGAATTGGGCAATGCCTCGTCGCCCGGCCGCGCGGACCGGGGATCTTTGCGCGGGGCTGCGGGGTAAAAACGGTAGCCGAGCGAAGGCACGTCGCGGGCCAGAAACCTCACGTGATCGTAATCCTCGTAGTGAGCGAGAACTTCCACCGGCACCGGCGGACCGCTAGAAGACTCGACAATGTCGTAGCCGGCATCCACATCGGTCTCCACCAGCTCGCTCCGCGTCCAGTTTAGCGCGTTGAAGACCAATCCTCCGGGCGCCGGAACGTGAATTTGGTCTGCCAGTTGGCTCAAGGCTTGGTCGAGAATGGCATTAACCCGCTCGCGGCCGTCGACCGCGAACTGGTCTTTGGTGGCAAATTGGCGAACCGTCTCCTCGCTTTCGGGCCGTGAGTATCCGCCCCAGTAAGTGAACGTATGCTCGGCGTAAAGAACCAGATCGTCCCACATGGAGCGAATTTGTGCCGCGGGGCCTGACACATCCGGGTGAAGAAATGTAGCGATGGTCGTCAGCTTTTCGGCGGAAGGAGCCCGCTGCTGGCTCGAGCGGTCAATCGCGAGGTAATGAGCGTCCGTGCCGTAGCCGTCCTCCCAGTAGGGCCCGCCGTCGCCCACGATCGTCGGAAGATCTGGGCCGAAGTGCTGGTCAACATATCGCATGTAATCCGGGAAAGTTGCCAGGATCATCCGGGGATACGCATATTTCGAATTCCACTTCTGGACAAACTCCGGCTCGCCGGGGATGAGGTCGGTATTCTCGATCTGGCTGCCGTACATCAGCACTGCATCCGGCTTGTATGACGGTGACTCGTACTGTTGGAAGAACGTGGGCAGCGACTGCCGGCACGCCGCTTCCTGCGCCGGCACCCCACACACAAAGGAAAGCTGGAAATATTGCCTTGCGTACGACATCAGGACTTTGCTTCCGTCAGGCCCCTGCCACCAGAACGGAGACTTTTCATTCCAGCGTCCGTAGAGGAGAATCGGCGCTCGATCATTATTGCTCGCAGCAGAAAAATATTTAATTCCGAGCGCATGCAGGACGGAAGGGTAAGACCACGTATAGCTTGGAACGTCCGTGATGTTCGCGTAATCGAAAGGGATTTTCTCCTCGCGGTGTAGTTGAGCGGAATAAGCTGTGGAGCGAATCAGCTCCTCCAGCGTGGGATAGCCTGTCATCAGGTTTGCAAGCTGTGCCGGAATTGCAATCTTGCCGGCGCGGACCAGGGTTAGAAGGCGGGCACGCGCCTGCGGGTTGCGAGAAGCAAGGTATTGCCGAACGATCCAAGAGCCGTCGAGGCTGAAACGCATCTCCGGATGTGCGTCAATCTCATCCAGTAATTTATCGATGTTCCGATTGTGGATTTCCGCCACTTTCGCCTGGTAATCCGTAAAGCCGATGTCGAGGTGGGCGTGCGGAGCCACGTACGCCGTCCACTTGCGCTGCGGAACCAGCCGGAGGTGACTGGTGCGCATTTTGCCGTTGACGCGGATCGTAATATCCGCGTCGGTCGCCCCGCTTAACTCCGGGATGGCCAATTCCTGGCGCCACTGGCCGAAATCGGCAGTAGTCGCAAATGCACTGCGAAGCTTTTGGCCTGCCATAGATAGCTCCATTTCACCTGCGCGGACGGGCTCGTCCAGGCTGACCGTGACCGTCACCAGTTCCGCCAAGCCGCCGTCATGCCGTACGTAGAATATGCTGGGCTCCACGTCGGCCTGCCATGGGGCCGCAGGCTTACCGGCCTCGTCCTGTATCAGGCGTAGCGCATCGTACGAAAGCCATGAATCACCCCCGCCTTCGCTCGGATCGTCCACAGCCGTTAAGACAAGTTTGTTTTCCCCAACCTTGAAGAGCCGGGTGGGAAGCTGCACCCGCACCCGATCACCTCCGTAGATCGGGGAATCCACGCCAAAGTCACCCGGGTAGTAGCTCACCTTGCGCTGGAAATAGAACCGGCCTGACTTGCCGTTGAGCTCCACCTGCAGGAAGGGAACTCGGGAGTGGGATAAGATCACGGAGACCTCCAGCCACCAAGCGCCTCGCGGCGGCTCGCTCAAGTTGAAAACTATCGTGTATGGGTGTGCCCGTCCCCCCGCATCTTTATTCGCGGAACCAGGCTGCTCCGCCGGCCAGTCCTTGCTCGGATCGCTCTTGCCGACGGTGAATACAGGGTTGTCCTGGGGGTTGCCAAAATCGAGCTGCCGCGTGAACTCCAATGAAGATTGGTCGAATTTGCCGATCTCCCAAACGGGGCGCTCTGCCCCCATGAGCGGCCACACCCCCGAGAGAATAGAAACCAAGACGTATGAAATAACTATTGCGGCTTTGCAACCCAAACGCATAAAAGCCTCCATGAGGTCGATGACGATCAAAGCTCGCTGCCTGTCTAAAGTGCAAGCGGCACAAATCATGTCCGCAGGGGAGAACGGCAGCCTCGTTGCGGCGTCTACATCGACGGCGGCGCCGCATCTGGGGCGCTACCCCAATTCCGATTAGGCTCCGGGCCCATATTCAACACCAGTTTCCCGCCCTTCGCTATCTCCGTGTGTGTGAACCACGGCCGATCAAGCTGCTGGCCGTTCAGCGCCGCCGACTTGATTGTCAACGCATACATGAAATGCCGTGATTCGGAAGTCCTCAGACCAACCTCGTTCTCGAGCCAGCGTCCTTCTGGCAGCTGTCAGAGTGCGTAAGATTTCTATCACGGCGTCAGAACTCAACGCAACCCAAGAGTTTAGGCGGCTCCTGCGACGTGCGGCGGCGCCATGCCCCAAAGACTCGCCTCATTGTTGTATTCGGCCGCCGGGGGGTGTACGGTACACTAACAACGAGGGGGCAGGAGCTTTTATGACAGCGAATAATCGGTTAGGAATTGCATGTGGCGGCATCTGGGTGGTGGATCTTGTGAAAGTGACCGACCACTACCCGCCGGAGAACTCGATCGCTTATATTTCTGAAATATCCAAGGGTGGCGGCGGCTCGGCCCACAACGTCATCGTTAACCTGGCGAAGTTTGATTCGAACCTGCCGCTCCATGCCCTTGGCCTCGTTGGCAACGACGCTTACGGCGACTATCTCGTCGAAGAGTGCCGCCGCTATCCTAATGTCAATGTCGACCAACTGCGTCGAACTGACCTGGACGCCACCTCTTTCACCGATGTTTTTAGCATTAAGGCCAGCGGACGGCGGACCTTTTTTCATTACCGGGGAACCAACCGATTGTTCCAACCCGCTCACGTGGACATAAAGGGCTTGCCAGTTAAGATGTTCCACCTCGGATACCTACTCCTGATGGATGCGATGGACCAACCCGATGCGGAGTTTGGAACGGTGGCGGCACGTTTTCTGGCGCAACTTCAACTTCACAACATCCGGACCTCAATCGATCTGGTATCAGAAAACAGCGACCGCTTTCGTCACATCGTGCCACCGGCGCTCAAGTATACCGACTACTGCATAATCAATGATTGGGAAGCCGAGAAGTTGACGGGCATTCCACTGCGGTCAGGGAGCAAACTGCTGCCCGAAAACTTGGGCAAGATTGGGGAAACTATTTTCGGGTTTGGAGTTAAAGATCTGGTGGTCGTTCATTTCCCGGAGGGCGGCTATCTGCTTTCCAAAGGCGGAGTCGAGTTATTGCAGCCGTCCCTGGAGCTTCCCGTTGACTACGTCGTGGGTAGCGCTGGCGCAGGAGATTCTTTTTGCGCGGGCATTCTCTATGGGTTATACCATGGTTGGAGTCATGACAAGACTCTCCGCCTTGCCACCTGCGCCGGTGGGATGAACTTGAGCAGCCTGACCACCACGGGTGGCATTAAGTCGTGCCCGGAAATACTGCGCATGGAGGAGAGATTCCCGTACCGAAAGAGCGTGGCCTAATGGCGAACCGTCTACGATGCGGGCGCTCTCCCTTTAAATGGCTTGTAAGGCGACGGGACCTGTCCCTCCCCTTCGCGCACCACCAGGATCTGGTTTGCGCTGACATGGGTCAGCCGGTCAACCTTCCCGCTGGGCCAACTGATCTCGACCAATTCCGCTTCCTGTCGGGGACCGAGGCCGAAGTGAAGCCGGATGTCATTTCCGGAAAGCCAGTTCCCACCCGTCCGCACCCGATCATACTGGATTAAGTCTCCGGCCACGACTTTCACCCACCCCCCTATTCCATCGCGGTTGCTCTTAGTACCCACAGTTCTTACCTGAAGCCAGTGTCCTGTCGAACTGCCTCTTTGGTTTTGCAACAGCACGGGGGGCTGTCGATGTTGGTGATGGCCACGTCCAACGCCCCGTCGTTGTTATAGTCGCAACACGCGCCTCCGCGGCCGCCCAACTGAAATGCGGCAAGCCCGACCTCCTTGGTGACCTCTAGGAACTTTCCGTTGCCTAAGTTTTGGAACAGTTGAGGGTTCTGGTGATAATGTTCGTCGGTAAAAAGGCGATCGACCTCAGGGTAAAGTTGGCCGTTAACCCAGAAAATATCCCTCCACCCATCGTTGTTGTAATCTATGAAGAAGGTAGCCATCCCCAGCAATGGAATCGAAGGCTCTCCGATGCCGGAAGGATAGGACACATCGGTAAAGACCCCTTTTCCGTCATTATGGAACAAGGTCTTATTATCGTTGGCATAGGTGGTTATAAACAGGTCCGTCCACCCGTCGTTGTCGTAGTCGCCTGGGGCAATGCCCATATTGGCCTGCTCGGAACCCTCGCCGTTGTACGCGATTCCCACCACCTCGCCAACCTCTTCAAAGGTGCCGTTTCCCTTGTTTCGGTAGAAGTAATTGGGGCCGGAGTCATTGGCGACGACTATGTCTGGCCAGCCGTCGCCGTTCAGGTCTTCGATGAGAACGGAAAAACCATAGCCCAAGTTCTTGTCGACCACGCCTGCTCTTTCGGTCACATCGGTGAATGAGCCGTCGCCGTTGTTGTGATAGAGGACGTCGGGCGCCCCTTTCAAGCCGCGGGGGCCGCAAGCTCGCATTACTTTGTTGCGATACGTGCAAGTGGGTTGGGCAGGTTGAGGAGGATGGCGCAAGTCGAAGTCGATGTGGCCCGCCACGTAGAGGTCCACGAAGCCATCGTTGTCGAAGTCGCCAAAGGCCGCGCCGCCGCTCCAAATCTGGTGCGGGGCTGCAACCCCCGCCCGGGCGGTCACGTCCGTGAAGGTCCCATCACCGTTATTCCGATACAGAATGTTGGGCCCGTAGTTATAAACATAAAGGTCTTGAAACCCGTCATTGTTGTAATCCGCAGCAACCGCGCCGAACCCCCAACCGTGCCCCTCGACACCCGCCCGCCGGGTCACGTCGGTAAAGGTCCCATCACCGTTATTTCGGAAGAGGTAGTTGTGAGGGCGGTGCTTGACCTGCGAAGGATGGAGGAGATTTTCGATCGTGGACCCGTTCACGATGTAAAGATCTACGTAGCCGTCGTTGTTGAAATCAAACCAAACGCAACCACTGCCGTAGACCTCTAGCCTGCTTTATTCGTGAACGGGCTATGAGAGGTGAGGTTGAGTCATTTTGTGCACCGTTGAGACAAGTCGCGCCTGGCTGGAGACGGCTTTGAGGCCACGTGTCTTGTTAGAGGGCAGGAGGGA
>Ga0209517_10002515_pt1 | contig 25637 bp, 21 predicted proteins | sample PeaSoiMetSII2010_FD_187695 | JGI IMG/M metagenome (GOLD analysis project Ga0209517, IMG submission 187695) | Peat soil microbial communities from Weissenstadt, Germany - SII-2010 (SPAdes) (version 2) | ecosystem: Environmental > Terrestrial > Soil > Wetlands > Peat | place: Germany... | reverse complement strand
GCGCCTATGTCTGGCAGGGTTTGACGCTGGCGGCCGAGCCCAATGCCGACCTGGAGGCTGCGCGCCGCTGCTGCGAAGAGGCCATGGCCCTGTTGCAGCCGGAGGGATTGGAACGGCAGTACGTTTGGGACGACCTGGAAACGCTCAAAACCAGGGTGCTGCACGCCCGGTCCGTCGATCCCACGCTGCGCGCCTGGAGCGCCGGAGCCGTGGGTGACCGCACCTTCCAGCAGTTGACCGAAGAGTTCGCGCGCCTGGTGATTCCCAAGGTCTGGGAGCGGGAAGGGCGGAAGGTGTCGCGGGTCGCCGAGAAGCTTTCGATGTCGCCCAAGAAGGTGCGGCGGATTCTGCAGGCGGTCGGGCTGCACAAGGAGTAACGAGTCCATGTCTCAACAAGCATTGTCCCCACAGGTTTTCGTATTCGACACCACCCTGAGAGACGGCGAGCAGGCCGCGGGCACCCGCTTGGGAAGCCGCGACAAGATCGTCATCGCGCACCAGTTGGCGCAGTTGCGCGTGGACGTGATCGAGGCCGGCTACCCGGCGTCTTCGCCCGAGGATTTCGAAGCCGTCCAGCTCATCTCCCGGGAAGTCGCGGGCCCAGTCATCTGCGCCCTTTCGCGCGCCGTGCCCGGCGATATCGAAGCTTGCGGCAAAGCCTTGGCCAAGGCCCACCGGCCGCGCATCCACACCGGGATCGGCGCATCGGACATTCACATCGCTGGAAAATTTCAGGACGAACGATACGGCAAGACCCTGGCCGAGAAGAAGGTCAAGATCCTCGAGATGGCCGTGGATGCCGTCAAGCTGGCCAGGCAGCACGCCGACGATGTCGAGTTCTATGCGGAGGACGCCGGCCGTTCCGATCCCGAATACCTCTTCGAGATGCTGCACGCGGTCATCGACGCCGGCGCCACCGTGGTCAATATTCCCGATACCACCGGCTACACCGTGCCCGAACAATATGGCTGCCTCATCAAGACCATCCGCGAGCGCGTGCCGAATATCGATCGCGCGACCGTCAGCGTACATTGTCACGACGATCTCGGAATGGCCGTGTCCAATACCCTGGCCGGCGTTCTGAACGGAGCGCGCCAGGTGGAGGGCACCATCAACGGAATCGGCGAACGGGCGGGCAACGCCGCGCTCGAAGAGGTGGTCATGGCGATCCGCACGCGCGCCGACTATTTCCAGGTCCACACCGGCGTGGTAGCGACCGAGTTGTACCGCACCAGCCGCCTGGTCTCCGACTTGCTCGGGATCCGGGTGCCTCCCAACAAGGCAGTGGTGGGAGGGAACGCTTTTTCGCACAGCTCGGGGATTCACGTCGATGGATTCCTCAAAGAGCGGCTGACCTACGAGATCATGCGTCCCGAGGATGTCGGCATCATGGAGAGCCGGGTCGTCCTGACCGCGCGTACGGGGCGGCATGGGCTCCGCGACCGCCTCAAGAAACTCGGATACGCGCTCTCGCAGCAGGAGATCAACCAGGCCTACCAGCGGTTCCTGGCGGTGGCCGACAAGAAGCAGGAGGTGTTCGACGAGGACCTCGTCGCCATTGTCCGGGACGAGCTCCATCCGCTGCCGGCAACCTACCAGCTCGACTATCTGCACATCTACAGCGGAACGTCGGCCATTCCCACGGCCACCGTGCGGCTCCACATCAAAGAGGAAATGCGCGAGGGCGCCGCCATCGGAGACGGTCCCGTGGACGCCGTGTGCAAAGCCATTTCGGCGGTAACCAAGACTTCCGCCAGGCTGGTGAAATACGAGATTCAGGCCGTGACCAGCGGCACCGAGGCGATGGGCGAGGTCACTGTGCAACTCGAAGAGGGCGGCCGGAAGGTCGTCGGGCGAGGGGCTTCCACGGACGTAATCGAGGCCAGCGCCAAGGCCTACATCGACGGGCTCAACAAGTTGGCCAGCCTCGCGGCTGGGTGACATCTACGAAACCTGCCGCCGCCGATCGTTCAAGCGAATCAGGAAAACCAGCACCAACGCCAACCCCAGAGCGACTCCGGCCAGCGTCCAGCCGTTCCGTTGCAGGAAGCCTTGCGCGTCCTCGCCCAGTTGGATGCCCAGCCAGGCCAGGCCGAAATATCGAATCGCGCGGGCCAGCAGAATGACCGCCAGGAATCTGCCGAACGGAGTGCGCAGCGCGCCCGCGGAAATCACGAACACCTTGAGCGGAAGCGGAACCACGGGCGTTACGGCCGGGATGAAAACGGTGAGCAGGCCGTAACGATAGAACCACGTCTCGAATCTCCGGCTCTTGCCCGGCGAGAGTTCGCTCTTGCTGAACAGCCGCCGTCCATGGCGCGCCGCCTGAAACAGCGCAATGTTCCCGCCGAGCGAACCGAGTATGGCCATCAACGCGGTGAAGTATGCGTGCTGAGGCGAGTTTGCTTTGGTTGCCGCCACTCCGACCACCAGCAGATCGAGCGCAGCAGGAAGCGGGACGCCCAGCGAATCGATGGCCGCCAGAAAGAAGATTCCCCAGGGACCGTATGCCGCCAGCGCGGCGGCGATCTTATGCAGCAGTGGACGCATCGGTCAGATGATGTCGGCGAACGACTTCCGCAGCTTGTAGAACCAGGCGTGGCCCAGCACGAAGACCACGGCCGACAGCAGCCACAGCTTCCACAACGCTCCCCACGCCGGCGCGTGATTGTCCAGGAAGATCGCCCGGTAGCCGCGCACCAGCACGTAGATCGGATTCTTGGATAGCACTAGAGTAGCAGATGGCCCCAGAGAGGTTTCGGGGTAGCAGATCGGGGTGATGAAGAACCACAGCGTCAAGACATACCCGATGATTTGTCCCAGGTCGCGCACGAAAACACCCAGGGCCGCCAGAAACCAGCTCACCCCCGCGGTGAACAACAACTGCGGCACCAGCAATGCCGGCAGCCACAGCACCGAGGGTGGCAGTCCATGCCGCACGGCCAGCAGGAAAAGGCTGTAGAGCACCACCGCGAACATCTCCGTGATCAGCCCCGAGATCACCAGGTTCACGGGCACGGTCTCCACCGCGAATACCAGCTTCTTGACGAAATTGCGGTGCTCCAGCATCACCGTCGGCGAGCGGCCGGCGGCTTCGCTGAAGGCCAGCCACGGCAGCATTCCGGACAGGAAATACATGGCGAATTGCGAGCGGCTCTCACCCGCGCGGTGCAGCACGATTCCGAAAACGAAGAAATACGTGAGCATCAGGAGCAGCGGGTTGATGGCGGTCCAGAACGATCCGCCGAAGGAGCCGCGGTAGCGGCCCAGAATGTCGCGCCGCACCATCACCCGGATCAGCCCGCGGTTTCGCCAGATGGTCAGCACCGGGTAGGTGAAGGCCCGGCCGATGGCGCGCAACTCCCGCTCCCGCCGCAAGGTGGCGCTGGTGGCCCCGCGGACGCGGACGAGCTTTGCGACGCCATTCTCGGTGGCGGCTTCCACCAGGATGAAGGGCCAGCCCTTCTCGTAATACCAGCAGACGTCCTCGCGCATGGGCGATACCACCACCTGGTAGCGGCCGTCCTCCCGCGGCACGGCGATATCGAGAATCACCGGCAATGCCTCTCCAGGCTGACGATCGCGGTCGAGATGCACGCGCGGACCGTCCGCGATCAACGTGCCAGTCTCGACGTCGTACAGGTGATAGCTGATGGCGAAACCTTCGGAAACCCGCCAGGGCTCACCCGATTCGTTGCGCACGAGGAACTCGATGTGGATGGTGCGGGCGGCCGCATTCAGCTCGTCATGCACGATCATGTATCCGGCGCTCATGAGTAGAGCCATCCGGGATAGCGCTCGCGCACCGCCCCGGTCTTGCGGCCTACCGCGTAGATGCCGTCGCCGCGCAGGTCCGTCTCCAGGCGATACCGTTCCAGCAGGTGGACCACCCAGCCAAACTCGGGATGCGGGATATCGCGGAACTCGCCCGTCTCCAGGCGCGCCACTTCGAAGCCCGAGTTCTCCAGCAGGCGGTGGATCTCACGCGGCGTGTATTCGCGATTGTGGCGCGCGTCCACCTCGCCCGATTCGGCGGGCCGGATGTAGGCGTGGAAGAATCCCGGGTGATACCCTTGCAGGATCGCCGAGATGCCGCGCAGCGCGGCCACGTTCGGTGTAGTCAGGACCAGGTGGCCGCCGGGCTTCAGAATGCGATTCACCTCGCACATCAGGTGCATGGGATCTTCGAACAGGTGCTCGATCAACTCGCAGCAGAGGACCGTGGAGAAGTGGCCATCGGGGTATGGGAATGGATCCTTCTCGGCGTCGAAATGGTCGATCTCGCACTCGAAGGACTCTCCCTCGGTGGAAGTGACCACGCGATGGTCCACGCGGCCGAGTTTTCCGTAGTAGCAGCCGCGGACTTCGCCGTAACCTAGCTTGCTGTCGAGCGCCGGCGTGATCTGGAGGTACGCGCCCATCTCCAGGATGCGGTCGCCGGGACCGCCGGGCGGAATGATCTCGAGCGTCTTTTCCAGACGCGTTTTGTGGGTCTCCAGGTAGCTTTGGGAGGGCGCAGTGGTGGCCCAGGTCTGGAGGCTCGCTACGCTCGCCGGGGTTGGGGGTTGGGGGCTGGGGGTTGGGGGCTGGATAGGGCGTGGCTCTGCCCCGCTCCACGGCTGGCCAGTGACTACGGACTCGAGGAAACTCGAGTATTGCCGGGCTACAGTGGCCCAGTTGCATTGTTCCGCGACGTAAGCCTTCGCCCGAGCACCCAGGGCTTGCGCTACCTCCGGGCGGGACACCAGAAGGTTCAGGTATTCGAAGATCAGGTTCTCTTCGCCCGGGCCCACCGGCACCTTCAGGCACACGTCCTCGGGGAATTCCTGAAAGCTGCCGACCTCCGAGACCAGCACGGCCTTGCCAAGACCGAGCGACCGCAACAGCGTGCCGGAGCTTTCGCCGACCGTGGGATAGCGGAGATTCAGCACGATGTCGCACGCCCCCAGGTAGCCGACGAAATCCTCGATGGGGGTGAAGCCCAGCACGCGCACGTTCCCTGTCAGACCCATGGAACGGATCATCGGCTCGACGGGAAATTCCGGATGCGGCTCGCCCACCAGGATCATCTTGGCGTCGGGCGCCAGGCGCACCAGGCGGCGAAAGGCGCGCAGCGATTCGAGAATCCGCTTGTAGGGTTTCAGGAATCCGAAGATGCCGATGAGCGGCGTGATCTCGTCGAGGCCCAGCTTGTACCGCCAGGCATGGCGGTCGGCTTCGGGGATCCACGCGCCGTGCGGGATCACGCCCACCGGACCCGCGAACCCGGCCGCGCGCACTTGGCCCTCGACGAAGCGGCTGTGTACGATCGCGCCGCGCGCCGATTCCAGCAGCCGCGTGATCATCGGCAGGCCTTCGTAGTCAGGGCCGACCTCCAGCTTACGCACCCGCTCGGCGAACTGGCGCGCCGCTTCGCCGCCCTGGTACTCACACTCGCGAACGTAGGCGTCCCAATCGCCCCGCCGGATGGTGAGGTCGGCGATCAGGTGGTGCAGGTTCGGCTCGTGCATCACCACCACGCCCGGATGGCGCAGGGCGGTCTCATAGACGAAATCGTGGAAGGCGTTATTACCCACGTGGTACAGTGCAACATCGAAACGCGCCGGCTCGAATTTTCGGTCCGCGCGGGAGAAGATTTCCAGATCGACCAGCGGCCGGAGGAATTCGATCAAGGCTTCGGAATAGTCGGCGATCCCGCTGCGAGCCGGCGGCAGCGGGGAAAAAAAGGCCACGCGCATTTCAGCGAACCAGCTCCACGGAGAACGTCCCCACGGTCAGCGGGATCTTGATGAGCAGGGGCGTGCGCGCCGCGTCGCGGGCAAAGAAGATCTCGAAACTGCTGTCGGCCTTGGGACCCTTGAGCGATGCCACTATATGATCCGTCACTACCTGCTTATCGGCGACCGGTATGCTGACCGCGCCCGTGTACCGCAGGCTCACCGAGTAGCCCGCCCCGAAGAATACCTTCTGCGCCGGAGCCACCCTTCCCTGCCCCATTTCGCGGCGCACGAAATACACGAAGGCCAGTGCGTCGCGGGCGCACGAGGGGATATCGAAGTCGGTGATGCCGCCGTCCGCGGGGAGCACGGTGACGCGATGGGCCGTGGCATTGCGCTGATCGAAGGTGGTCTTCTCGCGGGTCTTCTTGGCGCCGTGGCCGATGTTGCGCTCGAACTCCAGCGAGCAGAGATCGGCCGTGGAGGAGGCGCGGAACTTGTCGGCAATCGAAAAGCCCGGAATGCCGGCATCCAGCGTGGCGTCGAAGCTCCAGCCGGCGGAAGTGTGGTGAGCCGTGAACGTGGCTTCACCCAGGCTCAAGCCGCTGGGCCAGTTCACGCTGTAGCGCAGCGATTCGTCCTGGAAGGGGAAGCCGGTTTGGGCGGAAGCCGGTGGAAGGAAAAGCAACACAGGCACGAACACCCGTGCTAGCGTGATGGGCCGGATGGTCATCGGTGAGCAACGCTCGCGGAGCTCACGCCCTCCTTCGCCTCACGCGGCCGCTCCGCGACCTGGTGGAAGACTTCCAGAGTTCTTTCCGCCGTCTTCTGCCAACTGAAATGCGCCGCGCGCTGCGCGCCGAGCCGCTCCATGCGCGCCCTCAATTCGGAATCGAGCAGCAGATCGGCGATCGCGCGAACGATCTCGTCCACCGCGTAAGGATCGAAGAGGAGCGCGGCGCCATCCACGACTTCGGGCAGCGCGGAAGTGTTGGAGCAGACCACCGCCCGCCCGCAGGCCATGGCCTCCAGCACGGGCAATCCGAAACCTTCGTAAAAAGACGGGAAGACGAAAACGTCGCACGCGTTGTAGAGCTGCAGTAAGTCGCCATCGGAGACGAAGCCGACGAACTGAATGCGGTCCTCCACGCCGGACTCCCGCGCGGCCTGGTGGACGCGGTCTCCGAACCACGTCTCTTTTCCGGCCAGCACCAGGTTCTGTTTCAGTTGCGGGTAGGATCGCACCAGGCGGGCGAACGCGCGGATGAGACCGATCTGATTTTTGCGGGGCTGGATATCGCCCACCGAAAGGATGAACGGCGCGGCGATCGAGAACTGTTCCCGCACGCCCGCCGACGCGGCTTCGCGCGAAATCGGCCGGAACTCCGAGGCCGCGGCGTTGGGCACCACCACCACTTTGTCTTCTTCCAGGTCGCCATAGACTTTGAGAATCGACGACCGGGAGAACTCACTGCCCGTCAGGATCCTGGCCGCGCGCTCGACGGTGCGGCGCACGGTCCACTGTAACTGCCAGGCGCGGTCGCGTGTGAAGTACTCGGGATGTTCCAGGAAACTGACATCGTGAACGCTGACTACTACCGGAACCGGGCATCCGATGGGAGCCGTATATTGCACGTGAAGCAGGTCTGGGCGGTCCTCGCGAACCTTCATGGCTAAGTCGAACCCCAGCCGCAGAAACGGGTTAGCGGCCACCCGGTGGGTTCGAATGCGGGAGGGGATGAACCGGCAAGCGTCATCCGTCGACACGTACGCCACGAACTCGCAATCCCGATCTTGAGCCGCCAACGCGTTCAGCAAACTACGAACGTAAACCTCGTTGCCGGTGAGGTGGCGGCCGATGGCGTGAGCATCAACGGCGAAACGCATCGAATGTACCAGTATAGCGGACCACAATGATCCTATGCTGCGTCAAACGTCCAAGGGCTGCGTCAAAAGTCCAACTTTTTCCACACCTTTTCCCATGTAAACTCTTTTTCCAACAACAGCCTGCCGTTGGCGCCCAGGCTTTCGCGGAGGCCCGAGCTCGCCAATAGCCGCGAAACCGCGCCGGCGAATACCGCGGCGCCATCCGCCAGTAACAAGTGTTCACCGTCGCGCGCGGTGAGGCCTTCCGCTCCCACGGTGGTCGATACCACCGGCAGTCCCGCCGCCCATGCCTCCAGAATCTTCAGCCGCGTACCGCTGCCCGCCAGCAAGGGAACCACCGCTACGCGGGCACGCGCCAACTCCTTTATCGCATCGTCTACCTGCCCTTGTACCTCGATTCGCGGGTCGCCGGATGTAAATTGACGTACGGCTTCGGGGTTCTTTCCCACCAATCGCCAGGTCAACCCTGGCCATTGGTCGCGGAGACGCGGCCATATCTCGCGGCGAAAGAAGCGCACTGCTAATTGGTTGGGATGATACCCCATATTTCCCGAAAATATTATTGCTTCTTCCTCGCGCCGCGGCGGGAGCGGCACGAGTGGAATGGCATTTGGGTAAACCGTGATGCGGGCGCCAGGGGCAATGGCGCCCGCCAGTTCCGCATCGCTGTCCGATACGGCCAGCAACTGGGAGAAACGCGGCAGCCAGGTTCGCTCGAGTTCTAGCGAGGCGTGGCGGAAAACGCGGTGAGCGAAGGCCGTGGCATGGCCTTCGACCTCCGCGCAGCGCTCATGCAGGAGCGACTCGATATTGTGCAGGTCCAAGACCGTGCGGCCACACACCTGGGAGATTTGCTCCTGGTACGGCGCGCACCAGAAATGCTCGATGATCCCGATGTCGTATCGCCGGCCGGCGAGCGTGCTTTCGATCTGGCGGGCGAATCCGGAGAAGCGATCGACTAGCGGCGGGACGGCGCGGGCCACGCGGACGGCGTTGCGCAGCGCGCGGGCCGCGAAACTGCGCCCGTTGCGGGCCAGATCGATCGCGAAGACATTGCGGACCAGTCCAGCGGGCAGGTGTTCGGCGGGGTCGGCTGCGCCGGGCTCCCGGAAAACCAGGAGGTCGACATCGTACGATCGGGCCAGGTGATGCAGCAGCGATGCGGTGCGCAAGGCTCCGCCCCCGGCCAGCGGGTAGGGCGTCTCGGGCGCCAGAAGGAGTGCGGCGCGTTGTGATTCAGGCGGCAAAGCGCTTGCGAGCCTCCTGGTAAACTTGGTGCGTCAGGCGGGCGGTGCGATCCCAGGAGAATAGCCGCGCGCGGTCGAGTGAGCGCGCGCGGAATCCCGCCAGCCACTCGGGCCGTTCGACGGCCTGGAGCATGGCATGGGCCAGTTCCTCGGAAGTGCCGGCGTAAATGGCGGCATCTCCCGCCAGTTCCGAAACGGCCGGCGAAACGATGACGGGGGCGCCGCATTGCATGGCCTCCAGTACGGGCAGGCCGAAGCCCTCGTAGAGCGAGGGGTAGACGAACGCCAGCGCGCCCGAGTAGAGAGCGGGGAGAGCTGCATCGGGGACTTCGCCCAGGAGCCGCAGTCCAGGCTCTTCGGCGAGAGGCGCGAAGTCCGGCCGGCGGCGGCCGGCGATCACGAGGTCGATCGAGTGGCGGCGGCGGACGTGGCGCCAGGCGTCGAGGAGGGCGGGGAGATTCTTGCGAGGTTCGAGAGTGCCGACGAAGAGGAAGTAGGCCTCGTGGTCTGTCTCTTTCTCTGGCCGGAACCGCGAAGCGGCCGCCTCGGGGATGGCCACGATCCGGTCGGGACGCAGCCGGAAGCGCTCTATGGCTTGCTTGCGAACCACTTCGCTCGGCGTGATCAACATGGTGGCGATGCCCAGTTCCAGTAACAACGGGGTGCGCCGCCTGACTCGGTCGGCGGCATGATGCCACTGTTCGTCCATCCAAGGCGACAAATCGTGCAGAGTGAGGACGCTGGGACGCCGGGGCAGGTACGGCACGGCAAAATCGGGACCGTGGACCAAGTCCGCGTGGAGACGGCTCAACTCGCGATCGATGCCCCAGAGCCACCAGCGGCGCTCCACGGCGTTGCGCGGGCCGCCGCCCTGTTTCAGGTTGGCGGGCGAACCCTCGGGCCTGCGAAACGGCTGATCGGAGATGAAGAAGAATTCGTCGTCCGGGAAACAACGCGCCAGTGCCAGGCCGAGCTCCGAAGTGTAACGGGCCAAGCCTCCGCTCGAAAGCGAGAGGGGCGCCGCTTCGATGGCCACGCGCATGGGTGACAGGCTCAGCGCTTCGTGTAGTTGGCTTCGTAGTACGTGCGATACTCGCCGCTGCGCACGTGCGCCACCCACGCTCGATTCGCGCCATACCATTCAATGGTCCGGGCCAGCCCCGTCTCGAAATCCGTGACGGGCCGCCAGGATGTTTCGCGCATCAGTTTTTCGCTTGACAGGGCGTAGCGGCGATCGTGTCCGGGGCGATCCGTCACGTATTGGATCAGGGACTCGGGCTTCCCGGTGAGCGCCAGCACCTGGCGAACCACTTCCAGATTGGGCAGCGAGCGATTCCCGCCGATGTTGTAGATCTCGCCCTCACGTCCTTTTTCGAGCACGGCGAGTATGCCGCGGCAGTGATCGTCGACATACAGCCAGTCGCGCACCTGCATGCCGTCTCCGTATACCGGCAGCGAGCGATCCTCGAAGGCGTTGGCGATCATGAGGGGGATCAGCTTTTCCGGAAACTGGTAGGGGCCGTAGTTGTTGGAGGCGCGGGTGATCACCACCGGCAAGCGGAAGGTGACGAAGTAGGAACGGGCCAGCAGGTCCGAGCCGGCTTTGGATGCCGAGTACGGGCTGCTGGGGTTGAGCGGAAAATCCTCGGTGGCTTCGAGCGGGGCCGCGAGGCTGCCGTACACCTCGTCGGTGGATACGTGCACGAAGCGGCCGATGGCGTGCTTCCGGGCGCCTTCGAGCAGCGTGAACGTGCCGTGGAGATTGGTCCGGATCACGGGCTCGGGCGACAGGATGGAGCGGTCCACGTGGGATTCGGCGGCGAAGTGGACGATGGCGTCGGGGCGCTCGCCGGACAGAACGGAATCGATGAGCGGGGCGTTGCAGATATCTCCGTGAACGAATTGATAGCGATCCAACGAGGCTACGGCCACCAGGTTTTCCAGGTTGCCGGCATAAGTCAGCTTGTCCAGATTGACCACGTGCCAGTCTGTCTCGGCAATGAGTAAGCGGACGAATGCCGACCCGATGAAGCCGGCTCCGCCTGTGACTAAGATTTTCATGATGTGGGGACCCTACTTGTGCTGGGTCTCCCAATCGTAATTGATGGACGGGTCGTTGTACGGGATGCGGCCTTCGTCCTGCGGGTTGTAGAAGCGGTCGGTCATATAAACCAGGAGCGACTCTCGGCCACCGATCACCTTGTAGCCGTGCCCCACACCGGGCGGAATCAGCACCTGCCAGGGACGCAGCGCGCCCACGTACATCGTGTTGCGCCGTCCGAACGTGGCGGACCCGAGGCGCAGATCCACCAGCGCCACTTGCAGCATCCCGGTTACGGGGGTCCAGCAATCCGTCTGGCGCAGGTGATAATGAAAGGCCTTCACGGTCCCGGCGAAACTCAACGCCGCCGCGATCTGGCTGGTGGCCGCTGGGAAATCGGCAGCCAGCCCGCGGCCCAACCGCTGCACTTCCAGGAAGTAGCCGCGATCGTCCGGATACAGCGTCAGGGGCTCGACGCGGACCCCGGCAATCAGGTCGGCGGAGGTTGGGGAGCCGATCGCCGCGCCGATGCCTTTGGCGCACTCCGGAATCGCCAGCTCCAGGTCTCCCAAGGAAGCCAGCCGCCGCGCCGAAGCTTGTGCAACCGTTTCGGCAGCCATCAGACTCGCGCCGCTCCTTCCGGCACAGCTTCGGGGATTTCGGGCTTCGCGCGCAACTGGGCCACCAGGTTCGCCGCGCGCAACAGGGAGTCGAAGGTGCCCGCGTCGGTCCACCACCCGTCCAGGAACGAGAAGGTCATGGCGCCCTCGCGGATGTAGGCGTTGTTCACGTCCGTGATCTCCAGTTCGCCGCGGTTCGACGGCACCAGCGTCTTGATCTTGTCGAACACGCTGGCATCGTACATGTAGATGCCGGTCACGGCGTAGTTCGACTTGGGGCGGCGGGGCTTCTCCTCGATTCCCACGATGCTTTCGCCTTCCACCTCGGCGACGCCGAAACGCTCGGCATCCGGCACCTCCTTGAGCAGAATGTGGGCGCCGTGGGATTGCCGGCGAAACCGCTCGGCGGCTTCCCCGATGCTGCCTTCGATGATGTTGTCGCCCAGCACCACGCAGATCTTGTGGCCATCGGCGAAATGCTCGGCCAGGGCCAAGGCGTCGGCGATGCCGCCCTCGCCTTCCTGGTAGGTGTAGTTGATGTGTTTCAGGCCGAACTGTTTTCCATTTGCCAGGAGGCGCAGAAAGTCACCCGAGTTCCGGCCCCCGGTAACAATCATGATGTCCTGGATCCCCGCGTCCACCAGCGTTTGGATGGGGTAGTAGATCATGGGCCGGTCGAATATGGGCAACAGGTGCTTGTTGGTGATTTTGGTAAGCGGGAAGAGTCTGCTGCCCGTCCCACCGGCGAGAACGATACCTTTCATAGGCAGATATCATCATAACAAGGGGCCGGGGTTGGGGGTTGGGGGTTGGGGGTCGGGGGGTGGGGGCATAGGCGTTAAAATAAGCCCGTTGCCAAAATGACCTCGGCAGCGCGCGATCCGATGTCGGGCTCCCGTTTGGTTGCAACTTCTCAGAAGGGACTTGTGGCCGGTTTCACACCTGGTGGCCCGCACTCCGCCGGCATCCGAAAATCAGCTTCCCTCCCAACGCGCCGCACTTAGGAAGGAAACTCGGAGTTCCAGCGGTCACCAACGAAACCGCAATGTCGAGCGATTCCTGATATCCTGCTCTTTTCGCATCCGCCAATGTCGTCGGACCGCGCGGCCCAAGCGCGGCTCAGGAATCCATTCTAATGGCAAGGCTGGCCCTCAAACCAGATTCGAGCTTCTTCCGGAAGATCGTGATCGGCGCAGTCGGCGCACGCTCGGTCTGCTCCGACTTGGCATCGTACGGCCATGAGATGGTCGAGCTCGAGCGCGGCTCGACCGACACGAAACTCTGGAAGGACGTAAAGAGAAAACGCGTTCGCATCCCGGACCTGGTTTGTATTCGTTGCGGCCAGCGTGCTGAGAGCCGAGCGAAGACCAACGCGGAGCTCGCCATGTCGCACAGCCTCATCGACGAAGCCCGCGCGTGGGATTTCGGGATGATTGACAGCGATCTGATCGGTTTCCCGATTTGCCAGGCAGTTGGCGACCAGTACTGGAGCGCTGGCAAGCTGAATAGCGGCGCGTCCTACTGGCACGAACGGAACTGGGTCCGATGGCAACTGGCGGGCAAGATCAACTACTTCCGTGTCGGCACGTTCCGCGGCACAAAGTTCTCGAAGAGCAGCGTAAAAGGCGTAACGGAAGGATCGGAGACCAGCATTTGCTGGGATGCCGTGTTCTGTAGCAGGACCGGCACGGTCGAGGGCTGCGAGGGCAGCCGGATTACGATCCGCCGCGAGTCGGACGGTCACCGTCACACTCGCAGTATTCCACCGAGTCTGAACCTGCTCGTGGCCGCTGGGGATCACGTGGATGTCAATCAGGTCATCGCGTCGGCCCTAACGACCGTTGGTGATGCCGAGTTGACATGCTCTGGGACGCTTCCAGCCCACCACATCCCGGATCTTCTGGTTTCGCGAGAACGGACGCAGCGGTTTACTGGAGTCAAGCTCGCTCGCCTGCGCAACGATGGTGGCCACTGCGGTGCCATAGCCGAACTGGCGGCGGATGACGAGGAAGACATCTACATCCGGCTTGAGGGACTGTCGTACCTGGCCGCCGTCTGCGGGCAGGCTCCGGCGGAGATCTTCTCCGGATACCTCGACAGTCCCGACCCTCAAACACAGCTTGAATCCGTGATTGCCATCGGCGAAGTCGGCAGTCCAGAAGCTGTCGCGGTCCTCTCCGGAATTCTCGATGATTCCACTCTGTCCTATTTTCTTCGCAGCGCAGCCGCATGGTCTCTGGGGCGCATCGGAACAGAGGCCGCGGTAAGCCGGCTGGTAAAGGCGTTCGCCGATATCGAGATCAGCATCCGTGAGGAGGCGTTGGACGGCATCACCTCGATCGGTGGCGCCGCGGTGCCGATTCTGCTCGCTGGACTCCGGGGTACGGCGATGGACGTCGCTGCCGGATGTGCGGAGGCCTTGCGGCAACAGTCCAGTCTGCCTGCCGACGTGATTGCAGAGCTATCCCAGGGCGTGCATGGACCAAGTGCTCCAGACTGGGCCGTCTGGCTCCTGGGCCATCTTCCTCGCGAGCGCGTAGCGACCGCAATCATCGGTTTGCAAAGTTCGGCGCCGCATCTCCAATACGCCATTAGCTTGCTCTGGTCATTCATGGAGAGCTGGATTGCCCGCCGCTGGGAGGTTTATCCTGGACCTATGGACCCGAACGTTGGAAACCGACATGGTGCTTGAGTTTGCCCGCGACATGCTGGTGTACAAAACGCGGCGCGGCGTTCAGCTTTGTGCGGACAGCCTGGCGGTTCTCCGAACCCTGCCGGCGGACTCGGTCGATTTGATCGTCACCAGCCCGCCGTTCGCCCTCCTTCGGCAAAAGAGTTATGGCAACGAGTCGCAGTCCGAGTATGTCGCCTGGCTCGGCGAGTTTGGGGACGCTGCCTTTCGAGTGCTCAAGCCGACCGGCAGCTTTGTCTTGGATCTGGGCGGGGCGTACGAACGCGGGCGGCCGGTTCGTTCGCTTTACAACTTCCGGGTGCTCCTGGATTGGTGCGACAGGATCGGGTATCGGCTCGCCGAGGAGTTCTTTTGGTACAACCCGGCCAAACTCCCGTCACCCATCGAATGGGTCAACAAACGCAAGCTTCGCGCCAAGGATGCCGTCAACACCGTTTGGTGGTTCTCGAAGACGGACGATCCGAAAGCCGACGTCACCAAAGTTCTGGTGCCGTACTCCGAGCGCATGGAGACTCTCCTGAAGGACCCGGAGAAGTTCTATACGCCGAAAGAGCGCCCGTCCGGCCACGACATCGCCAAGAATTTCGGCAAGCGAAACGCTGGCGCTATTCCATCGAACCTCCTCCAGATCCCCAACACTGACAGCAATTCCCACTACTTGCGCACATGCAAGATGCTCGGAAGGGATAGCCATCCAGCCCGGTACCCAAGCGATCTGCCGCGGTTTTTTATGAACTTCCTGACTGACCCCGGCGATTTGGTGATGGACATCTTCTCCGGCTCCAATACGACAGGCCGCGTCGCGGAAGAGACCGGGCGGCGCTGGATCAGCATTGAGTCCGACCGCCAGTTCGCGGTGCTCTCCGCCGTCCGGTTCATGACGGCCTGGGACGACCGGTCGATTCAGACTGCGGTGACAGACATGGAGAAAGGTCGAGTCATCGACCTGGATGCGGGTCTCTCGCTCGGGCCGGCGACCGAGGCTCCGCGGCCGGTGGGATCGGTGCAAAATCAGCTTTTCGAGTAGCGCTCGGCCAAGAGCATCAAGAGAAAGCTATTCCCGGACGCACCGAAACCCGAGGTTGATGTTCAAGTCGTCAGGTCCGTTCCTCATACGGCTGGCGCCGCGCAGGTAGATCGCTACATAGTGTATGGACGCCCCCCGCACCGATTTCGAGTTCCCGTCAAAGTCGCTGCGCGTCCACTCCCAGACATTCCCCGCCATATCCGCCACCCCTTCCGGGGTGTCACCGTCCGGAAACATTCCGACCGGCGTCAGATCGCCAACGCTCAGGCCGAAGTTGGCTCGGTGCTCATCGGGCTCCTGTTCCTCCGGCCCCCACGGGTAGATTCGCCCTTCGGGGCCGCGCGCGGCAAACTCCCACTGCTCATCGGTTGGCAGCCTGCAGGCGACGCCCCATTTCCCGCGGACCCACTCGCAGTAACTCTGCCCATCGTGCCACGTCACGTAAACCACGGGACGGCTCCGATGTAGCGCCTGCACCTCCCAGAGTCGAGGCTTGTCCGCCCTCTTGGCATCTTTCAGGTACTGGCCGTATTCCCAGACCGTCACCGGGAACCGGCCAATCTGAAACGTGGGGACCTTCACGGATTTCACCGGTAGGCTCCCATACGCCCCCGGGTCCCCGATGGTAAACCTACCCCCGCTGATCTCGACCCAGTAGTCCGGATCGCCGGGAGTGCGCAGCCGGAACGGGCTGGCAAGGTCCAGGGCTTCCGCAGCCTCTACGCGTGTTTTCAAACCGATGCCCCTCGTCTCACCCTTCCGAAAGATCGCCATCACGGCGTGGCGCAATTCGCCGAACTGCCTCTCGGCCGCTCCCTTTAGCAGATAGCCGGTGGGAGCCACGTCCGCCAGCATGTTGCCCAACACCCCCGCCGCGTACGCCTTGTGATCCAGCTTCTCTTGGGATATAGCATCGCGCGTGAGATCCGTGAACAGATCGTCAAGGCGTTCTCGCGCGGACCCGGCCATGCGGCCGGCCAGGAGCGGCAGCACCTCCCGCCCTTCCAGCGAATAGAGGAAACTGCGCGCGCGTTCCCACAGCTTGGTGTCCGGAAACCCCGCCAGCGTCCGCGCAGCCAGATATTCCTGGAAGCTAAGGTGCCAGAAGGCGATCTGCTCGTCACGTAGCGTGACAACGCCGCTGTCGATTTGAGCCTGTTCGAGGAACTGTCGGGCGGGCTCGATGGATTGATTCTCGGGCGTCAGGAGCTTCGCCCCGTCATCGATGCCGATCTGCTCCTTCCGCCCGCCCTTCCACTCCTGCATACCCAGCGCCAGGGCGCCGAATCTGCCGAGCAGGTCGCTTTGCGAGTATTCCGGGTGCTTGTCGACGGCCTGGTCCGCCAGCCATTCCATGATCTGTTCGTATAGTTGCGCGCGTTGCTCGGGCAGGCGATGCCGCCGCAGGTGCAGGACGGCCAGCGCGGTCAGCATGAGCGGATTCCGCGCCAGCATACGGAGCGCAGGCACCGCCAGCGCCGGGCGAAGCTCGTCGTAGTAGCCCTGCGCGGCAGCTTCGTCGCCGCGCTTGAGCCATCGGCACCACTGCCACAGAAAGCCCTCGATCCCGGGGTCGTCCAGGTCCTCGATCCTCGCCTTTTCGAAACCTCTTAACGTGGCTCTGCCCTCATCGCCACCCGGGCGCGTGGTGACCACCATGTGGCATGCGTTTTGCGCCGCCAGCAGGATGGTCTCCACGGTCTTCTCGCGCCGCGCCTGGTTGGCGGCTTCGTCCAGGCCATCCAGCAGCACAACGGTGTCCTCCGCATCCAGCTTTTCCCGGAAGAACTCCTCGTCGAGGCCCCATCCTTGCGAGGCGAGGAAATGTGCGATCCAGCGCGCGTCCGCTGCCGTCGAGGGGTCTCCCGGCTGTGGACGGCTCAGTGTGCTCGCGATGTGCTGGTCAAGCTGGCTGATCCGGACCCACAGCGGAAATCCCCGCACGGGAAGATCTGGCGGCGGCCCCGCGGGCCGGCACAGCATCCACGCGATCCTCCGCAGGAACGTGGTCTTGCCGCTGCCCGGCTTGCCTTCGATCACCAGCTTCCGGTTACGCAGGGCCTCTTCCAGGGGCACGGGTTTGGCTCGTTCCATCGCCTCTCGGCCTGTCCGGCCCGGCGCGGTGGTCATGAGCCGGATGTATAGCACATCAATGCCGGGAGGCGGAGTCTGCCCCGGCCCGACTTTGAGTTGGTGCAGATCGATGCTCTGCGTCTGATCTCGCAGCCAGGCAAGGTACTTCGCGGGGTTGGCCGTGGCTCGCCCAATCGTTTCGGTGCGTAGCGTGTAGTCCTGCCGCGACTTCTCCTCCCACTGCGGCCTGCGCGGGTCGAACTCCCACGGGCGGCGGGCAATCGTACGGGTGCGTTGGTCAATCTGGAGCAACGAGAAGTTGTTCCGGTAGGCGTGGTTGTCGTAGGTAGCGCCGCCGAGAAACAGCCGCGCCCGGTCATAACAGCGCGTGGCGCGCTCGATCGAGCCGTGCGTGTGGCCGGAGAGGATCGCGTGCACCCGCTCGGCGAGGTACCCGTAAGTATTCGGCCGGTCGCCGTAGGCGTTGTACTCGGGGTTTGCCAGCCAATCCTGCGGATGGTGCAATACCGCGACCGCGATCGGCGCCTTGTTGTAGTCGTTCGGATCCATCAGCGGCATCGATTGAAGCTGCGGGAGGCCGAGCCAAAGCGCGCCGCGGTCCGTCTGGCTGTCGCGGCAGAACCAGGCGGAATTGGCGCAGACGAACCGGATGCCGCGTACCTCGCGCACGCCGGCCAGGTAGTTGGGCGCGCCGTGCAGCATCGGCGCGGGAATGCCGAACGTCTCGGCGAACTTCACGAATGCCGCGAACGGCCGCGCGAAACCGTCCGCCAGGCGCTCGGGCCGCAGGACCTGGTCCGCCTTTCGGGGATCGCCGGTCCGGTCGAGAAGTGAGATGGCAGCCTCGCGGTCGATATCGTGATTGCCAGGGCAGGCGACGCAATCGGCGGCGGTCAGTCCCGTGGCTGGGAACAGCTTCTTCGTCAGCCATTCACCAAGCTCGGTGTACCCGGCGGGCCGCCCCTGCCAGGTGAGGTCGCCCGAGATGACGAGGATCTGAGGACGCCACTTCGCGTCCAACTTGCCAAGTTCCGTCACCAGCAGATCCAGAGCCTGGGCGCGCTGGGCGCGGGCCGTGGCATCTTTGTCGTAGCCAAAGTGAAGATCGGACAAGTGCAACAGGTTGATCATGAACGGATGCCGGTGGAGACAATTCTATAAGGGGTCCGATGCCCGGTCAATCGTCGGCGAAGCAAACGCGCGTCGCCATCTCGGGCGATCGCACTTTCGCGACATTCGACAGGCCCCGTCACCACGCAGGAGGACCGCAGATAGAGCTTGCGTGGACGAGCGCAGCCAGGCCTTGGCACGACCCAGCCAAATCGCTTGAGCACCGGATTCGGCTGGCATTCGGCCGGACCGCCGACTCGGAAGCGGTCCCCACACGCCGTTCTGGGAAGTTGCAACCCAACGGGAGCCGGCACTGGATCGCGCGCCTCCAAGGTTCATTTTGCAAGAGCTTTATTTTAGCGCCTATGGGGGCCGGGGTTGGGGGTTGGGGGGTGATAGAATCGGCGCATGAAACATTACGGCTGGAACCAGATGGAACAGGAGCAGTTGAATCCTCGGGTGGGGCGCAAGGCAATCCATGGAACCAACGTCACCATCGCGCGCCTCGAAATCCAGAAGGATGCGATTGTTCCCGAGCACAGCCACGTGAACGAACAGGTCACCATGGTGGAGCGCGGCGCATTGAAGTTCTCGATCGAGGGGTGCGAACAGATCGTACGGGCCGGCGAGGTCCTGGTGATACCGCCCCATGCGCCGCACGGCGTGGTAGCGCTGGAAGACACCATCGTGGTGGACATGTTCTCACCCGCGCGGGAAGACTGGATCCGCGGCGATGACGCCTATCTGCGGCGGTGACTCGCCACACCCCACTTCATGCTTCGCACTTCAGCGTGCCGCTGGGATGCTTAAATGGCCCGCGATTTGCGCGCGGCAGCCCCGGTCTCGGACTTGGCCGGCTTCCTTTCGGCGGCGGCGGTGAGGCGCTTGACCTGGTCGGTCACGCAGACCAGGAACATCGGCTGGCGCGCGTTCTTGAGGAGGTCGATGATGCGGTTGGGGGCCTCCTCCAGGTAAATGGACTTGCCGTCGGTCAGAAGGTGCACGTCCGAAGACGAGGTGATGGCCTCGCCGAGGCGCTTGCCCATGTCCCTTTGCAGAAAGCGCAGCACGCGGCGGATCTTTTGCAGCGAGAAACCCTTGCGCCGCAACTCCGCAATGACGGAAATCTCCACCACTTCCTCGGTCATGTAGATGCGCTTGTGGCCGTCCTGGCGCGGCGAAACGACGCTGCGCTCGTCCCACCACTGCAACTGCCGGAGGCTGACGCCGCAGATCCGGGCCACTTCAGTGCTGTTAAAACCCTGCGCTTCCGGCGAGGAGACCGGCCGGGATTTCCTGGCTTTAAACATTTTCCGCCACTTCCGTAGTTAAAATTGGGGCCAACTTGGATTGTACATTGCCTGACGCCGGTGTCAATAGGGTGGCCGAAAGGCTTGACGACAAAAACCGATCATCTGTCCCACCGCGGGTAGCGGCAGTTTGATATCCCTTTTCAAATGGTATTCCCGGAACCCTGTTCAACCGATACTTGGATTGTGGTTCCGGTACCAGGAGAGTAGAATTCGGATTGAAAGCATCGTGATCCAAGTGGAGCAGAGTGCCGTCGATTTTCTCACCAACCAGCCGGTTGAAGGCGAGTTGCTGGCGGATCTCCTGGCCGACGGCCGGCTGCCTGGCGAGGCTACACCGCGCTACGCCATCGAGATCGGCACGATCTTGAACCGCGCTCACAAGTTCGGCTTGGTGCACGGATGCCTTTCGCCCTATACCATCGCAATTACCAGCGACGGTGCGCGCGTCTTGCGGCCGCCGCTCACCTCGGATGGCCGATCGGCGGCATACTGCTCTCCAGAGCAGGTGCGCGGCGATCCGCCGGACGCGCGCAGCGACATTTTCTCTTTTGGCGCGGTGCTCTACGAAATGATCAGCGGGAAGCGGGCCTTTTCCGGCACGGGCGGCGACCTCTACCACCGGATCCTGGAAGAACCGCCGCCCTTGTTGAACGGGCAGACGAGGTTCCACGTCGCGGTGCAAGGGGTCATAGCGGGATGCCTGGCGAAGGATCCGGCCGCCCGCCGGCAGCGCATCCAGAACGCGGTGATCGAACTGAAACTGGCATCTCCGAGGTCCAAAGCCGCGGCGGCCGTTCCGACGCCCAAGTCGGCCGCCACGCCCGAGTTTGATAAACTGCCGGACAGGCCGAAGGACGGCTCGCCGTGGCCGCCACGGGCCGTACGGTATCGCCCGGCGTCTGGCCTGAGCGTCAGGCAGGGGTTGGGGCTGATCGCCGCGTTGATGATCGCGATCGCCGCCATGGCCGGTTTCGCGCTCGCGTTTCTGCGCCCGCGGCCGGCTGCCCCGGTGGTCAGCTTCCGGGTGGCGTCTCCCCAAAACACCAGCCAGCCCGGGCCGCCTTCGGTCTCACCGGACGGCCGCCTTCTGGCATTGCCAGCCGCGGGACCAGATGGACGCCGCATGCTGTGGCTTCGCCCCTTGGACGATCTGCACATGACGCCGATCCAGGGAAGCCAGGACGCCACCGCGCCCTTCTGGTCGCCGGACAGTAAGTACATCGGTTTCTTTGCGGATCGGCTTCTCAAGAAAGTGCCCAGCGCCGGAGGGCCTGTCAGCGCGATCTGCCCCGCGGAGCCCATGGCGGGCGGGGGCGCGTGGAATTCGGATGACACCATCCTCTTCGCCCCCGGCATGACCGGCGGCCTCTATCGGGTGCCGGCCAACGGTGGAACGCCGCAGCCGGTTCTGAATCCGAATCCGGCGAAATCCGAACGCGCTTTTCTGTGGCCGCAGTTCCTTCCCGGCAACCAGCGGTTTATCTTCTTCGTGTCGACCGACTCTGCCGAAACCACGGGGGTCTATGGCGGCAGCATCGCGTCGCCGGGCTCATACTGGCGGCTTTTCGCGTCCGAAACCAACGCCGTCTTCTCCGGCATGGGGGACTCGGGATCGCGCCAGAACGGCTATCTTCTCTTTGTGCGTGGGCGCACGCCCATGGCGCAGGCGTTCCACGCCTCCAGCCTGGCGCTGGACGGCCAGCCCATCTCGATCGGCGACAACATCGGTTCGCTGCGGAGCCTGTTGCTGGCTCCCATCTCCGTTTCCAATAACGCCACCCTGGTGTACCAGACGGTGGGCGACGCCACCAGACAGATGGTGTGGATGAATCGCAGTGGAAAGCAGACGGCGGCGGTGAGGGAGACCGGCGAGTGGGGTCCGCCGCGGATCTCGCCCGACGGAACCCGTGCGGCGGCCGCCAAACTGGCATCCGATGGACACGCCGATCTGTGGTTGCTGGACACGGACGGAACCGCCACGCAGTTCACCGCGACTCCGGCCCACGAAGGATCGCCCGTCTGGTCGCCGGATGGCTCGCGGCTGGCATTCTTCGTGTCGGGCAAGACCGAGGGTAATTTCGACCTTTACACGAAATCCGTGCATGGGGGAAAATCGGAGCCGCTGTACAAAAGCGATTCTCCCAAGTATCCGACCGACTGGTCGCGCGACGGCCGCTATGTTCTCTTCACCACGATATCCCAGGCCGGCAGGGCGGACATATGGGCCTTCTCGACGAGGGAACACCGCGCGGGACCCATCCTGGATACGATTTATGCGGAGGGGTACGCGTCGCTGTCGCCGGACGGCAAGTGGCTGGCCTGGCAATCCGACGAATCCGGCAACATCGAGGTCTACGTTGAGGCCTTCGATGGCATCGCGGCGGGAGCCAGGCGGCGCTGGCAGGTATCCGCGGGAGGCGGCGGCTTGCCGCGGTGGCGCGGCGATGGCAAGGAGCTGTTTTACGTCACCTATACCGGGCGGATGATGGCGGTTGCGGTGCACCCAGCCGCGGACCAGTTCGCGTTCGACGCGCCGCAGACGCTGTTTCAGACGCGTCCGTTCCCCAAAACATGGAACCTGTATGATGTTTCGCCCGACGGGCAGCGTTTCGTGATGAACCTGTCGATCGAGGTGACCAATTCTCCGGCCATCACGGTGCTGACCAACTGGACCGAGAAGCTCAAGCGCGTGGCCGCGAATTAGAATCCCTACCGTCAGCATCCAATAAGAGATTTAGTTTCAGTAGTTTATCTGCGGCCAAGCCTATGCAGGGGGATGGTATAATAAAGGTGCCCCTCTGTCAAGGAATTCGAAGGAATTCAGTGAGGAATCTTATGAGCAACAATCGCAAGTATTGGCCGCTGGACGACGACTCCGAAGGCGAGATCTACGATAACCCCGCCTGGGATCTGCCGGGATTCCGCGGCCGGAAAACCCAGCCGCGGCCCAGGCGCCGCCGGTAGTCCGGACGGCAGCCGGTAGAAAACGCGCGTAATCAAGGTAAACCTTACATGACCGGATCCCGGTGAAAGGCGGGAGTGAGCGAATACGCAGTTGAAAAATCGAGCCTTAGGCACAACGGCGCATGGATTGCTCATGCCAGACCGAGGTTTTTGAGTTATGAGAGCTTTCCTAGCGACCACGTGCATCATCACGGGCGTGATGCTCGCCGGTGGCTGCGCGACCAAGAAGTATGTCCGCAACACCACCGCTCCCATTCAGGCGAAAGTAGATCAGGTGGGCGAGCAGACTTCCCAAAACAGTCAACAGATCAACGACACCCGCAACCAGGTAAAGCAGGTTGACGAGAAAGCGCAGAGCGGCATCAGCGCGGCACAGGAACGGGCGGCGAGCGCCGATCAACACGCGCAGACCGCCGATCAACATGCCAGCGACGCCATGAACAAGGCCACCCAGGCCGCCGAGGTTGGCGCTCAGAATACGCAGGGGCTGAACAGCCTGAAACAGGTGGTTTCGAATATCGACGACTACAAGATGCAGACTTCGGTGACCGTGCCGTTCCCGTTCGACAAGTACAAGCTGACGCCCGACGCGAAACAGGATCTGGACAAGCTGGTCTCCGATGTGCAGCCGGACAAGCGCTTCTTCATTGCCGTGGAAGGCTACACGGACAGCACGGGTTCCAGGACCTATAACGAGGCTCTCAGCCGCAAACGGGCGGACGCGGTGGTGGAGTACCTGGTTGCCAAGCACGATATTCCGATCTACCGGATTCATATGATCGGGCTGGGACCGGAGAAGCCCGTGGACGAGGCACACAACCGCGAGGCGCGCGCGAAGAACCGCCGCGTGGAAGTGAAGGTCTTCAGCGCCGACCAGGTCACGGCCCCACTGAGCACCGACACCACCGCTAACCGTGCGCAGCAGGACAAAAACAAATAGGACCGTTTGGAAATTCAGTTCGAGAGCCGCCTCTTCTTGGGGCGGCTCTGGTATTTTTAGGAGGATGCCGGGGCGAGAGGCTTCGGCGTCCGGAACGCCCGCCACCAGATGTAGAGAAACCCCAGATCGGAGATCAAGACCAGCAACCCACCGGCGTCTGCGAGGAAGTGACCTCGGTGGTGACTCGCCAAAGTGCTTGCCCAGTAGCGCAACGATTCTCCGATAGCCTCGCCCGCGAACATGATGCCCAGGGCGCAGCTCAGCATCAGCAGCCGCTTATCCTTTTCCCGTGAAGCGATGAGCATCGCCCACAGTGCCAGGTCCAGCACCGCGGCGCATAACCTCAGGTCACGAGTCCAGGCAGTTGCCCACATGCCGTAGGACATTTTAGGATCGGGATGGTAGTGGACCAGGAACGAGATCCCGGCAAACAGGACCGCACCCGCAATCAGCCCCAGCCGCACGAGGCGGCGCGGCGCCAGCCTGGAAGTGGCATAATAGATCAAGCTGATGACCACCGCGAAAACCAGAACCTGGAGGACCGCTTCATCCCGCCAATACCACCACGCGTACGCTTCAGCCGCTTGATCGACACGCGGATTCGTTATGGGGAGAATCTGGCGGAGGTAGTAGTAGGCCACGGATCTGGGCATTTCCAAAACAGTGGTGAGGAAGAAGATAACGATGTACGCGAAGACAAACGGATAGCGCTTGAAGCCGCCGCGGAGCATGGCCGCGATGGTGAGAAGTTCCAGTGGGAGTCCCACCAGGTAGGAGCACAACTGGATCGTCAAGTCCATCCAGTCTCATTCTAGGCCGGATAATCCTGCCGGCGCGGTTTTTCTTCGGGGGCTCAAGCCGACTTGCTGCTGCCACCCGCGCCCGCGCCCCCGCCCACCCACGGATCGGGCGGCAACGACGGTCCATGCGCCACCAGCGAGCGGCTGCTGCCCCCCGCGCCCGCGCCTCCGCCCACCCACGGATCGGGCGGCAGCGACGGCCCATGCGCCACCAGCGAGCGGCTGCTGCCCCCCGCGCCCGCGCCTCCGCCCACCCACGGATCGGGCGGCAGCGACGGCCCATGCGCCACCGTGACGAGTCCCGAGGTCCAGGTCCCGTGACCGGGAAGCAGCAGTCCGGTCCCCTGCGTGGCGTTCCAGGCAAGAGCAAGCGCAAACACGAGGGCGTTTGCGGCGTATGCGTATTTGTTATCGAAAAGGCGATGCATGATCTGAAATCTCCTCTACCAGAGCCGACGGCTCCATACCCTCAGGGTCGTGAGACTGGAGTCTTCCCGGTCTCGCCCCAGGAGAAACACCCGTATCTCCTGGAATATTTCTATCATTTGGAAGTGTATCTTAATCAGTTATCTCTTGTTTAGTACCGTAAGGTAAATCCCAGTACTTTTGATCGTGGAGTAATACGGACATCAGGGGAACACCTGAGGTCACTGGCAAAAAGGCGCCAGTCCGGCAAAAAGACGCCGTCGTTCGCCCTGTTCGACGCGGAACGGCACGCGAGACTGGCGAATGGCGCTGTCGGAGTATCCGGGGGCGGGATGGAAGGTCCGTTGACCGGGGCCAGGCGAGCCTGGGGCGGCTACTGCGGCTTCTCGGGGGCGCCAGGTTTGCCGCTGGCGGCTTTGACGGGGCTGATGAGGATGTGGGCATTGCGGCCTTCCAGACGAGGCTGGCCTTCCACGCTGCCATGGGCGGCCAGGTCGGCGGCGAAGCGCATCAGGAGCTTCTTGCCGAGATCGGTATGGGCGATTTCCCGCCCGCGGAACTGCACCACGGCCTTCACGCGGTTGCCTTCCCCCAGGAAGCGGATGGCGTGGTTCTTTTTGAAGTCGTAGTCGTGATCGTCGGTATTGGGCCGGAACTTGAGCTCCTTCACCTGGACCACGTGCTGCTTCTTCTTGGCGTCATGCTGTTTCTTTTTCTGCTCGTACTGGTAGTGGCCGAAATCCACGGCCTTGGCAACCG
>Ga0209517_10002514_pt1 | contig 25641 bp, 28 predicted proteins | sample PeaSoiMetSII2010_FD_187695 | JGI IMG/M metagenome (GOLD analysis project Ga0209517, IMG submission 187695) | Peat soil microbial communities from Weissenstadt, Germany - SII-2010 (SPAdes) (version 2) | ecosystem: Environmental > Terrestrial > Soil > Wetlands > Peat | place: Germany... | reverse complement strand
CATGCAGATGAACCCGCATCCGTCGAAGCTCGGGCCATTGATCGACATCAACTGCCATCTCGCCGCGGGCCTGGCAGGCAAGGCCTGAACGCTCTTCCTCGAACCATCCAGCGTCGCGCAGGGGCCTGACTTCAGGCCTTGAGATCGGTGGCAGGCGCGCGCGTCGGCGTGTCCTTTTCCAGATCCAGGGCATGGAAATAGGCGCGGCGGCGCAACACAGCCTCGTCCGGGAATTGCTGAACCACCTGGTCGGTCTTGCCGTCGACGACCTGAAACACGACCGACGCCGCGGCCTGGTCGAAAAATGCCTGACGCGAAACGAAGTCGCTTGAACCCTGAGAATCGTTGCGCGTGCTGGCGCCGGCGTCAGTGGCCGTGACGGCCTGGCTTGGCGGCAGTTGCGTAGCGACGCCGCCGCGGGCTGCATCACCCACGGTGGATACAATAGGCGCTGCGACCGGCGCCCCCACCGGTCTGATGCTGAAATCCGTACTCATGGCAGCCTCCTGGCTTTCCTCGAGTCAAATCCCATCCCTTCTCAATCGGCAATTATCAACCGTACGTCTCAATGCCCGGTTAGAGAACACGCTAAACGCCGTGCTGATATCGGCGCGGGCATTTATCTAAAATTGTATGTAAATAGACCGAACGCCGCTCAGAGCGAGCGGCTGACCGCCAGCGGCGTGATGTGCCGGGGTCCCGGCGTCACACGCCGCCCCGCTGATGTGTAGGTGTTTGGAATATTGCGGCGCTGAACCTCGATATTGACGCCGCGCACGATGCTTTCCGACACCGCGTGCGCGGTGGCAAGCACCGTGAGGTTGATCTGCAACATCGCGCGAAACACGTCGTGATGCCGTTGCAGGGTCGTCAACAGCTCCGGCGAAGTCTTGGCCAGATATTTGTGGCTGGCTTTTAGATGGGTGACCGCGTTGACATAGCGGCGCGACAATTCCGATTTCTTTCCCTCCGACGCCATCGCCTCGCGAATCTTGCCGGCGCGAACCAATTCTGTTTCCCGCTCGATGACGCCGAGCAGGGCGCTCATCACATCCATCAGATCCTCGGCAAGTTTGCGCGCTTCGGCCGGCGTTGATGCCATCATGACGGGTATGGGCGCCGGCTGGCGTTGATGCTGGTTCATGCCTGTTTTTCCTGGGTCTGGCCGGTGCGGCTGGCTTGTTGCATGATCAAGGTGCGATACACGTCCTTGGCAATTCCGACGCCGCCGGCCTGCGCGAAGGATTTCGAATATTGTTCGGTCAGCATGGAGCGCCAAACGCCGGTGCCCGTGGTGTTGCCGAACGGACCTTCGCCCTTGAGGCCGCTGGTCATTTGCGCAAACATCGAATTGAGAAACACCGCCTCGAAATCCTGGGCCGTGGCCTTGGCCTTGGCCTGCACCTTCGGCGAGATTTTCGTCAGGGCGGCGGCGAAGTCATAGTCGGGTCGGCCGTTGATATAGGGGATCGGCGCCTTGGCGAGGGCGGCGCTGGGGCTGCTGCCTATCGGGGCCGGCTGCATCACATCACCTCGATGTCGGCCTGGATCGCGCCCGCCGCCTTGATCGCCTGCAAAATGCCGATCAGGTCGCGCGGGCCGATGCCGAGCCCGTTAAGGCCGTCGACCAGCTGTTGCAGCGAAACGCCGTCTTTCACCAACGCAAGTTTCTTGCCGTCCTCGGAGACGCGCACGTTACTGCGCGGCGTCACTACCGTTCGTCCGCGAGCCAGAGCATTGGGCTGGCTTACCTGCGGGCTCTCGGAAATCGAGACGGTGAGGTTGCCTTGCGCCACGGCGACGGTGGCGACGCGGACGTCGCGGCCCATCACGATGATGCCGGAACGCTCGTCGATGATGATCTTGGCGGCGAGGTCCGGCTCGACCTGCAACTGCTCGATCTCGGTCAGGAAGGCGACCACGTTGCCCTTGAATTCCGCTGGAATGGAGAGCTGCACGGTCGAGGGATCGATCGGCTCGGCGGTCTTGGTGCCGAGATAATCGTTGACCGCGGCCGCAATGCGCTTGGCGGTGGTGAAATCGGCATTGCGCAAGGCGAGCCGCACATTGGGCAGGCGATTGAGCGCGAACTCGATCTCGCGTTCGATGATGGCGCCGTTGGCGATCCGGCCAACCGTCGGCACGCCGCGAGTGATGCTGGCGGCCGCTCCTTCAGCCTGGAAGCCACCGATCGCAAGCGAACCCTGCGCTACCGCATAGACGTTGCCGTCGGCGCCGAGCAGCGGGGTGACGAGCAGGGTGCCGCCTTGCAGATTCTTGGAATCGCCGAGCGCCGAAACCGTGACATCCATGCGGGTGCCCTGAGTGCCGAACGGGGGCAGGTTGCCGGTGACCATCACGGCTGCGACGTTGCCGGTGCGGATGGTGGCGCCGCGGATGTTGACGCCCATGCGCTCGAGCATCGCTTGCAGCGATTGCTTGGTGAAGGGAATGTTGTTGAGGGTGTCGCCGGTGCCGTTGAGGCCGACCACGAGGCCATAGCCGACCAGCTGGTTCTGCCGTACGCCCTCGATATTGGCGAGATCCTTGATCCGGGACGTCGCGCCGGCGGGAAGCGCCGATAGCGCCAGCGGCACCAGCGCCGCACAGGCCAGCTGAAACACTCTTCCGCAATATACGCCTGGCATCCTCTGCTCCCCGCTGAGGCTATCGATCGGAGGCGCGCATCACTCCCATGACGGCGATCCGCCATTAACCATGCGAGCGCCGTGCCACATGCGTTCATGGCTTTAAGGCATTGATATTATTTGATAAAAAAATGCGCCATGCGCGGCTACAAGCCGGCGGGGCGGCGAAACTGCCTCCCGGCGGCAGTTTTTGCCGGGCCATTTACGTCGCATTAACCATAGGGAGTGATGCTGCGTCCCACAGTTTCGAGAAACCAGCGATGCGCATCTACGGACCGAACGGCACCACTCTCGGGTCTCAGACGGGCAACGTCCGGCGAACCTCCTCGGGCGGATTTGCGCTACCGGATGATGTGGCAGCAGCCCCAGAGACACGGGCCGCGGTGGCCCCCAAGGCGACCGCGGGCATTGACGCGCTATTGGCCCTGCAGGGGATCGAGGACGATCCGGTCGAGCGGCGCAAGCGTTCAGTGCAGCGCGGCAAACGCGCGCTCGACGTGCTCGACGACCTCAAGATAGGCCTGTTATCAGGCAATTTCGATGCTTCGACGGTCAGCCGGTTACGCGATGCCGCCGCCAACCTCAAATCCTCCTCGGGCGATCCCGGTCTGGATTCGGTCCTCTCCGAGATCGAGCTGAGGGTGGAAGTCGAGTTGGCCAAAGCCGGTCAGGTCTAGAGTCACAGCTTTCAGGTTCCGATCGGGAAATCCGCGCCGTTTCCGACCCCGCCGGGCGATATTGTCTGTCACAACATGCCACTATATAAGGCGCGCGCGGGCGGACCCTTTTTGCCGGCCAGCGTCGCCGATTCGAGTTTTCCTGCGGTAATTGCCGCGTATCCGGGCAGGAAGATCAGATGAAGGGGCGGCGGTTGGAAACTTAGCTTTCTTAGTGCCCCTTTGTCTCTCAAGTTCGTGTAAGGGATGCCGCAAGGGATTACGGGATCGGAAACGAGCACTCGAACTTACAGATGGGCTGGCCTTGGAAAAGTTGAAGAACTATCGACCCTCCGAAAAAGAGCCTTTCATGAACGATCGCCAGCGCGATTATTTTCGCGCCAAGCTGCTCGCGTGGAAGGACGAGATTTTGCGGGAGTCGCGGATCACATTGCAGACTCTCCAGGAGGAGAACGTCAATCATCCCGATCTCGCCGACCGCGCCTCTTCGGAGACCGATCGCGCGATCGAGCTGCGTGCCCGCGACCGGCAGCGCAAGCTGATCTCCAAGATCGACGCGGCGCTGCAACGCATCGAGGATAACACCTACGGCTATTGCGAGGAGACCGGCGAGCCGATCTCGCTGAAGCGGCTGGAAGCCCGCCCGATCGCAACGCTGTCGGTGGAGGCGCAGGAGCGCCACGAGAAGCGTGAGAAGGTCTATCGCGACGAATAGGGCGGAAGCCGTTCAGCCGCCCCGCGCCGCCTGTTTGAGCGCGGCCGCAAGCCCTTGCGGGTCATCGGTGCCGATGCGGCGGATGTCGCCGGATTTCAGCGCAATCTCGACAGCGTCGAGGCCGGACACGTTGTAGAGCCGGAAACCCGGCCGCATCCTGATGCCAAATCCATTCCACCAATGGTTACGCACGATGCTGACCGAGCGGATTTCGTCGAGCGGAAGCCGATAGGTCCACCATCCCGGGCCGAAATACCAGCGCAGCTCGCCATCGCCGACCTCCACCGTGAGCGAATAGAAGATAGCGGCGACGGCGATGAGGATGATCAACGTGACGATCATCGGCATCAGTCCGGTTTGCCAGGCGATTGCGGCGCCGAGGGCGCCGATCGCCAGACAAACCACGAGAACCACGATTCCCGGCTGTGTGTGACGATACGGCATCACTCCAACTCCGGCTGCCTTCGCTGTTTGCCTTCCATCGCTGCATTTGCCGATGCAGCGAAGTGAAGGTGGATTTGCGAGGTGTTGTCAGATTTCGTTCAAACCTCAGTTCGCCAATGGATCGGGACGCATCTGCACCTTGAAGACCTTGGGAAGAACGCCCTTGCCGCCTTCGCTGTGGAAATTGGCGCGTGTGCCCGACGTGGTCCAGAGCGCGCGGCCCTTCCAGCCTGTATTCGGATCGTCGATCCGGCCATCGACGTTCTTGCTGAAGAAGCCGAGCGGGTAGGGGATTCGAAGGTCGACGAACTTGCCGTCGACCAGCGCAAGCAGCGACTCGCTGCCGTTTGCCGACGCAATCGGCACGTCCTTTCCGAGGCCAAGCGTGTTGTAGACATCGACCCAGATATAATAGGCGTGATTGGCGCTACCCTTCGGATCGACGTCCTTGAATTGAGGCCCGGGCATCCGGTAGAGCGTCCAGCCTTCGGCGCATTGCTTGCCGGTCGCCGCATCAGGTCCCGAGAGCGGCGCCTTGCATTTGGTGCGGTCGAAGCTCGCAAGGTGTCCGCTCGAGAGCACCGTCCAGGCGACGCCGTTGGAATCGACGTCCACGCCGCGCGAGCCGAACGCACCCTCCGGCGCCTGGAAAATCTCTGAGACCGCGGTCCTGGTCGGATCGCTTCCCGGGATCAGCCGGATCAGCAGGCTCGGTTGCGAAATGCGCGAGAAACCCGGGCCCATCGCCTGGCCCCAGATCACGTCGCCCTTCGGACTCGGCATGACGCCGTAGAACGCAGCCTTGACCCATTTGTCCTTGGCAGCATCGGTCGGCTGGTCCGCCGCGACCAAGGCCTCGCGCTTGCCGGTGCCGGTGACATTGGTCACGACCGGCGTCCAGCCCTGTGATTTCATCTCGTCGCCGGTCGCATCGAACTCCTTGGTGTTCAGCCAGCCGACCACGCCGCTATAGGGCTGGCCCTGGCTCAGCCAAAGCGTGTTGTTCGCATCGCGCGCAAAGCTCAAATGATGCGTGTTGAAACACGTGTCGATCAGGGTCCATTTCTCCGTCCTCGGATCGTAGACCGAAAGTTGCCGGGCCGATTCCGCCAGCGGCGCTACCTGCGCGGAGGGGAGATCGGACCCCGCCTTGCAGCTCGCGGGATTGGGAGCGCGGCGAATCCGCGCCGTGAACCAGACGCGACCCTTCTCGTCCATCATCGGGTTATGGATGCTGGTATGGCCGTCCCAGATCGGCTCGTCGCCCCAGAACACCGACGGTCCCATCGGATCATCCTTCGAACTCGGCGTCTGCGGATCACGATAGGGATGCTTGACGAGCTTCGTGGTGTTGTGAACGGGATCCAGCACCGGCACGTAGTCCGAGCTCTCTTCCGGCGAACCGTAGATCATGCCGTTGGCATTGACGGTGGGGTTTCGTTTATCGGTCGAAACCTCATCATGCAGATAAAGTTTCGGCGTGCCCCAGTCCCACGCGGTGACGACGACGTTGCGCTCGATGCCCTTCGGGCGTTCCGGCTTGTCGAACGGAAGTTCGCCCGCCGCGATGCGATCGGTCCAGTCTGCGAACATCTTGTAGCCGCGATCCGGCCCGAGGCGGTTGATGCCAAGCGCCATTCCCGTCAGGGCCTGTCCGGATTGCAGGCGGCGAGCCCAGAGGTCCTGCGAATTCTTGAATTCGCCGAGTTCGGCGACGTGGGGCGAACGAACGTTCTTGCTGCCAAGCGCGTGGCATGACTGGCAGGAATTCTTGATGGTGTCGATCCAGTCGGATTGCGTCTTCATGCCGGCGGGCATGCCGGTCGGGCTCTTGTCCGCACCGGGAAACTCGCTTTCGGCGGGGATCTTGAGCATCGAGTACCAGTACATCCCCGGATAATATTCCGCGGCCGCCGCCGCATTCGGCGCGGGCTTTGCGGTCAGATCGATGGTCTTGCCGGGAACGACGTCCTGCTTGTCGGAGTCGACGAGTCCATAGCCGCGCACCCAGATCTTGTATTTTGCCCCAGGCAGCTGCGGAATAACGAACTGGCCGGCATCGTTGGTGACGACCATTTTGGCGAATTTGGTCGGAAGATCGGTGGTTTCAGCGATCACCCAGACGCCGGCCTCGGGCCCATTTGCGCCGCTGACCTGCCCGCCTATCGCGTCCGCGCCAACGGAGAGAGCGGCCTTTTGCTGAGCGTGCAGCGGACCACCGCATGCCATCACGGATGAGGCAATCACGAGCGCGTAGAATCCGGCGCTCCAATGGCGATGAAATATCATGCTATTCTCTCCCGTTAGCCGTGGAACTTGGGCGTTCCAGCATTTTTTCAACTTATGAAACGGCGTTTTATGGTGTCGGTAACATCTGACGAATGCGGATGGCTGTCAACGTGGTCCGCCATGGCGCAAGGATAGCCCGCGGTGCGACGGATACTTTTTGAATTCGATCGGTTCGCAATCCTGCAACCACAATGCGTCGGTGCCGGAAGGTGCGAACGTGATGCAAAAAATCACCTGAAGGCCGGAAGCCTCGACGGCGGCGAGAGCGAATTTGCGCGGGCGGCTGACGGCCTCTCGGCGATCGCGCTAGCGAGATTCACCAAAGCCCTTGCAGCGGGACGGGAGTTCATATCCAAGGGGGCCCTGGAAACCTCGGGAAACAAAAGCCTGACGACGATGGGCCATCCTTGGGCTGCGCTTTGCTTGCATCAATGCTACGGAGTGATGGCCTTGAGAGGCCCTCGGGCAAGCGCACGCCTTTTCGATTGTAACTTCTCTGATGACGCGCTGTGCCGATTGTGCGCAACCCGGGCCAGAGGTCGGAGCGGAACATGATCGATCACGAGCATGAAGGTTCGGCGGACTTTTCGGATTTGTACCTGCGGTTGCTGCGGGCGGCCCTCGATGAGAGAAATTGGTCGCCGTCGCCGCGAATGCGCCAGCGCTACCTGGCGGCACACGTCGTCAGGGGCATATCGATGGCTTGCATCGTCCACGAGTCTTTGCAATCAAGAATGGTTTTCAACCAAGGACCGGGAAATGGAGAAACACCGCTTCTTTGATCGTCCCCCGGGTTTGACGGTGGCCGAAATCATTTCGCTGACGGGAGCCGAAGCCAGCGGCACCGCGCGGCTATCGCATCTGATTACCGATGTCGCGCCGGCCGACCTGGCCGGACCCGCCGATCTCACTTTCATCGAAAGCAAAAAATTCGCCGGCGCGCTCGCGACAACGCATGCCGGCGCCTGTTTGATGCCGCAGAGCTTCGAGGGTCAGGCGCCGGAGCGTCTCATCGTGTTGCGCACGAACGAACCTTATCGCGCTTTCGTGGCCGTGCACCGCAAGCTTTATCCGCAATCCCTGCGCCCGACCTCGCCGTTCGAGACCAGCGGCGTTTTCGAGGGCGCGACCATTCATCCGACCGCCAGGCTCGAGAGCGACGTGACGGTCGACCCGGGAGCCGTGATCGGCCCTCGTGCCAAGATCGGCGCGGGGAGCGTCATCGCCGCGACGGCGGTGATCGGTCCCGATGTCCTGATCGGACGCGATTGCATGATCGGCGCGGGTTGCTCGATCATGCATGCGCTGATCGGTAATCGCGTGGTCATCCACCCGGGTTGCCGCATCGGGCAGGACGGCTTCGGTTACACCACGGATACCGGACAGCAGAAGATTCCGCAAACCGGCCGCGTCATCATCCAGAACGACGTCGAGATCGGCGCCGGAACGGCGATCGATCGCGGCGGCATCAGGGATACCGTGATCGGAGAAGCGTCCAAGATCGATAATCTGTGCCAGATCGGCCACAACGTCGTTATCGGCCGGCATTGCGTGGTCGTGGCACAGTCCGGCCTGAGTGGCAGCGTGACGCTCGAGGATTTCGCCCAGCTCGGCGGCTCGGTTGGACTGGCACCGCATGTGACGATACGCCGGGGAGCACGCGTGGCCGCGCGTTCCGGCGTCATGCATGACGTTCCGCCGGGAGAAACCTGGGGCGGCTATCCGGCGAAGCCGAGAATGCAGTGGATGCGGCAAGAGGCTACGCTTGCCCGCCTCGCCGGGTCCGGCGAGCGGGCCGCGGCTCGTTCGAAGAAGTCGGACGAGAGCTGACGGTTTCCCGGGCGATTCGCAGATGAAATGACGGGCGAGTCCTTCGCCCGGGCGCTCAAGCTTTAGCGATCGGGCAATGCGACGGCCGCGCAGCTTTTGCTGCGCGACAGCATGCAGTCTTCCTGGCGCGAAATATCGACCAGCTTGTTCAGGAAGAGATAGCCGAGCACCAGCGCGATAGCGAGGGCTGCGAGGAAAATCGCCAACATGCCGTCGGAGACCGGCCGCAACTGCGGATGATCGCTGTGATCCGGCGGTTCTCCCGATGGCGGCGCACCACGGTTTTGCTGCTCTTTCGACACGGCCTTCAGTCCTCAGCCACGACGGCGGCAAGCTATAGCAGAGGTTACCGTCTTGCGCCGGCAAATCAGGTTTATGAGATTTGCGATTGGAGGAAGAGGTTGCGGCCTCCGCCAGGGGAGCTGGCGGAGGCCGCGTTTAACATCTCACCGCGCCTAGGTTCGCGATGCGATGTGGGAGCTCGTTTCTATCCCTAGCATCGGCTGCGTCCGGTATCCGAAAGCAAAAGTCGATGCCTAGAACGGCAGCAGCACGTCCATCACCTGCGTGCCGTACCGTGGCTGCTGAATGTCGGTGATCTGGCCGTGACCGCCATAGGCGATGCGGGCCTGCGCGATCTTGCTTGAATCGATGGTGTTGTCGCTCTGGATGTCTTCCGGCCGCACGATGCCTGCGACGATCAGCTCGCGCTTTTCGAAATTGACGCGGATCTCCTGCTTGCCTTCGACCACGAGATTGCCGTTCGGCAACAGCTGGGTGACGACGGCGGCGATGTTGGTCTGCAAGGTTTCCTGCCGCACGATCGAACCCTTGCCGTCGGTCGACGTGTTGGAATCCGCTGTCAGCAGGCGGCCGGGAAGGACGGAGTTAGAACCCAACAGCTTGCTGCCGAGGAAGGCGGTAATGCCGGAATCTTCGGTCTGGGTGCGGCTGCGCTGGGTTTCGTTGGCAAAATTGGCCTGGTCGGTGATGTTGACCGTGACGGTGAGCAGATCGCCGATCTGATGCGCGCGCTGGTCCTTGAAGAACGACCGCGAGCCGTTTCGCCACAGCGAGTTGGCGTTGTAGGAAACCGCTTCCGGTTTCGGCATCGGCATCTGCACCGGCTTGTAGCCGGGCTGCGTCGTGGGATTGTCGATCGACGACAATTTCGGTTGCTCACCGATCTGGCTAAGCCGGTCGATCGACGAACAGCCGCCGGCGACGCTGACGATCGTCAGGAAGGTGCTGGCGAGCGCGACACGATTGAAACTGGAAATCGACATATACGATTACTCGGCTTTTGGAGACGTCTGCGCATTACCGGTGGCGGCGACCGAAACCGGCGCAGCCGTTTCGGTAGCTCCGATCGAGGAGGTTGCGTCGGCGGCGGCGGGAAGCCGCGGGCTCGCCACCGTGATCGCGACTTGACCGCGGCCGATCACGACGCCGGACACCGTGCGCTTGGACTGCATGTTGAGAACGTTGACGGTGTCGCCGTCGGTGCCGTTCTCTAGCGCCTTGCCGCGCAAGGTGAGATAGAGACCGCTGGTTTCGAAGATCAACGTGACATTGTCGTCGCGCTGCACCAGATCCGGCTTGCCGAGATCGGCTACCTTGATCGCTTGTCCGGCGCGAAGCCTGTTTCGCATCTGCATGCCGACGGCCTGGTTGCGGACCGCGGCCTCGCCGCCGATTTCGGCTTTCGCCCGCCGCTCGGTGATCACGTCGGAGGATTTCAGCACGTCGCCGCGCTCGACGGCGCGCGTCAGCACGGCAGCTTCCACGGTCTCGATCGCAATGCCGAAAAAGCGCAGCCTGGTCCTCGCGCTGTTGGCTTCGTTGGCGATCTCGAAGCTGACATCGAAACGGCCGCTGCGCGGCTCGTACCTGACCGAGACCGGCTGCATGGCGCCGGTGTTCCAGGCCTCCAGCCTGAGGTCCTGAACGTCGCGGTCGAATGTCAGGCTGATGTTGGCGGCATCTCCAAGGCCGCTGCGGTGCTCCAGCGCGTGGGCGACCTGGGATTCGATCTCCTTGCGCTCCAGCGTGCGCGCCAGACGGGTAACCGTGACCGTCTTGATGTCCTTGGTGTCGACGCCGATGACCTGATGGGCCTGCAGCGCGGCGATCAGCTGCGCAGTGGGAAGCGAGCCGGTGGTGCCGAGATCGGGCGCGCGATAGATCGCGATCTGCGCCGCGGTGCCGGGGTTGTCGATCACATCGCCGATCCGAACGACTTCGCTGTCCACGGTGACGTTGGCGCGAAGCACCGGAACTGCGATTGCCTCCTCGCCGGCTTGCGCGAACGTCGTCACGGGAAAGGCGACGAGCAGCGCGGCGGCAATGAGGAGCGAACGGGCAATCATCATCAACTCCCTCAGCGGAACATTGCGGTGGTCGATTGCATCATCTGATCGGCGGCGGTGATCACCTTCGCGTTCATTTCGTAGGCACGCTGCGCGGCGATCAGGTCGGACATCTCGGAGACGACATCGACATTCGCCTGTTCGAGGCTGCCCTGGTTGATGGTTCCGAAGCCTTCGGCGTTGGCCAGACCATCCTGCGGCGCTCCGGAGGAGGGGGTGTCGGTGAAGAGGTTATTCCCGACCGGCTGCAGGCCGGCCTTGTTGATGAAGCGCGTCAGGCCGATCTGGCCGATGATGGTGGAGGTCGTCGTCGATCCCGGCAGGGTGACCGAGACCTGACCTTGCTGGTTGACCGTCAGGCCCGAGGCGTTTTGCGGTATCGTGATCGTCGGCTGAACCGGATTGCCCTGGGTGGTCACGATGCGCCCGGTGTTATCCATCTGGAACGTTCCGTCTCTGGTGTACTGGAAAGTGCCGTCGGGCATCTGGATCTTGAAGAAGCCTTCGCCGGTGATCGCGAGATCGAGATCGTTGCCGGTTTGCGAAAGCGTCCCTTGCGTCATCGACCGCGGTGTTCCGACGGTCTTGACGCCGCCGCCGATGTCGATGCCGACCGGCAGGATGGTGCCCTGATCGGACGCTTGCGCGCCGACCCGGCGGATATGTTCGTAGATCAGGTCCTGGAACGCCGCGGTCTGCCTCTTGAAACCGGTGGTGCGCAGGTTGGCGATGTTGTTGGAAATGACCTGAACGTTAAGTTCCTGGGCCGCCATTCCGGTCGCAGCAGTATGAAGAGCTTGCATGGATCGTCTCCTGAATGGCCGTTAGGCCGGAACGTCGGCGAGTTGTTGGATTGCATTCTTCTGCAGGTCGCTCTGCTGCTGCAGCAGCGTCGAGATTTGCGTGTAGGCGCGCGAGACCTCCATCATGCGGCTCATCTCGGCAACCGCGTTGACATTGGACTTCTCGATGAAGCCCTGGCGGACCGCTGACTTGGTGTCAGGCTGCGCCGCGCCCTGGCCGGCGGAGTAGAGGTTTAGTCCCTCCTTCAGCATTTGCTGCGCGTCGGTGAAGCTGACGAGGCGAAGTTTGCCGCGGACCGAATCCGTCTTGCCGCTGCCTTCGACCACGGTGATGGTGCCGTCAGGCGTGATGTTGATGTCGTGATCGGTCGGCTGAAAGATGATGGGGCCGCCGGTACCGAGAACCTGATTGCCTGCGACCGTCACCAACTGGCCCTGGCTGTTGAGATGCAAGCCGCCGTCGCGGGTGTAGCGCTCGCCGGCCGGCGTCTGCACCGTCAGAAAGCCGGAGCCGTCGATGGCGACATCGAGCGGGTTCTTGGTCGCGTCGGCGGCGCCTTGCGTGAAATCGCGGAAGGTGCCGCGGTCCTGGACGAAGCTGACGCGGCGGTCGGCGCCTACGAAGTTGTCTTCGTGCGCCGGCGTATTCAGAAATTCCTCAAACAGCGAGTTGTCGGCCTTGTAGCCCGCCGTGTTGACGTTCGCGATGTTGTTGGCAATGACATCCAGTTGCCGTTCCAGCGCCGTTTGCCGCGATAGTCCGATGAGAAGCGCATTCTCCATCGCCGGTTCTCCCCCTGAGAGATCCGCAAGCCTTGCCCTCCCAGGCTCCAGTCGCGGATCATGCAAACCGCCAAAGCTCTCCCAAGCCCGCGGTTCACCATGCTCAGAGCGAAAGCCGTGCCAGTTACAGAATTACATGTTTTTCAATGACTTGAATGATTTGAAAGGCCGCCGCCGGGGCGGCAATAAGGTCTTGTTGACCATGTTTGCCCGGCAACTTTTTCCCAGTTGAGGGGCAAAAGAAAGGTTCCATTAACCATTGTTACCTTAGCGTCCGCGGAGAAGCGCAGTGGGCGGCTTTGTATCGCGTCAAGGGGCCGTCTGCCGGCATCATTTCCAGATCGGACCGGGCAGACGATGGCAGACAACGATCAGGCTGAAGGCATTGCGGAAATTCCGGAAGTCGCCAAGCCCAAGGGCAAGCTCAAATTGGTCATCGCCATCGTCGCCGTGCTTGCCATCGCCGGCGGGGGCGCGACCTGGTTCTTTTTTCTGCGGCACCACGGTGAAGAGGCGCAGCAGCACGTGGAGGCTGCGCCACCGCCGAAGCCGCCGGTCTATGTCGAAGTTCCGGACATGCTCGTCAATCTCGTCGGCCTGCCCGGCGAGCGCGTGCAATATCTCAAGGTCAAGCTCGTTCTCGAGGTCAAGGAAGAAAAGCAAAGCGAGGCGATCAAGCCGACGCTGCCGCGCGTGACCGACATCTTTCAAACCTATCTGCGTGAGCTGCGGCCGAGCGACCTCAACGGCTCGGCTGGTCTGTTTCGCCTGAAGGAGGAACTGACCCGGCGCGTCAATGCGGCGGTCGCGCCAATTCAGGTCACCGCTGTGCTGTTCAAGGAAGTCGTCGTTCAGTGACGAGACGGATCTAGGATCATGGCGGGCAACGACCCAGTCGACCAGGATGCAATTGCGGCGCAATGGGAAGCGTCGCTTGACTCCGAGGATCCGGCGGAAGCTGCGCAAGCAGCGGCGGCCAATGAACTCTCCGAAACGATGGCCCTGCAATGGGCCGCCATGGTCGAGGATGGCAGCCGCGATTTCGGTGGCGGCAAGAACGGCGGCGAGCGGGTTCTGTCGCAGGAGGAGATCGACAACCTGCTCGGCTTCAATGTCGGGGAAGTCAATCTCGACGACAATTCCGGCATTCGCGCGATCATCGATTCGGCGATGGTTTCCTACGAGCGTCTGCCGATGCTCGAAATCGTCTTCGACCGGCTGGTGCGGCTGATGACCACCTCCTTGCGCAACTTCACTTCCGACAACGTCGAAGTCTCGCTCGACCGCATCACCTCGGTGCGGTTCGGCGATTACATGAATTCGATTCCGCTGCCGGCGGTGCTGTGTGTGTTCAAGGCCGAGGAGTGGGAAAATTTCGGTCTGGCGACGGTTGATTCAAGCCTGATCTATTCGATGATCGACGTTCTCCTCGGCGGCCGCCGTGGACAAACCTCGCTGCGCATCGAAGGCCGTCCCTATACGACCATCGAAACCAATCTCGTGAAACGGCTCGTCGAAGTGGTGATGGCGGATGCCGAGCAGGCTTTCCGGCCGCTGTCGCCGGTGACATTCTCGATCGACCGGCTGGAAACCAATCCGCGCTTCGCCGCGATCAGCCGGCCGGCCAACGCCGCCATCCTGGTGCGCTTGCACATCGACATGGAGGATCGCGGCGGCAATATCGAATTGTTGCTGCCCTATGCGACCATCGAGCCGATCCGCCCGGTGCTGATGCAGATGTTCATGGGCGAGAAATTCGGCCGCGATCCGATCTGGGAAGGTCATTTCGCAACCGAAGTAGCCCAGGCGGAGATTTCCGTCGATGCCGTGCTGTACGAAGCCGACATCCCGCTCAAGGAATTGATGAAGCTGAAGGTAGGCGACACCCTGCCGCTGGAGATGCGGGCCGACGCGATGGTGGCGGTGCGTTGCGGCAGCGTGACCCTGACGGAGGGACGCATGGGCAGGGTAGGTGACCGCGTCGCCATCCGTGTCACCAAGCAGCTGCACAAACCGAACACCACCCTTGCGATGTTCGAGAAGGCCGACGAGCAAACCAAGATGATGGAGGCCCCATGAGTCACTCACTCGGAGTTGCGATCGAGAGTCTTGTAGCGATTTTGCTCATGCTCACGATAGGTTACTGCATGTTGTTGAACAAGAGGCTGAAGCGCCTGAAGGCCGACGAGCATTCGCTCAAGGCGACGATTGCGGAACTGATCACGGCAACCGAAATCGCCGAGCGCGCCATCGGCGGCCTCAAGCACGCCGTGCGCGACGTCAACGAGAATCTCGGCGATCAGCTGACATCCGCAACCCAGATGTCCCTGCAGATGAAGAAGCAGTTGGCCGAGGGCGACCATTTGATCCGGCGGCTGTCCAAGATCGTGAGCGCGGCGCGGCCTCCGGAATCTGATGTCGCCCCCGCCAAGGTATCGACGGCCCAGGCCGTCGCTGCGGCCGCTCAGGCATTTACCGATCGCAGAAGGTCTGGTGGCCTCGCCGCATGAAATCGTACCGTAACATTCGCGTGCTTCCGGTCGTGCTGGTTGCAGTCTTCGGACTCGTCTTGCTGAAGGTCGCAGGCCTCGTGATCGATGGCGGCTATGTGTTCGACTACCGGCCGGATTCCGCCAAACCGTCCTGGGCACAGGAAACTCTCAACTTCCCCGGCAGAAACATTCCCGACAGCTCCGACATTACGGGTTCGGTCAAGGAGAAACCCAAGGAGGAAGAGGCCAAGCCCGCAGCGCCGGAAGTCGGGAAGGCCGAGACCGTCATGCATCCCGAGCAGGGGCAGGCTGCCGTGTCGCCTTCGGAGCGCGCGATCCTCGAACGGCTGCAGTCGCGGCGACAGGAGCTCGACGCCCGGGCGCGCGAAGTAGAGATTCGCGAAAGCCTGCTGAGGGCCGCCGAAAAGCGGGCCGAGTCGCGTGTCGAGGAATTGAAGGCGGTCGAATCCCGGATCACGGTGGTGACCCAGCAGAAGAACGAGGCCGATGCGGCGCGCTTCAAGGGCATCATTACGATGTATGAGGGCATGAAACCGAAAGACGCCGCCAAGGTATTCGACCGGCTCGAAATGCCCGTGCTGTTCGAAATCGCTTCCCAGATCGCGCCGCGCAAGATGGCCGATATCCTCGGGCTGATGTCGCCGGAGGCGGCCGAGCGGCTCACCGTCGAAATGGCGCGCCGGGCCGGGAGCGACAAGTCCGCCTCCACGGCCGACCTCCCCAAGATCGAAGGCAAGGTGCTGCAACCGCAAAAGGTCAATTAGCGGGGATATTTAACAAGTCCTTAAACCGCCAATTCTAGATTCGATGGCGAAAGGTGCGCGTGGCGTCCCGCCGGCGATCGGATCGTTGAACTGAAAGACTTGGCTAGAATGGCGCGAACGGCTGCCACTGGATCTTGGTCGCGAGCGCGCGCTTGTGCGCGGATGCTCCGCCGTGGCCTGGGTCTTGCGGCCGGACCCCTATGGCGCGCCGCCGCGCTCGCCCTGATCGTGCTGATGTTTCCAGGCGCCGGCCTGGCGGAGCCCGTCAAGGGCGAGGCCACGTTCTCGGCAGGGGGTGGCTTTGCCCGGCTGGTTCTCAAATTCTCCGAGGATGTCGGCGCCGAGGTGACGACGGCCGGATCGATCATCGTGATCCGGTTCGAGCGTCCGGTGGACATCGCGGTCGACAAGGTGGCCGAAGCGGTGCCCGACTATGTCGGATCGGCGCGACGCGATCCCGACGGCACGGCGATCCGGCTGTCATTGGCGCGCAGGGTGACCATCAACACCATGACCGCCGGCGAGCGGGTGTTCGTGGATTTCCTGCCGGATTCGTGGACCGGTCCGCCGCCGCACCTTCCGGCGGATGTGGTTCGCGAACTGGCCGAGCGAGCGCGGATCGCCGAGCGCGAACTCCGCCAGCAGCGGGCGCTGTCGGAAGCGAAGAAGCGTGGGCCGGTCCGGGTCCGCGCTTCGCTGCAGCCGACCTTCGTGCGGTTTGTTTTCGAAATGCCCGACGGCGTCGGCATCTCTTCGGTGCTCAACGAACAGAAGCTCCGGCTCCAGTTCAGCAAGCCGCTGGTGTTCGATCTGGCGGACGCCCGGGTGGCGGCGCCGCCAAACATCGCATCCATGTCCCAGAAGGTCGAAGGCGAATCCTCCGTGGTGGAGATCGTCATGGTTGGCGACGTCGACGTCCACTCCTTCCGCGATGACAAGAACTACGTCATCGATGTCGCGTTCCAGCAGGCTGAAAAGCCTCAAGCGTTGCCGTCGGTATCCGACGCATTACATGCACCGACGCGGGCCGCCGAGGCGCAAACCGCCCCGGTGCTGGCCGCCCCCAAGGCCGCCGCGCAGGAATCCGAAAAGGCCGCCGCTCCGACGGCACCGCGGCCGGCCGCCGAGATAGCGCCGCCGACGTCGGAGACCGTCGCCCGCCAAGCCAATATCGAGATCAAGTCCGAGCCGGCGCCCAAGATGCCGGCCGCGTCGGAAGCCCAGGCGCCCGCGCAGCCTGCCAAGGAGCCGCCAGCCGCCGCAGCCGAGGCTCCGCCAAAAATGCCGCCGCCTGTCGTGGCCGAGGCGCCTTCAAAAATGCCGGAAGCTGCGCCGGCGGCGCCCGCACCGCGGCCTGAAGTCAAGCCGGATGCCAACCCGACCAGCGTAAGCGTCAGCCGCGACAGTGACGGCCTGCATCTGATGTTCTCATTTCCGGCCGTCACCCCCGCGGCGTTGTTCCGCCGCGCAGATACGCTGTGGCTGATGTTCGATTCCACCAAGCCGATCAATGTCGAACCCATTCGCGGCCAGGGCGGAGCCGCCATTGCCGACGTCAGCGTTATTCCGCTGGAGAAGGGACAGGCGGTCCGCATTCGTCTCAACCGGCCGCAATTGCCCTCGCTCACGGGCGAGGATCTGCCGGACGGCACAAACTGGACGGTCACCTTCGGCGATACGGTACAAACGCCGTCCCTGCCGCTGGTGGCGATTCGAAACATCGCCGAACCTACGCTTGCCAATGTCACCGTGCCGCTGCCCAAAGCGGGCCGTCTTCACCGCTTTGTCGATCCGGACGCCGGCGACACCCTGTTCGTGGTCACGGCGATGCCGCCGGCGCGCGGTTTCATCAAGCGGCAGGATTTCGTCGAGATGTTACTGCTCGAGTCGATCCACGGCGCGGCGATTCGTCCGAACTCCGACGATGTCACGGCTGAAATTGCCTCCGACAAGATCGTTCTGGGTAAACCCGGGGGGCTGACGCTGTCGCCGGCCGACACCGGGGCCGAGCGCGCACCGACGGCGGTGCGGCCGATTTTCGATCTCGGCGAGTGGCGCAAGAATCAGGAGGGAAGCTTCGCCGCGCGGCTGGACGCACTGATCGAGGCTGCGGGCGCCGCCCCGCCCGATCAACGCGCGTCGGCGCGCGTTGATCTTGCCCGTTTCTACATGGCGCGCGGAATGTATCCGGAAGCCATCGGGGTTCTCGATCTTGCGCTCTCCGCTGCCAAAGCGGGCTCGGAGGACCCGGCCGCCCTGATCGTGCACTCGGTCGCGAACATCCTGGTGGGGCGCACGGAGCGGGGGCTGAAGGACCTCGCCAATCCCGCCATCGGAACCAACTACGATTCCCAGCTTTGGAAGGCCATGGCCAGCGCGCGGCAGGGGAAATGGGCGGACGCGCGTGAAAAATTCAAGAGCGCCGATTTCTCCGTCACCTCATTGCCGATCGAGCTGCAGCGCATCGTGATCGCCGATGCGATGCGTGCCTCGCTTGAGGTGAAGGACTATCCGGGCGCGGCAAAGCGCGCCAGCGAACTGGGAGTTATCGGCGTACCCGCGGAACTGAAACCCGCGATTGCGGTGCTGCGCGGCAGGCTCGCCGAGGGGCTCGGCTATGACAGGGATGCGCTCGATGAATACAAGAGCGCGGTACGGTCTTCCGATCGCGCTGCGGCGACCGAGGGAAAACTTCTGGGGATTGCGCTGAAGCAGAAGCGCGATGAAATCGACCAGGCGGATGCGCTGCGCGAGCTTGAGACCCTGGCGGTAACCTGGCGCGGCGACGCGCTCGAGGTGCAGACGCTGGAAATGCTGGCGCGGATTTATGCCGATACCGGGCGCTATGCCGAGTCGTTCGGGGCGGTGCGGATCGCGAACATGCTTGCGCCCAATCTGGAAATCGCACGCCAGGGCCAGGACGCCGCGTCCGCGCTGTTTGCGCAACTCTTTCTCGGCCCGAAGGGCGACGAGCTTCCGCCCATCGACGCGCTCGGCATGTTCTACGAATACCGCGATTTGACGCCGATCGGGCGGCGTGGCGACGAAATGATCCGCCGGCTTGCGGATCGGCTGGTGGGGGTCGATCTGCTCGATCAGGCCGCCGAGCTCCTTCAATATCAGGTTGACAAGCGGCTCGAAGGCGCGGCGCGGGCGCAGGTGGCTGCGCGGCTGGCGATGGTCTACCTCACCAATCGCAAACCGGAGCGCGCCATCGCAGCCCTTCGCTCTACCCGCATTGCCGATCTCTCAGGCGAGCTGCGCCAGCAACGGCTGTTGTTGGAGGCGCGCGCGCAGAGCGATGTCGGGCGTCATGATCTCGCGCTCGACATCATCTCCAACATCAGCGGCCGGGAGGCGATCCGGTTGCGCTCGGATATCTATTGGGCGGCGCGGCAGTGGCGCGAGTCGGCCGAACAGATCGAATTGTATTACGCCGATCGCTGGCGCGACTTCAAACCGCCGAACTCGATGGAGAAGAGCGACATCATCCGCGCGGTGGTGGGATATGCGCTCGCCGAGGATGTCATCGGCCTGGCGCGCTTCCGCGAAAAATATACGCCGCTGATGAGCGGCGATGCCGACCGGGCCGCCTTCGACATTGCGAGCAAGCCGGTCGGCGCCAGAAGCGCCGACTTCGCCCAGATCGCCAAGATGGCGGCAAGCGTCGATACGCTTGACGGGTTCCTGCGAGAGATGCGCACGCGCTTCCCGGACGCGACCGCGCGCGCGACAACGCCGGGAATGCCGAAGGCCGATCCGCTCCCGACCGGATCGCTGCCCGCGATCGCAGGACTTAAGCCTTTGGGCGCCGCGAAATAGCCTGTCGCAAGATTGCAGCGCCTTTCCCCTCGACAGATGACGTCGGAAACGTCAATTTGCGACGGCAGACCGTGCAGAGGAAGCCGCCGCCATGAGCAAGCCCACCAAAACCGCAGCCGAACTCGTTTCGATGGCGAGGGCCGAACTCAAAATTCACGCCGACTGTCCGGAGGGAATCGAGATTTCGGTGATCCGGACCGAAGACGGCTGGGAATTCCGCGCGACGGCGGACAAGGCGACAATCGCAAAGCCCGGCTACCCGGAATGCGTCGCGATGCTCGTTCAGATCGGCGACCACCTCGGAAAACATTTCGACCTGAGCCGCTGAACGAGCGCGGCGATCCCGGATTTCGCCGCGACCGCGCGTCCGAAGGCCAAGCCTGCCGTTTCAACCGGTGAGGCGCAAGCCGTCCGTATTTGTACGGTTCTGCAATTTAACAACTCCATAGTTCCCGCCACGTAATCTCCCGTCGCGATCACGATTCGATGGGAAATCGCCTGTGCAGATTGTCGAGACATCGGACCTCAACGAGGCCAGACGCTGCCGCCTTGCGCAATTCAGCGGCAGGAGCCGGATGCTGGACGTCGGGGGAAGGGCCTATACCGGCCTGGTGCAATCGATCCGGGAAGTTCAAGCCGCTCCCGAGCCCCGATGGATTGTCACGATTGCGCCGGATGACGCGCCGCGGGCGCGGGCGATGAAGTAGCGCGAGCCGCCTCCACGGCCTATTCGATCACTTCGTCGGCTGCCACGAGCAGGGTTTGCGGCACCGCGAGCCCCCAGCGCCTTCGCCGTCTTGAGGTTGATGGCGAAGTCGAACTTGGTGGGCTGCAGGACCGGCAAATCCGCAGGCTTGGCACCCTTGAGAATCATGCCGACGTAGATTCCAGCCTGACGATAGAACTCCGAGAGGTTGGCGCCATAGCTCATCAGGCCACCGGCTGTCACGAACTCGCGCAAGTCAAAGCTCGTGGGCTTTATGGCGCGCGGCGAGCGCCGCCATCCCGTTGGCCCGGCTGCTGAGGTAGGGATCGCTCATGATGAAGATTCCGCCAATCTGTTTTTCTGCGAGCATTTCGAAGGCCGCATCGATGTCCTTGTCGCTGCGGGCGTCCACGAAGTCGAGCCGCAGCCCGATTGCATCGGCAGCTTGCCGCACATTTCGTTCACTTAATACGGCAACGGGGCTGCTTCGGTTCGCGATCACGCGGATGGTCGCGGCCTTCGGCACGAGTTCGTGAAACAGTTCCAGTCGCTTCGCCTCCACGACATAAAACATGAGGTTCAGTCCGGTAATATTTCCGGCCGGACGGTTGAGGCTGCTGACAATGCCGCTCTCGACCGGGTCAGTCGCGGTGGTGAACACAATTGGAATGGTCGTGGTCGCCGTCTTGGCCGCCTGGATCCCCAGGTTGCTTGCGCTTGCAAAAATGACCGACACGTTCCGGCGCACCAGGTCGTCGGCCATGCCGGCCAACCGCTCATAGCGGCCTTCCGCCCAACGATACTCGATGGCGACGTTGACGCCCTCGGTGTAGCCATTTTCGGCGAGGCCCTGGCGAAAACCGGCAAGCGCGCCTTTAAGCGCGCCGGTAGGCGATACGCCGCTGAGAAAGCCAATGACCGGCATCGTCGGCTGCTGCGCACGCGCCTCGAACGGCCACGTCGTCGCCACCAAACCTAAGCCACCGAGAAAATCCCGTCGCCGCATGCCGTCCCTGCCTTTGGGAACATCGCATAGCGGCTACTTGTCGTTGTTTGGAAGGGGCTTGAAGGATTTTGAGTGAATCGTGCGAAACGCCCGCTAACGCCCCGTGCCGGTTGAAGAAATGGCGCGCGGGTCGCTAGCCGCCATAGCTTTGCACGAGGCTTCCGGCCACCAGCGACCAGCCGTCGACAAGCACGAAGAAGATCAGCTTGAACGGAAGCGACACCACCACCGGCGGCAGCATCATCATGCCCATCGACATCAACACCGAGGCGACCACGAGGTCGATGATCAGGAACGGCAGGAACAACAGGAAGCCGATTTCGAAGGCGCGCTTCAGCTCGGAGATCATGAAGGCCGGCACCAATATCCTCAGCGACAACTCGTCCGGTGTTGCCGGCGGCGGCTCGCCCGACATATCCATGAACAGCTTCACGTCCTTTTCGCGCACATTCTTCAGCATGAAGCCGCGCAATGGCACCGAAGCGCGCTGCAACGCTTCCTCGACACCGAGCTGGTTGGCGACCAGCGGCTTGATGCCGTCGTCGTAGGATTTCTGCAGCACCGGACCCATCACGAACGCGGTCAGGAACATTGCCAGCGCAATGATGACGGAGTTCGGCGGCGCGGTCGCGGTGCCGAGCGCGGTGCGCAGGAGCGACAGCACGACGACGATCCGGGTAAACGACGTCATCATGATCAGGATCGACGGCGCGACTGAGAGCACCGTCAACAGCGCGATCAGCTGGATCGCGCGCTCGGTGACGCCGCCATTGCCCTGGCCGAGATTGATGCTGATGTCCTGCGCCCAGGCAGGAGCCGCCAGCGATCCGGCGGCTATCAGGGTGGCAAAAAATAAAACTCTACGCGGAGGAGCCGCCGGCCTCACGAAGGGGTCTTCGGACGGCCCAGCAGAGACGCCATCTCGTCTTCAAGGTTCTCAAACCCGCTCTTCGAGGGCGAGGCAACCGGCGGCGCCGCTGGCGGCTCGCTCCGGGACGCGGCGCGGGCGGGGGGCGGTTCGGGCGCGACCGGCGGCGCAACCGTGTCGCCGCCCGGTCGGCGAAGCGCGGCCTCCAGCCTTTGCGCCATCTCGGCGAGATTTTGGTCCGCCGACGACAGCGGCGCTGCTTGCGGCAGTGGCGGCGGCGCTGGCGCGCGTTCCGGCGCGCGAACCGGCGGCTTCGGCGGCTCGCTCGAGCGCATCGGGCGAGGCATCAAGGGCTCGCTGCGTGAGGTCATTCGGGACGGCATCGGTTCGGGGCGCGGCTCGGGACGGCCACCCATCGGTTCCGGCGTGAAGCCTGCCAGGGGATCGCTGCGCTCCATGCGCCGTTCGGCTGGTGCCGGACGGCGGGCTTCCTCGGCGAAGGAAGGCCGCGTCGGGCGTGGCGGAGGCTCCGGCATTTGCGGTTCGGGATGTTCGAAGGCATCGTGGCGTGCGCTGTCGGTGTCGCCCCAGCTGCTCGTGTCGGGGAGGGGCACGATGCGGGGCTGCTGCGGCTCCGGACTGGCTACCGCCGGCCGCGGCGGCAACTGATCCCGCCCAGGCATCGCGCGCACGATATTGGGCTCGACGACGATGTCGGTCGGGCCGCCGATCATCAAGAGATGTTCGATGTTGTCGCGGCGCACCAGCACAAGGCGCCTGCGTCCGTCAACGGCTGCGGCATCGATCACCGCCAGGCGGGGCATCCGGCCGCGATTGGTATTGGCGCCCAGCCGGTTGCTGGCGAATCGGCGTACCAGCCAGGCCGCGACGCCGATCAGCGCCAGGACCGCCACAAACGCGAAGAAAAATGTAAGTGCCTGCATGCTCAGTCCCCGGCAAATAGCGTCTTCTTCAAGTTTCTATTCGCCGAACGCGGATCGCAACGCGAGCCTGCGGAACGGCAAACAAAGCCTTGAGTGTGGCCCAAACCGTTAATTCCCCACGGCAGAACCTGCCGCCCCCCATATCCTCTTAACCCATGAATCGGCTGGGCCAAAACGACTTCTGACGGTCCAACGTCAAGCTTTGGCTGGTAAACGCAGCATTCGTGGCGAAATTGCGCTCTCAGCGATTCTCGGACGGCCATCCGCCCCGGAATAAGCCGGCGTCGGCGGCTGCGATCTTAACCAGCCATTAACCATACAGGCGGCAAATTCTGCCTACCCTTAAGCGGCGTCGGGCTGCGGAGGCCAAGGGAGAGCGGCGCGCGATGTCCATCAACGATCTTCCCACCCTGGCTGTGATGCGCACCAAGATGCAGTGGCATCAGGAGCGCCAGCGGGTGTTGGCCGAAAACGTGTCCAATTCGAGCACGCCCAACTTCAAGCCGCGCGACCTGGTCGAACCGAAATTCGATCAAAGCGGCGCCAATGCGTCAGGCGCTGTGGGATCGCTGGCCATGCTGCGCACCAGCCAGAGCCATATTTCCGCGCCGGGCACCGAGCCGAGCTTCGACCAGAACCGTAAAGTGGGGTTTCAGACGAGGCCTGCCGGCAACTCCGTCAGCCTGGAAGACGAGATGCTCAAGGCCTCCGCCAACCAGATGGATTATGCGGCGGTGACCTCGCTCTACAGCAAGAGCCTGCATCTTTTGAAAGTGGCGATCGGCAAGGCCTGAATGATCCGGATCAATCAAACGCCGGACGGCGAATAAGGAAGCGGCATCATGGCAAGCGATGCGAATGATTTTCTCCGCTCGATGAGCATTGCAACCTCGGCCCTGCGCGCGCAGGCGGGGCGGATGCGGGTGATCTCGGAAAATATCGCCAACGCGGATTCGACGGCGCCGACCGCCGGCGGCGACCCCTATCGCCGCAAGGTTCCGACCTTTTCCTCTGCGCTCGATCGCTCGCTGGACGCAAGGGTGGTTGCGCTCGGCAAGATCCGCCCCGATCAGAGCGCGTTCCGCGTCAAGTACGAGCCCGGCAATCCGGCGGCCGATGCCGCCGGCAACGTCAAATATCCCAACGTCAATCCGCTGGTCGAAATGACCGACATGCGCGAGGCGCAGCGGTCCTACGAAGCCAATATCAACATCATCAGCGCCACGCGCCGGATGATCCAACGCACGCTCGACATCCTCAAGGCCTGAACAGGAAAGCTAGAACCATGGCTTCACCCACAGTTGCTGCAAACGCCTACGCTTCGGCCGCCCGCATCCTCGAGACCGCCGGCGCCGGCAAGCCGTCCGATGCCGAGGGGCCATCCTTCAGCGCGGTGCTCAAGGATGCGATCGGAGGCGTCCTCGACGTCGGACGCAAATCCGACGCCCAGACGGTGGCGATGGCGTCGGGCAAGGCCAATGTCATGGACGTAGTGACTGCGGTCGCCGAAACCGACGTCGCAGTCTCGACGCTGGTGTCGGTGCGCGACAAGGTCATCGCGGCCTATGAAGACATCATGAAGATGGCGATTTAGTTCGTCATTGCGAGCCAACGGGTCGGCGCGAAGCGCCGCCCGACGATAAATTCAGCGAAGCAATCCATCGCGCCGCAACTGCAGAAAGCTGGATTGCTTCGTCGCAAGGGCTCCTCGCAATGACGGGGGCAGAGAACAGGAAGTAAAATGACCGGTGCTGAAACCCTCGACGTGGCGCGCGATGCGATCTGGACCATTGTCGTGGTGTCCTCGCCCCTGATGATCGTAGGCCTCGTCGTCGGCGTTGTGGTGTCGCTGTTCCAGGCGCTCACGCAGATCCAGGAGCAGACGCTGATCTTCGTCCCGAAAATACTGGCGATTTTCGTTACGCTATTGTTGGCGCTGCCGTTCATGGCGGACTCGCTGCACGGCCACATGATGCGGATATCGTCGCGAATCATAGGCGGTTGATGGCAATATGCGTCGCAAATGCGCATCGATATTTCACTATTGCCCGCGCTCGCCGCTGCCTTCATGCTGGTATTTGCCCGTGTCGGCGCGATGGTGATGCTGCTGCCGGGACTGGGCGAGTCCAATATTCCGGTCCGCATCAAGCTTGCGATTGCGCTGTTGCTGACGCTGATCATCCTGCCGCTGCACCGCACCTCCTACCAGATCGACATGGGCTCGCTCGTGCCGCTCTTGGTGCTGATGCTCTACGAGATCGTCATCGGGATCGTGCTCGGCGCCACCGCGCGGGTGACGCTTGCGGCGCTCCAGGTCGCGGGATCGGTGATCGCCCAGCAGCTCGGGCTGGGATTCGTCACCTCGGTCGATCCGACCCAGGGCCAGCAGGGCCTCCTGGTCGGCAATTTCCTCACGCTGCTCGGCGTCACGATGCTGTTTGCGACCGACAGTCACCATCT
>Ga0209517_10002511_pt1 | contig 25689 bp, 26 predicted proteins | sample PeaSoiMetSII2010_FD_187695 | JGI IMG/M metagenome (GOLD analysis project Ga0209517, IMG submission 187695) | Peat soil microbial communities from Weissenstadt, Germany - SII-2010 (SPAdes) (version 2) | ecosystem: Environmental > Terrestrial > Soil > Wetlands > Peat | place: Germany... | reverse complement strand
TATCTTAAATTAATCCGACTGCCACGTTCGCACGATCAGTTCCAATCAATTACAGGTTTCGGAGATACTTGGGAAAACAAATTAAAGTTCAGCGTCGCGGAAAAGGAGGCTCTGTCTTCGTATCACGGAGCTTCAGAAGACTGGCGCCCGTTCGTTACCCTCTCTCCGACCCTACTCAGCCCCTTAGAGGCGTAGTTAGAGAATTAATGCATGAAGCTGGCAGGGGAACTCCACTAGCACTAATAGACTTCGGAAACGGCATTTCCTGTTGTTTGGCCGCACCTGAAGGGCTCTCCATTAACCAAGGAATAATCGTCGGTTCCGACGCAAAACCGGATATTGGAAATGTCTTACCATTGGGGCGCGTTCCAGAAGGGACCCTCGTTTCGAGCGTGGAGTTGCATCCAGGCGACGGAGGAAGATTAGCACGGGCTTCAGGCGCCTTCTGCCTAGTCGTCTCTCACACGCCCCAGGGTACAGAACTTCGTATGCCCTCAGGAAAATCAGTGTACATGAACGACAAGTGTAGAGCGATGGTCGGAGTCGTAGCCGCAGCGGGAAGGACAGAGAAACCGTTTCTTAAAGCTGGCACGGCGAAGAAACTCATGAGATCTCGAGGTCGTGTATGGCCAACGGTCAAAGGACAATCAATGATCGCAGCGTCACATCCTCACGGCGGAGGTCGTCACAAGCATGCAGGAAAACCCACCACAGTATCACGTAATGCACCACCTGGTCGGAAGGTTGGAATGATTGCGGCTCGCCAAACCGGTCGCGCCAAACGCGCCATCAGAATATAATGAGGTAGAATACGCATGACACTAACAGACCCCATCGCGAACGCGCTGAACACGATTTACAATAACGAAAGACGCCACAAACGTGAATGTATCACCCGCCCTGCATCAAAACTGATGGGGCAGGTCCTGAGGGTTATGCAAAAGAACGGATATGTCGGAGAATTTGAATTCATAGACGATGGCCGCGCCGGAAAATACAGAATACAGTTACTCGGAAGAATCAACCGCTGCGCAGTGATTAAACCACGTTACGCAGTGGGAGTGCAAGAGCTCGAAAATTGGGAGGAAAGATACTTGCCATCACGCGACGTCGGAGTACTAATCGTCAGCACACCCAAGGGCATCATCTCACATGTAGAGGCACGAGCGGCGAAATCAGGTGGACGACTGCTTGCCTACGTTTATTGAGAGCGACCGCTGGAAACCCTTTAATTCAGCAGCACCATGCGAATGAAATCGTCACCAGAGAAGTAGTAAGACTTGGCAAAAGGACCTCAATACAACGTCCCGTTCAGACGTCGAAGAACCGGAAGAACAAACTACAAGAAAAGACGACGCCTTGTTATCTCCGGTATCCCACGTCTCGTCATAAGACCAACGAACAAACACTTGACAGCACAACTCATCGAAGCAAAACCGGACGGAGACCGCGTACTTATTTCAGCTCATTCATCAGAGCTCAAGAAATTTGGTTGGCTGGCCCCATGCGGAAGCCTACCCGCAGCTTACCTAACAGGATTATTAATTGGCCGACGAGCAGAAGCGAAAGGTATCAACGACGCAATTCTCGACATCGGTCTTCATTTTAGAGGCGCAGGCACACGTATATTCGGTGCGGCGAAAGGAGCACTTGATGGTGGCTTAACTATTCCACATGACGAAAAGACTTGGCCTAGTCCCGAACGCCTCCACGGCGAACACATAGCCAAATATTCTAAGTTGATCATGACGGATCAGGAAAGATACAAGAAAACTTTCTCCAGCTATCTCAACAGTAAAGTAAAACCAGAGGAACTCACTCAACACTTCACTGAAGTTGAGTCAAAAATCAACGCGCTCCAGGAAGTTCAGAAATGAGCACGAAGGAGAAACGTAAAACTAAACCGCACACTGCAACAAAGGCTACTGAGAAGCCACGTAAGCGCGCAATCCCTGCCGCTCGTACAAAGCGGACAGACAAGAAACCAGTCCAGACACAACCACAACTACAACCACAACCTACACCACAAACCATTCAACAACAAACTCCAGCGTCGACTCCCCCGAAAGAGACATCTTTCTTACTTGTTATTCGAATTCGAGGTTCATTCGGCGTGCCTCCCGACGTCGAACATACACTCCGAAACTTGAGACTGATTAACAAGTTCAACGCGACGCTTCTCGAGAAAAGCCCGAGTATGCTGGGCATGTTAAGACACGCCAAAGACTACGTAACGTGGGGAGAGGTAAACTCTGCAGACCTCGCCAACCTACTGAAGAAACGCGGAGAAGTCAATACTGGCACTCGGCTTACTGACCAATATGTGAAGGACTTCTTAGCTCAACAATCAATCGATAGTCTCGCGGACGCTCTCGCTAACGGTGAAATAAACCTGAAAACCCTCTGGCAAAAAGGGGTCAAAGCAGTCTTCAGATTACATCCACCCTCTGGAGGTTTCTCTGGTACAATGAAACGACCATACAATAGTAGAGGAGAGCTAGGATATCGGCATACCGAAATCTCCGTCCTGATGTCGAAGATGACTTAATCGTAGACACGATTACATCTTGACTTCCAAGCTCCGGCCTAAGGAAAAGAACCGACAACTCAGCGTAATTCCACTAAAACTTCCAAGGATCAACCCCCACCAACCATTAGACTTAATCATCATACATGCTTTCGAACGGCGCGGTCTGACCCCACATACAGGCGACGTTGTGACGGTTGCCAGCAAGGTCGCGTCGATCTCAGAAGGACAAATAATTCAGCTCAACCTCGTTCACCCCTCGAAACTCGCTGATCTCGTGAGTGCAAGGTGGAGCATAGAGAGACGACTGGCGCAAGTTATAATCGACGAGTCCGACGCTATTCTCGGCGGCGTAAAGGGATTCGTTCTAACCATCAAGCACGGAATTCTCACACCAAATGCTGGCGTCGACGAGAAGAATTCCCTGCTGGGAACGGTAACTACTTGGCCGAAAAACCCGGATCTCACAGCAGATAGACTTAGGATGAGTTTACGGAAACGATTCCATACAAATGTCGGCGTAGAAATAGTTGACAGCCGAGTTACCGCACTGAGAATGGGAACGATTGGTCTAGCTATCGGAATCTCAGGTTTCCAACCAATCCGCGACGAACGAGGCGAGAAGGATCTTTACGGTAGGATAGTGAGAGCGACTCGAACCGACATCGCTGATGACATTGCTTCGGCATCACATTTGGTAATGGGGGAGAGAAGCGAACGAGTTGGTCTCGTTCTGGTTAGAGGAGCTAGAATACGCTTAGGCCAGTTCTCATCTGAACTCGTTCGGCTGAGCAAGCGTCGGTGCCTGATTTCCGCAAACCTGCCGTTGCACGCAATTTCTCAAATCTATTAAGTCATGTAAGGCCGGCGGCACGATAGAGCATGTCCATGGCTCGCATATTGTTGAGGCTGTCTGAAATGGAATACTTCTGTTCACGATCGTTCAGAATACTGTCAGCAAAATCTTCTGCGAGCAACGAATACGGGTTGACGTCCTGACAAGCAATCATTTCCGTTGTGTCGCCCCTGCACACAATCTCAGGCTTAACAAAACCTGGTTCAAATGCCGCAGGAATCTCCAGAGTTCCCTTGCTGCCTACGATTTCTATCGGATGACGCAGCATGGTCTGAAACCCAGAATCGAATAGAGCGATCTCGTCGTTCGGGAACTGCATAATACCAACGAACACATCGTCAACGCCGTTAGCATGAATATGCGCCGTTGCCCGCACTTGAATCGGTTCGCATCCAGCTAGCAGTCTCGAGACATTTACACAATAACAGCCGACGTCGTAGAGCGAGCCGCCTCCAAGTTCCTTGTTCAAGCGAATATCCTTAGGGTCGTCGAGCTTGAAGGTGAAAGCGCTCTTTATGAGAGAAATTTTGCCGATACGTCCGTTGTCCATCAATTGCTTCAGTTTTGCTATGTGCGGATAATACCTGTACATGAAATTCTCACATAGCCTCACGTCGGCTCTACGACACGCCTCGGCCATCTCTTCGCTTTCTCGAGCGTTCAAGCCTAATGGTTTCTCACAAAGTACATGTTTTCTGTTTTCAGCCGCTAGAATCGTCCACTTATGATGCATGCTATTGGGAAGTGAAATGTATACTGCGTCAACACCCTTCGACTCAAGGAGCTCTGAATAATCGCCGTAATAGGCCGAGATCCCGAGTGACTGCGCCACCTTACGTGCTCTACTTTCATTTCGACTTGCGATCGCGACAACTTTCCCATTTGAGGTCTTGTTTATGGCAGGAATTACCCAGTCGACACCTATCCTTGCTGTACTCACAACACCCCAGTTGACCATTTTCTGCAAAAAGAATACGCGCCAAATGATTACGCTCCTTACGTCTAGTTAAGCTTCATTATTACAACTTTGAATTTTAACGCCTACAGGAACTTGTCAGCGTGATGACAGGCTACGAAGTGGTCCTTGATTAGATCATCCTTCAAGGTCGGAGCTGTTCCTCTGCAGATGTCGGTTGCGTGTGGGCATCTAGGATGGAATCTGCATCCGGGCGGAGGATTTATTGGACTTGGTACTTCTCCGGGCAGAATTATTCGAATCGTTTTATGCTCGACGTCAGGCACAGGGACAGCGGCGATTAATGCCTGCGTATAAGGATGTAGTGGTTTATCGAATAGAATATCTGTTTGGGCAATTTCAACAATTTCACCTAAGTACATGACCGCGACTCGGTGGCTGATTTGCCGAACCGAACTTAGATCATGGGATATGTAGAGGTACGCGAGTTTTTCACGCTTTTGGAGCGCGATGAGCAGGTTGAGGATTTGGGCGCGGATAGACACGTCGAGTGAAGATACAGGTTCGTCGAGGATCATGAACTTCGGGTTCACTGCTAATGCGCGGGCTATGGCTATGCGCTGGCGTTGACCACCGCTGAATTCGTGCGGGTATCTTTCGGCATGGTAATCTTCGAGATTAACCATTCTCAGTAGTTCTGATACTCGTTCTCGCCATTGTGGTTTTGGGATATTTTTGTGGATTGCGAAGACTTCAGTGATAATGTCATAAATCGTCATTCTCGGATCGAGTGAACTGTATGGGTTTTGAAATACCATCTGCATTCTGCTTCTGAGCTTTCTTGCACCCTCCTTGTCGCTCGAGAAGACTTGGCATATGTTGGTATGTTCGAAGATCACAGTTCCAGACGTAGGCTTCTCGAGGAACAGAATGGCTTTGCCGGTGGTTGTTTTACCGCATCCACTTTCACCAACGAGACCAAGAGTCTCTCCTCGTGATATGGTAAAACTAACATTATCGACAGCATGTATCTCACCGATTGTCTTACGCCCAAATATGCCGCGTTCGACAACGTCGAAGTGTTTGACTAGCGAGTCAACTGAAAGGAGAGTCTCTTGATTAGTTGCCATCTTAGGTGGCTCTGCCTTCGAGTCTAAGTTCTCGCCATAGGTGGCATGCAACGGAGTGTCCAACCTCTACTTCTTCAAGCGCCGGGACTTCTCTGCTACAAATCTCCTTAGCATATTTGCATCTTGGATGAAAGACACATCCGGATGGGGGCTCGATTAGGTTTGGGATGTTACCCGGTATGACCTCCAACACACGAGTACGCCTTATGCTCGGCACAGCCTTCAGAAGCGCTTCCGTGTAGGGATGTTTCGGATCGGTGAAGACACTCCGTGTATCGGCAACTTCCATAACTTTACCCGCGTAAGCCACCGTAACTCGACTCGTGAGGTCCGCGACTATGCCCATATCATGAGTTATCATGACCATGCTCATCTCATATTCAGCTTGCAGTTCCTTGAGCAACTCCAAAACCTGGGCTTGAATGGTCACGTCGAGACTAGTTGTAGGCTCGTCAGCTAGAAGTAGCGAAGGCTCACACGATAGCGCTCGAGCTATTGCTACTCGCTGTTTCATGCCACCACTTAGCTCGTGCGGATACGCCCTCAGTCTCTTCTTTGATTCCGAGATGCCTACTCGTGTGAGAAGAGACTCAGCCTTTTGAATCGCCTCGCGTTTGTTGACATGTTGGTGAAGAGTTATGATGTCCGTTAGTTGTTTCTCTACGGTGTAGACCGGATTCAGTGAACTAGAGGGATCTTGAAAGATGACAGATATTTTTGAACCTCTGAGCATCCGCATTTCCTCCTCTGACTTCTGCAGGATGTCTGCCTCCTGAAATTTGATTGATCCTTCGACGATGCGTCCCGGCGGAGGCACTATGCGCAAGATCGACTGAGCAGTTACCGATTTGCCTGAACCGGACTCTCCAACCAGACCCACCGTTTCGCTTTTGCCGACATCCATGGAAATTCCGTCTACGGCTTTCACGACGCCAGCCTCAGTGTAGAAGTAAGTGCGGAGGTTGGATACTTCGAGGAGTTTTCCAGTCATCTGTTCTTCTACTCTCGTAACCTGGGATTAAGAGCATCAGACAAGCCGTCGCCCATCAAATTAAATCCAAGCACACACAGGACCACGGCTAACCCCGGAAACAGTGATACCCACCATTCGGTTCTGATGTAAGGAAATCCCTCGTTCAACAGCAAACCCCAAGTCGGGGTATTCGCGTCTCCAAAACCTAGGAAACTAACCGCAACTTCCGTCAAAATGAAGCCTGCAATTCCCAGCGTTGCTATTACAATTACGGGAGAGAGAATGTTGGGCACGATGTGCCTGAATAGAATCCGCATCGAGCCGGCACCTAAGGATCGTGCAGCTTGTACGAACTCCATCTGTTTCACTCTCAGTGTCTCACCTCGTACTATGAAACTGATTCCTGACCATCCGAAGAAAGACAGGATAAGGACGATTAGCGTCAACCCTAGACCCTTGAAAACTAGGATCGAAAATACTCGTGCGAAGAGAAGGATGAGAAGGAGCGCAGGAAACACAAAAAATATTTGCGTTAACCCAAGCAGTACCTCTGACACAATTCCCTCAAAATAACCGGCAAAAGCTCCAATTGCTATTCCGATTAATGTGGTTAGAAGACTTGCTGCGAGACCAACATACAAATCGTTACGCGTACCATCTATTACTTCGCTGAAAACATCTATTCCCGATTCCTCAACTCCGAACGGATGCTTCAGCGACGGTGGCTGCCCGGCATCACCCTGGTAGAGTGGAGCATAGCTGCGAGGTGGGTAAGGCGCCAGATAGGGCCCTACAATAGCTATAGTGATGAAGAATAGTACTATCACGCCACCAATTATCCCCGACTTATTCCTACGAAATCTTCGCCATGCGACCGCCCATTGATTCGCCCCACGACGATTACTCATCGCATTCATCTCTTGTTCTAATCTATCCTTACTCGCGGATCAAGCGTCGCGTATACGATATCTGTCACCAGGTTCGCAATCAGTACCATGATTGTTATCACAATAGTTATGCCCTGAACAAGCGGGATGTCAAGGTTTGAAGCAGCTTGTGTGAATGCGTAGCCGAGTCCCGGCCAAGAGAAAGTTGTTTCTGTCGCAGGAGCCCCTGCCAAGGAGGCTCCAAATCCAAGGCCAATGATTGTTACAATGGGACTTATCGCGTTTCTTAACGCGTAACGATAAGTAACCCGACGATCGCTAAGCCCGCTCGCCCTAGCTGCAAGAATGTAGTCCTGTCGCAAGACGTCAAGCATATTCGCTCTTACTAATCTAACGATGGTTGCCAGACCAACGTACGTGAGCACCGCTACCGGCAAGATCAAATGAGCAATCTGATCTAAGACTGGGTTACCCCACCACGCGAACGATATCCCCGCAGCCCCGCTACTAGGTAACCACCCCAAATCATACGAAAAAATAATTATCAAAATAATTCCAAGCCAGAAAGTTGGCATCGAGAAACCGAAAACTGCGACTGACGTAATTACATAATCTGCCTTCGAATACTGATTCTTCGCAGAGTATATCCCGATCGGGATTCCGATCCCTATTGCAAGAAAAAGTGAGATAATCTGCAACTCCATGGTGGTCCAAGCCCATGACCAAATTTGTGACGCGACTGGCCTACCTGAAATGGACACTCCAAGATTGCCGTGCATAAGATCCCATAACCAGAAAACAAATCTCTCATACACGGGAACATCAAGATGGTAGTACCTGCGCAAAGCATCTAAGACTGCGGGGTTAGGGTTTCTCAACCCAAGTCTAATCAGGTTAATTGGATTGCCCGCAGCATTGCCGATCAAAAAGGTCAGAATTGCGACACCCAGGAAAACGGGTATCATGAATAGCAAGCGTCTAATCATGTAACGAACTATGCTTGCCAATTAGACTCAATTCGATTGCTCGAACAAAGAGGCAATTAACGTTTGCCATCCAACTTCTGAAGCAGCACGCGTTTAATTCGTGAAGACCTAACCTTCCGCATTTCGGTGTCAACTGACGGCTTTGATATTCCTATCCATTCATTGCTCTCATGTTATGTGGTGAGAAGATCGAAAGGAAAACGCGAGGAATAAATCGGAGTTGAAGTTGCACTCACCGTGATTTTGAGTCTAACGGTGCCGTCTGCTCGCGAGCTTATAACTGAGTTGGAAATCTTCAAGTCCAATTCTATTTGATGGACAGGCAACCACATGCAACGAATAATTTTTGGCGCGAATGTGCCTCAAATCGGAAACGATTACGAAACCATGAAACGAACGGTTCTTGAATGTGAGAAATGCGGGTTCGATTTCGTATGGATCTCAGACCATCTACAAGACATCTCGTCAACGAAATCCTACATGGAATGCTGGACAACCCTTTCTGCGCTCGCTGAAGCGACAAGGAGCATTAGACTTTGCACGGTTCTCCTCAACAATCTATTTCGACATCCGGCGTTGGTTGCTAAGATGGCGGCTACCCTTGATGGGATCAGCAGAGGGAGACTTGATTTCGGCATAGGCGCGGGATGGTTAGAGGATGAATGCGTCTCAAATGGCATTCAGTTCCCTGGACCAGCCCCCAGAGTTGAGCGTCTTGATGAAGCGATCGAAATTATTAGAAATCTCTGGACAAGGGATGACGTAACTTTCCAAGGTAAGCACTACTCATTAATGCACGCGTCATCAAACCCTAAACCTGTTCAGCGTCCACATCCTCCAGTCTGGACTGGCATTATGTATGGCGGTAGCCACATGCTGAGACTCATAGCAAAACACGCTGACGTTTGGACAATTTCTGGACTCTATCGTCCGTCACCAGATGATTATCGACGGATGCGTAGTAAAATTGAAGGATACTGCAAAGAAATCGGACGAGATGCAAATACAATAAGATCGGGAGTTGGAATCGGATGTATTGTTGCAGAAGATGAGCGTGGAGTCGAAGAGAAAACCAAGAGATTCCTCCCGGTAACGATCTCAACCAAAGGCTATGCAACCAGACAGACGCGACTTGAAGGCACGCCTGATCAATGCATCGAGAGCCTCAGGGACTACCTTGCCGCTGGCGTTACGTGCTTTGTCATGGGTTTCCCAGACATAACCACAAATGATCCGATAAGACTGTTCGGAGAAAACATTATCCCGGCACTAAGATGACTAGTTAAACTTGAGCAGCTCATTAAACAATCGAACTTTCAAGTACTCAGAAGACAATCTTGGGCTGTTAAAGTGATGCGAACCCCCAACGATATGTGCTCACAGAATTTTCGGTATACCTCGATAAAATGACTTTTTTTAGGACGATCCGAATCATAAACCTGTTCAGAAATTGAATAGATTTTCGTGATCCGCAATATGCAGAGCTCGGCATTAAGATCGGTAATCCAAGGAGTCCTCCTTGCGTTTCTGGTCTGTGTAACTTTGTTTAGCGCTCTCTCAGTGGTTCTCGTGAATGGACACGCGCAACAGACCGGTCTCTTCTCGGTCACAATCATTGCTCCCACAGGAGGTAATACCGTGCGACGTGAATATGCGAGCATAATCTCGAGCAATATGATTTCAGTCGGAATTGACGCGAAGCTATTCTACGTAAATTTCGATCAGCTAGCGAATAGAGAGTTCTTCCTGAGTGCTCCACAGGGCGCAACGTTCGATCAAGGCGGCTACGACATTGGATTTACGGGCTGGGGTTTCACTGCCCCTGTTCCTGACTTCAGAGGTAACTTCGACGGCAGGCCTGCATATCTTTCACCCGTAGGACAGAATTATGCACTCTACAATAATTCGGCTCTAAACTCACTTCTAGACACACTTTACAGTACTACAAATGTTACTACTCAAGTCGCTCTGACACATGAGTTCCAAGAAATCGTGTTCCATGACGCACCGTACAATTACATCTACGAAGGAGTCAATGTGGTTCCACGTGATCAGCAATGGTCAGCGTGGGGAAGCAAAGACGTATACAATGCTGTAACCTTCCCCGACGTGCAACATTGGTCAGGCGGAATGCAGCTGACGCTAGCAGAAGCAGGTAATATTTTTCCGGGCAACACATTGGATCCAGGAGGGACGTCAAGCTCCAACAGTTTCTACGTCGCCTATATCGACGGAGCAATTCTGGGCGGGTCGTTACAAGAAGTGGACGGCCGTAATCTCAACTATATTTCTGGTACGGCAGAGAACATAACAGCTAGTCCGGATCATCTCACGTGGACAATTACTCTCCGACCGGGAGTACTCTTCCAAGATGGGGTTGAGGTGACTGCAGATGATTTCGTTTTCACCCAGTATGCTCTAACGAACCCACAATTAGCCTCCGTAGGCCTAGGCGGCAACGTACAATATCTCGGCAGCCGTGTCTCATTCACTTTTCTCAATGGAACGAGCAGAGTCGACGACAATACCGGACCGGGAGTACCTGTAACCTTGGGTTGGTGGAAGTCGTTGAGCAGATACACTTTCCAATTCCACTTGCCCGCAGTCTATGCCTTCACGAACGAATCGTACGCCGCTTCTGCACCGCTGCCTATGCATATCATGGAAAAGTTTCCTTTCTCCGCCTGGGATAGTGCACCGTTCAGTACCGCAAATGGGCCGTACACCTATACATGGGATCCAAAGCGTTACGGAGGTACTGGTAGCTACACTGCTGTGGGACCCGTTGGCGCAGGCCCGTATGTCCTCCAGAGCTACGATTTCACAAACAACATCGCAACCCTAGTGAAGTTCCCACAATATTGGAATGCGACCGGCCTTGAGTCCATTGGACAGTTTACGATCAACACGTACAAGGTTGCATGGATCAGCAGTAAGGACTCAGCACTTGCCGCTTTGAAAAACGGAGAAGTAAACCTCCTCGACTTCAACTACGAGCTTTCATCAGACAAGCCCACCTTGGAGCAGATGGGCGTCAACATAATCTCCTCCCCGGAATTAGGATGGCAAGAAATGGGTTTCAACATGCGACATCCCGTCTTCGGAACCGGTATTAACACGCCAGTAGGCCAAAGCGATCCTTCGCAAGCTGCTGAAGCAGCTCGAGACATCAGAAAAGCCATCAGTCACTTAATCCCGAGAGACCAAATCGTCAACCAACTACTCGGGGGAGCAGGATATCCATTGGCAAGTTTTCTCGGCCCGGGATGGGGAAAATGGTACGACGCAACTCTACAACCGGATAGTTATGATCCGAATACCGCCGCTGATCTACTACGCCAAGCGGGGTACACCGTGAACGTCGGGCAACCCCCTCCGCAGATTACATACAGTGGTTCCGCAGTCATTGGTGAGGGGTCTATAACGATCAAAGGAACGGCACCCGTTGCTCACATGATGATAGTTATTCAACAGAGTACAGATGGAATAAGTTGGAAAGATTATGCAGGTGTCGTTTCAGCAAACGACAGCAGCTACAGCATCTCCGTCCCTGTACCGTCGCCGTTCGGAACCGAATGGTATCGAGCCAACTTCACAGGATACGTCCTGAACGATACGATGGCTATGATTGCCTTAGCCAACGGGATAACTCCAAGCCAGATTAACGTATACGCCAAGACTCAAAACGGCATACTGGATAAGAGACAGCTTCTCCCGGAATCGATAACTCCTACGATCGATATTTCTTCAACTGCTACCGACGCGATTCTAATTGGAACTCTCGTTCTAATGTTCATTGGATTCTGCATTTCTATTGTTAAGCAGCGCAAGAGAAAAGCATGGCACGAAGAGACATTTCTCAGCTAGACAAACGAAACGTCATATCAATCAGCACCAATAAAATTGTTCCAACTAGCATCAACAATCCCGCAATCATAAACGTCAACACTCTCCGTGAATCCTCCCCTCTCGAGCATGGCGGAACAGGTTCCTTTTTCCCAAACATCAATCTTCTCAGCCCGACTACGCCCGCGGATTTCGCAAAATCGAGTAACCCGCCAATAATGAGGCAAACAGCCGCTTCAAAAAGCAACATGTCTCCAAACAGACTTCGCGCAGAAAATCCGAAGAGACTGGCACAAGCCGCTGTTACACCATCTACTATGCTTAAAATAAGAACTATCCTAAATGCCGCTGAGAGGATCTGAACTTTGGACATGTCACCTCATCCCAATTGCTACTAAGGAGAGCAGAGAATGAATGAGAAATAAGTCTAAGAATAAGCGTAAGTCTTCGCGGATCCGCGCGTATTCATTCATAGTTACGATCATGATGGTAGCGCTATTCTCGCTAGCATTTTACGTAAGCTCCCAGCAAACCACCAATCACATTCCGACTACACTCGAGTTTAACCTTCAATCTTGGATGACCTTTGTACCCAACCAAGTCCAGTACGTTGGTTACGTCAACTATCATCAAGCGTACGCCATATCTGGAAATCTCTCGCTTTTTGGATCTAAAGGTATGCTCCAAGTTCCCCAACTGAATCGCACGATCTTCCCTTCAGACGTAATGTATGAACTTGACATTGAATTGATCCCGCCGCAATTCAATGGAACTGTGTCAATACTCAGCCTAAGCCAAGAACGACTGGACTCAATTTCAACGGCATTGCAAAACGTGAATACGACGATGATTCGCACGCCGATCAGTTATGACGGCGATTCAATTTACACGTTACTAATTCGAAAATTTGGAGAAAGCAAGATTGCACTCGCGTACTTAGCCGTAGTCGACGGCAAGGTAATCCTGAGCTACGATCAAACTACAGGATTGCAGAACGTCGAAACCATACTTGATCAAGTCGGTTCGAACGAACCGAATCTGTTTGATAATGCGACTATAAGAAACGCGGTATACGTAACCGATTCTTCTGCAAGCTGTATTGCCTTTTTCGTGGGTATGTTCGCCACTCAATTCGCGGCAAGCAACTTGATTGCGAAATCAGTCACTTCTGATGCTTCATCATTGATTGTAACTAGAGCGTTTTTGTTTCCGAACCAAGATTTGGCTACAAACAATCTTTCAGAAGCAGAGCAAATATACAGTGGCGCCTCTTGCACAACCGCAGACTCATGGTTAACGATCACGCAAACGTATTCAATCGCCAGGTTGCCCACAGAGCTATCAGGCATCTAGTTTAGGTATCCGTCGGCTTTTCAGGCACTTTCAGGTTTGCGATCACTGAAGTTGGATCCGGGATAACGCTAATTTTTGAATCGTTACCCAACGCCCGTTGCGCTGAGAGCAATGCAGCATTGACCGTCTTAGCCGGTCTCAATCCGAAGATATTTTCCACGTGATGATCCGGAATCGTTGAGACTAGATAGATTCTATGATTCTGAACGGCGCGTGCCAAATAGGCAGCTTTCCAACCGTTGAAATTGAATGTGTGCCTCAACCTTGCCTCCAGATACCTTGCTTCTTTCTTCTCGGCCGACCAGGCATAAAACTCCCCATTTCCTGGTCCTGATGAGCACTCGGCGGCAACGATAAGCGCTCCATTGCGCTTAAGGATCGATAACGCATTCGGGAAATTCTCTACGGCACGAAGTAATGTCTCATCTGTAGGCGTTCCGCCAGCACTCATAATCACAATGTCAGCCGCCTTCTCAACGCTCCTGGTGCAATACTCTCTGATCACCGCCTCGAGCTGATTAATGCACGACCGAAATGATTCAAGAGTAATTCGTGCAAGAGAACGGTCCTCGTTCAATACGAAACCTAGACCGAACAGGTCAGATAGTTGGAGGGCAATTTCTAATCGCTCATTATGAACCTCGATTGGTGTGAGAGGCCGCCTCCCGGAAACCTCTTGATGAATTGACGCTTCTGAGCCCAATCCAGGAAAAATCAGATCGGATAGTCCAGAAAATCCAAGAGTCGAATTTGGGCGGAGCTCCCCAAGCACGACACGAACGGGGGCGTCTACCAAGACCGAATTTATGGCCGGAGTAAAATCTGGTCGAACTCCAGAAATGGGAGTTGTCTGCGATTTAGCAGAATGACGAATTACACTGAGCCCAGTTTCGAACTCACTCTCCAGAAGAGTTGAATCAGAGGTGAGAAGAACTGTAATCCTATCTGGCTGAGCATCTAATTTTTTGAGTTCCGCTAGGAGCGAGCTCACCGATTGTCCAAGTAACTGCTTGTTTCGCGAGCTTCCAACCGCGACGCAAATGCGCTCCCCACTCTTTATTTTGGATTGAAATTCAGAATTCAAGGATACGAGGCGCGTTACTTCGGCGACGGGATCCACATTCTCTGTGTTGGCTTGCGGTTTCAGAATGTCGATCAGTGTTTCTTCAGGAACGCGGACGGCGACTTCAGAGGATCCGTAAGGGAGCCACACCTCGACCATCCGATCATCTACTTCCGACGATCGCTGATGAAATGAACCAAGTTATAGATCGACCGGTAAATGGTTCCCTATGAAAGGCTAAACAGCAGCTTCCGGTAATACCACCAACATGGTCAGACAAAAGATAGATGAATTTTGCAACATTTTACTTAGAACTGGCTGCATCAAATTCGGAACCTTTCAACTATCAAGCGGTGCATTAAGTCCGTACTATGTAGATCTCCGTTTAATCCCTAGTGATCCGGAAGCGTTCAAACGAGCTATCGGTTTCTATACAGTAACGCTCGAGCGAGTTATCAAAAGCTCAAGTCGACTGGTGGGTATACCGACCGCTGGAATGCCGTATGCTGCGGTTCTAGCCTTCAACTTCGCGAAACCATTCCTCTATCTGCGAAAGGAAGCTAAAGACCACGGGCAACACAGACGAATCGAAGGAATAATTTTTCCAGGCGACAAAGTTGTGCTCTTGGACGATGTTGTAACGACCGGCAAGAACATCATGGAAGCTGTAGACGCAATCCGCGCAGAAGGTGGCGTGGTCAAGGACGCCGTGGTCCTTCTTGACAGACAACAAGGGGGCAAAGCGCAGCTAATGAGAATGGGCGTTCGACTACGTTCTTACGCTACGATCACGCGGGTTGCTCAGGTGCTTCTTAAACGCGGAACGATTGACGATGAGCAGTACAAGGAGATTCTGTTACAGGTTACTGATTAATGGAAATCCATCCATGCGTCTACACGCGACGCATTAATGGAAATTCGACAATAACTTGATAATCCGCTACTGCATCGAACCGCTAGGTAAGTGGGCATCAGGAGTATCGCTTCATGGGAAAGCCGATCGCCAGCATCGTTTCCGCTGGGATATCCAAGTTCGGTGTTCGTGAAGGATTATACTGTAGAGAATTGTTTGCAGAAGCAGCAAAAGAAGCATTTGACAGCTGCCCAAACCTCGACCCGCGACGTGACATTAAAGCGCTCTTCGTTGGAATGATGAGCGAAGCGTATGAACATCAGGCGCACGTGGCTCCACTTTTTCTCGACTGGATAGGCCTCCTCCCTGTACCTGCGTTCAGAACAGAAGGTGCTTGCGCATCCTCGAGCGTAGCTATGCGGACCGCCATCTTTTCCATAGCGTCAGGAGCATTCGACGTAGTCTTAGTGGGAGGAGTGGAGAAGATGACTCATCTAAATACAACCGGTGTGACCGAAATCTTGGGCATGGCGTCGGATTTCGCCTTTGAACAGTGGCACGGTATCTCATTTCCAGGCATATTCGGAATGATGGCCGTTGATCACATGCACAAGTACGGCACCACCGAGGAACAGTTGGCAAAAGTTGCCGTGAAAAATCATGAGCACGGAGCCCTAAACCCTAAAGCCCACTTTCAGAAGCGAATTTCAGTTGACGAAGTATTAGCCTCGAAACCGGTAGCATGGCCGCTGAAGCTCTATGATTGCTGCCCACGCAGCGACGGGGCGAGCTGTCTGATTCTAACCTCACCACGAATAGCCAAAAAGTTTACCGATACGCCAGTAAACATCATTGGAACCGGCCAAGCTCAGGATACTCTGGGACTTTTCGAACGGAACGATTTCAGTAGCATGAACGTAACGAAACTAGCCGCGCAGCAGGCTTACAAGATGGCTGGAGTCGAACCAAGAGATATTCAAGTCGCTGAACTTCATGACTGTTTCACAATCGCAGAGATAATTGCATACGAAGACCTCCAATTCTGTAAACCAGGTAAGGGAGGTCAACTAATCGATGAAGGTGCCACCAAGCTTGGTGGAAGAATTCCGGTGAATCCGAGCGGAGGCTTGAAAGCCAAGGGACACCCCGTCGGCGCAACCGGAACAGCACAGGCATGCGAAATCTACATGCAACTCACAAATCAAGCAGGACGCCGCCAGGTAACCGACGCACAGATCGGTTTAAGTGAAAATGTTGGCGGATCTGCCTCAACCGGAGTCGTCCACATTTACCAACGCGGGGACTAATTCATTGAAGACAACGACCACTGTAACCGCACGTGAATCAAATCCCCCCTTCATCCTTGACGAAGAAGGGAAAATTATGCCGACAATTGAAAATTTTTACAACTACTGCGCCATCGGGAAACTGATGGGGGTGAAGTGCACGAGCTGTGGGACACTCACCTGCCCGCCGCGCGGAATTTGCCAAAATTGTTTGGGCACAGGAATTGAATGGGTCCAATTGAAGGGCGATGGTGTTCTCTTAACGTACACTGTAATTCACTTCCCGCCAACGCAATTTCTATCCCTGGCGCCATACGCGGTAGGAATCGTTAAGCTTGAAGAAGGACCGAACCTGCCAGCCATGATCAAGAATATCAATTTTGATCACCTAAAGATCGGTATTTCACTACAAATCGACTTCGAAACCGCGGCTCCCGAAGAATGGCCGAAATGGCCCCGCTACTTCTTCAAACCGCGAACTTAATCAGCCTTCTCGCGCCACAAATATAGAGACGCGACCGAGCAGTAGGGATGCCAATTACGCGCAATCTTCCTTATTTTTTCGGCGTCAGGATCCTTACGTAACGAATACAGTTTGCGAATCGACATTTGGATACCCAAGTCGCCAACTGGAAGAACATCTGGGCGTCCAAGCGTAAACAGCAAGAACATATGAGCCGTCCACGGCCCTATGCCCTTGACCTCGTCCAGTATTCGGATGATCTCGTCATCTGATCTGTTTTTCAGATCGTCCAGGTCCAATCGACTGCCCACGACTCGGGCACTCAAGTCTTTGAGGTAACTTACCTTCTGTGGAGAGACACCGATTCGTCTTAACTTCGAAGTTGAGATCATGTTGAGACTTTCAGCTGAAATAGTACCCGAACAAATCGCGTTCAGTTTCTCAAAAATTGATTTCGCAACTGCACCGTTGAGCTGCTGAGATAGTATGGATCCAACCAATGACTCGAATGGATCATCATCTACCTCGAAAGCAATCGACCCATGTCTCTTCACCAGCACGCGAATTTTGGGATCATGACGGGAAACATGTCTGGCGCCCGCTCGAAACGTTTGCGGTTCGCCAATGCAAGGAAACATGATAAATCGCAAATTACGTCTGACGTAAAAGAATTAGCGAATCTAACGTTCCCAAGACCTCCGAGTCCAGTTGTTCCTTAACTATTCGGATTGGAATAATTGTTGGCCCAAATTTAATAACCCAGGAATATGTGTTCTGGGCCAATTCAGAGGATCCCTTTGGTAATCGCTCACTTAACCGGCATCTACCCACGGTCCGAGAACGCTGTTGGAATTACAAGAGCATTTGACCGCGGGAAGGCTTCAAGAGAAGATGTTACAAAAGCCACCCAAACGGACCTAACGAACCTAATCGCAATACAGAAAGCCGCCGGACTTGACTTGGTAGTCGATGGACAGCTCAATTGGCAGGATATCTTCAGGCCATTTTCAGATATATTTACAGGCATCACACCGGGCAGTCTTTCTCGTTGGTTCGATAACAACACCTTCTATAGAAAACCCGTCGTGAAGGACAGAGTGAGACTCGGAAACAGAACGGCTATCGATCTGTATTTCCGAAGCGATCTTCTCCCGAACAAGCAAAAGAAAGCAATCCTGCCCGGACCATTCACTTTTGCGTGCGCCTCACAAAACGAAGCATACCCGAACCTACCAGACCTGATTGATGATGTTGCACATGCGTTGCGTGAAGTTGTCCTAGAGTTGGAACAACGGGGCTACCGCTATTTACAGTTCAGCGAGCCATACCTAACTTCAACCACTAACAAGACGAATCTCCAATTTGTCAAAAACGCTTACGCTACACTGAGCCGAAGCGGAACCAAGAGTATCTTACACACCTACTTCAATAATGTTGAAGAGATTATCGTCGACCTCCTAAACTTCGCGGTCGATTGCATCGGACTAGACCTCTACGCTACTCCAATCGAACCGATACTGCAGTACAGTTTCACCAAAGAATTGAACTGTGGTTGCATAGACGGTCGGAATTCGTTAATTGAATCCGCACAGGACCTTGGATCACTCGTCGAGAAGATACAAACGACTATCAGCCCGAAAGCACTATACATTAGTCCGAACTGTGACCTCGAATTCCTACCGTATCAAATCGCCGAAAAGAAAATTCGGTTACTGACCGAACTAAAGAGCAAGGTGTCCTAGAAAATGAATAAACTATTTCCAACTCAAGAAATAGGCAGCTTACCAAAGGCCCCATGGCAACTCGCGTTTCTGCGAGGGAAAACAATCGAGGACTCCGACCTTGCTCACCTCAAAAAATGGTCACAAGTCATTGGATTCGAAGCTGAAGAAGAAGTACAACAATTGCTCAAGACTCCGAAGACTCCGGAAAGCGAGAAAAAGATGCGAGAAATCGTATCACTCTTCGGCATCCGCTTTCTCGAAGCAACTGGCCTAGATTACATTTACGACGGTGAAGCAAACCGCATTGAAATGTATGAGCATGCAATTAGAAATTCTCAAGGTTTTCAATTCTATGGACACGTGCGCGCTTTCGACAACAAGTACTACCGTAAGGCAGCGTGCGTGAGCAAGGCTGGATTCGGAAAACCCTATCATCTTGACGAGTATCGCTATGTCTCAGCTCATGCAAAAAGAAAAGTGAAAGTCCCGGTTACCGGACCATATACACTCGCTGAATGGTCATTCAACGAATATTACCAAAAACAGCTTTCGGGCAAATACTCAGACCTCGGCAACCTCAAATTAGAAGCTAAACGTGATTTTGTCCTAGATGTCGGCAAAGAGCTTCTTCGCCCAAATCTGAAGGCACTCGTCGATGCAGGCGCAGAATGGATCCAGATCGATGAACCAGCCCTATCCACACGACCCGAAGAGGTTCCCTTCTTTGTAGAGGCTTTCAACGAATGCACTGCAGGACTCGGTTGTAGGCTAAGTGTCCACATATGCTATAGCGAGTACCAGCAGCTCTACCCTTCAATTCTCGAACTGAAAAATTGCAGTCAACTCGCGCTAGAGTTTGCTAATCGCGACGACGAAAAACGGAGTGGATACAAGCTCGTGCAACAACTGAAAGAACTCGGAGAAACAAGAGAGATAGGCTTAGGTGTATCGGACGTTCACGTCAATACCATAGAAGACCCACAACTCATCAGCGACCGAATCATCTATGCGTCCAACATAATTGGGCCGGAAAAAATTTACGTAAATCCGGACTGCGGCCTCAGAACACGCTCATGGGATATTGTATACCAAAAGCTTAACAGCATAACAAAAGGTGCGGAGCTCGCGAGGCGGAAGCTTACAAGTTAAGAATAATCTACTCAATTTCAATTAACACAGAATCCTTCTTAACGGTCGCTCCGTCCGCTACACGAATGGACTTAACGCGACCGGATTTCGGGGAAACAATTTCGTTCTGCATTTTCATGGATTCAAGAATAAGCAGCGGTGCACCCGACTCCACGCGGTCATTCAAATTCACTAGAACGCTAGTAATGCGTCCAGGCATAGCTGCACGAATCTCGCCAGAAGCGTCTTTTCCTGTTGTGTCAATCAATCGATAATGTCCCGAACTAGGAGCGTGAACGAACGCCTGAAATGGAGTTCCAGCGAGCCAAACATCAACCCGGTCAAAGTTAAGCGACCTCGCGCTTGCGTGCAGAGTCTTCTCCCCACGATGAACGCTCCACGAGATAATCTCACCCGACCGGAAGGAGTGGCATTCGAACGTTTCGTTTTCAATTGAGACGAGGAACTTTCGTTTACCCGTTTGATCTACGGTAGCCTGGTAAATCTTGCCGTTTACTTGGACTCTATAATTGGTCAATTTAGATGCCTCTTCGGTGATTGCTCGTTCGAGCTGATGTTTTCCAATGCGAGCGATGAAATCTCTGTTGCAGACGATGTCTAAGTGGCAGATTTGTTGAACGCATAGCTGCCGCAATGGCGGCGGCGTATACTTCTAAGTCAAGCAACTCTGAGTTCAGGTTAACGACGAAGGTATTCAGGTATGTGGTGTCGAACTGTCCGTTCACAAACGCTCTGTCACGAAGTAACGCACGATAAAGTGGGATCGTTGTTGGAACGCCGAGTATCTCTATCTCTTCCAATGCGTTCTGCATACGCCGCATTGCTTCGGTTCTATCTCTTCCCCAAACAGATAGTTTAGCAATGAGTGAATCATAGTACTCTGGAATCAAGTATCCGGAGTACAAATGGGAATCAACGCGAATGCCCGGTCCGCTTGGAGCGTGAAATTGGATGACTGTCCCAGGGGAAGGAGTGAAATCTCTTCTTGGATCTTCAGCGTTTATTCGCAAGTTGATTGCCCAACCATTGACGTGAACTTCGTTCTGCGATAGATTCAGTTTTGATTCGAAAGCGATTCGTAGTTGTTCCTCCACGATGTCTATGCCTGTTGTAAGTTCTGTAACAACATGTTCGACCTGAATGCGTTTGTTCACTTCTAGAAAGTAGAACTTGTTCTGCTGATCGATAAGGAACTCAACCGTGCCCGCGTTAGTATATCCTGCGGCGCCCAACCCCTTCTTCGTCGCGTCGTTCAATTGTTTGCGTAACTCTTCGGTTACCGCAGCCGACGGTGCTTCTTCGACAAGCTTCTGGTATCGACGCTGTATGCTGCATTCGCGTTCGCCTAGTGTTATCACCTTGCCCGAATCTGCTAGTGCCTGGATTTCAACGTGTCTTGGACTCGTCAACCTCTTTTCGACATATAGCAAATCCCTTCCAAATGAGGAAGCGGCTTCGAGTTTTGTAACGCGGTAGAATCGGCGTACTTCGTCGTCGGTCTTGGCGATACGCATGCCTCTGCCACCGCCTCCATATACCGCTTTGAGAATCACCGGATATCCCGTTTTCTTAGCAAATTCGACAGCTTCGCTCTCATCTTTGACGGGCTCATCAGTGCCTGGGATGAGTGGAACCCCGGCGGCGTGCATAGTTTTGCGTGCGTCAAGTTTGTTTCCGACTTTCGAGATTGCTTCAGCCGTCGGACCTACGAAGACAAGGTTCGCTTCTTTACAAGCGTTAACGAATGCCGAATCTTCTGATAGAAAGCCGTAACCTGGATGCACGCCATCGCATTTTGTCTCAGTGGCCGCTTCGACTATTTTTGAGATGCTGAGATAAGTTTCGCTTGGCGTATTGCCATGGAGTGGATATTTTTCGTCAGCGTAAGCCACCGGTAATGATTCTTGATCGACATCGGAGTAGACTGCGACTGTTCGTATCCCTAGCTTACGGCATGTCCTGATGATTCTGAGTGCAATTTCGCCTCTATTTGCAATTAGTAATTTTGTTTTCACATTTGATGCACCCCAACTGGGGACTTCTTCCAGAATTGGTCAGGTTACAGTTGGACGTTACCGTGCTTTTTGGGTGGTGTGAATTCGCGTTTTTCTAACGAGACTTCGAGCGCTCTGATAAGTCTTGGCCGAGTTTCTTGAGGTTCAATGACGTCGTCGATGTATCCGCGACTTGCGGCGACGTATGGATTAGCGAATTTTTCACGATATACTTCGAGGAATTTTTGAGCAGTTGTCTCGTCGTTCGCTTGTGCAAGTTCTTTTCTGTAAATGATCTTGATTGCTCCCTCGGGTCCCATGACTGCGATTTCTGCTGTCGGCCATGCGAAATTATAGTCAGCGCGAATATGTTTACTCCCAAGGACATCATAGGCACCGCCATACGCTTTTCTGATGATGACCGTAATTTTCGGAACGGTAGCTTCACAGTATGAATAGAGAAGTTTAGCTCCGTTCCTTATGATGCCAGAATGCTCTTGATCTTTGCCGGGAAGAAAACCTGGGACATCTACGAACGTTATGATTGGAATATTAAAAGCGTCACAGAATCTTATGAACCGGGCAGCTTTGATTGATGAGTTGTTATCGAGAGTTCCCGCGTAAACTTTCGGTTGATTGGCAACTATTCCCACACTATGCCCATCGAGTCGCCCGAAGCCTATAATGATGTTCGCAGCCCACTCCGCTTGAACCTCCAAGAAGGTTCCGCGATCGAGAACGTGATTTAGAATCTCTTTCATGTCGTACGGCTTGTCCGGATCGGAGGGTACTATCGACGTTAGTTCGTGATCTTTGCGATTAGGGTCATCTCCAGTTCGAATTAGCGGGGGGTCTTCCAGATTATTTTGCGGCAGATACGAGAGTAGCCCTCGGATTAATTGGATCGCAGTCTGTTCGTTAGTAGCAAAAAAGTGAGATACCCCGGATTTCTGGTTGTGAACTGCGGCTCCGCCCAGATCTTCAGAGGTCACTTCTTCGTTTAGGGCAGACTTTACAACATCTGGACCGGTTACGAACATGTAACTTGTCTTGTCAACCATTATCACAAAGTCAGTAAGAGCAGGGGAATAGACAGCCCCTCCAGCGCACGGCCCCATTATGGCGGATATTTGAGGAACTACACCGCTCGCGAGAACGTTCCTGTAAAACACCTCGGCGTACCCACCTAAGCTGACAACCCCTTCCTGAATACGTGCTCCACCAGAATCATTGAGTCCAATTATGGGTGCACCAACCTTCATTGCGCTGTCCATTATCTTACAGACCTTCCTAGCGAACCCCTCTCCAAGGGATCCTCCGAATACTGTGAAATCGTGGGCGAAGACGTAGACCAGACGTCCGTCTACAGTGCCGTGTCCAGTCACTACACCGTCGCCTAAGATCCCGGAGTCTTCCAATTGGGAGACAACGAAACGGTCAGTCTCAACGAAACTATCATCGTCCAGGAGGAGTTCGAGTCTCTCACGTGCCGTTAGCTTGCCCTTGGCGTGTTGCGAATCAATCTTGGTTCTTCCTCCCCCGAGAAGAGACTTCTCGCGGAGCTCCCGCAGATGTTCAATCTTCTTTGTAAATGCAGGATCGGGTTCCATCAATGCTTTCAACTGCGGTTCGCTGCGGTCCACTGCGGTTCGTACGTTCAGATTTCATTCCTTTTAGTTGTTGTGGCACCTAGACTGTGTATTCAGCAGCCATTGCTGTTCCGGTTTCGATGATTACATATTCACCATCCGTATCAATCTCAACCTCCGTTAAAGAACGGTATTTATGAAAGATGCCTTCGACCGTGTGACTTGGCATCGTCACCCTTACCCTTCGACCGCATGAATAATCCGTTGCTCGCAAGAGCTGCAAGATGTGATTTATTTGGTTTTGAGCAGCAAGATCGAATATGCCTTCAATTTCCTTCAGCGTAGCGGAAGCTAACGCGTTGATATCTACTGGATGTTTCAATTCGTTCAGTATCGTTGTAGATTTTTTGTTGGCAAATTCTATGAGCGAAGGTTGAAAGTTCACGTTAACCCCAATTCCAAGCAAACTGAACGCATATTCGTTCCCTTCGAATCTACTTTCAGCAAGGATCCCTCCAACCTTGTCAGAGTGGATCACCACATCATTAGGCCACCTCACAAGGCTCCGAATTCCAAACATAGTATAGATTGTTCGGGCGATGGATAATGCACCCAGTAGAGGAATTCCACTCGCGACTGCTGAGAGTTCGGGATTACGCAAAACAATCGTCATCCAGAGCCCTCCAGAAGGAGAGAACCAGCTTCTGCCAAAGCGTCCACGCCCGTTCGACTGTTGAGTTGCAATAATCGTCAACCCACTAGGAGCACCGCTGAGAGCGAATTGCTCAGCAATATCGAAAGTGGAAGTGCATTCGTCTACGACGACCAATTGTCGGCCGAATATCTGCGTGGTCAACGCATCTCGTATTCTTTCACTGGAAAGTTCAGAAATGGCAAGACACCTGGCAGTGATTAAGATAGACTTCTGCTAAATTTGTAACGCAAAGACTAAGCGAAGCAAACGGACATGTACCCCCAAATCATTTATTTCAGCACGTCCCTCCGTTTAAGTTGAATTAGCTTGAGCACTGCAAGAACAGCAACCGGAGTGCCGGGACTCGATGAGATTATAGGCGGAGGTTTCCCTCGAGAGCGAGTCATCCTAGTGCTTGGTGAGCCGGGTGCCGGGAAGACCATCTTATGCTCTCAGTTTTTGCTTAACGGTTATTTGAAATATGGTGAAAATGGGATCTTCGTCAGCATGGACGAAGGTAAAGCTCACTACATGCGTGAAATGAAGACGTTCGGATGGGACTTTGCATCCGCAGAAAAAGAGGGCAAATTCGCGTTTGTTGACGCGTCGCCAATACGCGCAATCCCAGGCGAAGTAAAAGTGGGGAACCTGACGATCGGAAAGCAGGATTTTTCGTTAATCAGCTTACTAGAAGTAGTCAGGAGTACTGTGAAGAAAACACGTGCGAGTCGCATTGTGGTTGACCCGATCTCTCTGTTGTTGGCACAATACGCTGAGGATAGCCAGAGGCGAAAGGCGTTACTGGATCTCGTGGAAGCGTTGTCTGAAACCGGAGCCACTTGTGTGATAGCTTCGGAACTTCGCCGGGTAGGTATCAGAGGCCGAACATTACAGTTAGAGGAATTCCTCGCGCATGGTGTCATAATAATGCAAACGATTGCAGCGGGCAGAACCATGGAGCGTACTATTCAGGTAGAGAAGATGCGAGAAACACAAATCGATAGGCAGCCTCGACCCTACAGAATTACTGATAAGGGCATAGAGGTCTATCCGAAAGAAAGCGTAATCTAAGACTGATTTGAGAGAGACCATACACTGGCGTCTGGCGCCGTTCGGCGACGCTACTTCTTCTTTCTCGTCTTCGTAGTATTAGGGGTTGCAGACGTGTCTTTGTCTGTGCTTGGTTCTGATGTAGCTGGTTCAGGTTCAAGCGGGGCGGGTGGTGGAGTTGTTAACATGGTCCAGCCAATCCATCCAGATATAACGAGAACGAGCAATACGAAAAGCAGCACCGGTATACCTACTGCCAGCGCATACCAATGTGTTGTCTGCAGTCCCGGAATCCAAGGCGAGAAGAACATTATCAAGTAAATTATTGCAATGATGATCGAGACGAGGAA
>Ga0209517_10002510_pt1 | contig 25693 bp, 18 predicted proteins | sample PeaSoiMetSII2010_FD_187695 | JGI IMG/M metagenome (GOLD analysis project Ga0209517, IMG submission 187695) | Peat soil microbial communities from Weissenstadt, Germany - SII-2010 (SPAdes) (version 2) | ecosystem: Environmental > Terrestrial > Soil > Wetlands > Peat | place: Germany... | reverse complement strand
ATCACCTCCGCCAATCCTGTCGTACACGTCAAGTTGACATTGGGGGGATACATAACTCTTACCGTTGATCCAGGCCACCGCGCCCCAGCTGTGACGATTGGTCGAATGGACTTCGCGCAGCGTGGTGACAATGATTTTGATATGCGGGTAGCGTTCTACCACCTTCTCAATAGTTGAGAGAAAGGTGGTTGGATCGAGCTTCGATATCCCACTCGCATCGGGGCTCTTTATTCCTAGACCTTTCTGCAGGTCCTCCTCGTTGCCAACGAGAACATCGACGTTCTTGACGATTCGATCAACGACTTGCCGCGCCCTTTCTTGGCCACCGGACAGATTCCAGAGCTTTTCGCGGAAATTCAGATCGAACGACACGACCGCGCCCGAGTTTCTTGCTGCACGCATGCCTTCAATGGTCAATTCCGGCGTGGACTCAGAAAGAGCAGCGAAGATTCCGCCGCTGTGAAACCAGCGCACTCCTCCGCTGAATATAGCTGTCCAGTCGAAATCGCCCGGCTTCAGTTGCGCGGCGGCTTCATTCGCCCGGTTATAAAAAACGATCGGTGCCCTTATCCCATAGGCGCGATCACTGTAGACGGTCGCAATATTGGGCCCGGTCACACCGTTGTGCTGGAACACCTTGTAAAAAGGTGTGACGCCCACGGCCCGCACACGCTCAGCCACGAGGTCCCCGATTGGGTATTTCACCATCGCACTAACGATTCCAGTTTGGAGACCGAAGCAATCGGCTAGGTTGGCGGCAACGTTGAATTCGCCGCCGCTAACGTAAATTTGGCACTCATGAGCTTTGCGAAAAGGAATGATGCCTGGATCAAGCCGATGAACGAGCCCACCGAGTGAGACGAAATCCAAAGCAGCTGATTCCTTGATCGCTAGACCGTAGTTCATATCATTGCCTCAGTAATTGGATGAACCGTACAAACGGCATCCTAGGAGTAAACTATTGTCTCGTCAACAGTGCTGCCCGCATTTGAGGTGCATAACAACCGATGCGTTGCGGCGTACAATGGCGGAACGTTCTCTGAACGGATCTTTGCGTAAGAGCGTTTACCACAGTCATTACAGCGAAAGGGATGTAAAGACATTAAGATGAAGTTAGCAGTCTTTCCAAAACACGTCGGACCAGCGGCGAAAAGTTGATTTTTGCCTGCGATAACCAATATGGTTGTTTACGAATCCAAACAAGTCGGGAAATTCTTCTTCTCTTGCCACCAAAGGATAAAAAATGAAGATAACTTATCGTCCGTGGATCGTGTCTGGAATTCTGTTGGCGGGGATTTCGCTGGCCCCAATTCGCTCGCACGTCGCCGCGGATGATAAGCCGTTGTACGGTTACTCGGCGGAGTCCTCGCAGAGTGAGCGACAGTGGGAAGAGAAGCTGCGGGCCGTGCCGAGTACGGACAATCTGCGCGCATACATGGAGCACCTTTCCGCGAAGCCGCACCACGTCGGTTCTCCGCGCGACAAGGAGAACGCGGAATGGATTGCGGAGAAATTCAAGGAATTCGGCCTCGATACGCATATCGAGTCGTACGACGTGCTGTTTCCCACGCCCAAGGAGCGGCAGGTGGAACTGTTGGATTGCGGCGCAAGTGGAACGAATTGCCAGACGAAGTTCACGGCGAAGCTTGAAGAGCCCAGCTTGCCGGAGGACCCCACTTCCAATCAGAAGTCCGAACAACTGCCGACGTTTAATGCGTATTCGAGGGATGGAGATGTTACGGCGCCGCTCGTTTACGTGAATTACGGAATCCCGGAAGATTACGAGCAACTGGAGAAGCTCGGTGTGTCCGTGAAAGGGGCGATTGTTATTTCACGCTACGGACATTCCTGGCGTGGCATTAAGCCCAAGGTGGCCGCAGAGCATGGGGCAATCGGCTGCCTGATTTATTCCGATCCACATGAAGACGGGTATTTCCGCGGCGAGACATTTCCGGGCGGAGCTTATCGCCCGAAGGATGGAGCGCAGCGCGGTAGCGTCGCCGATGATCCGATCTATCCAGGCGATCCGCTGACTCCCGGAGTGGCGGCCACGAAAAACGCCAAGCGCCTGGAGCTGAAGGATGTTCCGGTGATCACAAAGATTCCCGTGCTGCCGATTTCATACGCGGATGCGCAGCCGCTGCTGGCATCACTTGCGGGCCCGGTGCCTCCGGCAGGGTGGCGGGGAAACTTGCCGCTCACGTATCGAGTGGGGCCGAGCACGATGAAAGTGCACCTGAAGGTGAAGTTCAATTGGGATTTGAAACCCATTTACGACGTCATCGGAAAGATTCCCGGAACAACGGATGGGGACCAATGGGTGATTCGCGGAAATCACCACGATGCCTGGGTGAATGGAGCAGAGGATCCCATTTCCGGGCAGGTGGCGATATTGGAAGAAGCGCGGTCGTTCGGCGAACTGCTGAAGCAGGGATGGAAGCCGAAGCGCACGATCATCTATTGTGCATGGGATGCGGAAGAGCCCGGGCTGATTGGCTCGACCGAATGGGTGGAGGAGCATGGCGAAGAATTGCGCTTACACGCCGTCGCGTACATCAACTCTGACAGCAACGCGCGCGGGTATCTGGGCGCGGAAGGATCACACACGCTGGAGAAACTGGTGAATGATGTTGCGCATGACGTGCAAGATCCGGAAACGAAGCTCTCGGTCTGGAAGCGCGAGCAGCTTGCCGAGATTGAGGCTGCCAGCACGGCGGAAGAACGGCAGGAAGTGCGGAGCCGGAGCGATCTGCGCATCGGGGCGCTCGGCTCCGGTTCAGATTATGGAGCATTCCTGCAGCACGCAGGGATTGCGTCCTTGAACATCGGCTATGGCGGCGAAGATGGCGGCGGTATCTATCATTCGATTTATGACGATTTTTACTGGTACACGCATTTCAGCGACGTGGATTTCGTGTATGGACGCGCTTTGGCGCAGACGGGCAGCACCGCCGTGATGAGGCTGGCGGATGCGGACATCTTGCCGTTCGAGTTCACGAATTTTGCGGAGACGGTGCAAACGTACGTGAAAGAGCTCAAAAAGCTGCTGAAAGAAAAGCAGGAGGAGATCGGGGAACGGAATCGCGAGATCGAAGAGGGGGTATTTGAGGCCGTCAATGATCCGCGGCACCCCACGGTTGCTCCAAAAGCGGAGAGCGTGCCGCCCTTCCTGAATTTTGCGCCGCTGGATAACGCCGTGGCGGAACTCACAAAGAGCGCCGAAGCGTACAAGAAAGCGTACGAGGTAGCGAGCGCAAAAGCCGACTTCGGAAAGGCTTCTGCCGCCACGTTGAATCTTTTGCTGGCGCAAAACGAACAACAACTCACGCGCGAGGAGGGGCTCCCCGGGCGGCCATGGTTCAAGCACGAGATTTACGCTCCCGGGCAGTACACGGGATACGAAGCCAAAACGCTGCCCGCCGTTCGCGAAGCTCTGGAACTGAAACACTGGAAGCAGGCTGAAGACGCGGTCGTGGTCGTCGCCAAAGTGCTGCAAAGCGAGGCGGAATACATTTCCGCGGTGGCCGCGAAGTTGTCGGCGTTGCACTAGAACAAAGAGCCGGGGAATGCGGTTCGGGGCATTTCCCGGTATTGCGTAGCGCAGGAGTTCACTTATTCCTTCCTATAATCTTGCGATCGTGGGCTTTGGCCACGTGGGCCGCGCCCTTCTCCGCCAATTGATTTCCAAAGAAACTGAATTGCGCCGGAAGTACGATGTGCGTTGGCGGTTGACGGGTATTGCTTCTCGGCGCATGGGCTGGATCGCGGAACCCGAAGGCTTGAACCCGATTGCCATGCTGAACAACCATTTCCCAAGTCAAATACAACTCGTGCGCAATGTGCGGGAATGGCTAGAGCGGGCCAAAGCAGATGTGTTGTTTGAGGCGAGTTCGTTGAACACGGAAACCGGCCAGCCCGCGATTGAACACATTGCAACGGCGCTGGAGACGGGAGCGCACGCCATCAGCGCCAACAAAGGGCCTCTCGTGCATGCCTACCGCGAACTAACAGCGCTGGCGAAGGAGAAGGGCCGGAAGTTCCTGTTCGAATCAACAGTGATGGATGGCGTGCCGATCTTTTCGCTGTTTCCGCTGGGTTTGCCGGCCACGGAGCTGAGAGGCTTTTCCGGCGTGCTGAATTCGACGAGCAATGTGGTGTTTACCGAAATCGAGAAGGGCAGATCGTTTGACGAAGGAGTGAAGCGCGCACAGACATTGGGAATTGCGGAAACCGATCCAGCGCAGGACGTGGATGGCTGGGACTCCGCGGTTAAAGTTGCGGCGCTTTCGACGGTGCTGATGGGCGTGCCGACGCGCGTGGACCAGGTGCAGCGCACTGGCATTCGCGATCTGAGCGAGGAAAAGATTCGTTCGGTGCGCGCAGCGGGGATGCGCTACAAACTGGTCTGCCGTGCCGAACGGCGTGGCGAAGGGGTGGATTGCCGAGTCAGCCCTGAACTTTTGCTGCTGACGGACCCGATGGCGGGGCTGGAAGGCACGAGTTCCGCGATACGATTCGATCTCGACGTATTTGGATTGTCGGTTGTGGAGCACAATCCCAGCGTGGACGCGACGGGCTACGGGTTGCTGGCAGATTTTCTGCGCGTGGCACAGTGGTGAATTCCTTCGTTGCGCAGGCTAACCGGCGCGAGTGCCATCGGGGACGCTGCGTTCCGGTACGGCGAAAACCGGCGTGATACCATCGGCATAGCCAATATCGAACAGCATACCTTCGGAAATTTCTCCTGCCATTTTGCGCGGTTCCAGATTCACGACAAAGAGAGCTTGCAGGCCTTCGATCTCCCTGGGATTGGCGCGTTCCTGCTTAATGCCCGCCAGGATGACGCGCGTGTGATCGCCAAAACTGACAGTGAGCTTCATGAGTTTTTCAGAGCGCGCCACTTCGTCGACTTTTTGAATGGTGCCGACGCGAATGTCGAGGGTTTCAAAAGTGGAAAAGGGAATGAGGGGTTTTACCGGCGCGGGTTTGAATTCGTTCATGGTTCATCCTCGGAAGTGCGTCGCGTAGCCCGGCGTGGGAATCGAAGCATCACAGCGCGCGTCGCGAATGGGGGAATCGGCCACAAGACGTAATGGAATTACGCCGGCCCAAACGGGGAACGCGTAATCGTCAGCATCGTCTTCGACATCGCCGGTGCGGACTTTGGCGGAGACTTCGGTCAACGGGAGTTTCAGGATGCTGGTGGCCTTCAACTCTTTTTCATTGGGCCGGCGGGCGTCATTCCAGCGGCCTGGAATCAGCTTTTCGGTGAACGCCCGAAGCGCTTGCAGTTTTTCGATGGGGTCGTCGATCAGCACGGCATTGCCAAGCGCAACCACGGAACGATAGTTCATGGAGTGATTGAAAACGGAGCGCGCGAGAACGAGTCCATCGGTGAGCGTTACCGTAATGCAGACGGGGAGGCCACTGCTCAACCCGCGAAGCATGCGGCTGGCCGCAGAGCCGTGAAAATAGAGGGCATCGGCGATGCGCGCGAACATCGTGGGAATAACGAAGGGCTGGGCGTTTTGCGCGAAGCCGACGTGGCACACAAAGGCTTCGTCGAGAATTTTGTATATGACATCACGATCGTAGACGGCTCGATTGGCTTCGCGGACGACGCGAGTACGCTCTGAAGCGGGAGACGAATTGGACACGGGAAACCTCGTTTGAGAAACGCGGCGCGGAGTTGATAGCCGGCGCTGCAGCGGCATGAGTGGGGAACGACCCAAGCATGCTAACACGGCTCGGCGCCGGTATGAGAAACTACACGTCTTGAGGATGGAGTTGCCTCAGAGAATCGAGCAAGAATCATGAGCACAGCAGGATTGAATCGCAGCGCAGTGGACACACTGGACATCGGCTGGGTGCGGGGACAGTTTCCTTCGCTGCAAACGAAGGTGAATGGGCAGTCTGCAGTGTTTATGGACGGTCCGGCGGGGACACAATTACCCACGCAGGTGATGCACGCGATTCAGAACTACTTGATGAGCGCGAATGCGAATACTGGAGGTGCGTTCCTCACCAGCCGGCGCAGCGACGAGATCATTGCCGGGACGCGCGCGGCCATGAGTGATTTCTTTCACTGCGACAAGGATGAGGTGGTGTTCGGTCAAAACATGACCACGATCACGCTGGGGATTTCGCGGGCGATTGCGCGCGAACTAAAGCCGGGGGACGAGATTTTGCTGACCACGCTGGATCACGACGCCAACTTTTCGCCTTGGAAAGCGCTGGAAGAAAAGGGCGTGGTCATCCGGCAAGTGGATATTCGCGAGGCGGACTGCACGCTCGATCTGGAGGATTTGAAACGGAAGTTGAACGAGAAGACGAAGCTGGTTGCGGTGGGCTACGCTTCCAACGCGGTTGGCACGATTAATCCTGTGACGGAGATCACCAAGCTGGCGCACGCCGCCGGAGCGCTGGTGTATATCGATGCGGTGCACTACGCACCGCATGGGTTGATCGATGTGAAGGCGCTCGATTGCGATTTTCTGGTTTGTTCGCCGTATAAATTTTTTGGCCCGCACATGGGGACGCTTTATGGGAAGCGGGAACACCTGCAACGCTTCCGGCCGTACAAAGTGCGCCCATGCACGGAGCAGGTGCCGGAACGCTGGGAATCGGGGACGCAAGTCCATGAATTGATTGCCGGGATTGGCGCGGCGGTGGAATATCTTGCGGAACTTGGGCGACACAGCGATCCAAGTGTGAAGACGCGGCGAGAGGCGTTGACATCGGCATATCGCACCACGGTTGCTCATGAGACTCGGTTAGTGTGGCGCCTGATTGACGGATTGCAAGCCATTTCCGGTGCGCACATCTATGGCATCACGGATGCGCAACGAGCAGCGGAGCGCTGTTCGACGATTTCCCTGCGCATCGGGAATCAGCATCCTACGGCGATCGCCACTAATCTGGGCGAACGCGGGATTTTCACGTGGGACGGGAATTACTACGCGCTGAATCTGACGGAGCGATTGGGAGTTGAGGCACTCGGCGGAATGCTGCGTATTGGCCTGGTGCACTACAACACGATGGATGAAGTCGAGAGGCTACTGGCAGCGTTGAGGGAGTTTGCAGCGTAGGATGCGGTTTCGTTGAACGATAGAATTGTTCCTATTCAGCAAGTACTGACAGCGAACAGCGAAGCCGTGTATCCTGTCTGGTTATGACTAAACGACCAAAACCCGTTGTACTTACTGTATTAGATGGATGGGGCTACCGAGCCGAAACGAAGGGTAACGCCATCGCTCTGGCGCGCAAACCTACGTATGACGAACTGCTGCGCAAATTTCCGAATACGCTGATCCAGACGTCCGGACCCGCCGTGGGACTACCCGAAGGGCAGATGGGGAACAGCGAAGTCGGGCACATGAATCTTGGCGCCGGGCGCGTTGTGCACATGGACATCACGCGCATAGATTTGCTGATCGCCAACAAGCAGCTTGACCAGGTGCCGCTGTTCCAGCAGGCCATGGAACGCGGGCGACAGCGGCAATTGCATTTCATCGGACTACTGAGCGACGGCGGCGTGCACTCGCACATTAACCACCTGTTTGCGCTGCTGGAAATGGCCAAGCAGTACAAAGTGGAGAAAGTGTTCGTGCACTGCTTCATGGACGGCCGCGACACGCCGCCGAACAGCGGGCGGGACTTCGTGCGCCAGTTGCAGCAGAAGATGCGCGAACTGGGCGTGGGCGAAATCGCCACGGTGGTGGGGCGCTACTACGCGATGGACCGCGACAACCGCTGGGAGCGCGTCGAGCTGGCTTACCGCGCGCTGGCGCATGGCGAGGCGGAGACGAAGAGCAGCGATCCCGTAGCGGCGCTGCAGCACAGCTATGAGCAGGGCGTGACCGACGAATTCGTGAAGCCGGTGGTGATTACGCGCGGAGATGGGCCCACGGCGCCTCCGGTTGGCCCGATTCACGATGACGATGCGGTGATTTTCTACAATTTTCGCGCCGATCGCGCGCGACAGATGACGTTTGCTTTGGAGGCGCCGGACTTCGACAAGTTCGTAGATCCGAAGCGGCCGAAAAATCTGTTTTTTGTGGGCATGACCAAGTACGACAAGAAATGGGACTGGTTGAAGTGCGTGATCCAGCCGGAAAAGCTGGAGCACATCCTGGCGCAGGTGTTTCAGGAACTACAATACAAGAATCTGCGGTGCGCGGAAACGGAAAAATACGCGCACGTGACGTATTTTTTCAATGGCGGGGTGGAAAAGCCGTTTGGCGGCGAGGAACGCATCCTGGTTCCTTCGCCCAAGGTGGCGACGTATGATTTGAAGCCGGAGATGTCCGCGGAGGGAATCACCAACACGGTGGTGAACGCGATCGAGAAGGGCGAATTCGATGCGATCATCATGAATTATGCCAATGCGGACATGGTGGGACACTCCGGCAAGCTGGAAGCTGCGATCAAGGCCGTGGAAGCAGTGGACGCAGGACTGGGGCGCATCTACCAGGCGATGAAGCCGCGCGGTGGCGCTTGGATCATCACTGCAGACCACGGCAACGCGGAAACCATGATCGATCCTGTCACCGGCGGGCCGCATACCTATCACACGACGAACCCAGTTCCGTTGATCTGCGTTTCAGAAGACGCGGGGCTCAGCCTTGCTCCTGGTGGCGCGCTGCGCGACATTGCGCCGACACTTTTGCGGATACTGGGGGAGCCCGCGCCTTCCGATATGACCGGGCGGGATTTGCGGCTGAAGCTGAAGGTTTAGTCCGCGCCAAGGGCCGGGTGATAAGCGGTTCAGCAGCGGCGCACGAGTCGAACCCACGGCGAAGAGTTGCCTTCACATTTGACCGGAGCTGAGTAAGGGTTGAGATCCTTCGAGCCGATCAGAATCGGCTCTCAGGATGACAGTTTCATGTTTTTTATGGAGCACGGGGCGTTTGGCAGACAACATGGAGTGTTTCCATGGAGAAAAGGTTTTGCGTCTACATAATGAGCAATATTTCGAAGATGCTCTACGTCGGCGTCACGAACGATCTTGAGAAGAGGGTTTTCCAACACAAATCCAAACTTATCTCTGGTTACACTCAGAAATACAATTTGTTCAAACTGGTCTATTTTGAATCCTTCGGAGATATTCGAGAGGCCATCCATCGGGAGAAACAGATCAAAGGGTGGATTCGCTCCAAGAAAGTGGCGATCATCGAGTCCGTAAATCCGCAATGGAGAGATCTGGCTGAAGAGCATTTCCAGAGCGGCGCAAAATTCAAATCTGTGTCATCCTGAAGCCCCGTTTTTTGGGGCCGAAGGATCTCAGCGTCAGCCTCAAGCAGGATTGGATGTACAGCAGGATGAACGAACAGCAAAGCACGCCGGAAAACACCAAACTGACCATCTGTGTGTGGCACCCGTTCACCGAATGGCGGCCGAAGCCCGGCATGGCTCGGGCGATTCGCACGCGGTGGCCAGAGATGCGCGTAGTGCACTTGCCGGACTACACGCAGTTGGCGGAAGAATTATCGGACACGGATATTTTCATCGGCTATTCCCTGCGGCCACAACAACTGAAGGATGCCAAACGGCTGAAGTGGATTCATTCCACGGCGGCGGGAGTGGCGCAACTGATGTATCCGGAGTTGCGCGATGCGGGCGTGGTGGTAACCAATCCGCGCGGCATCTTTTCGGTGCCGATGGCGGAGCACACGATTGGAATGATGCTGGCGCTGGCCAGGAACTTTCCGGACACCGTGCGGCAGCAGGAGCGCGCGCATTGGGCCCAACAGGCGCTCTGGGATTTGCCGCAACATCTGACGGAGTTGAATGGCCGAGTGCTCCTGATCGTGGGATTCGGATCGATTGGGAAAGAGATCGCGCGGCGGGCGCTGGCGTTCGAGATGCGGGTTTGGGGTGTAACGCGTTCCGGGAGGGGAGATACCGCGCTGGCGGAGAAAATTGTTCCGGCCGGGGAATTGCGAAGCGCGCTTCCGCAAGCGGATTATGTGGTTATCGCTGCGCCAGAAACAGCCGAGACGCGGCACCTGATCGGGCTGGAAGAAATTGCGCAGATGAAACCGGGCGCGCGGCTGATCAATGTGGCGCGCGGTTCGCTTCTTGACGAAGAGGCATTAGTGCGAGCGCTAAAGGAAGGAAAGCTAGGTGGCGCGGCGCTCGATGTGACGTCCACGGAACCGCTTCCACCGGAAAGCTCGCTGTGGAATACGCCCAACCTGTTCATCACGCCGCATACGAGCGCAATCAGCGAGCGGCTGTGGGAGCGCGAGACCGCGCTATTGATCGAGTTGCTGGAACGGTGGTTTGATGGGCGCGAATTAACGAATCGCGTGGATTTCACGCGCGGATACTAGGTTGAGCCGGACAACTCAGTCTCCAACGCCGCCCTTGGGCGCCTGATAGCCTTCACGAGTGTAGACGACGACCTTCTGTTTCTTTCCTTTTTGATCCAGGACCGTCAATGGACCGCCATCCGGCGCGACCAATTGGACCTTGACCTTGCGGTATTTTCCGTCGGCAGCATGATTTGTGGGTGAATAGGTGATGCTGTACTGATGCCGCAGGAAATCGGCCACGGTGCGCATAACGCCGGGAATTTCCCCGGTGAACTGCGGAAACCAGGCCATACCTCCGGTCATTTGCGCCACTGTCTTCAACTGGTTTTCGGCCTGCAGGTATTCGATTTCTTTCATGCTTCCAAGCGCCCGGTGCATCTGGAGCTCGTTGGTAATTGGCTTGTCCACGCCCACGGCAAAAATGGTGACGTCGGTCTGATGGAGCTGTTTGAGGGTCTGATCCAGCGTATGTTTGGAGAAGGTGTCCCTGCCGCTCGCCAGGACCAGGATGGACTTCTTGCCTTTGACGTCTTTGAGGCGGTCGGTGGTGTCGAGAAGAGCGTCGAAGAGGTTGGATTCGCTAAAACCGGGAAAATAGAGGTGATAGACGGCGTTAAGAACCTCATCTTTGTTCTGGGTGAAGTCCGCCTCCATGTGCGGCTTCATGTCGAAGGTGACCAGTGCGACCCAGTCTTTCTGGTTCAGATTCGGGAATAAGCCTGCTGCCCAATATTTGGCATAGGCAGAAAACCAACCACCTGCAACGTTGCTCCACTCCACCAAAAGGACCATGGTGATGGGGGCGTCGCCGGTGCCAAAGTTGGTGATGGTTTGAGGCTGGCCATCTTCCAGGACGACGAAATTCTCCTTTTTCAGGCCGGGAATCAGGTCGCCGTTGGAGGTGGTTGCGACGACGTCCAATGTGACGACGGGAACTTCGACGGCAATGGTGACGCCGCCTTCTTTGGGTTTTTCCTGAGGCGTGGCGGGCTTCGGAGCAGGCGGAGTGGGATTAGCTTGGGCTGGCGGGGAGCTCTGAGGTCCCTCAGGGGCTTGTGCCGCCAAGCCGGAGCCCAACAAGAGCACCACAGTGCCGATTACGATGAATTTGCCGATCCTTGCATGCCAACTGGTCATACGTATCCCCCTGCCCTTACTTCTCTGATGCAACTGAGCCGCCAGGCGTGGTTTCACGCGAAAGCCCAAAGAAAGGTGCAACTTAGGCAACGCCAACCAGAGACCCCTGCCGAAGGCTACAGTTTCGCATGTTAGTATGTTTTTTACTTGTTGCCTAACAGATTCAAACTGGGGGTGTAGTCGTGAGTTGGAAGCGTTTCAGCTTCTCCATAGTGGTTGTGTTAGCCCTGTTTGTGGGCAATGGCGCCGTGCTTCGCGCGCAAGTCAGGCAGGGACCGCCTCCGTACGGGATACCTGTTGCCCCATCCCTGGTGGGAGACACGTCTGGGCTGGCCCGCGAGGCGCAAGACTGGCTTGTGGAACTGGTCAAAATTAACACAACCAATCCGCCCGGAAATGAGCAGGCGGCAGCAAAATACATTGCTGGGATACTGACAAAAGAAGGCATCACGCCGGAGGTATTGGACGTGGCGCCGGGGCGCAGCGCGTTGGTGGCGAGGTTGCAGAGCAGCGCGGTGGCCGATCCGTCCAGGGCGCTGCTGCTGGTTGCGCACATGGATGTTGTGGGTGTGGACCGCAGCAAGTGGACGGTTGACCCATTCGGTGGAGTTATCAAGGATGGCTATTTGTATGGTCGCGGGTCGAACGATGACAAGGGCATGCTGGCGGCGAATCTGGCCGCGTTCATTGCGCTGAAGCGTTCCAACGTGCACCTGAATCGCGACGTCATCTTTCTGGCCACGACCGATGAAGAACAGTTTGGCGATGCCAGCCTGAAAACACTGATCGCCAAATACTGGGATAAATTTGCGGCGGGATATGCCATCAACGAAGGCGGCAAGGTGGAGGCAGGAAAAGAAGGTAAAGTGCAGTATGTGGCGGTGCAAGCCGACGAAAAAGTGCCCGTGAACGTAACCGTAATTGCGAAAGGAACGGCGGGACACGCGTCCATACCCACAAAAGATAACCCCGTGGTGCATCTGGCCACGGCGGTGGCCAAGATCGGGGGATACTCAGCCCCGGTGCACCTTACATCCATCACCAGGAGGTATTTTGAAGGGCTGGCTCCCATCGAGGACGAGGAAATCGGAAAGTGGATGCGTGTGGTGGATACGCCGGATCGAGGCGAGCACGCGCAACGTTTTCTGTCGGACGCCAATCCGCTGTGGAATTCGATGATGCGCGATTCGATTGCGCCAACGATCCTGCAGGCGGGGGTGCGCAGCAACGTGATTCCTTCGGAAGCGCGTGCGAATTTGAATATACGATTGCTGCCGGGCGATACGGTCAATGCGCTGCTGAACGAACTGACGAAGCTAGTCGATGACCCGCTGGTGAGTTTCGAAGTGCAAGCCGATGCCGGGCTTGCAGCGCCGAATTCATCAATTGAGACGGATTTCTACGCGACACTCACCAAGGTATGCGCAAGGGAGTTTGGTGGTGCACCAGTTTTGCCGTTTATGTCGACTGGGGCAACCGATTCGGCACAACTCCGGTTGCACAGTGTTCAAGCTTACGGCCTCCGGCCTTTTCCTCTCATCGACGAAGATGACCGCCGCATGCACGGCGACGATGAGCGCCTTCCCCTGACCGCCTTTGCAAAAGGTGTAGACCTGATGACGCGGATTGTTGCGGAGTTTTGCGTCACGAAATAGTAATATTTACGATGTGTAGACAGGCGAGAGGGAGCGTATGAATTCCCGCCATTCCAAAATTGTGTGCACGATAGGCCCCGCGACACGATCTCCGCGCATGATACGCAAGCTGTTGGAAGCAGGCATGGACGTGGCGCGCTTGAATTTTTCCCATGGAACCCATGCCGAACATGCGCAGAGCTTTGCGATGTTGCGCGAAGCGGCGATGGAGTGCGAGAAACCCATCGCAATCCTGGCGGATCTTCAAGGCCCAAAGATCCGGACGGGAGCCCTGGCCGGTGGCGGGACGGTGACGTTGCGCACGGGGCAGAAATTCGTCATTACGACGGCGAAGATTCTGGGGGATTCCACCCGGGTCTGCACCACATTTCATCCCCTACCGCAGGAAGTTAAACCCGGGGACCGCATATTGCTTTCCGACGGGTTGATTGAACTGAGGGCAGAAGGCATACGCAAGAAAGAAGTGATCTGTCAGGTGGTCAACGGCGGAGTACTGGGCGAACACAAGGGCATCAATCTTCCGGGAGTGAAGTTGCGTGTGCCAGCCCTGACGGCGAAGGACCGCAAGGACCTGCGATTTGCGCTGACCCATGGAGCGGATTACATCGCGGTGAGTTTCGTGAGGCGGGCAGAGGATGTATTGCTGGCGAGGACGCTGATTCGGCGGGCGAAGAAGAACACGCCGGTAATCGCGAAGCTGGAAAAACCCGAAGCCATTGAGAATCTGGAAGCAATTCTGCGTGCTTCCGAGGGCGTGATGGTGGCTCGCGGGGATTTGGGTGTGGAGATGAACCCGGAGCGCGTGCCGGTGGTGCAGAAGAACATCATCGCGCGAGCTCGCGAATTCCGCCGCCCAGTGATCACGGCGACGCAGATGCTGGAATCCATGACGGAGAATCCGCGGCCGACGCGTGCGGAGGCTTCGGACGTGGCCAACGCCATCTTCGATGGATCGGATGCGGTTATGCTCTCCGCGGAAACCGCAACAGGGAAGTATCCGGTGGAAACCGTGGAGATGATGGCGCGAATCATCGAAGAAGCGGAAGCGAGCATTCATGAATACCCGCGACCGGTGCAGCAGGAGCAGTTGAAGGTGCCGGAAACTGTTGCAGAGTTGGTGTGCCACGCGTCGCGCGAACTGCACATGAAACTGATTGCGGTGTTCACGCACAGCGGATTTACGGCGCGGCTGATATCGCGGTACCGGCCGCTGGTGCCAATCGTGGCGTTCTCTCCCGATGCGCATACACGGCGGCGCATGGCGCTGCTGTGGGGCGTGACGTCGCGTCAAATCGCGGACATTAAGAAGATCGACGGATTGGCGGCGATTGCAGAAAAGCGGCTGGTGGAAGAGCGGTTCGTGCGCAAGGGGGATGTGATAGGAATCGTAGCAGGCACGCCAATGGGGATTCGCGGCACCACGAACTTCATGAAGTTCCATGTGATCGGCAGCGCGACGTAAATAAGATAACCACAGGAACGCTGCGGAAGAGGGGCACCTCCCGCGGGCAGGATTATTCCATAGCAAAAATTAATTGACCCAGTGATCGGGTTGCGAGGGGGGTTCGTTCTTGTGTTTCTTCACAAAAACCTCGAAGCGCTTGCGATTGCGGCGATATTGCCAGTCCGAAACGGAGTTGCGGACACTGTAAAGAAAAGAGCCGCGCCGAAGGTAGAGCCAGCCCACTAGCAAGCCGCCGAGATGGCAGAGATGACTAACCTTGTCGTCGCCTAATCCAAAAGTGCCGAGAAACGTCAGGACCACCATCACGGTGACTATGGTGCGCATGCGGAGCCGAATGGGGATGGGGAGCAGCATCACCTGGCGATCGGGGAACAGAATCGCGCAGGCGATCAACACTCCGAAAATAGCACCGGAAGCTCCGATTGTGGGGACATAGGAAAAGCCACGACCGAACAGGGCGGGAACGGTCTTGACCAGGACGTTGATGATTCCCGCTCCGACTCCCGTAATGAAATAGTATTTCAGAAAGCGATTCTTCCCCCAGACCAGCTCCAATTCGCGGCCAAACATCCAGAGGACGAACATGTTTGTGAGAATGTGCCAAATCGTGGAGGGGTCGTGGAGAAATAGGTAGGTGAAAGGCTGCCAGATTCGCAAACCAGGGATCACTCCGGCAGGCACGAGCCCAAACCAGAAAAGGAGTTTTTGATGGGCGAGTACGCCGCTGAACTGGCGATAGAGTACCTGGAAAAAAAAGACCGCGAAGTTCGCGATGAGCAATGCTTGCACACCCGAAGTGATGAAGAAGTTGAAACGAAACTCGTAGTTCTTCATGCCCGGACGCGTGCCCATGTTCCTCAGTTTACGGTGGGGAACCGCGCGCGTCAAAGTGCAGTTTCCGCAACGGCCGAGGCGCCCGAGGGAATGCTGCTCAAAGTCTTACGACGGGCTCCGTAGCCGTTGTTGTCAAGAACGAAGCATTGCGGAGATGACCAAAATGGAGCAGATCGCTCGCGGTTGAAACTGCTGCAGCGGTAGCGGGGCAAAGGAAAACACGAAGAATCAGCCAGTTGTTCAGAGAAGCCAGGGCGGAACCGTTGGCGCAGAAATTGCACGATTTCTGCGTGGCGTATCGCGGCGCAAAACTATGGATTCTCTAATTAACGAATTCCTGCAAGAGTGTACCGAAAATTTGAACCGGCTGGATCACGATTTCGTGTGTTTGGAGAAGGATGCGAAAAACGCGGAACTCCTGGGCAGCATCTTCCGGGCGATTCATACGATCAAGGGAACCTGTGGCTTTCTGGGGTTTGGGAAGTTGGAGATGCTCACGCATGCCGGGGAAAACCTGCTGGCCATGCTGCGGGCCGGCGAAATAGAGCTGAGCCCGGGGATTGCGGATGGATTGCTGGAAATGGTGGATGCTGTCCGTGTGATCCTGAAGAACATCGAAGAGAACGGTACGGAAGGAAGCGCGGAATACCCTGAACTCATAGAGAAATTAAAACAACTGCAGAAGCCGCGTAAAGGGGCGGCGCCGGAAGTAGAGAAGAAGGTGGCCACAGCGGCAGTGCTGAGCGAAGCAGCGGCAAAAACGGAAAAGACCAAAGCGAAAGAGCAAAAAAACGAAGGAGAGAAGAGCGAGGAAAAGAAACCGGGCCCGTCAATGGAACATGGTTCAACGCCGGCACACACGCAGGAGTTCATTGAGCCACATCCGGAAGCGCCAACAAGAGGCTCCACAAGCAAACGCAAGAAGCATGAGGTGATTGCCGGGCGCATCGGCGGAGCGCTGGTGAGCCGCGGACGAGTACGCGCCGAAGACGTTTTTCTTGCTTTGGAAATGCAGGAAGGCGGCGACCGGCGGCGTCTGGGGGAAATTCTGGTGGGGCTGGGCAAGATGACGGAGTGGGATATCGAGGAGGCGCTGGCAGCCAAGCCGGTGATCGAAAAGCAGGAGGGCAGCATCCGCGTGGATGTGCATCTGCTGGAAAAACAGATGAATCTGGTGAGCGAACTGGTCCTGCTGCGAAACCGGTTGCTGCAGATCGCGGCCAATTCAAACGAACGAAACCTGAATGCTTCGGTGCACGGGTTGAACTACATCACTTCCGAACTGCGGAAGAACGTGATGAAGACGCGCATGCAGCCCGTGAGCCAGCTTTTCGACAAGCTGCCGAGAATCGTCCGGGATGTCTCCAAGGATCTGGGGAAGAAAGTAAGGCTGGAGACCCACGGAGGGGAGACGGAACTCGACAAAACCCTCCTGGAGGCGATTAAGGATCCGGTGACACACATCCTGCGTAACTCGCTGGATCACGGAATTGAGAGCCCCGAAGACAGGAGGAAGAGCGGAAAAACCGAAGAGGGCACGGTACGTGTACGGGCGTTTCATGAAGGCGGCAACTTTCATCTGGAGATTGCGGACGACGGCGCGGGAATTAACGCGGAACGCGTGAAGCAGAAGGCGCTGGGGAAGGGGCTGATCAATCCCGCGCAAGCGGAGAAGATGACGCAGAGGGAGATACTGAATCTGGTGTTCCAGCCCGGGCTGTCCACGGCGGAGAAAGTGACGAACGTATCCGGGCGCGGCGTGGGAATGGATGTGGTGAAGACCAACATCGAACGCATCGGTGGAACCGCGAAAATAGAAAGCACGGTGAGCAAAGGCACGATCGTATGGCTGGAAATTCCACTGACACTGGCGACGATCCCGGCGTTGACGGTGGTGAGCGGAGAATCGGTTTTTGCTATTCCGCAGGCCGCGCTGGTTGAAATGATTGCCATCGATGAAGCGGAATCCTCGAAGTACATCGAATGCATCGACAAGGTATCGGTATTCCGATTCCGTGGCACGGTTTTGCCACTGATGAGCCTGCGCGAGGAATTGAAATTGAACGGTGTTCCAACGGAGGGCGCGGCGATCGTGAAACTGGTGGTGGTGCGCACGGAAGGCCGGCAAATCGCCTTGCGCGTGGACGACATCCGAAATACCGAAGAAATTGTGATTAAGCCCCTGGACAAAAGGTTCAAAAGCATTGCGTTGTATTCCGGTGCTGCCGTGCTTGGCGATGGAAGAGTGGCGCTAATCCTGGATGTTCCGGCCCTGGCACGAAGAGCGGGGGTGGTTGCAAACCAGAAGTTGCAAAACGAAGCGGCCGTGGAAGGGCGGCGAAAGGAGAAGCTGACGCTCCTATTGTTAGGAGGAGCGGACGGTGAACGGATGGCGATGCCGCTCGATTGCGTACAACGGCTGGAAGAGTTCGAAGCGGATGCGGTGGAGCGGATGGGCGAACAGGACGTGGTGCAGTACCGCGGCGACATCTTGCGCCTGGTGCATCTCCTCGAATTGCTCAAGGAAAGGCGCGCGGTGCCGCGCACCGAAAAGGGGAGGCAAGGGGCAGAAGCGCGGGGGAAGTTCAGTGCCGTGGTGGTGCGCTCCAGCAATGCCGAGCACATCATCCTGGAAGTTCACCAAATCCTGGGCATTGTGAAAGTGGAGATCGATAGGCTCACACCACCGACGCGCGAGGGAGTGCGGGGATCGCTGGTGGTGCAGGACAAAGTGACGGAACTGTTAAATTTGGAAACTTTGCTGGCGAAAGTGCCCAAGCTGATGAACATGCCAGAAGCCCTTGTGGGCGCTGGATTGGGAAGCTGACATGGCGGTGACGCAGAGATACGCGACGTTCTACCTAAACGGGATCTGTTTTGGCGTACCAATTGAAAAGGTGCAGGAGGTGCTGGGGTACCAGCACATCACACCGATCCCGCTATCCTCTCTGGTGCTACCCGGAATTATTAATTTGCGGGGACAAATCTTGACGACCATCGACCTGAAAACGCGGCTGGAGCTATCGGCGGACGAAACCAGCGGGCAACAGATGATGGTGGTGGTACGCACCAGCGAGGGCCCTATCAATCTGCTTGTGGACAAGATCGGAGGAGTGCTGGACGTAGACCTGGATCTGTTCGAACGGCCGACGGAATCGTTGAAACCCGCAGTGCGAGCGGTGACCTCGCATGTTTGCAAGCTGGAGAAGCACCTGCTTTTGGTACTGGACACGGAAAGAGTCATACAGCTATCGGAAGAAATTGTTCTCGCCGGCAAGCCTAATTTAGCAGAACAGCAGGAGAAGGTGCTCTCTCCGTAAGGGAGAGATCTTAACCACGAGGTTTCGATGGCAAAGGAGAAGGAAAAATGAAGCTGAAGGTCGGAGCGAAACTGGGGTTAGGTTTTGGCGCAGTACTTCTGCTGATGGTGATCAGTACGTTGCTGGCCTATCAGAAAGCTGCGGAAGTACAGGTGGTGCAGGAGCGCATCGCGAGCATGCGTACCCCAAGCATCATCGCGTCGAAGGAATTGCAAAGAGAGCTGAATCAGACGGGGAGCAAGGCTCGCCAGGCAGTGCTGGCCGCGAGCAACAAGGGAAAATTCAAGTCCGCACAGGGTCGGTATTTCGAGCAAGCCGAACTCGTCAAGAAGGACCTTGCGCAGTTGGATGGGCTTGCTCCCCGATGGTCGCTCCAGGAGAACCGTGACCGACTGGCAAGGATCAAAGAACTCGTCCCTGGACTGTTGCAGGATTTTGAAGAGGGGATGAATGTAGCGGGTAGCGGTGGAAAAAATGGCATGGAGAAAGGCGGCGCCATCATTGATCAGAAGGCGATACAAGAGAACACCGCGATCGAGAATCAACTGGAAGAGATGGTTGCCTCGCAGGAGAAATTGCTGAAAAACGACGAGGAGCAGTTGAAGTCAGATACAAATGCTATGGTTTTGACGATGCTGGTTACCACGCTGCTTGCGTTTGCAATCGGCATAGCGGTCGCGATCTTCCTCAGCCGGAAAATCTCCAGCGCGGCGCAAACGGTGCTTCGTCAGGCGGAAGCGATTGCTTCAGGAGATTTGACGGGGGATGAAGGGAAAGTGACGAGCCAGGATGAACTGGGTGATTTGACCACCGCGATCAACCGGATGCAGACGAGTCTGCGAGGCTTGATTCAGTCGATTTCCGAAAATGCGCAGAATGTGGCGAGTGCGAGCGAGGAGTTTTCCGCGGTGAGCCAGCAGATCAGCGCAAATTCGGAGGAGACGTCGGCGCAGGCGAATACGGTATCGGCGGCGACGGAAGAGGTGAATCGCGGACTGCAGACGGTGGCAAGCGCTACGGAAGAGATGAGCGCGAGCATCCAGGAAATCGCCAAGAATGCCACGGAGGCGGCGAGGGTTGCGGAAAACGCGATGAGAACAGCCACGGAGACGAATGCGATCGTGGCGAAGCTGGGCGAGTCCAGCGCGGAGATCGGCCAGGTCATCAAGGTGATTACGTCAATTGCGCAAAAGACAGACCTGCTGGCACTGAATGCCACCGTGGAAGCGGCGCGGGCCGGAGAAGTCGGAGCGGGCTTCGCGGTCGTTGCGAACGAAGTGAAGGAACTGGCGAAGCAGACGGCAACGGCGACAGAGGATATCAGCCGGAAGATAGAGACCATTCAGGCGGACGCGAAGAGCGCGGTGAGAGCCATCGCCTCCATCAGTGAGGTTATCGGGCACGTGAACGATATCTCCGGGACGATTGCGACGGCCGTCGAAGAACAATCGGCGACGACCAGCGAGATGTCACGGAACGTCTCTGAATCGGCGAAGGGTTCCAGCGACGTGGCGCAGAACATCCATGGGGTTGCCCAAGCGGCGCAGAGCACGTCGCAGGGGGCAACGGACTCCTTGAAAGCCGCTGAGCAACTGGCGGAAATGTCCACGAAGCTTCAGGAACTCGTGCTGCGTTTCAAGGTGACGAAAAACGGACATTCTCACCAGATAAGTGCGTAGCTCGAACGCGTCTTCGGGCGCCAGCAATCCGGCCACAGAAGCCGGTCATCCTAATTTACAAAGTCTCCAGTGCCAGCTTAAGGAAGTTCCAGAAGCTTTCCACCGTGGAGATCTGCACCTTCTCGTTTGGACTGTGCGGATTCACAATCGTCGGACCGAAGGAAATCAATTGCATGCCGGGATATTTCTCGCCGATGACGCCACACTCAAGACCTGCGTGCATGGCAATGAGTTCCGCAGGTTTGCCAAAAACTTTCTTATGCACTTCCTGGAGCGTGCGCACAAGTTCATTGTTGGGTTCGGGTTTCCAACCGGGGTAGCTGCCATTGTGTTCGGCTTCAAAGCCCGCCAGCCGGCAGATCGTCGCCACCATGCGGGCGGCCGCCTGTTTGCTGGTGACAATGGGGCTGCGCTGACTGGTCACCATCTCGACCACGTCTCTCTTGGTTTTGACGGTCGCCAGATTCGTGGAAGTTTGGACCAGGCCGGGAACATCGGGACTCATAGCCAGAATTCCGTGTGGCATGCTGGCGAGGAGAGCCACGGTGTTCTTTGCGTCCGTGGCGTCCAGCACCATTCCCGGACGTTCTGCTTTCTCGGCGGTAATCTGAAGTTCGGGATCGAATGAACCGAGCTCGGCCTTGTAAGCAGCTTCGGAAGCAGCGACGAGCGATTTCAATTCGCTTTCCTTAGAGGGTGTGACAACAACCAGGGCTACCGTTTCGCGGGGAATGGCGTTGTGGGCACTTCCGCCGTTGACCTCAGCGAGTTCCACGTGAAGGTGATCCAGCAAATCCTGAAGAACTCCGCCCATGATCTTCAGGGCATTGCCGCGGCCGAGATGGATATCCACGCCGGAGTGACCGCCCCTGAGGCCAGAGACCTTGATGCGCCAGGCTGAGCCAGCGCTCGCGGGAACCAGTTTGACCTTGCGTCGAGCGGTCGTATTCACGCCCCCGGCGCAACCGATACACAGGGTGCCGATTTCTTCGGTATCCAGATTGAGGAAATATTTGGACTTCAGGACGCCGGGGGGGAATTCCGAAGCGCCGGTAAGGCCGGTCTCCTCGTCAATCGTGAAAGCAAACTCGAGAGGGCCGTGGGCGATGTCCGTGCTCTCCATGACGGCAAGAACGGCGGCCACGCCGACACCGTTATCGGCGCCCAGGGTGGTGCCATCGGCCTTCAGCCAGTCACCATCTCGTACAACCTTGATAGGGTCGGCGTCGAAGTTATGAGCTGTACCCTCGTTCTTCTCGCAGACCATATCGAGGTGCCCCTGCAAAAGGGTCATCGGTGCGGCCTCGCGTCCCCGGTGGGCGGGTTTGCGGACCACGAGATTGCCAACATGGTCTTGGGTGGCTTCCAAGCCGAGTTTAGCGGCCACGCTGCGTACAAATTCGCGCGCAGCAGCTTCTTTCGTCGAGCCGCGAGGGATGGTGGCGATCTTGTCGAAATATTTCCAAACGCGTTGCGGTTCCAAATTTGCGAGTGCAGGCATCATGGGGTACTCCGTTAAAGTGAGGCGGGATTTCGTGATTGAACTCGAAAGCAGCCCCATTGTACATCCATCTCGGCAGTTCGCGACGCAGCGAGGCAAGAAACAATAGGCGAGCTGGCACGAGTGGCATCCGTACTTGCAGACGCGTTAAGGTGCGTGCTAACGTTCGGTGTCTTCCAGAACTACCAACCCCACAACGTAGTTGCGAGGTTCACGCATGAACACGCAATCCTCTGATTCGGCAGGCCCAAAGAAGCACCAGCCCTACGTTCCAGCCAACATGCAAATGCGAGAGTTCACCTTCCGTGCGGTGTTTCTAGGCCTGATCATGACGGCGGTCCTGGGGGCGGCAAACGCCTATCTGGGACTGAAGGCCGGAATGACGATTGCGGCAACCTACCCCGCGGCGGTAATCAGCATGGCGCTGCTGCGCTTGATGAAGGGCTCACTCCTGGAAGAAAACATGGCGCGGACTATTGGCTCGATCGGGGAGTCAGTTGCCGCGGGTGCCGTGTTCACGATTCCAGCGTTCGTGATCGCGGGATTGTGGCCGGGACTCACACGCGACCAGTACTGGAAAGCGGTTGCCCTGATGATGATCGGTGGGACCTTGGGGATTCTGTTCGTGACGCTCCTGCGGCGCGTGATGGTCGAGGACCAGGAACTCCCCTACCCCGAATCCGTGGCGGCTTCCGAGATTCATAAGGCAGGGCAACAAGGGGCGAAGGCGGCGAAGATTCTCTTCGCAAACATGGGCTTCGGTGCCCTCATGTTCCTGCTGGGCGCAGTGAATCTCTTCTCTCCCAATAATACGTTCCACGCGAATATCAGTGCGCTGGGTAAGAAACTGCTTCTGCGGACAAGCACGAATCCAAGCGTGGCCACGACCGTGACAGGAGGCGCCACGTTCTTCTCCGTGCCGGACATCAGCCCCGCTTACCTGGGTGTGGGCTACATCATCGGCCCACGGCTGGCTGCGTTGAACTTTGCCGGTGGAGTGCTGGCCTGGGGTTTGCTGGTTCCCCTGCTGACCTTTACGGTCGGTCCATACATTCAGGCGGCGCAACCGGCCGGACAGATGCTTTCCTGGCCGTTGCTGGCCGGAGCGATCTACTACTCGATCGTGCGTCCGATTGCGGTGGGGGGAATGCTGGTGGGCGCGACGTACACCTTGTTCAAGATGCGCAAGCAGTTGGCCATGGGCATGGGCAGGGCCATCACTGATCTGAAAAAGTCAGCCGCAGCGCACGCAGCGACGGATCGCACGGAGCGCGATCTGCCGGCTAAGGGAGTCTTCGCGGGAATAGGCGTCGTGTTCGTGGCCATGGTTCTGCTGTATCACTATTTCATCGGCAGCGCAGGGACCTTCTCTGCTTCTAAGATTCTGATAGGGGCACTGGTTGCGGCCGGTGTCATGATTGTCGTCGGATTCTTCTTCGCGGCGGTGTCGGGAAATCTGGTCGGAATGATCGGCTCATCGAATAATCCGGTATCCGGACTCACGCTTTGTACCCTGGTGATTGCCGCGCTCCTGATGGTGGTTCTTGGAGTTTCCGGCGCAGGCGGCGTTGCCGCAGTCCTGGGAGTGGCCGCGGTGGTTTGCGTCTCTTCCGCCGTTGCCGGCGAGATGCTGCAGGACCTCAAGGTAGGGCATATTCTCGGTGGCACGCCCTCCAAGATGCAGGTCGGCGATCTGCTCGGGATTGTGGTGGCCTCGCTGGTGCTGTTCTTTCCGCTATCCGTACTCGATAAGGCATATCACTTCGGAAGCCCGGCGCTATCAGCGCCGCAGGCCGGCCTCATGGCGATGCTATCCAAAGGTATTGTCGGCGGCGACATGGCGTGGCCGTTGATCATTGTTGGGATGCTGCTCGGCATCGTCATGATTCTGATCCAAGTGAAGAGCGTGATGCTGTTTTCCATTGGCATGTATCTGCCACTGGGAACCACTTCCGCGATGTTCGTGGGCGGCGTGATTCGCTGGCTTACCGATCGCCTGCGCGACAAGCGCAACCTGAATGACGCGCAGAAAGCGCGCGTGGACAACGCCGGGGTGCTGACCGCATCAGGATTGATCGCCGGAGAGGCTCTCTGCGGACTCGGTGTGGCCGCAGTGATTGCGAGGAGGCTGGCGCATGATCCTCATGCAAACACCTCGTTGGCGCATCTCTCTATAGGAGACTCTCCGATTGCGCCTTTGATTGCTTTGGCGGTGCTCGTGGCAGCAATGATCCTGGTGCCGCTGTCCAACGCGGGGAGCCCGAACGAGCCAGCGCCACCGACAGCGATCATGTAGAGCGACAGGCGATCCTTTCGCCAAGCTTTACTCGTAATGTTTCCATCCAGCACAAGTTTGTGTGCCCGCGGCACTTGACAGGGGTGACACCCGTGGATAGTGTTCACGGTAATGCGCCAGTTGGCTATTGAACAGGTAGCGAGCGGCGGAACCTGGTCCAAAACTAGAAGAAGAAGAGCGATTTCAGACAGCTGACTCAGGTTGTGTTAGCAATGTGTGTCCCGTGGAGGCCCGCCTTGTTTATGCGACGGATGTGCTTTTTCCCACTTATAATCCTGTTCCTTTCAATACTTCTTTCTTCGAGCGCGCGGGCCGGTGACGAATGGCTTCCCATTGACCCGGCCGAACTGAAGATGACCAGCGATCCGCTGGCACCGGGTGCACCGGCGATTTATCTGTACCGGCAGGTAGACCGGAACGACAAACTGACAGCCTCCTCGGAATATAACTACCTGCGCATCAAGATTCTGACCGAAGAGGGACGGAAGTACGCGAATATCGAAATTCCCTTCGTGAAAGAGAGTTTCAAGGTATCCGGGATTCGTGCCCGGACGATCCACCCCGATGGCTCCATCGTGAATTTTGATGGGAAAGTGTACGAAAACACGATTGTTAAATCGAAGTCCGAGAAATACCTGGCGAAAACCTTTTCGATGCCCGAAGCGACGGTGGGTAGTATCGTCGAGTACAGTTTCAACTACGATTTTGGGGACTACACGCTCAATAACTCCCAGTGGATCTTGAGCGAAGAACTGTACACGAAACACGCAAAATTCAGCCTCAAACCCTTCGGCGAGCAAGGCTGGAGGGTGGTGTGGGTATCGCCGGCCGGCTTGCCAAAGAATACCGTCCCGGCAAAAGAGGACCCAGATCATGTCATCCGGATGGAGGCCAACAGCATTCCGGCTTTTCAGACTGAAGATTACATGCCGCCGGAAAATGAGCTGAAATTCAGGGTGACGTTCATCTACCACGAAGGCGTGCCGGAAATGAATCCGGACAAATACTGGGCCAATTTCGGGAAAAAGCAAAACGGAGAAGTGGAGAATTTCGTAAACAAGCGGAAAGCGATGGAGCAAGCCGTAGCACAAATCGTGTCGCCCAACGACACGGGAATGGTAAAGCTGCAGAAGATTTATGCACGCACGCAGCAGATTCGCAACTTGAGTTATGAAGTCAGCAAAACGGAACAGGAGCAAAAGCGCGAAAAGCTGAAAGAGGCGTCTAACGTGGAAGCTCTCTGGAAGAACCAGTACGGCTACGGAGAAGAAATCACCTGGTTATTTCTGGGGTTGGTGCGCGCGGTGGGAATAGAGGCGTATCCGTGCCTGGTGTCCAAGCGTAACGAGTATTTTTTTAACAAAGGACGCCTGAACAGCAGGGAACTCGGTACAAACGTCGTCCTGGTCAAATTGGACGGGAAAGATTTGTACCTCGATCCCGGAGCGGCATTCACCCCCTTTGGGTTGCTCCCTTGGTTGGAAAGCGGA
>Ga0209517_10002509_pt1 | contig 25700 bp, 21 predicted proteins | sample PeaSoiMetSII2010_FD_187695 | JGI IMG/M metagenome (GOLD analysis project Ga0209517, IMG submission 187695) | Peat soil microbial communities from Weissenstadt, Germany - SII-2010 (SPAdes) (version 2) | ecosystem: Environmental > Terrestrial > Soil > Wetlands > Peat | place: Germany... | reverse complement strand
TCACAAACATAACACTCATTATCTTCTTCATTGTTTTCTCCTTCTTCGTACTTCCCTTACCTGTTTGGTTCTTATCTAGCCACTAGTCTGGCCACTGACGGCTGCATTTGTTTTTACCAGCCGCCCATCACATCGGGCGTCTGCAGGGAATTTGCCGGACAGGGCGCCAAACGGGCATCGGTATAGTCGGTGAAAGCAGGCCCGGCAACGCAATGAAACGTGCCCGCGTTATCGATTTTAGGAGAACCGGCTCCGGCTCCGCTGACGAAAATCAGGGTGAACGCCATGATCATCACAAACATAACACTCATTATCTTCTTCATTGCTTTCTCCTTCTTCATGTTTCCCTAAAAACTCTGTCTGCTTAACCGTGGCAAAATCCCTTGCAGGATGTTGCGCTCTTGTTTCCAAACTTGCTATCTTGGTAGAGCAAATGGAATGCCAGGGCTGAACAACAGGATAAAAAAAATAAAAGCCTAGTATATTCATATTGTTATAGCTTTACACGGAACAACTTTCTGCTTGCCCTGTGAGGTCGGGTAGTTTAAAGTGTTGCAAACTGTTTAAACAAGGTTAATCTATTTAGAAACTGTTAATTGGAGCTTCCGGATGGACGAACAAAAATTGAATCAGTTTTTAAGAGAGATCATCAACCCCATGAATGAAGCGCTGCTGCTGGTTTCGCCAGAGGGAACAATCCTCATGGTCAACCACGCCATGGAAGAGATCTCAGGCTATAGTCGCGAGGAAATGATAGGGCAGCCATGTTCGATCTTTCATTGCGAGATGTGCGAAGCAGCCCGCTCCATCGGGAAGGGAAACTACTGCGAACTGTTCGAAATTGGATATGTGCGCAAGAAATATTGTTCACTGGTGCGAAAGGACGGCTCGTGTATACATGTTTTAAAAAATGCAGCCCTTTTGAAAGAAGATGACGGCACTATTCTAGGGGCGGTGGAAACCATTACGGATATCTCCGAACTCGAGGAACGGGATCAAAAAATAGAACAGCTTTCGAAGCTCCTGGAGACCAATACCAATTTCCAGGGAATGGTCGGAAAATCCGAGGTCATGCAGAGGGTTTTCGAAGTCACCAGGAAGGCGGCCCAAAGTGAGGCGCCCGTCATCATTTTTGGAGAAACCGGCACTGGGAAAGAACTTGTCGCCCACGCCATCCACACACTGGGACCACGCCATGAAAGGCCATACATCCAGGTGAACTGCGCCGCGCTAAATGAAGCTCTTCTGGAGAGCGAAATGTTTGGTCATGTCAAAGGGGCCTTCACCGGAGCGCACATGAACCGCAAGGGCCGGTTCGAAGCCGCCAACGGAGGTGATATCTTTCTTGATGAAATCGGGGACATCCCGCTCTCGATTCAGATAAAGCTTCTGAGAATTCTGGAGACAAAGCAGTTCGAACGCGTCGGAGATTATCAGCCGATCAAGACTGACGTCCGAATTATAACGGCAACCAATAGAGACCTCGATCTGTTGATAGCTGAAGGTAAATTCCGGGAAGATTTTTTCTTTCGCATAAATGTCGTCCCGCTTCAACTGCCGCCGTTAAGGGACAGGACCGATGATATTCCCCTGCTGGTTGAGCACTTTGTCGGGCAACTGCGGGAAAGGAGCGGCAAGAATGTATTCGGCGCGGCCCCGGAAACGATGGACATTTTTATGAATTACCGGTGGCCCGGGAACGTGAGAGAATTAAGGGGCGCGATCGAGTATGCTTTTGTTGTCGCCGAAAACGGCCAGATACTTCCCAAACATCTTCCGGCGCGTATCATAAGTCCGGCGGACCGGCACGAAGCCCCGGCCCGGGGCCCATTGACCGAAAAAGAAGCCCTTATCGATTCCCTGGTAAAATCGGGCGGCAATCAGACCAGGGCGGCAGATATGCTCGGGGTGAACCGTGTAACCGTCTGGCACCGTATAAAAAAATATGGAATCGACCCGAAGGACCCTCTCGCGCTCCGTTCCTGAAATGATTCCACCCCCGGCCAGAAGCACTGCCGGGGCAGGCTGCGAGGCACAGTGAGCACAGAGCAGTCTTCGGCCGCAACCAAAAGACTAAAAGCGATTCATCCACAGATGACACAGATTTCACGGATTATTTTCATTTATGCTTCTATCTGCGTCATCTGTGGATAGTTTTTTCTCTCTGCCTGTAGTGAACGCTCAGGATTTCCTTGGGTTGAAGGAAGGTTTGCGTTTTTCTGAAAACGCTCTCAGACCTTCAATGCCTTCGGGATGAGCGGCGCATGTGGCAAGGCCTCTCCGCTCCCGCTCTATATGGGTCTCAAAAGAGCTGTTGAAGGAATCGGTAATGAGCTTCTTTGACCATCCGAAGGAATTGAGTGAACACTCAGCAAGCTCAAGAGCCATACCGGTTGCCTCCTTAAGAGCATTGCCATCCTCCACCACTTTGGTCACCAATCCCCAGGAAAGGGCCTGCTCTGAAGAGATGGGCCGGTCGAAAGCCATGATCTCCATCGCTTTGGCTATTCCGACCATTCTGGGCAGAATGAACGAACCCCCGCCATCGATGCTGAGCCCGCTCGAAGTGTAGGCCTGCCGCAATGCGGCAGACCTGGCCATGACTCTAAAGTCGCAAGCCAGGGCCAGTGAAAAGCCTCCTCCCGCCGCTATCCCGTTAACAGCGGCGATAACGGGCTTGGGCATGCGGCGAATCTCCAGAACAGCCTGGTGAAAGCGGGCAGCCAGCTCGTGAAATGCGGCGGAAGGACCATGAGGGAACGCAAGAGCATACTTGAGGTCACCACCGGCACAAAACGCTTTACCCTCCCCGGAGATGATGATTCCGCGCACGCTCCCATCTGCTGCGAGAGTAATGACATTGGCTGCAAACGATTCCACCAGGTCCAGGTTAAATGCGTTGAATGCCTCCGGGCGGTTAAGCAACACCGTGGCAATGCCCTCGGCTTTTGTGACTATCACCGGTCCTTTCATATCTCCCCCTTTTTTGAATGAAAAGATCGTAAGCATTCACCCCCGGCTCAGAAGCACTGCCGGGACAGGCTGCGAGACGCAGAGAACAGGGCTATTTATCCGAGTTCACGGTTTTTCTTAGCAATTTATGTTAATCTTGTAAATCCTGTTCATTGACACAGAACGGGAAGCTATACACCCCGGTCCAGGGAAAAACTTACTCACTGTTTGCTGATAGTGACGATCCCCTGCTGTATTTTGCCGAAATAAGACGCCTGGCCGATATGTTCCTCAAGCTCTGCCCTGATAAGCAAAAACTCCTGGACTTGATACCGAAGGCGGGGAAGAACCTTTTTTGGGAAGGCTTGAAAACCGGCGGGGCTGATCGGAAGACATTGCGATTCATTAGGGAAACCCTCAGGCAGTCGCTATCCATCTACACTCAAAATGTTTCCCAACACTTGAAAAGCTTACCCGTTGCGAAGAGCTTTGACGCTACGCTCACCACGACCGAGGATAAATACCATCTGTACATGCTTGAGATCGAGTTGGTGAACAGAATCCACAAAGAAGGATTCAAAAGGGAACAAGAGACGCTCTTCAGAAGACTAAAACAGGAGCACCCCAGCATCGGCGCCCTTGGAATCGCGTGCATCCCGGAGCTTGCCGCGGGCATGAGGCTTTGCATCCGCGCAGGCATACCACCTGTTGGCATTCAACTAAACGCGAACCGATGCGCGAGGTGGATGTCGCAGGCTCACGAGACCTCTTTCAGCCTGGAGCAACTTGAAGAACTGCTCATGTAAAGGACTTGGACAGGATTACAGGATTTACAGGATTAAAAAATAAAGAACGTGGCTCTGACTTTTAATTGTTGAGTGCCACGATGTCGTGGCACTCAACACCTAATTCCTAATTGGTTTTTCGAAACTGCCCGTTGCTACTTTGCCTTCTGGATTACGGTAAAGGTCTTTCCGGCTATGGTCAATGTACCGGTCCAACTGTAATAGTCGGGGTTGGCAGTTACATAATACCTGACGGTCCCGTCACCCGTGCCCTTTGCTCCGGATACGACCGATATCCAATTCACATTGCTCACGGCTGTCCAGGCGCATCCGGACTGCGAAGTTACGCTCACGTTGCCATATCCGGCGGCAGCAGATACTGTCACGGAAGTGGGTGATATAGAATAGGTGCAGGTGTTTACAACGGGTTTATACCCCTCGTAGGCGATCGTATAGTATCCAAACTGTATCAACTGGTCGATCTGGCTATAGGCTATCCGGAAGAATCCCCTCGTATTTACGGACCCCGGCTCCGTTTCCCCCCAGCCAGTACCCCAGCTGTTCTTTACGATGAAACAACTCTCGGCGTCGTCATAGCCGATGATTTCAATGGCGTGTCCGCCCTGGTACGATCCGGAGGTATAAGAATAAACGCCTCCTTTATAATAATAGAAATCCGCATAGACGTTCATGGTGGTGACCAGCGGGCCATAAGTATTAAGAGCGCTTTTGATGGCGGCGGCGGTAGGAGCGGTTGTGGCCACATATTCCCAGCCCTTGATTGCGTAGGTATCGCTTTGCCAGTACGGGCATGCCGCGCTGGAACAAGGGGTGTCCGGACCTGAGGTATAATTAACCTCGGTATAAGGAAAACAACTGGCAAGCGGAAGACCGGTACTCTCGATGAAATTGGATGCCTGGTCGATATAGCCGCCGGCTGAGCAGTTTCCCGCGTTGCTGCACGACAAAAGTACCTGCTCTGAAAGAGCCAGGGTGGACCATCCGCCTCCCTTTGTACTCATCAGGTTTTGTGATTCCAGAGCGGCAGTCGTCGCAAAGGCCCAGCAGCTTCCACAGGAGCCCTGATCTCTTATGGGAGTCACATAACTTTCGCTATTGTAATTCAAAGTCGTTGCTGTTGTTGTTCCCGTAGCAGGTGTGGCTGAAAGTACGTGGGTGCCTTTCGGAACGCTGAAGGATTCCTTCGCGAAGCCAAGGCGCTTTACCCGCTCCTGCGCAGGGAGCTTTGAAATCTCTGTCTCATCGGCCTGCCACCTGGCGCCATGGTTCTGGATCTGCTCTTTGACTACCCCGAGTTCCTCCGGCGACGCGAGAACCGATGAGCTGAAAACGAGCAGTAAGAAAAGACCCGACAGCAGCGCAAAAAGACTTTGGCCCGACCTTATACCTGGCTTGTGCATAACAATCCTTCTTTTTATGTTCTGTGGTTTGATTTACCTGCCGTGCCGCGGATCTTTCAATTGACCCGCTCTTCACGGCCTTCATTTTACTGGCTATAGACGAGACGTTTGATAGTTTAGTCTACATCCGCGAGCAAATTTCCCCGTCCCCAGAACAAAGCACATAATATGCCAGAAAATGCGATTGTAGGAAAGAAATGTTTGATCCAATGTCGCAAGGCCTATGTGTGTGAGGTGAGCGGGATCTGAGTGAATGGATTTTCAGATTCTGAAAATATCGGAAATGTGTGACTCTAACGTTCACATCTAACTACACCGCCGTAGGCCAAAGCATACAGTTTGAGGCAAATACGGGCGATAATGCTTTTTTATCCAGATAATACGCTCGAAGCGAAGGCCTCATTCTTTAACAAAGGTTTCGATGACGTCTTTTGCCTTTAAGCCGGACCTGACTATGCATCCCGAACAGGTTGCAATAGGAACGTCAAGCCCTCTCACCTTCTCTATGGTCTTTTTTACTTCCGGAGCCAACTTCTCCCCCCGCTTTTCCATTTTCAACAGGGCAATGGCTGCAAAGACCCTCCCTCCCGGATTATAGCCTCTTAATAAATATCGGAGGGATCATTAACCCACTAAATTCCTAATTTTCATTCCTGATTCCTAATTGCCTTTTTGAATTTATCGTGTATCATGCGCACCTATTCGAGTTTTTATGACGTCCATGACCAGGAACTTCCGCCCTTTCCGGCCTGCCGTCAAGTCCCATCGATCACTAGCCTCTTTGCACTCAGCATATTTTCTTTTTGCACAGCATATCGGTTGGCGACGATGATTTTTGTGCCGGCTGAACATATGTGCTCCTGCGAGCCCATTGGTTCGGCGCTGCTGAATTATGTCTCTAACCGTTTCTGCTTCGATGGAAACAACTAAGGAATCAAAAACTTCATGCTCTTTGACCAAATGCAACTCGCTCCGCCAATTCTCAAGGCTCTGGCCCAATGCGGCCATGAAAATCCAACTCCCATCCAGCAACAGGCCATTCCAAAGGCACTTTCAGGCCGAGACCTGATCGCTTCGGCAAATACGGGTACCGGCAAAACGGCTGCCTTCGTTTTGCCGGCCCTGCAAAGACTCTTTGACGATCCCGCCAAGAAAGGATTGCGCGTCCTGGTTCTTACGCCCACCCGTGAGCTTGCCGAGCAGATCTCCAGGGCGACGCGCACTTACGGAAGATACCTCAAGGTTAACAGTGTCGCCATATACGGCGGAATGCCTTTCGGAGACCAGATAAGAGCGCTGGCCCAGTCGCCGGATATGATCATCGCGACCCCCGGCAGGCTGATCGACCACATCTGGCGCGGCCGGATAAATCTATCAAATGTTGAATTGTTCGTCCTGGACGAAGCCGACCGCATGCTCGACATGGGCTTTATAGATGATGTGGAATTTGTATCGGACGCCATGCCGGAGAGTTGCCAGACCCTGCTGTTCGCCGCTACGATGGATGCGGCATCGACCAAGCTTGGGCAAAAATTCATGAAGGACCCCGACCGTGTGGAACTGTCGCAGGGTAAGATAACACACGATAAAATCGAGCAGCGCCTCCATATTGCGGACGGCCTCCAGCACAAAAACCGCCTTCTAAGGCATCTGTGTTTTGATGCCGAACTAAAGAGGGCCATCGTGTTTACCGCAACCAAAAGGGACGCCGACAGCCTTGCCGGAGAACTCAGAACCGAAGGTTTAGGGGTTGCCGCCCTTCATGGCGACATGACGCAGAACGCCCGCAATCGCACCATGGACAACATGCGCAGGGGTAAGATCAGGATCCTGGTGGCAACCGACGTAGCCGCGCGCGGAATAGACATAACAGGCATCAGCCACGTCATAAACTTCGACCTGCCCAGGTCTGCTGAAGACTACGTAAACCGCATCGGCCGAACCGGGCGTGCAATGCAGTCGGGGATAGCAATTTCGCTTGTCTCGCGCGCTGACTTCCCCTACCTGGACCGCATCGAACGCTACACGGGTAAAAATCTGGTGGTCCATGTTATTCCCGGCCTGGAACCTTCTCATGCGTTCATGGGAAAATCCAAAGGGGCCCCACGCACAGGCGGAAAACCGCAAAATCACGAAAGAACGTCGAACCATCGTTTCGACAGGCATCCAAGGGCTTCGGGTATGCGTGCAAACAGCAGAAAAGGGGCCGGGCCGGCGTAATGGCGTGATCCGGCTGTAGCCCAATTATTCTCACGCGAAGACGCAAAGAAAAGAAAGAGTGCGGGATTGTCTCACCTCTGCCCGGAGGATTAAAAGAAACCAAAAACTGCTTTCCGGCAGAATTGCTCTTTTTATGACTTCTATTTTATCACTTTTCTTTTCTTCGCGTCGCGTGAGGCCCCCCGGCGACCCTCTTGCGATCTATTCCTCATGTGAGCATTATTAGTATGTGCGCTATCGACTATTTCGTGCTCATGAAGCAGGGCCGGCTTGACGATAGAGTCCACTAAGGGGAGTTTTATTCTGCGGTTATTCAGTCCGTACCGGAGAAACGCAGCATGAATGAGATTAAATTAGTTCAGGAGAGGCGTTCGCGCAAGGATCGCCGCGCTACTCCCACCTCGCCGTTCACCTTTCGAAGCCTCGTTGGATCGAGGCGTCTCTACCGCCGAAAGGAAGATTCCCGCAAGTTCTTCTTTGTGGACCTCTACAGCGGTTCTTCGGTTATTCTTCTGGTTTCTACCCTGGTTCTTTCACTAGCGGACGCTTTTTTCACGCTGAGGCTGGTTTCGGATAATATTGGTGAACTGAATCCAGTGATGAATTTTTTTCTGAGGCTGGGTCCCTTTCAATTCATAATGATCAAGTGGTTCATGACCGCCTTTGGCCTGACCACACTGCTGATTCTCAAGAACTATTACCTTTGGCAAGGCAGGATCAGGGTCTTTTCTATAATGTCTTTCCTGCCCTTTCTTTACCTTGTGCTCGTAACATACGAAGCCTTTATGTTGATAAATGGATGATCGGCTTGAAACTGAGACGTGCGGCGATTTGGATCATGGTTCCGGCTGGGTGCCTGGTAATTTTGGCTATGGCCGGCTGCGCATCAGTTGGCGGGATGAAGATTCAGGGCGCGGGAGCCGCTGCTGTGAATGAGGAAAACGGTTGGTGGTATGACAGTTTTAAGATCGACTGGCCACAGGATCAAGAGCTCGCACTGGATGCCGATTTGCTTATCGCCCACAGGATCATAGGCCCCGTGCTGGCCCGAGACGGAAAGGATATCCTGCTTTGGCGATTTCACAGGAGAGCAGCTCGAGATGAGGCTGGACACCGGTTCAGTTTCATCTTCTACACGACTGCGGCAAAAGCCCGAAAAATTTATGCTGACATCGATTCCAGCGCTCTTCTTGATCAATTGAAAGCAGATGGCCTGATTCTCGGGGTTTCCCAGGACGATACCCACATGATCGGCCGGCCCGGTATAGATGCCACCAGTGACAAGAGCTGGTCTCCTTCCCTCCAAAAAGCGTGGCCTTATTTCATTATGGGTGTCAGCCAAACGTGGCTTGACCTGATTTCCCGGTATGCCGAAGATGGACGAAAAAAACCTGTTACGGTTGCCGAGATGCGGGCTTTCTACCTCGAGATCAGCAAAGAGGTGGAGGCGACCTGGAAAAGAGAAGGCGGCCATGCCTTTCTGCACCACCTTAATGCCCTTTTCGGATATGGTCCCGTCAATCTTCGAGGTAACATCGAGATGAATTTCTAGACGGTGGGGCGGTGGGACCGCCGGATGGCGCAAGGCAAAAGTAAAAAGGCAAAAGGTAAAAAAACAAGGGTAGTGCTTGGCCCACCTTATCATGGTGCCAGGGTATCCCGCGGGGACATGACCCTCTGTTTATTGTTTTCATGACAACTGACCGCTGGCCTGACGACTGTTTACAATCCCCCTCTTGCCCTATGCTTTTCGAATTGCTAATCTTTCATGATTTATAGTCTGCGGATTTGATCCGTCCAACCTCCGGTTGGCAGTTTACGTGTCAAGAGAGCTTTATGAACAAAGCCGGAAAGATACTTATTCGGGGGGCCTGCGGGGCAGGAATTCTCATCTTTTTGCTTGCCGCCGCCGCGGTGCTCCTCCCGTATTTCTACGATACCGACTCTATCGGCCAAAACCTGGCGAGCGGGATCGAGGCACGCTACCATATCCGCTCCGAGCGCATCCAGATCAGTTTTCTGCCCTTTCCCAGGCTGATTTTATACGGAGTCAGAACGACCGTTCCCGAGACCCTTACAGCATCTGTCGAGACGGTGGTCATACATCCGAAGGTTTTGCCTCTCTTTGAAGGCAAATTCGCACCTTCCCAAATAGATCTTCTGAATCCGATAATCTCGGCCAGGCTGCCGGAGCATATGTCCGAGGACCCGGCAAAGTCCGCTTCCCAGCGGCTTCTGCTCCTCCAAGAAGGCGCTTCGCAGTTCAAGGCGCTACTCATAGCTTTAATCCCGGACGTCGTCATAGACGTTCGCAACGGCGGGCTGGAGCTCTACTGCGGGCAAGACCGCACCTTCTTTTTCGAAGAGGTTGACCTGAAGAGTTCAGTTCATGCCCAAAGGGTCGATTTCGAGTTGACCAGTGGCAGGTCCAACCTGTGGCAAGCCCTGTCCTTGAGCGGCCGGGTTGATCTTGGCACTCTAAGGAGTTCGGCGGAATTGAGCTTGACCGGAGGCAACCCCGGGGACCTGATAAAATACCTGAATAAGTCCACATCGGACAGCATCGGCGATTCACACATAGATCTGCATCTCACCCTTTCCACCAACGGCCCCGAAAGCGCTCGGGCAGACTTCACAGCTTCGATCCCGCGTTTTGCTCTCGACGGCGGGGCTCAAAATCCACGCGGACCCCTCTCCACTTCCATCTCCACTCCTGGCTCTTCAAAGGAGGGTGACCGGCAAAACATGGTATGGAGCAACGGCTCGCTGGCCGGCTCATTAAGCATTGACTCCAGCGGCATCGATATTGCCATTTCGCATTTTCAGTTCGATTATCCGCGTGTAAATCTCACTGGAAACTTCACCCTAAAACAGAGCGATCAAAGCGTAATTCTGAACGTGGAAGGGCGGGAGACCGATGTCGCCACGGTACACAATGCCTTGCTTGCAGCGATAAAGGAAAACAAGGTCATCCGGCGCATTTTTGAAATCATCAGGGAGGGGCAGATACCGGAGATCCTTTTCAGTGCACGCGCAAACAATATTCATGATTTAATGAAGCCGGAAAACCTCAGCATAAAAGGTTCGATCGAAAAAGGAATCGTTTTTGCGCCAAAAGCAGACCTGCTCGTCTCTAAGGTCAGCGGTAACGTATCGATTGAGGGCGGAGTACTGAGCGCCACAAACCTCTCGGGCCAAACTCGGGGTTCTTCGACAAGCGGGGGAGAACTAAAAATCGGGTTGCCGCGGGAGGACCTGACTTTTCACCTCGATCTCCCAATCACGGCAGATCTTTCCGAGCTACCCGAGGTCCTCGACCGCGTCGTAGAAAGTCCGGTCTGCCAGCAGGAACTGGCGCGAATCAAGGATGTGACGGGCAAAGCACAGGGAAGGCTAATAATTGGCGAGAAGCTGCACGCACTCACCGTGAGAGTGGAGACCGGCCCGTTCCAGATATTTGGCCGATATGGCCACCTTCCCGAACCTGTTGAGCTCAAAGGCGCTTCCTTCTTTCTGGGAAAAACGAAAGTTTCCATAGAATCTTTGGCCGCAAAGAGTGGAAGCTCGAGTTTCGACCGGGTTGATCTTAGCTATGACTGGGGCGAGGCCAAAGTTATGGAGATAAACTCTCAGGCGAGGTCCATTATTTCCATGGACTTGCTGGGTCCAATCCTGAGAGCTCATGAATACGTGAAGAACTTCGTGGAAACCCCGCCACAAGGGTTGCTCGCTTTTGACTCCTTCAAGTTCACCGGCCCGCCCGCGGACCAGTCCAAATGGGTTTTAAACGGAAGCGGTTCGATAGACCATGTTGTGTTTAACGACAAAAGGGTAAACAGCCCTCTTACCCTTAACTCCGGCATGTTCGAGATAGACGGGGACCAAATCACGCTAAGGGATGTCAAGGCTGCCGTTTCGGACTCATCGCTCTCAATTTCAGGGAGCATTGCAGGATTCCTGGACCGTGCGAAGAAGGTTGATTTGCAATTGAGCGGCCAACTCGGCCCGCAATCCAACAAAATTGCCGCTTCGCTCGCCGGGTTTCCTCCCTCGCTAAGGGCCATCTCGAATTTGAACTTGTTAAGCTCCAGACTTACATGGGAAAAGGATTCGAAAACAGTCTTCAAGGGAGAGATGGAGCTTTCCGCAGGGCCTCATATTACGATCAGTCTATTCAAGACGCCCCAGGAGCTTTCCATCGAAGACCTCGTTATAAAAGACGAAGAATCTGACGCCACAATTTCAATAAATTCCACGCATAATCAGTTAAAGGTCGGATTTTCCGGCACGCTGAGCAACAAAACGGCCGACCGGCTTCTAACGGACAACACGTTGCTCACAGGACCTGTAGGAGGCAAATTCAGAGCGAATCTTTACCTCGACACTCCCGAGAAATCGAGTGCTCGGGGAAAGGTCAAAATTTCGGGGTTCGAGTTACCGGTCAACCTTGGCGCAGCCGCGCGAATCGAACATGCTGAGATCGAGGCAGATGGAAACAGGTTAAATGTGAAATCGGCTATGATAAGCTGGCAAGGAAGCAGGTTGAGCCTTATAGGGAGCGTATCGATGGCTCAGGGCGCTTACCTGGTGGATATGAACGCCTTTGCAGATAGCTTCGACCTGGAAAGCATCTTACGCAGGAGAGAGGACCCAGGACACAAGGAGGAGGGTGATCTCGCACAAACCGGGCTCAGATCCTCCCCAAAAGGCTGGGATGCGCCTTTCAGGGGAACCATCCGGGTTAGAACAGATAGCCTGTCCTATGGAAAAGTGAGCTGGAACCCTGCTGATGCAGATATAGTCCTGAACCCCGGCTCCATAGACGTTCGTTTGAACCAGGCAAACCTCTGCACGATCTCAACCCCGGGGAGCATCCGGATAACGCCCGAGGGCCTCGATATCTCTGTCAAATTATCCGCAAAAGACCAGGACCTGGAATCAACCCTGGCCTGCCTTTTTAACAAAAAACATATTCTTTCAGGCAGTTACACACTCACCGGCAACCTTGCCGCCAAAGGCGTCAGCGACGACCTTATAAATTCGCTCGAAGGCGACGTGGAGCTGAAGGCGAAAGACGGGCGCATTTACCGGTTCGAAACACTGTCGAAAATAATTTCCTTGCTGAGCATCTCCGAAGTCTACAGGGGCGTTTTCCCGGATCTTACCGGTGAAGGCTGCACGTACAAATCCCTAGAAGCAAAAGGAAAGATAAAGGACGGAAAGCTCATCCTGTCCGATTCCGTGGTAAATGGGCCGTGCATGAAAATGGTCTTCCGCGGAGAGATCGACCTCGTCAGGCAGAAAGTGGACGTAATTGCAATGGTCGCTCCTCAACGGACCGTACAGAGGATGGTAGATGCAACGCCCATTATTGGAAAGGTCTTAGACGATTGCTTCGTGACTCTGCCGGTCCGCATAAGCGGAGACCTGGCCGACCCCTCGGTGGTTCTTCTTTCCCCCAGCGCCGTAGTCGAGGAACTCTTCGGGGTCATGAAGAGGGTCTGCAAACTGCCTTTTACTATCTTCCAGCCCGGTGCCGAAAAGGAGTAAACGTTCCCCGCATCCCGTGATGATTTGATTGGAATTGGCAATATTAAGCACTATCATTTAATGGTACGGGATCGTTTCGTGGATAGTGATTTCTTGCAGAATTCATTTGATGAGAAGTGGGGAAATGGAAAATTGCTCCTTTAGAATAAAAGGCATGTGCTGCGGCGAAGAAGTCGGGATGCTCAGGTCCGAGGTGGCGCCTCTTGTGGGAGGAGACGAGAAGCTTTCTTTCGATCTGCTTAGCAGCAAGATGACGATCAACGGCAGCATCGATGCAAAACTTGCCGAGAAGGTCATCGAGGCGGTTGCCAGGACTGGCATGGAGGCGGTTTCCTCCGGGGATGCCTGCGCCGCGGGAGTATGTGCAATAAACGCAGAAAGTGTCTGGAAAAGAAATGGAACACTTTTCTCATGCGCAGCAAGCGGCCTCCTGCTGATTGCCGCGTTCGTTTTTCAAGCGATCCACGCAGGGAACCTGTTCACGGCACTTTCAGATCAGAGCGTACCCCCGATCTTTGCAGTTGTACTCTATTTTTCCGCTATCCTTGCCGGGGGCCGGTTTGTTTTTCCAAGGGCCCTCTATGCGGCAAGAAAACTCAAGCCCGATATGAACCTTTTGATGACCCTGGCAGTCATAGGGGCAATTGTTTTGGGTGAATGGCTTGAGGCCGCGTCGGTGAGTTTTCTCTTTTCCCTGGCGCTGTTGCTCGAATCCTGGAGCCTGGATAAGGCGAAAACCGAAATAGCCGCTCTATTAGATATAACCCCGCCCACGGCCCGTTTCATTTGCCCGCATGACGGGGACATCGAGGAAAAACCGGTGGGTGAAATTCCGGTCGGCGCCACCGTCGTGGTTCGGCCCGGCGAGCGAATCCCGCTCGACGGGGTGATAACGCGGGGCACCACTTTTGTGAACCAGGCGCCCATAACCGGTGAGTCCGCGCTCATAGCCAAAGGATCGGGCTCCGAGGTATTTGCTGGAACAATCAACGAAGAGGCGACGATAGAGTTCAGATCGACTCGGTCCGCATCAGACACCACCTTATCCAGAATAATTCGCATGGTGGAAGAGGGACGCTCCAGGCGAGCTCCCACCGAGCAGTGGGTGGACAAGTTCGCCAGAGTGTACACGCCTTTGATGATGCTGGTCGCCCTTGCCATCGTTGTACTTCCTCCATTATTCACCGGCGGCGGCTGGGCCGGGTGGTTCTATGAGGGCCTAGTCGTCCTTGTAATTGCCTGTCCGTGTGCGCTTGTAATATCTACTCCCGTAACAATTGTGGCAGGCCTCAGTTCCGCTGCCCGAAACGGGGTCCTGATAAAAGGAGGGGCTTATCTCGAAGCTCCGGCACGGCTCAAAGCGATTGCTTTCGATAAAACCGGGACCATTACTTTGGGCGAACCCTCTGTAAAGCAGGTCATTGCGGTGAACAACCACAGCGAAGAGGGCCTTATCGCAAACGCAGCCGCCCTTGAAGCGCACAGTACGCACCCGGTCGCACGGGCCATTATCCGGCATGCGGAATCCAGAGGTATCCGATCATCTGTTGCCGATAGTTTCACAATTTTTCCGGGACAGGGGGCGGAGGGATCAATCGATGGAAAAACCTTTTGGATCGGCAGCCACAGGATGCTGGAGAGATGGCAGCGGGAAACTCCGGTTTTTCACGATGCGATCAGCAGGATCGAGGAGGCGGGCAATTCAATAATGGTGATGTGGTGTGACGACCATGTCTGCGGGCTGGTTAGTGTTGCCGATAAGGTACGCCCTGAAGCAAAAGATGCTATAGCCGGCCTCAAAGCTCTCGGGCTGAAAAAAGTGGTGATGATCAGCGGCGACAATCTCAAGACCGCGGAACTGATCGCAAAAGAGGTAGGAATCGATGAGTTCCACCCTGAATTGCTCCCCGGCGATAAGGTACGTCTTATCTCGGAACTCAAGACTAAATTCGGCGGGATTGCGATGGTGGGAGACGGAATTAACGACGCTCCCGCACTGGCGGCCGCAACCGTTGGGATAGCCATGGGCGCCATGGGATCGGATGCGGCGATCGAAACCGCAGACATAGCGCTGATGTCCGATGACCTGTCCAAAATACCCTGGTTGATCCGCCACTCAAGAAAAACGATGGCCGTAATAAGGCAGAACGTGTTCATCACCCTGCTGGTCAAATCGCTTTTCCTCGGCATGGCCGCCGCGGGCGTTGCGACCCTGTGGGAGGCCATTGCCGCCGATATGGGGGCGTCATTGCTTGTCATCTTCAATGGACTGCGCCTGTTGAGCATTACGGGTGCAGCCGATGATAAAAAATTATAATGAATCCAGCCCTTCTATAAGCTCTCTGAAATCACCTGGCAAAGGTGCGTTTGCCACAATGGCGGCGCTGGTTACCGGATGTGTGAATTCAAGCCGCATTGCGTGGAGCATCTGGCGCTCGGCCCCCAGGAGTATCTCTCTTATCGGGCCAGATTTGATGCTTTTCGCCCGTCTTTTACCCCCTCCATAAGTCTCGTCGCCTACGACCGGATGTCCTATATGATTGAGATGGACCCTGATTTGATGGGTCCTGCCCGTTTCGATCCGCACCCTCAACAGCGAAGTCTCCTCCCAATCCTTCTCGACCTGCCAGTAGGAAAGGGCCTCCCGGCCTCTACCCTGAAGAACGGCTATTTTTTTTCGCTCCGTCGGATGTCTGCCAAGCAGCGAAAAGATCTCTCCCTGACGTTTCTCCGGCCTTCCGTAAACCAGGGCGAGGTATTCCTTCCTGACCCTTCTTTCCTTGAACTGCTTTATCAGGCTCAAATATGCGCGCTCGCTCTTTGCTATAACAAGTGCGCCGGAGGTATTCTTATCCAGACGGTGAAGGATTCCGGGCCTCAGAGGGGCGCCCTGAACGGCAAGGCGCGGACAATGGGCCAGCAGCCCATGCACTAGCGTGCCCCGATCGTGACCGGCCCCCGGATGCACCACAATGCCGGGCGCCTTGTTGACAATGATAAGGTCTTCATCTTCAAAAAGGATCTCCAGACACATCGGCTCAGGCTCCAGGGCCTCACCTGCCCCGGGTCCCGGCATCTTCACTACGACGAGGTCACCCGCGCGGGTCTCGTAGCTCGGCTTCGCGGAAACTCCATTAACCAGGACCATGCCGTCTTTGATCAGCTTTTTGAAATGACTGCGGGAAAGGTCCTCGATCACCCTGCTCAAAAACAGGTCGAGCCGTTGACCTCTTTGTTCAATTGAGACCACGAAAGAATGTTCGTCTTTTTGATTGTGCCTATACACCTTCGATTGGCGTCTTTACAGCCGGGAGGAACTCCAAACTGGAGAAGCTGTCTATATACAGCTTCACATTATTTAAAATGGCTTCATCTTCCGAACAGAATACAATCCCCATTTCAGCGAGCCTCCCATCTTTTTTCAGGTTTTGGATCTTGCCCTCTATCGTCTGTACTTCCGCCAGTCCGGTTATTTGGAATGTGAGATCTACTTTCTGATCGATCTCTACTTCCGGAGACGCACCTGCTGCGTATTCGATGTATATCCTGCATCCCTCCATGCTTATGTCCAGCATGAGCGCCTTGTAGTCATCATTATTGCGCAGCTTCAGCACCGTGGGGAAAAGGCACTGCAACCGCTTCGCCTTGCGCAGGTTCATGCTCTCGACCGAAGTGGGATAAGTAATAAAAAGTATCAGCGCCGGCTTGCGGGCGCACGTTAAAATAGTAGATAAAAAGCCATAGACATTGCCTGCATACATATACCTGACTATGACAGAACTTCCTTCGCCCAATCTGCTCAGTATCCCTGGAATGGCGGGAATACGGATAATGAGGTACTCGTTGGCAATCAAGCCCGCCAGGACACCTGTTGTTTTGAATTCCCGGCTCTTTTCGCCCAGTTGAAGCTGCAGCGTGGTGCCGATTCCAATCGTCAGGGCACGGCCCTTGATAAATTCCTCGGTGATTTCCTGAAGCATCGATTCTTCTCCCGTCCCGCTGTAAAATGGCTTCCTCGCAAGTGTTTATTGCGAGAAATCACCAAGGAAATTCTACCTCCATTATTTTGAAAATAACAGCAGATATGAGCCCTGAAACTTTCCGGTTACAGTCAATGTCATTGAAAGTGTTCAGGAGCGTGCCGAAACCCGGGTCTTCTCTGCAGCTCAACTATTGCAAATCATTACACAAAAATACAGCTGCGAATTATGGAATGAAGTTTGCTTTATACCGCTTACGAAGGCCAGACCGGGTTCTATGTTGACAGTTCGCATCCACATCAGGTGAAGCCAGTGATCAAGAACATCTCGAAAATTACGGATTTGCCGGTCAAAACCCTACAGGTATACAGGGGGTACGACTGGACGGACGAGGAAATCGTTGAAAATCTCAATGATGCGATAGCTCTTCTGAATTCACACCTCCACTTCGATGGGTCCTTTGCGGAAATCCCGGTAAGTTTCATTTTTCAGGATCACTGCTGATGACAAACTCGACTGCGCGAAAGCTCAAAGCTGATGTTCCTGTCCCTTGTGCGAATAGACCTCCTGCAACACGGTCTGGCCTTGCCAAAAAAATAATTCATTCTCATGCTGCAAAATCCGCTGATCAAATTGGAAGGAAGCCCCATGGGAACCAGTCAAAAGAATAATGGCGACAACGAAAGAGACCCCCGATACAAAGGCCTCGACCGCGTTCTTAAAAGGCTGCAATTCCAGCAAAGCGGCCTGATAGAGGTGCTCACATCGGCTCAGGAGGCCTTCGGTTATCTTCCCGAAGAGGTGATGATCTACATAGCAACGCAGCTTAAGCTGCCGTTCAGTTGGGTTTATGGAGTAGCTACCTTCTACCATTTCTTTTCCCTCAAACCGCAGGGCAAACACACCGCAATCGTTTGTCTCGGAACGGCGTGCTATGTCGGACGATCAAGCGAGATTTTGGATGCTATTTCCAAAGAGTACGACCTCGACCCCGGTCAGACCACGCCGGATGGCGAGCTTACCTTGAGCACGGCCCGGTGCCTTGGATGCTGCGGGCTTGCGCCGGTAGTGGTGTTCGACAACCAGATTCTTGGCCAGGAAGCCCCTGAGACCACGGTTGAAAAGATAAAAGAGGTTGTTGGCGGCAAAATCCCGGCCAAAGCAGTCTCAAGTTGTTAATGCTCATCACCCCGGATTCTTCTTGCCGCCGCCGAAGGTTTGAGTGGCGAACCTGGCCGGCGGTCCCACCGCCGGGACTGTCAAAGGAGAACAGAGCGTTATGAACGTTATGAACCGACAGGAACTGCTGGAAATGGCCCAGAGTGAACTGGATCGTCAAAATACGTTCCGCTGCCGGCTGCTGATCTGTGCAAGTACTCCCTGCATTTCTTCAGGAGCCCTGGCGGTTGAGGATGCCATGAGGAAAGCAGTGGAAGCCGAGGGTCTTCAGACCGAGATCGAGATGGTCGGCACCGGCTGCCTTGGCCCGTGCAGCCGCGGCCCGCTGGTGACAGTTCAGGTCCAGGAAGAACCGGATGTAATCTACGAACGGGTAACGGTCGAGCTGGCTCCGCAGATATTGGCAAAACACTTGAAAGGCGCATCCGTCCCGGAACTTGACGCCAGGATGCTAAGCTATGACTGGCCCTTTTTTGCGAAACAGAAAAAACTTGTGCTTTCCGAAAGCAGTACGTTGAACCCGGAGAGAATCGAGAGCTACGTGGCCAGAGGCGGCTACATGGCCCTCGGGCAGGTCTTGCGGGAAATGACCCCGGAGGAAGTCTGCGCCGAGGTGGCGAAAAGCGGCCTCAGGGGACGCGGTGGTGCGGGTTTCCCCACCGGCCTCAAATGGGACATGGTCCGCAAAGCGCCCGGTGAGCGAAAGTACGTCGTTGCAAACGGCGACGAAGGCGACCCGGGGGCTTATATGGACCGCACACTCATGGAATCCGATCCCCAGCGGGTCTTGGAAGGTATGGCCATAGCGGGTTTTGCGGTCGGCGCCGAACAGGGTTTTATCTATGTGCGCGGTGAATATCCTCTGGCTGCAAAACGCCTGGAGAAAGCCATCCGGCAAGCGGAACGCAGAGGTCTGCTTGGCAGCCGAATCCTGGACAGCAAATTCAATTTCCGAATCGATATCCGGATGGGCGCAGGCGCTTTTGTGTGCGGGGAGGAAACGGCGCTCATGCAGTCGATCATGGGACGCCGCGGGCAGCCGGTACCCCGCCCGCCTTATCCGGCAAACAGAGGTTTGTGGGGTGGTCCGACACTTATCAACAACGTGGAGACATTCGGAAATATTATATGCATCATTCTCAAGGGCGCTGATTATTACGCCTCTTTCGGCACGGACAAGTCCAAGGGCGCCAAGATTTTTGCTCTCGCCGGCAAAGTAAACAACACCGGTCTCATCGAAGTCCCTATAGGGATCACCTTGCGCGAAATCGTCTACGAAATAGGCGGGGGCATTCGAGACTGCCGGCCGTTCAAGGCGGCCCAGACCGGAGGGCCTTCGGGCGGTTGCATCCCGGCTGAACATCTCGACGCGCAAATGGACTACGAAACCCTCCAGAAGCTGGGATCTATTATGGGTTCGGGCGGTCTGATCGTAATGGACGACCAGAGCTGCATGCCCGATGTGGCCAGGTTTTTCATGGAATTTTGCATGGATGAAAGCTGCGGCAAGTGCGGCCCATGCCGGGGCGGAACGGTCCAGATGCACCGGATTCTCAGCAAAATTACCAATGGAAGCGCCATCATGGAAGACCTCGATACGCTGGAGGACCTCTGCCTGCTGGTGAAAGAGACCAGCCTGTGCGGACTTGGAAATACCTGTCCAAACCCCGTCTACAGCACGCTCCGATATTTCCGGGAGGAATACGAGTCGCACATCAAAGATCATTACTGCCCGGCGGGAGTCTGCCAGTTTACCGAGAAGCCGCTTAGGTCAGCATAGACGGAAGCAGGAAGCTGGAACAAAGCGGCCTGCTCGCTCCCTGCTCCTCGCTTCTTGCTACAAGAATTATTGGAGGCGCAAAAATGTCAGTTGTCACTCTTACCATCGACGATAAGCTTGTCAGCGCGCCGGCAAACACATCCCTTCTCAGTTCGATACAGGAACAGGGAATAGACATTCCCACCCTGTGCCATCTCAAGGGGCTGAGCGAGCGTGGCGGGTGCCGCCTGTGCGTGGTCGAGATGGAAGGCAACCCCAGGTTGTTTGCCTCATGCGTGACTCCCGTTGCCGAAGGAATGGTGGTCAGGACCAATACCGCCAAACTGCTCAAATACAGGCAGATGATGATAGAGCTGCTCATGGCCCAGCGCAATCATGTTTGCGCTGTCTGCGTCCAGAACGGCCATTGTGAACTTCAGACCCTGGCGGCAAAGCTTGGGGTCACCAGTGTTCGCTACGACTACATGTGTCCGGATTTGCCGATGGATGCCAGCCACGAGCGCTACGTCATCGACCATAACCGCTGTATTCTCTGCGCAAGGTGTATCCGGGTATGCGACGAGGTGGAAGGCGCCCACACCCTTGATATGGGCGGGCGTGGCGTCCAGTCGAGAGTCATAGCGGGTATGAACCAGCCTTGGGGAACCAGCCGGAGTTGCACAGGCTGCGGGAAATGTGTCCAGGTCTGCCCGACCGGCGCTCTTTTCAAGAAGGGATCGAGCGCAGCGGAGATGGTCAAGCAGCACGATTTCCTCACATGGATACTCGATGGGCGTGAAAAGAAGATATGGCATTGGAGATGAGTAGTTTTAAGTTCTCAGTTATTAGTTTTGAGTTAACTAAAATAAGGAGCGGCGCATGGCAACATCTACGAATAGCAAAGCCAGGCTGGCTACCGTTTGGTTGGGCGGATGCGCCGGCTGTCATATGAGCCTTTTGGACCTCGATGAACGAATCGTCGATCTCCTTGCCCTTGTCGATCTTGTCTACAGCCCTGTTGCCGACATCAAGAAGTTTCCCGAAGGTGTTGACGTGACACTGGTCGAGGGAGCGTGCTGCAATAGCGACAACATTCACATGGCCCGCGAAATACGGCTGAAAAGTAAACAGGTTGTTTCCTTCGGCGACTGTGCGATTACGGGAAATGTCCCCGGGATGCGCAACAGGCTGAAGGTTGAAAACATACTGAGCGAAGTCTACGCGGACGGCCCCGGCCCTGCCCCGCCCGCTCAGGGCGGTTTGCCCGTGCTTCTGGCAAAGGTTTTGCCGCTGCACCAGGTAATCCCGGTAGATGTTTATCTGCCCGGCTGTCCACCGAGCCCTGAGAGAATATGGCTTGCCGTTACGGCAATGCTGAAGGGTGAACCAGTCGAGTTGCCCGCTGAAATGCGCACCTTGGGCTAGTGCCTGATTTACGCAATTCCACTGTCACCAGTCACTGTTTACTGGAGAGACCGGCCATGGCACAAATTATAGCAATCGATCCAATTACTCGCATAGAAGGTCACGGAAAGGTAACCATTCACCTGGATGATGCAGGGATTGTTTCCGATGCTAAATTCCATGTGGTAGAGTTTCGCGGCTTTGAAAAATTTTGTGAGGGACGCACCTTCCCTGAAATGCCGGGCATTACGATGCGGATTTGCGGCATTTGCCCGGTAAGCCACATGCTGGCATCCGCAAAAGCCTGCGACGGCATCCTTGGCGCCAGGATTCCCCCGGCGGCAAATAAGCTGCGCCGTTTGATCAACCACGCTCAATATACGCAGAGCCACGCGCTCAACTTCTTCCACCTGTGCGCCCCGGACCTGCTGCTCGGCATGGAGAGCGACCCGGCCGACCGCAATGTCGTCGGACTGGTCCGGAAGTACCCGGACCTGGCGATGAGGGGAATCAAATTGCGGGCATTCGGTCAGAATATCATTCGGATGCTGGGCGAAAAGTCCATCCACCCGCCTTGGGCAGTTCCGGGCGGAGTGCGTGAATCGCTTTCCGCCGAGCAGATCGACCAGATAAGGCAGGGTCTGCCTGAGGCCCTGGATACGGCTGAAATCGCAGTTAACCTGTTAAAGGACAACCTCGACAATTTCAAGGACGAGATCCGGACCTACGGTGATTTCCCCAGCCTTTTCATTGGACTGGTTACTCCGGAAGGCGGCCTTGAGCACTACGATGGTTTGATCCGGGTTATGGACTCCGAAGGCAGGCTTATCGAACCTGGCTTGCCCATTGACAGGTACCGCGAGATAATTGCCGAAGCCGTCGAACCCTGGAGCTACATGAAATTCCCCTACTATAAACCGGCTGGATATGGAAACGGTGAAGGCCTCTATCGAGTCGGCCCGCTTGCGCGGATCAATATCTGCGACTTTGCCGGCACTCCTCGAGCCGACAGGGAAATTCGTCAGTTTCGAAGGCTAAACCACGGCAAGCCCGTACTGGCCAGTTTTTATACCCACTACGCGCGCCTGATCGAGCTTTTGTTTTCGCTCGAAATGATTGAGGAATTGATAGAAGACCCCCGGATTCTCGATCCCCACATCCGCGCCATTGCGGGCGCAAACGAGTCCATAGGCGTAGGAATCATGGAGGCCCCCCGCGGCACCCTGATTCACGAGTATCAGGTGGATGACTGCGGCATAATTACAAAGGCCAATCTGATTGTGGCCACCGGCAACAACAATCAGGCGATCAACAAGACAGTCCAACAGATTGCGAAGTCCTATTTAAGCGGCTTTGAGATCACGGAAGGCCTGCTCAACCGCATCGAACACGGAATCCGGCTATACGATCCATGCCTGAGCTGCGCGACCCATGCCGTCGGCCACATGCCGCTGCACGTCCAGGTTTTCGATCGTAATGGAAGCCTGATTAACGAAAAAACAAGAGACTGAGACTTGCTGCGGGCAAGTGGCGTGAGTAGGATTCGAGCAAGAAGAGAACAGAGAGAAACCGAATTCATCAAGGGCCTGAGATCCTCGATACCTCTGTTTTTTGCCGTAGATTCAACCAAAAGACAGGGGGAATCAGTGCAATCGATTGCTTTCATTTGCATGTTGGATTTTCTTTGCTGCAAGCACGTGGAAAGGCAGCAAATTCCGATTAATGACTCACCGCTTCTTAAAATTGAATCGATTGAAGAGGGAAAACCAGAAACTCGATATGGTCCTGATTCTTGCGTATGGAAACAGCCTGCGCCGCGATGACGGAGCGGGATTTGTCCTAGCCGGCATGGTCGAGCGAATGCTTTTCGACGCGGGATTTGATGTCCAGCGGATCGACTCCCGCCAACTCGAGCCCGAACACGCCCTGGACATCAGCAGCGAGAAAATCTCGGCTCTCCTGTTCATAGACACGCGCGCCGTCCATACAACACCGGACGAAGCGAAGATGCTTTTTCCCATTGCCGCCGCCGGCTTCCCGCCGCCCGCTCCAGTCTCCGGTACCCGTTCCTGTCTGCCCGCTGCCGCCGCCAATGGCATGCGCGTCCAGTTCGAATCAGTTGTTTCCGCCGACAGCCGGTCCGCCGGCATAGGTCACTACCTGAGTCCATCAACACTTCTGGCTTTCGTCGCATACCTTTTCAAAAAGCAGCCCCCGGCATGGCTGATCACCGTTCCCGGAATAGACTTCGACCATGGCGAAGGGCTGAGCGATACCGCCCGGAAGGCCATCGACTCGGCGCCGGAAATTTTGAGAGAATTGATCCGCCTTCTTCCCATGAAGATGAAATCTTGTAAGCGTTCGGAGGACCCCACCTTGTAAGTCAAATAGAAGCCTGCCATGATCTTCTGAACAACAGAACAGGAGATCATATAATGCGCCTCGTCTCCGTATGCAAAATCGAACAGGATCTCCAAACGGCCAGAAGGGAAGAGAGGGAAGAGCAACTCCACTCCGAGGTCGATATGGAATGGGGAACTCCCGACGAACTCGACGTTGGAGATGTCGACCAGGAGCACGCAAAGCGGATCATGGAGGTGGTGGTGGCCGGTTCTCACAATCTGAACGTTTAACAGGCTGAAATTTAGAGATCATGTGATCATTTACCATTTGACTACTGGTGTGATTTCTGACATGGCTTAATGGGGAGGAGTTTTTCCGCCAAAACCGACCTTTAGGCAGACGGGAAAAACGAGATGAAGACCTCAGTAACGCCCGCCAAGATTATCCGCCCAAGATTTTTAAGCGTTTTCCCCAGAGACCGGCTTTTTGGCTGCTCGACCGCAGCCTTCATCAGCCGATTCTTTGGATAACCGGCCCCCCTGGCACGGGCAAAACCACGCTTGCGACAAGCTGGCTCGAAGCCCGACAAAGGGAATAGCGTTCCTATGCATAAAAATTATATAAAAATTCTTCTTATCGAAGACGATGAAGACGATTATGCCATGGTCAAAGAACTGCTCTCGGGGCTTAACTTCGCGGATTTCTCTCTCGAATGTGTAAAAACCTACGCGGAAGGTCTGAAAGAGTTACGCAAGGCCGATCATGATGTCTATCTGCTTGATTATCGGCTCGGATCTCGAAACGGGCTTGAACTGATACGCGAGGCGATGGGAGCAGGCTGCGACAAGCCGATCATCTTCCTCACGGGCCAAGAGGACCATGGAGTGGATATGGAGGCAATACGGTCCGGAGCTGCCGATTATCTCGTTAAAGCCCAACTGACTACTGATATGCTTGAACTCTCCGTCCGCTACTCAATCGCAAGAAAAAAATCCGAGCGGGAGCTTAGGAGTTACCGCGACCGTTTGGAAGACCGTGTTAAGGAACGCACCGAACAACTCGAAACGGCCAATGAAAAGCTTCAAGTGGAAATAGCCGAGCACAAGCGGGCAGATGAGGCTTTACAGGATTCCCATTCACTATTGGTCGCGACGCTTGAGTCCACGGCGGATGGCATTCTGGTAGTGGACACTGCTGGGAAGGTGACCAGCTATAACCGGAGTTTTCTAGAACTATGGCGGATTCCCGAGGCCCTAGTGGCGACGCGGGATGACGAGCAGTTGCTCCAGTTTGTCCTTGTTCAGCTCTTGAATCCCGATGTGTTTCTTAACAAGGTTCGGGCGCTTTACCAGACGCCCGATGCAAGTTCCATGGACGAGTTGGTCTTCAAGGACGGTCGTATATTCGAGCGCTACTCCCAGCCTCAGCGCATTGACGATACCGTCGTGGGGCGGGTGTGGAGTTTTCGTGACATCACTGAGCGTAAACTGGCGGAAAGTGAGGTAGGTGATCAGCGGGATACTTTGGCTAAAATATTTGAAAGTGCTCCCTATATCATGATGCTCGTGACCAAAGATGGCCGTGTAAGGAACATCAACCGTAAGGGTGTAGCTTTCGCGGGGACACCGAAAGAGGAACTCTTGGGCCTTCTTTGCGGAGAAGTATTTAGCTGTTTAAATTCCTTTGGTAGTCTGAGTTGCGGAAAGACCTCGGAATGTCCCGATTGTCCGGTGCGAACAATAGTTAAGCAAACCTTCGAGACCGGGCAGAACATCTATGATGCCGAAGGCCGAATGACATTCCGTAAAGACTCGAGGGAATTTGTGGTTGAAATGTCGATAAGCACTGCACTGGTTAAGGATAAAGATGCCGAACAGGTGCTTGTCACCATAGCCGACATCACCGAGCGCGCCAAACAAACCCGAGAGATCAAATACTTGAACCGGCTTTACTCGGTCCTCAGCCGCGTAAGCCAGGCAGTGGTGCGGGCAACATCCGCCGAAACCTTTCTAGCAGGATGCTGAAAAAAGGGTCTCTTCTGACTCACTGATTTTTCGAAAGTTTTTCGAGAAACGTTCTTTGATAATATTCGGTCTCGAAACAAGAC
>Ga0209517_10002507_pt1 | contig 25722 bp, 13 predicted proteins | sample PeaSoiMetSII2010_FD_187695 | JGI IMG/M metagenome (GOLD analysis project Ga0209517, IMG submission 187695) | Peat soil microbial communities from Weissenstadt, Germany - SII-2010 (SPAdes) (version 2) | ecosystem: Environmental > Terrestrial > Soil > Wetlands > Peat | place: Germany... | reverse complement strand
CGCGGCAACCCTGGCCGCCCGCGGCTTCGAGGTGCTCGGCGTTGATATTGACGTGGATAAGGTCCGCAAGGTCAACGCAGGGTTGCCACCGGTCGAAGAACCGCTCCTGGCCGAAACCGTCACGGCCGGTCGCTCGCGGCTGCGGGCGACTTTAGACCACCGGGAAGCGGTGCAGACTGACGCATCCTTTTTTATTCCGCCCTCACCCAGCTTGCCGGACGGAAGTTTCTCAAACGAGTTTCTGCTGAAGGCGATGCAGCCGATCGCGGCCGCCGTGCGTGAGCAGGGCAAGCGGGGCCATTTGTTTGTCTGCTCTTCCACGACGACGCCCGGAGCGATGGACCAGGTGCTGATCCCAATGTTGGAGCGGGAAACCGAGGGCAGTTGCGGACGGGATTTTAGCGTTTGCTATAACCCTGAATTCATCGCCTTGGGCAACGTCATCAAAGGCCTGCTCGAACCAGACCTGGTGTTGATCGGCGAATCGGACGCGGAGAGCGGAGCGGCACTCGAGCAGCTCTACAAGAAATACAACCGTAATTCGCCGCGCATTGCGCGGATGTCCATCATCAGCGCTGAACTGACGAAGATCTCGGTGAACAGCTACATCACCATGAAGATCAGTTTCACCAACCAACTGCGCATGATCGCCGAGCAGTTTCCCAAGGCGGACATCCACACGATTCTGGAGGCCATCGGGAGCGACAGCCGGATCGGTCCCAAGTACTTGCGCGCAGGTCTAAGCTATGGCGGCCCCTGTTTCCCGCGCGATAACCGTTTGCTGGCCTATGCCGCGCGCCAAGTGGGTTTGGAAGCGCCGCTGGCCGAGGCCACCGACAAGGTCAACCAGCAAACCAATCTCGATCTGCTCGAAAAGGTCCGCCGCCTGGCAACGACGAAAGACACGATTGCGGTCCTGGGCTTGGCGTATAAGCCTGCCACCTATATCACGGAGGAATCCTCGGGCCTGTACCTGGCGCAGCAACTCAAGCGGCACGGTTACCGCGTCCTCGTCCATGATTTCGGAGCCAAGCCTGCGAACGCCCCCAGCATCCACGAATTCGAACATGTCGAGGACCCGGCCACGCTGCGCGACCGCCCGGATCTCAAAGTGGTCGTGATCTGCTGCCCCTGGCCTCAATACCGTGCGCTGCAATTTCCTGCGGGCGTAAAAGTGTTCACGCCTTGGAAGCTTTGAGCGATCAGAGCTTATCGACGCCAATATTCGAGGAGAAGGAAGTCTTGGCTCGCAAGTGTTTTTTCAGGAGCATCTCGCCGGGGATCAAATCACACCTGCCGCGCAGCAGCAGCTTCTCAATTTGACGCTTGAACCGAGCGTACTGTCGGAGAACTTTTCCCACCCAGCCGCCGGGCACACCGTACTCGGCACGAATCATGTCTGCTTCTTTGGCCATGTTGGCCCGCACGCGCTCGTCCGCCGACTGCCCGAAGTCGTGATAGCGGTAGTTCACAATAAACACCGGGATATGGCCAATGTGGCAGCGGGCTTGGATGAGTCGCATCACGTACTCATAGTCGCAGCAGTTCTTGTATTCCTTGTAGCGGTACCCCCCCAACCTCACGTAAACCTCTTTCTTTAGGAACAAGGTCTGGTGATTAGCGACATTCTGTCCAAAACGAATAATTTGGGGATCAAAGCATGCCTCGGCGCGGCGGAAAATCTCCTGGCCCTGGCCATCGACATACACCATGTCGCCAAACAGCCCATCCCAGTCGGGGTGTTTTGCAAAGGCCGCAGCCACTTTGCCAAGCACACCCGGGCGGTAACAATCATCGGCATTTAGCACCGCCACGACGTCTCCACTGGCCATCAGCGTGCCCTTGTGCATGGCATGATAATGGCCTTGGTCTTTTTCCGAGACCCAAACCAGGCCCGGCCAATTTTTCAAGATGTCCAACGTTCCATCCGTCGAACCGCCGTCCACCACGACATGCTCGACCTTGGCGTAGTCCTGCCCCGATACACTCTCCAGCGTTTCGCGCAAGGTATGAATGCCGTTGAACGTGGGGGTAACCACGGAGATCTTCGGCGAATTCGACATGCTGGCAGTCTAGCAGCCAACGGCGATGAGGCAAGATGGTTCCGAGATCACCCCACTCAGCGCCGCCTCATGCTCTTCTCGATCTCCGCCGCCTCGATGGGAATGTCAGCCATCAGGTCCTCATTGGCGCTTTGGCCAATCAGAATATTGGTCTCGAGTCGCACCGCAAACCCCTCGTCAGGAATGTAAATGCCTGGCTCGACGGTGAGGACCCAGCCGGGCTGGATTGGTTCAGTCGTTAGGCCAACATCATGCACGTCCAGGCCCAGCGGATGGCCGATCCCGTGCATAAAGTACTTCTTCACCGCGGGCTGGTCCGGGTCCTGCCGGCGAATCTGCGCGGGCTTGAGCAGGCCCAGATCCACCAACTCCTTTTGCATTAGGCCCTCGGCCTCTTCCTGCCAGGTTTTCGGCAGCTTCCCGGGAGTGGCGGCGCGGATGGCCGCACCCATCACCCGCAGCACTGCCTCATAGACCTGCCGCTGACGCCGGGTGAATCTCCCGTTTACCGGGATGGTCCGGGTCAGATCGGAATTGTAATTGGCATAACTCGAGGCCACATCCAGCAGGAGCAGGTCGCCGGAGCGGCAGACCTGGTCGTTTTGGATGTAGTGCAGCACGCAGGCGTTTTTGCCGCTGGCAATAATCGGCCAATAGGCGAAGCCTCCCCCGCGCCGGATGAATTCGTGCGCAAATTCGGCTTCCACCTGGGTTTCCGTCACGCCCGGTGTCACGAACCGGCAAACGCGCAAAAACCCGGCGCGCGTAATGGCGCACGCCCGGCGGATCAACGCCACCTCGAAATCCGACTTCACGATCCGCAAGCGGTGCATCAGGCGCGCCAACCGCTGGTAATCATGCAACGGATAGCGCGCCTGGGTGTCGCGCACAAACCGCGCCTCCCGGGTTTCAACCTCGATGACTGCGCGCTTATGCTCGTTGGAATTGAGATAGACGTGCTCGCATTCGCACATCAGGCGATGAAAGAGCGGGCGGAATTCGGACAACCACTCGATGCGCTTGATGCCGGTCTGTTTCCAGGCTTCTTCTTTGGTCAGCTTGCGGCCTTCCCACGTCGCGAGCAGCGGGTTGGTTTCGCGCAGGAAGAGGATCTCCCGCATCTTTTCCTCGTGGGCCTCCGGGTAAAGCAGCAAGATGGATTGCTCCTGTTCGATCCCGGTCAGGTAAAACAAATCGGAGTTCGGGCAGAGGGTCAAGCTGCCGTCGGCGTTGCTGGGCAACACATCATTGGCGTTTACTACCGCCAGCGAGTTCGGCAGCATCAGCTTCGCCAGCTTCGCCCGATTTTCCACAAACATCTGAGGGTCAATGGCTTCATAGCGCATGGGAGCAATCCATACCTCAGCGCGGGACGCTTGTCAGCCGCAAATCAACGAATTAAGGGACCATGCCAACGGCGTGCAGCGTGCAGCATTTCGCCTCGTTCGGAACGCCGCCTTCAGGCGCCTTCAGGCGGCAGCAGCGGCGTCGGCGGCGTTGCCCGGCTGCTGTGCGGTTACGCCTTTTGGGGCCGGACGGAGCGGATGCGAGGCAAACCGGTCCCTTAAGCCGCCGACTGCAACTCCTCCGGAGGATTTGAGAATTGCCCGAGAATCGCTTGACTGCCGACCACGACAAATCGATCCGCGCCCGTGATGCCCGCTCGAATGAGGTGCTCAAGTTGGGGTCGTTTCATGGTGGCGGATTTGCGATTTGATCTGCCAAACCTCTTGGGGACGATGAACACCCGCAAAAGGTGAGTTCTGCCGCAGGCGTTGCCCTTCGTCGGTCTCGGCTATCAAGATCGTGGTAAGCTCGTCCAAGGGACGGGTCAACAACTCCCGCCACTCAGCGTAGCACCGAAGCAAAGCCGGCGCGCTTTGGTTTTGCTGCGACCACCGTTCGAGGTTCGCGCGAGCCAGCTCCAGCCACTCCGGATGCTGCGGCAATCCGGCGGCCACCCGCCGCGCCAGTTCCAAACTGACCCGGTCTTGAACTCCATGACCCATTGCCAAACGCTAGCACAGGCCGATCACTTCGGACCAGTACGAACTCGACTCAAGTGGCCCGAAGCGAAAGGACCAGTCCCTCCCCGTTCCATTCCGTGGGCGGATGTAATTTAGCGCGGCCCCGCCTCCCGTTGCGCGCGAGCGGCGGACCCGCCTTCAGACCTGCCGTTGGGGATCCAGCAGGGCGTCGATCTTTTCCCTGGACAGTCCGGACATCTCCAGGGCTACCTCCCGCACAGTGCGGCCGGTTTCGTATGCGCGCTTGGCAATTTGTGCGGCCTTGTCGTACCCGATCAGGGGCGCCAGTGCCGTGCAATTGGCGAGACTTTTTTCAAGATAGCTTTCGCACTTTTGGGCGTCGGCTTCCAAACCGCTGACGCAACGCTCCGCAAACACCCGGCTGGCATTGGTCAGCAGGCCGATCGCTTGGAGTAGATCGTAGGCCGTAACCGGGAGCATGGTATTGAGCTCGAAAGCACCCTGTGTGGCGCTGAAGGTGATTACCGCGTCGTTGCCGATCACTTGTGCCGCAGCCTGAATTACCATTTCGCACATCACAGGATTCACCTTACCCGGCATGATCGAAGAGCCGGGCTGGACGGCAGGCAATTTGAGCTCGCCCAGTCCGCAACGCGGTCCCGAGCCGAGCCAGCGGACGTCGTTGGCTATCTTTACCAATGCCACGGCCAGCGCCTTGAGGGCGCCGCTGGCCTGCACGCACGCGTCGATGCTGGCCTGGGCCGCAAAATGATCTGACGCCTCCCGCACAGCCAAGCCGCTCTCCGCAGCCAGGCTGGCGATCACGCGGCCGGCGAACTCCGGGTGCGTATTAAGGCCAGTGCCCACGGCGGTGCCCCCCAGCGCCAGCTCCCCGAGCTGCTCCTGAACTCGGACAAACTGGTGTAGGCCGTGCTCGATCTGGCTCGCATATCCGCTGAACTCCGAGCCCAGGCGAATCGGCGTGGCGTCTTGCCAATGCGTCCGCCCAATCTTGAGTACTCCTGCGAATTCCTGGGATTTCCGGACCAACGCGCCGTGGAGCTGGCGGAGGGCTGGCGCCAGGTGATGACCGATGCCCTCCAGTGCCGCCAGGTGAATCGCGGTCGGGATCACGTCGTTGCTCGACTGGCCGCGGTTGACGTGGTCGTTTGGATGCACGGTCTTGTCACCACGCTTGCCGCCGAGGAGTTCGGCGGCGCGGTTGGCAATCACTTCGTTGGCGTTCATGTTCGTCGAAGTGCCTGAGCCAGTCTGGAAGATGTCCACGACGAACTGGGCATCCCATTTGCCCTCCTGCACTTCGAGGGCCGCTTGTTGGATGGCTTGGGAAATATTTTGGGGCAGCAGACCCAGAGCTTCGTTGGCCGCCGCGGCATGCTTCTTGATCAAGCCCAGCGCCCGGATGAACTGCCGTCCAAAACGCAACTCGCTGATGGCAAAATTCTCGACCGCCCGCGCGGTCTGTGCGCCGTAATACGCCTCCTCTGGGACTTGCATCCGTCCCATCGAATCCGATTCGATGCGAAACCCCTCCATTCTCTGTCTCCTTTCTTATTCTTAATCCCTTGCCTCTGTAGGCCTCTGTGCGTCGAAGGTCTTCGTTATAGCCAGTCAACGATCCACTTCAAATTCAGATGGCCAGCACCGCGAGCGCCTCTCGCAACCTTGCACAGGTCACAAAGTTCACGCTTCGCCGGTAATGGAAGGCCGACATGATCCCAAAGCCAATGTCCTTATGCGGGTCGGGAATGACGCGAACGACGGTCCCGACCCCTTGATCGTCGCACGAATCCATCATCTGTTCGAGATACGGGGCACATTCCAAATCCATCGAGTCTAGCCGGCTCATGTCCACCAGCACCCGAAACCCAGATGGCAGGCCGGCTATCGCTGCACGTAGCTGCTCGGCGCAGGTCTTGGCCTCCGCCACGTCAACATGTTCCATATAACTAATGGTGACCAACTTCTTGGGTTGATCGATTTCGACTGCAAACATCGCAACGTTGTCTGCCGACCCGGCCTTAGGGGGCCTGAGGCCACGCTTCCCGATCGCCCTTGGGTCCTCTACCAGCGGACGACGCGGTAAAAACGCCGGGAGTTAGTTGCGGTCGAGTCGGTCAGAGTGATGGTTGAACCAGTTCCGGTGAAGAATTGCAGAGTCGTCCAATTGGGATTGGTGAGCAGAGCCTTATATTGCAAGGCGTAGAGTCTCCCAGCCTGGGTTGGCAACGAAAGACTCAGAGTGTGGTTGGTCTGCACGAAGCTGGCCGTCAAGGGAGCGCTGGCTGACACGTTGCCAACCAAGGCCAGACTATGCGACTCGCCGGCGGCAACCTCGACCACACTTTCGAGCATCGGTGAAAAACCACATTGTCCGCTCGTATCGTCTCCCCAGGCGGCGACAGTGCCATCGGCTTTGAGGGCCAAGCTGTGAGCGCCACCGCCAGCCAAGGCGACGACGTTGGTCAACGCTGGCTGAGGCTGGCTCTGGCCCTGCGAATTGTCGCCCCAGAGCACGATAGCGCCCCCACTTTCGACCGCCAGGCTATGATACTCACCGGCGGCTAATGAAACCGCATTCGCCAAACCGAACGGCACCTGACATTGCCCAGCGAAATTGCCGGAATCGTCTGAATCCTGGCCCCACGCCAAAACCGTGCCGTCCGCGCGTAAGGCCAGGCTGTGGCTGCCCCCGGCGGCCACGGCGACAGCGTTCGTGAGCCCAGGCGGAACACTCGTTTGCCCCCAAGTATTGTCGCCCCAGGCGACCACTGTGCCGTTGGTGAGTAGAGCCAGGCTGTGCCAAGTGCCAGCCGATACCCCGCTTACGCCGGAAAGATTGGACGGCGGAGTTGCTTGGCCGGAGTCATTGCCGCCCCAGGCAACCACCGTCTGATTGGTCCTGAGGGCGAGCGTGTGGTAGCCCCCGGCGGCCAACGCGACCACACCGCCAAGATTGGCGGGCACGTCACACTGGCCGTTAAAATTGTCGCCCCAAGCCAGCACCGTTCCATCCTGCCGCAAGGCCAAACTATGCCAAGCACCGGCGGCGATGCCGATGACGTTGGTGGCATTATAGGGGATATCGATCTGTCCGAAGGAATCATCGCCCACTGCGGATAGCGCAACGATACTGAGGAGGGCGTTGGAGCTAATCACGCCGCCCAGCAAATTGCTCACCGAAACAGAGAAAAGCCCATCATTGGTCAGCTGCGCGTTGGTCACCGTAATCGAGGAGCCGGTCGCACCCGCGACGGGAGTGCCGTTAAAGTGCCATTGGTAAAACAGCGGCGTTGTGCCGGAAACCCCTACCGCGAAAACAGCGTCTTGGCCTAGGGCGAGCGTCAGGCTTTGGGGCTGGTTGGTAATGACCGGGCTTTCCTCGACGACGAGCAGGGCGTTGGAACTGACGACGAAGCCCAGGGCATTGCTTACGATGACCGAGTAGTCGGCCGAATCGGAAAGCGATACGCTGGTGAGGAGCAGATTGCTGGTCGTGCTACCAGACACATTTCCGCCGTCGGAAAGATTAATGGCGTTCCTCTGCCATTGGTAATAAACCGGAGGGGTGCCGTAGGCGTTGACCTTGAAGAGGGCATTTGACCCAACCGGAACCGCCAGGCTGACGGGTTGTGCGAGAATGAAAGGCGGAACGGGTTGGACCCCTAAGCTGAACTGCCGCGTTTGAATGCCGCCGCTGGTTTGGTTCGTGAACACCACGGTGGCGCTGTAGGTGCCCACCGCCAGGTTGCTGGCGGCGGCGTTCAGACTAACGGTCACCGACGCCCCATGCGCTTGCGTGAGCGTCCCGTTGGTCGCAGAAGCATTCAGCCAAGCCGTCGTGTTCACCACCGACCAAACCGCCGAGGCAGCTCCCACATTGGTCAACGCGTACGTCTGGGTGGTCACAGAGAAGGGTCCGCCCGGCGGGCCGACCGCCGAAAAGCCCGTTCCCGGAAGGATCTGCAGGCCCAGCGGCGCTAAATAATTGATAATATTGCTGCCGGTGGGCGTGCCCCACCCCGTGCAAAGATCGTAACCAGCACAGGCATAATAATTGGTGGGGCTGACGCTGTTGGTGTTATTGCCAGTGGTGATGTCGTGGAAATTGCCCCTATAATTCGTCCCTTTGCCAATCGTATAAACTGCCGGGTTGAGGAGGCCCAACAACGGCTGGGTGTTGAAGTAGGCTTGCTGATTAATCAAGGCGGCATAGCCAGCCCACAGCGGCGCGGCGCAACTCGTGCCTGATACGGCGCCGGATGCCCCGTTGTCGGCGATGACGAAAATGTTATCAGCAGTCAACGCCACGTCGGGGACATTGCGCATCGTGGTCGAGCCCATGTTAGTCGTCATGTCGATCCCTAGCTGATAAGAAGGAATCGGGTAATTGCCCAATAGCGGCGAACTGACCCCACCCCCGCTGAAGGGCGTCCACGTAGTTTCCGACCCCCATGCACCATTAGTGCCGCGGGTGCTCAAGGTAGTGCCGCCAACTATGGTAATATACGGGTCATCGGACCATTGAAACACAGGATACGCACCTTCATCCCCGGACGCCTGGAAGAAGGTCTGTCCTTGCGCACCAAACTGCTGATAAATCTGGTCGGGAATCGGCGAATTGACGATTTCCGTGATGACCCATGAGGAGCTAATCTCTTTGGCCAGGTTGTCGGTCGCCATCCGGTTGAGCATGTCGTAGGGGACCGTGGGAAGAAGGGCGCCCTCGTAAACAAGCACCGAGGTCAGCCCGGGAGCCATGGCAATCGCCATTTCGATGTCCAAGGAAACCTCGATCACTGCACCTGGACTTACTGGGTGCCCGGCAAAACCATCGACGAGGACGTTCGTCAAAGGCACATACGGATAATTGGCGAGCTTCTCGTAGTTGGTAATGTCGGTCCCGTAATAGCCGTCCATCTCGAACAAAGCGACGTTCTGACCCGAGCCATCGAGGGAAACCCCTGGCGCATAGGCCTGACGGAAGTCCTTTCCGAGGAATGTGCCTCCTGGCCCGCTTCCGACCGCGTATGGCCGCGGCGTCACCTCGTCAATCGGCGTCCATTTAAGCGCGTGTTGCGGGAGGTGAAAATTATCGAGACCGCGGATATCCAGGAGTGGAAGATCCAAATCGACGGAGGGCTCGGTATCAGGCGCGTAAAACGTCCGTGATTCGGTCGGATGCTGATAAACGTGCATGGTCACGTGAAGAGCCTTCTCGATGTCCGCCACCGTGCCGCTCACATCCAGGAGCGTGCGGTTGGGGTGTGTGCCCGTGATGACCAGATCATGAGCTTGAGCGAAAGCCGCCAGCGCTTGGTAATCGGCGGCGGCTGGGCCGAACCTATCGGCAAATTGTTCAGCGGTCAAAAACTGGCGATACTTCGGGCTGGCGGGATTGTATAGCTCCTCCAGCAAGCCGGCGAGCGCGGGTTTATCGCGCACGGGCAACGCGAGCACAAGGCTCAGACGGTTGGTCGCCGGCAGCCTGCCGATTGGCTGCAAGCTGGTGATGGCCGGGGGCACGTGGCCGTGCAGGACTTGTGGGGGAGCCGCCGCAAGCGGAGTCAAACTGGACAACGTCCAGGTGACTGACAAACAAAAAAGAGCAGAGGCGGTCAGGTGCCCGCCGCTTATTGCATGGAGCTTAGACATAGGGTCTTTATTTCAACTCACACTCCGGAAAACACGTTTCCGCGTGCGAATACCCTATTAAAAACCAGCGCCGATCGAATGCAAGCCCAAAGTGCGAATCAGGGCTATTCGGGGCTGTTAATTAGGACGATTACGAGTAGCAGACCCGTAACCCCAACCACAGCATTCCATCCCCCAACGCGCGCGCCAAGTGGAGGCAGTTTCCATAACGGCAGCCGGGGGTTAGCCGACTTCGAACACAGTGATCTCCGGGCGGCAGTTGAAACGGATAGGCACGGGGAACCAGCCGATGCCGGGATTGACATAGAGGGGACCGGCGGAGGTCCGGAACAGGCCAAGATCGTACCGGCCCACACCGAAGGGCACAATCAGCGGCCCGTAAAGCGGAAGGCGGACCTGGCCGCCGTGAGAGTGGCCCGCCAGCATCAAATCGAATTTATGGGCGCCCAGGTTCTCGACCCAGGCTGGGTAATGCATGAGCAGGATGTTGAGCGTGGAGACGCGCGGAGCCGGCAGTGGCTGTTTGGCGCTCAAGCAAGTAGCGCCCGTGAGGCAGAAGCGTCCATCGTGCGTAACCACCTGGCGGTCGAGCATCCACCCTCCGCCGGTAGCGGCAAAGCAACTGGCCAGGCCATCGAACGGCACTTTGCTCCAATAATCGTGGTTGCCCGGCACGCCATACAAGGGGGATTTAATCTGCCCCAGGATTTCCAGAGCCTCGGCGAGATAGCCCCCTTGCTCGATCACATCACCGGTAAAGCATACAAACTCGGGGGACAAGGAATTGATCTTCCGGACCACGGACAGCAGGTAAGCGCGGTCACCTTTATGATGGACGTCGGTAAAATGAACAAAACGATGCGCGGCTTTGCCGCGTCCAAGCTTCAATCGCCGGATATGCACCCATTGCGGTTCGAGCCATTTGGCGTCTGCCACCGCCAGCAGCGGCGTCGAGAGAAAAGCGGCAAGCAGGAACCGCCGGCGGTTGATTTTTCCAGGCTTCACAATCGCGGTTCAATTTACCACCATTCCCCTATCCGGTAAATTGGCGAATGGTCGGCTCCAGTTGCGGCGGTGGCATCACGGCTCGAAGAAGTGGTCGAACCCTCGCGCGCGCAATGCCCTTTTCAGCTCCTTGTACTCCGTCCAGAGCAGGCCACCCATGTGCAGTGTGAGCGCCACATAAGGCGTATCCTTCTCGTCAGTCCCTCGGCAGAGGCGGTGCTTCGACCCATGTGCCCACTGGGATGTTAGCCTCGTTTACGCCTTGTACCTCACCGCACGGCCAGGAAGCCGACCAGGGTGCAGCCGATAGCAATGAACGCAGCGACGATCGATTCTCCGGCAATCAGGCCGGACGCGATTGGGATCGAGTAAAGGTCGCAGCGGCGCTTGTTCCACTTGGTCCAGAGTGCCACCAGGCTGGCGCCGATCGCGAACGAAAGGCTGTTCTCGAAGACCAATACCCACGAAAGGCCCAACCCCATGGCCGAAGGCAAGTAAGGCGCGGCTTTCGGAAAGAGCTTTCCGGCCACGGGCAGAGCCACCCCGGCCAAGCTGCCGATGACAATGGCCCAGATTGCCGACACCGGCAGCATGTGGATGCCCTGCGTCAGCAGGTCGGCCACCGCTTTCCACATATATGTCGCGGGAGGATTGAACGCTTCGAGCGCTTCTTTCGTGGGCACCATGAGATACCAGGCAGGAACGATGGCTGCCGTGCCAAAAAACACCCCCGCGAACTGCGCCAAGAACTGCTTCCTCGGGTTCGCCCCCAGGATGTACCCGCTTTTCAGGTCGGTCAATAAATCGGCCGCCGCCCCACCCGCCGACGCCGTGACACCTGCAGCCATCAAGTTGATCGACTCCAGTCCCTTGGCTCCAGGCAATACCGCGTACAACAATTGCGTCAGCTTGCCCATCGCTCCAATCGGCGTCGTGTCCGTTTCCCCCGTTGCGCGGCAACAAACCAGGGCCACGACCAGCGAGAAAACTACCGCGATGAAGCCCAAGGTGAGAGAAATGTGAAAAGCCAGGTACTGGACCACTACCAAACCGATCGAAGTGGGGATGAGCCCGACTACCAGCCACGACATTGGCACCTCGATCGCATCCATAGCGGCGTTCTGAGCCGTGCGGCCGTCCTTCCGAAAAAGCGAAAAGGCTCGAGCCAGCACGCGCCATTGCAAGGCCAGGTTGGCTAGGCTCGAGAACACCATGATCGCCGTCCCGCCCCACAACGCCCAGCGCACCGGATTGAAGCTGCCCTGGGGATTCACCGCAAAGGAATGGACGTAGCCAGGAACACCGGCATGAGTCAGGTCCATGAGTAACAACCGCGGGGCCACAAAGAAGTAAAGCAAGACCGAACCCAGCAACATGGACAGCGAAACGCGCAGACCGGTAATCATCCCTGCGCCGATGAGCAACACGCTAGGCTCAAACACAAAGCCGGCCATCTGGCCCCGCGGGATCGGGTTGAGCCAGGCTGGGAAGGTCAGAGCTTCTGGCACGTAAAAAACCGCCTGGAGCTTTTCCAGCCAGATCTGCGGGCGCCCGCTCCGGCGAAGTTGTTCGGCCAATGTGCCATAGGTGCGTAGCAAACCGATCAACCCGCCCAAGCCCAAAGAGAGCAGCAGCGCCCAGGCTTTCTTGAGCGCCTCGGTTCCCCGGGAATAAAGGCTGCGCAGCGTTTCCGCCGCCGCAATGCCGCTAGGAAAACGTAATTGTTCCTGGTTGATCATCTGGCGTTTCATGGGAATCGCTAGAAACACCCCCAGGGCGGCGGTGAAGAAAACAAACGGCACAATAATATACCAGGGCTGATGGTGGCCTTGGATGAGCAGCAGAGCCCCGAAGGCCGTAGCGACGGTGTTGCCGGTTGAATAACCGGCCGCCGACGCGGTGGACTGCATGCAGTTGTTTTCCAGGATGCCCATCTGGCGGAGCCGGCCACCGGAAAGCGCCCGCAGCCCGTTCCAAATCACGAAGGACAACACACAGGCGGTGATGGCGACACCGAAAAGCCAGCTCAGCTTGAGAGTAGTGTACAGATTGGAAACGGACATCAGCATGCCGAGCACTCCGCCCGTGAGAACAGCGCGCACCGTCAATTGTTTCTGCCGGTCGCCGCGGCCCGTGTAGATTTTTTCGAACCACTGCCGCTCGATTTCTTCCGGTGCGCCTTGGAAGCCGCGAATGGGCAGATCAAGATCCGCATCGGAGACGATCGTCTCCTCCGCGAGCTGCTGCGCCGGTTCGTTGTTCCCAGGCGGAGTCAATGGATTCCGGTCCTCACCATGCCGTGCTTCATTTGCTCAGCAGGATAGCGTTGACCTCCACAGGCTTCAAGGGACTAACTTATCTACTTATCTATCTGTTCTTAATCGTAATCGTAATCCTAATCCTGTCCTTTCATTCATGGTCCCAATGCATGCGCAAAAGCGAAAGCGGGCCTTCCATGAACCGGGCAAACTGCGACGCGCGCTGTTGATGCTTCTCCCTCCACCCGGAGTGAAGAACGTCCCTCCCCCTGCCCTCTCCCCAAAGGAGAGGGAGAAACGTTTGCCCGCGCTTGAGCGAGGCGGACGCGCCAGGTGCCCGCTTGTCTGGCCGACACGCAGAACAGCACCGTCCGGCCGGGCGTAGCCGCACCAACAAACCCGCCATTGCTCGAGATCGCGTCCACAACCGCGAGCCAAGTGGTTCTGTCCTGGCCTTTGGCTTCCGCCGGCTTCGTTCTCGAAACCAGCGGCGCGCTTCCCGCCGGCGCAGGCTGGGTGCCGCTCAGTAATGATGTGGCCATTGTCGGCAGAAATTTTGCTCGGACCAATAACCTCGGCCCCACGAATAGCTTTTATCGGCTGCACAAGCACTGAACCATCCCGCTGCTTTCGACCTCGTCCAAAAGTCGTAGAGCCGCCTAGTCCCTTCGCGGAGGAAAAATCCGCCTACTCGGTCAATAGCGCCAGACCCCGGCGAGAAGCCAGCTTCTTCTGTGACTAAACAACAGAGGACCAGAATATGAGCCAGCCATGGGAACATCTTAAGAACCTTACCGAGGCTGACTTTGCGTCTCCTCCCGTGCCAATCGCCTGCGAAGAATGCCTGAAGGAAGGCACTCGGTGGGTTTCGCTGCGCGAGTGCATGACCTGCGGCCATGGGGGCTGTTGCGACTCGTCGCCCGGCAAACACGCGACAAGGCATTTCCACAAAACACAGCATCCAGTGATGCGTTCGAATCGGAATGACGCTGGTTGGACCATCTGTCGGAGAATTGATTCATGCGGCAACCAGCGCAATTGTTGGAGCCATTCCGATCTCAAGACTCTGGGACGCCGCCCCTTCATACCCGACCATCAGCGAGATCTGGCTCCGGTTGCTGGAAACATTCGGCTTATGAGCACGCGCCTGATTCCAGACTCGGCAACCAACCGCTTTGCAGTCGTGGCAACCATAGAGGACACCAGCCTAAACGAACGCGGGCAGGCTGGTCCGACCCTGACCCACGGATTGAGCGAGGCCGAAATGGAATTTGTTGTTGTGCGGCGCACTGCGTGGTCGAAGACAAAACGGAGGCGCGGATGATAACCCGTCTCCTTTCAGTGAATGTAGGTCTGCCGCGTGAGATCACTTGGCGCGGACAAACTGTCCGCACAGCCATTTGCAAGGATCCAGTTCACGGCAAGCGCATGGTGCGGCGATTGAACATCGAGGGTGACGCGCAGGGGGATTTGGTGGGCCACGGGGGCGAGCACCGTGCAGTATTCGTTTACCAGATCGATTCCTATCGCTACTGGCAGGATGAACTCCACCGCGTAGATTTCACCTTTGGACAATTCGGAGAGAATTTCACAGTTGAGGGTCTGCCCGATACGGAGGTCTGTATCGGCGACCAATTCCGCGTCGGTGGCGCGCTCTTCGAGGTCACCCAGCCGCGAGTCACCTGCTATCGCGTCGGCATAAGGATGGACGAACCGCGGATGGCTGCTCTGTTGGTTGCTCACGGCAGGCCAGGCTTCTATTTTCGCGTGTTGCGGGAAGGCGAGGTCGAGGCCAGTGAGGAAATAGTCAAAGTCCGCGCCGGCCCTGAGGGCATGAGCGTTGCTGAGATCAACCGGCTGTTGTATCTGCCCGGCCATCCGCGGCAAGATCTGGAGCGAGCACTTCGAATTCCCGCACTCAGCCCCGGCTGGAGGTCTTCCTTCCAAGCGCTTCTCAAGAAGGAATTGAGCGGAAGCGCGGTGAAAGGCAACCCCGGCCTGACCTCGGCGGGAGTGCCCCCTCCAGCGTGGCCGGGGTTCCGTGCCTTACGCGTCTCAAAGACAGCGCGAGAGAGCGACAGCGTATTTTCACTGGAACTGGTCCCAACCGATGGCAGGCCGCTTGCGATTGCCCTGCCGGGCCAATTCGTTGTCGTACTCCTGCGCCCCCAGCGGAAGGAGCCCCCGCTGTTGCGGAGTTACTCACTCTCCGGCCCTCCAAGCACTGAGCGCTATCGCCTGGGCATCAAAAAAGAAAGCCACGGTGCCGCCACCAATTATCTGGCCACCCAAGTCGGGGTCGGCGACATTTTGGAGGTGAGCGCCCCGAGGGGCAGCTTCGTTTTGCAGCCGGGCGACCGGCCGATCGTCTTGATTAGCGCGGGAATCGGAGTAACTCCAGTCCTGGCGATGTTACACGCGCTCGCGGCTGGGCCATCGGCACGCCAGGTGTGGTGGCTTCATGGAGCCCGCAACGGAAACGAACACCCCTTCGCCGAGGAAGCACGGCGACTGATTCGAAGCCCACCTCACTGCCGGAGCCACGTGCAATACAGCCAACCGCGCCGCGAGGACGAGCCAGGTGTGCACTTCGACGCAGCCGGGCATCTCAAGGTAGCGCTGCTAGAGCGCCTTGGCGTTGGCCAAGACGCGGATTTTTATCTTTGCGGGCCGAGGGCATTTTTGCAGGACTTTACGGAGGGCCTCGCTAGCTGGGGTGTCGCTCGCGACCGGGTGGTCGCAGAAATCTTCGGCCCCGGTAAATCGAACGCGCCCGGCCAGTTACAGGCTTCGCGTCACTCTCCGCATCCGCCTGGGAGGTTGCCCGGGGCGGGACCGCGCGTGTCTTTTGCCCGGAGCCGGCTCCAGGTTTCTTGGGATCCGGCGCTGAAGAGTCTGCTTGAACTCGCGGAGGCTTGCTCTGTGGCGGTCCAATGGTCCTGTCGAACTGGAGTTTGTCACACTTGCGAGATCGCGCTTATCGCTGGCGCTGTCAGATACAATCCCCAGCCACTTGAACCCGCAGCCGAGGGCAATGTCTTAACCTGCTGTTCCTGCCCTCGGGGGGATGTCATCCTTGACTTATAATTTCCGGCAACACTTGCTTGTTATGGCACCAGATAAAATGAAAATCACAAATCCCATCGCCCTGACCTCGCCGGTTGGGGGCTGACATGAACTAGAACCCAATGGAGGATCAAAATTATGATAGAAAACGACAATCTTCGCTACACAAAGTTAGCTCTTAGCAACGGGTCTGGCGCGATCCCGGCGCTCGGTTTTGGAACGCTGATTCCCGATCCCATCGCGACCAAAAATGCGACCAAGGCGGCGCTGGAGGCAGGATTTCGCGGGCTCGACACTGCGGAACGTTACCGAACTGAAAAAGAGGTCGGCGAAGCGATGAAGGAGGTGTTCAAGGCGGGGAAGATCAGGCGGGAGGATGTGTTTGTCGCCACGAAACTCTGGAACACCAATCATCGTCCCGAGCGCGTTAAACCGGCCTTCGAGGCAAGCCTTAAGAAACTCCAGCTCGACTACATCGATCTTTATCTCATCCACACCCCTTTCGCCTTCCAACCTGGAGAGGAGCAAGACCCGAGGGACGCGAACGGTAATGTGATTTATGACACAGGGGTGAAGCTGTTAGATACCTGGGGGGCGCTAGAGGAACTGGTGGACGAGGGCAAGTGCAAAGCGATTGGGTTATCCGACGTTGGCCTGGAAAGGGTGAAGGAGATCTTCGAAGCCGCGACCATCAAGCCGGTGGTTGTTCACGTCGAATCCCATCCGTATCTCCCGGAATGGGAACTTTTAGACTATTGCCGAAAGAATGGAATCGTGCTGCAAGCTTTCGCCGCCCTGGGTCATAGTAGCGAGCCCAACGTGCTGGCGGATCCTGTCATCACCGCTATCGCCAACCGGGTTGGCAAAACTCCGGCTCAAGTCGTGCTCGCGTGGGCTATTCAACGCGGGACGGCGCTCCTGACCACCACAAAGAATCCCAGCCGAATCAAGGAAAACTTTGACGTCTCCACCATTCCTGAAGACGCCATGCGGGAGATCAACGAAGGAATCAAGTTGCGGCTGAGGTTGAACCCCGTTGTGGAGACCGGAGTTCCCGGGTTCATTCCCAGAGCAAAGTGAAGTCGCTCGAGCCAAGAGCGAGGCGGCTTTCAAAACGCTCAAGAGTGACCTGCAATTGCCTCCGGTTCGCCACCATGTCGAGGAACGGATTGAGGCACACATTCGGGTCTCGTTCACGCTCACTTTGAGCGGCAATGGCCGGTCCCCTTCCATCCCATAAAGCTTCCACCGGTAACACAGCGCATCAAACAACGCATAAAAGCGGGCCCGTTCATCGCCCCAGTTAAACTCCCATCCCTGGTGGAAGTTGCGCTCCTGCGACATCTGCCGCCGGATCACCCCGCGCGTGTTCTGAAACTTCGCCGTTTGAAACCGCCGCTTGATTGCCTCCCAGTTTTGCCTCAACGCCCCTCTGCCAACAAGGCCTTCTCCTGCTCTTTAATCTTTTGCGGCTGCCGAAGCAACTCCTCGTACCGCCCGATCTGCACTTAATGCTCGAACTCCGCCACCGCCGCTTGCGTCTCGCCGGCGCGAGGACGAAACCCCCTCGATTGTATTGTTTGGTTGTGAACAACGTGTGACTAAGATTTAATAACTACAATTTGCGTAGCACGAGAAACTCTGACGTGATCGGCGCATGATCGAACCAATCACAGACCCCGAGATCGAGGCCGCTGAAACGAGGCAAGCGCGTCGGCGCGGCGCGCCTTCCAGCCTTCCCAAAGTGGACCGGTTGCCCCCTCATGCGCCGGAGGCCGAACAGGGGGTCTTGGGTTGCATCCTCCTCTCCCCCAACGAATGCCTGGGCGAGTGCGCCGCAAAGCTCAAGCAAGGCCCGGAGGTGTTCTATGACCTCCGCCACCAAACCATTTTTGGCGCGTTGCTGGAGATGTACGACGCCCGCAACGCGATCGACGTCATCACGCTGCAGCAGTGGCTCAAGGACAAGCAACTGCTCGAACAAGTCGGTGGCCTGGCCTACTTGTCCGCGCTGCCGGACGTGGTGCCCTCCTCCGCCAACCTCAGCTATTACCTCGACATCGTGCAGGAGAAATACCTGCTGCGTAAAATGATCCGCACCTGCACTGAAGTGGTCGCGCGGGTGTACGATTTTGAGGGCCAGGTCGATGCCTTGATGGACGAGGTCGAGCGCGAAATCCTGCGCATTAGCGAATCGCGAGTGCAGAGCCAAAACCTGACCATCAAAGACCTGGTGAACAAGGCTATCAACACCATTGAGGACTTTCACCAGCGCCAGGGCCTGCTTACGGGCGTGGGCACCGGCTTCGCCGACTTGGACAAAATGACCAGCGGCTTTCACGGCGGTGAGATGATTGTCATCGCCGCCCGGCCGTCGGTCGGAAAGACTTCCCTGGCGATGAACATCGCCGAGCATGTCGCCATCGAACTGGGCCTGCCCGTGAGCGTGTTCAGCCTGGAGATGACCGCAGAATCGCTGGTGCTGCGCATGTTGTGCTCCCGTTCCCGTGTGAATCTCCGCAACGTGCGCGACGGTTTTCTGGCCGAGCGCGATTTCCCCAAACTCACCGGCGCCGCCGGCAAGCTCGCCCGGGCCCCCCTCTTCATCGACGATTCGGCCGGCCTCTCCATTTTGCAGTTGCGGGCCAAGGCTCGGCGCCTCTACCAGCAGCACAACATCAAGCTTTTCATCGTTGACTATCTGCAACTGCTGCATTCTACTGCGCGCCGGGCTGAAAACCGCCAGCAGGAAATCGCGGATATTTCCAGTGGCATCAAGGCCTTGGCCAAAGAACTCAACGTGCCAATTATCGTGCTCAGTCAATTGAACCGCGAACTCGAACGCGAGAAGAACCGCAAGCCGCGGCTCTCGGATCTGCGCGAAAGCGGCGCGATTGAGCAGGACGCCGACGTGGTCGGCTTGCTTTATCGGCCCAACAGCGGGGACGAGGAAGAGCCAGCCAGCGCCGGGGCCGAAGGGGAAGCCGCGCCGGTGAATCTCTTGATCGCCAAGCAGCGCAACGGGCCGACTGGCGACGTGAATTTGACCTTTCTAAAATCTTATACGCGCTTTGAAAGCGCGGCGCGAGTGAGCGACGAAGACATGCCGACCTGACCGACTACGCATCGATGAAATTACTCCTGCGCCTTTGCGGGCTGTTCATGCTGTGCGCCCTTTTGCCGGCGGCCCGTGGCCAATTTGCCCCCTATTCCTCCGCTAAAATCGCCAAAATTGAGATCCGGCACATCGGCCCGCCGGCCGTCAGTGATGAATTCGTTCGCGCCAATATCCGCGTCAAGGTGGGCGACCCTTACCTCCCCTCGGCCGTCAACGACGACGTGGTCCACCTTTACTCGACGGGCTTTTTTTACAATATCCAGACCGCCATCCAGGAAACTCCGGAAGGCATTGTCCTGACTTACGCGTTGCAGGGCAATCCGCGCGTGACGGAAATCAAGTTCCAGGGAAACACACGGTACAGCGACGCCAAGCTGCGCAAAAAGATAACCTCCAAGCCGGGCGAACCCCTCAACGAAGTCAAACTCTTTACTGACGCTGAGGAGATCAAGAAAATGTACCAGAAGGCCGGCTACCCTCGCACTGATGTGCATTACGTCCTCAACCTGGACGAGAATGCCGGGCGCGCCACGGTCACGTTTCAAATCAGCGAGAGCTACAAAATTAAGATCATCGAGGTGGATTTCGTCGGCGCGGCCGCCTTCAAGCAAAAAAACCTCCGCCACCAAATCAAAACCCGCAAGCACTGGATGTTCTCCTGGCTGACCGGCCACGGCTTTTTGAAGGACGAGGATTTCGAGGAGGATAAGGAGAAACTGGCTGAGTACTACCGGGACCATGGCTATATCGACTTCGAGCTCAAGGACGTCCAGTTCCTCAACCCGACGCCCCGCACCATGGTCATTCGCCTCATCGTGTACGAGGGAACTCAATACAAGGTGGGTGCCATCAAATTCACCGGCAACAAGCTCTTCGACACGAACGCCATCGCCAATGGTATCCATGCGCTGCCCAACGCTGGCAGCTACCGGGGCAAGCTCGGTCCCAATGGGTTGGCCATGGACGTGGGCGATGTTTTCACTGCCAAGGGCCTCGGCACCAACATTGACCAAATCGAAGATTTCTACGGCGCCAAAGGCTATATCGACGTCAATACGTCCACGCGCAACCTGAACGTCCAGCGCATCCCCAATACCGAACGCGGCACGATGGATCTGGAGTTTCAGATCGAGGAAGGTCAAAAGTCATACATCGAAAAAATTGACATCAAGGGCAATACCAAGACCAAGGACACCGTCATTCGCCGGGAGTTGGCCGTCTCGCCGGGCGAAGTGTTCGACATGGTGCGCGTCAAGGTGAGCAAGACACGTCTGGAAGGTCTGCAATACTTCGAGAAAGTCGATACTCGGGCGGAGCCCACGGATGTGCTCAATCATAAAGACCTCGTGGTTGGCGTGGATGAGAAGAACACCGGCAATTTCACCCTCGGCGCCGGGTTCAGCTCCGTGGATTCGCTTGTCGGCTTTGCGGAAATCAGCCAGGGCAATTTCGATCTCTTCAATCCCCCGACCTTCACCGGCGGCGGCCAGAAGTTCCGCCTCCGCGTCTCCCTTGGGCTCTTACAACAGCAGTACGTCGCCTCCTTCATCGAGCCTTGGTTCCTCGGCAAAAAGCTCTCCCTCGGCGTGGATCTTTACTATCGCGAACTCGACTACCAAAGTCTCTACAACGAATACGACGAAGTCCGCGCCGGCGGCAGCGTCAGTTTGACCCGCGCCTTGGGCAGCGATTTCCTCATCGGCAGTCTCCGCTACACGCTCGAGGACGTGGGCATTCTTCTCAATCCGGGATTTTATGGGTGGCGTCACATCGCCTCCACCGGCCCCGGCGGTCCCTTCGGCGGTCCCACCGGCCCAACCGGCGCGCAACCCGGGCCGCCGTCGCAACTGGTGCCGCCGAACGTGCCCAACGCCATCCTCGACGAAACCGGCTGGCACGTGTTGTCTCGCGTGGGCGCCTCCTTGGCCTACGACACGCGCCGGGGCGGCGTCTTGCCCAACAAGGGCCAGCGCACGGAATTGACCGCCGAGTTCGTGGGCGGGCCGCTTGGCTTCGACAAAGAATTTTACAAGTTGGACCTCCATAGCGGCTGGTACTTCCGGGGCTTTGCCAAAGGCCATGTCCTCGAACTGGCCGGACGCGCGGGCGTAGCCGAAAGCCTCATCTCGGGAGATGTTCCCTTTTACGAGCGCTGGTACCTGGGTGGCCTCTATTCCTTGCGCGGCTTTAAATATCGTTCCGTCAGCCCACGACAATTTCCTCCCTTCACTGAGCCCATCGGCGGCGATACGTACTGGTTCGGCACGGCCGAGTACAGCATCCCGATTTTCGAGCAACCCCATGGAGTCGGTGTCCGTTTCGCGATGTTCTACGACATCGGCAATGTCTTAACCGATCCTTACAATTTTAGCCTCAAGAATTTCGACGATAACTGGGGCCTGGGCATCCGTCTCAACCTGCCGATCGGCCCACTCCGGCTCGATTATGGCATCCCCATTAACCACGATCCCTACAATAGCGGCTCCGGCCAATTCCAGTTCGGCGTCGGCTACACCCGCGAGTTTTAACGACGATGCTGCCGTTCGTATGCGTGTAAATTTCCTTTTTCTGTCGCTGGCCACCTTGCTGACCTTAGACGCCCGCGCCGAGTCTCCCCAGACAAGCTGGAAGGCCGTCCTCCGAGAGTTTTGCTTCGAGACCAACCGGGGCCAGGCGCCTGCCCCGGCGGTGTTCGTGGCCAGCGGTCCCAACTACCAGTTCCAGCTTGCCCCGGCTCAGGCGCAATTGGTGCTGAGAAAAGTCAACCGTGCTGATTTGGCCTCCCCCCGGGATCGCGAAAACCTCATCGCGCCCCGAGGGCAGTGGACGCGGGCGTTGCGCCTCCAATTCCTGGGGGCCGACGCGCGGGCTGCTATACATGGCCAAACCCAACTGCCCGGCAAAATCAATTACCTCATCGGTAACGACCCAAACCGATGGCGCCGGGACGTTCCCATCTGGTCCAAGGCGGAGGTCGAAGGCCTTTATCCTGGAATCAGCGTGGTGTATTACGGCAACCAGCAGCAGCTCGAGTACGACTTCACCCTTGCCCCGGGGGCCGACGCCTCGGCCATCACGCTGCGTTGGGAAGGTATGGATACGCTTGCCATCGACGAACGCGGCGATCTCGTCCTCGGTGTGGGTGGGGAGGTAGTCCGGCAACCCCCACCGACGGTTTATCAAATCGTGGGCGGGGCACGCCGCCCCATTCGTGCCGGCTACAGGCTTAAGGATGCCCAGACTGTCCAATTCGCCCTCGGCGACTATGCGCCGGGGCTGCCCTTGGTCATTGACCCGGTGCTAACCTATTCGACGGTGCTTGGCGGCGACCGTGGGGATAACGCGTTGGCTGTGAAAGTCGATAGCAGCGGCTCGGTCTATGTCGCTGGTGTCACGCTCTCGGACGCCTTCGACTTCACGCACACCAACGGTTTTCAACCTCTCTACGCTGGTGGCTTTGTTAACGGCGACGCGTTCGTCGCCAAGTTTGATTCAAGTGGGAGCAACTTGATTTATTTCACTTACTTGGGTGGCACCAACGACGATGGAGCTTATGCCATGGCCGTGGACAGTTCGAACAACGTGTATTTGACCGGCTTCACGGATTCTCCGGACTTTCCCGTCGCACCTGCCGGGGGAGTGCCGGGTTTCCCCGCGGGCGCGCATATCGCGGGCAGCCTCGATGCCAACCTCCATGTTTTTCCGGTGGACGTGTTTGTGACGGAACTAGACGCCGGCGGCTCGAACTTGGTGTTCTCGACTTTTCTGGGAGGCAGCGACGCGGACGTCGCGGGCGGCATCGCCTTGGACCCTTCGAACAATGTCTATGTCACCGGCTACACTTTTTCGAGCAATTTCCCCACCGCCAACCCGCTGGTGTTCAGGGCGCCCGGGGCTGCGCCGATGGTGTTCAATACGATCTCAGGCAGCAACGACGTGTTCGTTACGAAATTTGCGCCGGCTGGCGCCGGGCTCGTGTATTCTACCTATCTGGGGGGGACGAATATCGACGAGGGCGAGGGCATTGCCGCCGATGTTAACGGATTTGCTTACGTAACGGGGTTTACCGCCTCGACAAATTTTCCCCTCACGCCCGATGCGATTCAGGCGCAATTCAACCATGCGACCAATGCCTGGCGTGTCTTCAGCCACCGGAGGGTTCCCAACTTCGATGCGTTCGTCGCGCAGATCGCGCCGCTGGGCGGCGACCTCGTCTATTGCTCATACTTGGGCGGCACTAATTCCGACGGTGGCAGCCGCATCGTTGTGGACGCAGCCACCAATGTGTACGTCACCGGTTACTCCGAATCGCCCGATTTTACCAACACCGTGTCCCCGCGAGTGACCGTCCCCGGAGTTACCAATAACTCGTTTATCAATGCCGATGCGTTCCTGACTAAGTTTTCCTTTGTGTCCAGCCCGCCCAAGTTGGTTTATTCGGCCCTCTTTGGCGGCCAGGCCAACGATGCAGGCTGGGATGTCGCCGTGGACTCCGCCGGCAACGCCTACGTGGTCGGCATAACCGCTTCGACCAATTTCCCCACCGCCAACACCAATGGTTTTATCCAGGCGACGAACAGGGGGGTCAGCGATGCCTTTGTCACGGTCTTCAATCCGGAGGCCACCGCGCTCGTTTACTCAGTCTATTTGGGTGGCTCACAGGCGGATTTCGGTTATGGCATTGCCGTCGATTCCCTGGGCAGCGCCTGGATCGTCGGGCGGACGCTTTCAACCAACTTCCCGACCGTTTCTCCCTTCGCCGCGCCGCTGCAGTTGACCAATGCGTTCCTGGCTAGGATTCAAACCGTGGCGCCCGTAGAAACCATCATTGTTGATACCGTCCCTCCCAATCTGCTCGTGGTCGTGGACGGCCTGACCAATACCGCCCCGGTTACGAACGGTTGGGTCTTCGGGTCTCCCCACACGATCTCAGCACCGGCAGTCCAGGCCGGCGGCCCGGGCGTTCAATACGTTTGGAATTCCTGGAGCGACGCAGGGCCGTTGACGCATTCAGTCTCTTTCAGGACGGAGGCCAGGGTCGCGGCGAGTTTTCAGACGCAGTACTTCCTGGACCTGACCACCACCAATGGCGGCGCGATCAACCCGCCCAGTGGCTACTACAATGCCGGTTCCAATGTGACGCTGACTGCGTCGCCTGCCCTGGGCGATACTTTCCTGGGTTGGACGGGTTCGGGGCCAGGCTCTTTCACCGGCACCAACAACCCGGCCACTGTGACCATGAGCGGCCCGCTCAGCGAAACCGCCAGCTTCGCGGGTCCACTGACCAATATTCTCACGGTAATCATTAACGGGAGTGGCACCGTTACGCCCAATTACAATGGGCAGACCTTGCAAGTGGGCCAGGTTTACGCCATGACCGCCCAACCGGCTTCCGGATTTCTCTTTTCAAGTTGGACGGGCGGCTCACCGGCCACCAACCCGGTGGGTGCCGTGGTGTTCACCATGGAAAACGGCCTCGTGCTCGTAGCCAATTTCGTTCCCAACCCCTTGCCCGCCATGGCCGGGTCCTACGCCGGGCTGTTCTACGATACCAATGCGGTGCTGTCCCAAAACTCCGGTTTCAACCGCGAGCTGTTCCAAGACTCGGGCTTCTTCACCGCCACGCTCACAAGCAAAGGCAGCTTCAGCGCCAAGTTCCAACTGGCCGGCAAGCCTTACGCCTTCACGGGACAATTCTCAGCGGCGGGGACCTTCTCCACCAATATCCTGCGCCACCTCCTGCCCACCCTGACGATTTCGCTGCAGCTCGATCTGGGCGACCGCGTAGTGACGGGCCAAATCAGTGACGGCATCGAAGTCGCCGAGCTTGAGACCGTGCGCGCCGTTTACTCAAGCAGTCAGCCCGCTCCCGAAAGCGGGAAGAAGTACACGGTGATCATTGCCGGCAGTGCCAAGCCCTTCGCCCAGCCCGGGGGCAACGGTTTCGGCAACCTATCCGTGGATGGCGCTGGCAACGTGCTACTCAGCGGCACGTTGGGGGACGGCATGAGGGTCTCCCAAAAGACCTTCGTGTCGGGCCAGGGAACGTGGCCTTTGTTTGTGCCACTCTACGGGGGCGGGGGCGCCATTTTTGGCTGGATGACTTTCTCGAATACGCCGGCGGGGGAACTCGGCGGCGCCCTCACTTGGCTCAAGCCTCCCCAGCCGCACAACCAATTTTACCCCGCCGGGTTTACTTTCGAAACGGAGGCCATTGGCTCGCTCTATTCGGTGAGCACTGGCAGCCGGGTCCTCAGCTTTTCCCAGGGGCAGGTCGTGCTTCAAGACGGCAACCTGCGGCAGAGCATCACCAACCGGATCTCCATCGACGCGAACAATAAGGTGACCTCGCAGGGACCGAACAAAATGAGCCTCTCGATTACCGCGCCCTCCGGGCTCTTTCGCGGAAGCACGGTAGATCCGTTTACTGGCCGAGCGCTCAGCTTCAGCGGTGCCTTGCTGCCGCAGCAGAACTTTGGGGCGGGGTTTTTCCTCGGGACTAACGTGAGCGGCAGTGTGATCATCGGCCCTTAGGCGGCCAAACCGGG
>Ga0209517_10002503_pt1 | contig 25748 bp, 28 predicted proteins | sample PeaSoiMetSII2010_FD_187695 | JGI IMG/M metagenome (GOLD analysis project Ga0209517, IMG submission 187695) | Peat soil microbial communities from Weissenstadt, Germany - SII-2010 (SPAdes) (version 2) | ecosystem: Environmental > Terrestrial > Soil > Wetlands > Peat | place: Germany... | reverse complement strand
CAGTTTTTCGGTCGCCCGGTGCAGCAGTCCGATATGCGGATCGGCGCGGCGGATCACCTCGCCATCCAACTCCAGCACCAGGCGCAGCACGCCGTGCGCGGCCGGGTGCTGGGGACCGAAGTTAAGGGTGTAATTGCGGATGTCGGCCATGAGCAAGCAGTCAGCGGTCGACGGCACCGCGGGCGTAGTTTTCCTCGCGGATCACGCGGGGCGTGACCTCGCGTGGTTCGATGGAAACCGGCTGATAGATCACGCGCCGCAGCTCCGGGTCGTATCGCATCTCGACGTTGCCGGAGATCGGGAAATCTCGGCGGAAGGGGTACCCGACAAAGCCGTAGTCGGTAAGGATGCGGCGCAGGTCCGGATGGCCCTCGAACAAGATGCCATACAGGTCGAAGGCCTCGCGCTCGTACCAACCGGCCGACGGCCATACCGCAAGCAGAGACGAGACGATGGGAAGCTCATCGTCGTCGCAAAAAACGCGCAGACGCAGACGCCAGTTGTTGACCAGCGAGAGCAGGTGCGCGACCACCGCAAAGCGGCGTCCGTCCCAGGCCCCATTGCCGTATTCCAGGTAGTCCACGCCGCAAAGGTCGACGAGCTGCTCGAAGCCGAACTGCGGATCGTCCCGCAGCTGCGCCGCAACCCCGAGCCAGTCGCCGGGACCGACCCGAAGCGTGAGCTCGCCGCGATCAAGATCGAGCGCCAGCGCGCGCGCGCCCACGTGCGCGCGCAGACGTCGCGCCAGCTCTTCGACATCGTTCATCGCCCGGTCGGGAAGTCGATTTTCCACAGGATCAGCGGGCGATGGTATTGGTGTGGCGGATCTTGCTTTGCAGCTGCACGATCCCGTAGATCAGCGCCTCCGCGGTGGGCGGACAGCCCGGTACGTAGATATCGACCGGAACAATGCGATCGCAGCCGCGGACCACCGAGTACGAATAGTGGTAGTAGCCGCCGCCATTGGCGCACGATCCCATCGAGATGACCCAGCGCGGCTCGGGCATCTGGTCGTAGACCTTGCGCAGCGCCGGCGCCATCTTGTTGCACAGCGTCCCGGCGACGATCATCAGGTCCGACTGACGCGGACTGGGGCGAAACACCACGCCGAAGCGGTCCAGATCGTAGCGCGCCGCGCCCGCATGCATCATCTCGACGGCGCAGCAGGCCAGCCCAAATGTCATCGGCCAAAGCGACCCGGTTTTCGACCAGTTGAGCACCGCGTCGACGCTGGTCGTTACAAAACCCTGATTCAGTTTTCCTTCGATGCCCACGCTGTCAACCCGTACGTAGCCGTTGCAAATCCGTCGCTCGCCGCCGTCATTCCCAGTCGAGAGCGCCCTTTTTCCATTCGTAGACAAAACCGACCGTGAGGATGGCAAGAAACAGCATCATCGCCCAAAAGCCCGCTCCCCATTGGCCCAGGGCGCCAAGGGACACCGCCCAGGGAAACAAGAACGCAACCTCGAGATCGAAAAGGATGAAGAGAATCGCGACCAGGTAGTAGCGCACGTCGAATTTCATGCGGGCGTCTTCGAAGGCCTCGAATCCGCATTCGTAGGGGGATAGCTTTTCCGGATCCGGACGATGGGGTGCAACCGCCGCGCCCAAGGCAATCGGGGCAATGCCGATGAACGCGCCCACGGCGACGAAGACCAAGATCGGAAGGTAGTTTCCGAGATCCACAAGCCACCTGTTTTAATCGCTGCCCAACATCCACGAGCGAGCGCCGAGGCGATTGCGTTCGGCCTAGCTCCCCCCTGCTCTCTCGCCTGCCATCTTAACGTGACCGATCGAGACAAACCAAAAAAAAGCCGAATTCCTTGACGTGCGCCAAGAACGCGCTTGCGTTTCCGGGGAAAGGCGGTATTTACGTCCCGTGGCCCGCCTTGTTATACGAGCACGAACGCACGGCTGCGTTCACGCAATACCCTCGGTTGCAGCGTGGTGCCGACGGTGAGACTCGAACTCACACGGCTTTCGCCGCCACCCCCTCAAGATGGTGTGTCTACCAATTCCACCACGTCGGCAAGCGGCGCGGATTCTACCGCGAATTGCGTCGCGTTCCGTCTGCAAGAAGCCGCAATTCGATTCTTGCTCGTGCACCCGGCGCGGAACAAGGGGCGCATCCGGTACAGCGTTCTTACTTCGGAATGGCGGCAGACTTGTCCGTGCCCGACGGTCCCGAACTCTTGGGCGCAGGAGCGGCCGGATTCGAATCTTGCGGAATCTGCTGCGAGGCCGGCGCAGCGCCGCCCCCGGCCGGAGCCGCAGGCGCGGCCCCGCTCCCCGCCGGAGCCTCGGGCGCGGCCCCGCTCCCGGCCGGAGCCGGGTGAACGGCCGTGCTCATCAAGCCGCCACCGCGGGCGACGCGGAACGTCGTTGCAGAATACGCCAAACCAATCGTGACCGCGAAAAAGACCGCCGCAACTACGGCCGTGCTGCGGGATAGGAAATTTGCCGAGCCGCTGGCGCCAAACAAGCTTCCGGACGCACCGCTGCCGAACGCCGCGCCCATGTCCGCGCCCTTGCCATGCTGTAGCAGCACCAAAATGATGATCGCGCTGGCGCAGATCACCTGCACGACGATCAACAGGGTGACGATCCAGCCCATGCTTGCTTCTCCCAGAAACCCGTCATCGCGCGGCGGCCGCGCAAATCGCCACAAAGTCCGCGGCGACGAGCGAGGCCCCGCCGATCAAGCCGCCGTCAATGTCCGGCTGCGAGAACAATTCGCGGGCATTGGCCGGCTTGACGCTGCCGCCATACAACAAGCGCATTGCCACAGCAGCGCCCGGATCCTGTGCCGCCAGTTGCGAACGAATCGCAGCATGCACTGCTTGCGCTTGCTGCGGAGTTGCCGTGCGCCCGGTACCGATGGCCCATACGGGCTCGTAGGCAATCGCTCCGGCCAGCAGTTGCGCTGCCGGGCAGCGCTGCAAAACCACCTGGAGCTGCTCCGCGACGACCTGCTGCGTGCGGCCCTGCTCACGCTGCTCGAGCGTTTCACCAACGCACAGTATCGGCTTGAGCCCGGCCGCCAATGCCCGCTCGACCTTGGCCGCGACGATTTCGTTGGACTCGCCATACGCGGCGCGCCGCTCCGAATGGCCGAGGATGACCCAGCTTGCGCCCGAGTCGATCAGCATCTCGGCCGCGACCTCGCCGGTCCAGGCGCCGGCGACTCGATCGGACATGTTCTGCGCCCCCACGCTGGCCGCGGTGCCGACCAGCCCCTGCACGAGGTCTTGCAGATACACGAAGGGAGGACAGACGACCGTTTCGCAATGCGCCGGGGCAGCACGAAACTCCTGCAGCCAGCGCTGATTGTCGGCACGGCTGCCATTCATCTTCCAGTTTGCCGCCACCAGGTTTGGTCGCATGGCGTCTCCGTATCTAGTGGCGATTCCCGGACGTCCGTCTCAGAGCGCCGGCGGCGGGGTATCGGCGCCAACGGCCTTCATCGACAGCCGCACGCGTCCTTTTTCGTCAGCCTCGATGACCTTGACTTTCACCGACTGGCCCTCCTTGAGATAATCGGAGACCTGGTTGACGCGCTCATTGGCGATTTGCGAGATGTGCAGCAGGCCATCACGCCCGGGTAGCAGTTGCACGATCGCGCCGAAGTCGAGCAGGCGCAGGACGGTGCCCTCGTAAATCTTGCCCACTTCGACCTCCGCGGTCAGCTCCAGAATACGGCGCTCGGCTTCCCGACCACGCTCCTGGTCGACGCTGGCAATGGTTACCGTTCCGTCATCCTCGATGTCGATCTGCGTGCCGGTTTCCTCGGTCAGGGCACGGATGACCGCTCCGCCCTTGCCGATCACGTCGCGGATCTTCTCGGGATTGATCTTGATACGGATCATGCGCGGCGCAAACGCGGAAAGCTCGCGGCGCGCGACCGTGATCGCCTCCTGCATTTTCTGCAGAATATGGGTGCGCCCTTCGCGCGCCTGCGCCAGGGCGACCTGCATGATTTCCTTGGTGATGCCCTCGATCTTGATGTCCATCTGCAAGGCGGTGATACCGGTAACGGTACCCGCGACCTTGAAGTCCATGTCGCCGAGGTGATCCTCGTCGCCAAGGATGTCGGTCAATACCGCAAAGCGCCCGCCTTCCTTGATCAAACCCATCGCCACACCCGCAACGTGCGCCTTGATGGGAACTCCCGCGTCCATCAGCGCCAGGCAGCCGCCGCAAACCGACGCCATCGAGGAGGAACCATTGGACTCGGTGATCTCCGAGACGATGCGGATGGAATACTGAAATTCCTCCGACGACGGCAACACCGCCATCAGGGCGCGCTTGGCCAGGCGGCCGTGCCCGATTTCACGCCGCTTCGGCGCGCCGACCCGACCGGTCTCGCCGGTGGCAAAGGGTGGCATGTTGTAGTGGAGCATGAAACGGTCGCGATACTCGCCCATGAGGGCATCGATGATTTGCTCGTCCTGCTTTGTCCCGAGCGTCGCGGTCACGAGGGCCTGGGTCTCCCCCCGTGTAAACAGCGCCGAGCCGTGGGTGCGCGGCAAGACGCCGAGGCGAACGGCGATCGGGCGCACCGTGCGCGTATCGCGCCCGTCGATACGAGGTTCCCCGGCCAGAATCTGGCTGCGAACCAGCTTGGCCTGCATGTCGAACAAGATCGCGTCGACCTCGCGCGCATCGGCCTGCGCCATCCCCGCGGCCGCGTCGGCGGCCAGGCGCTCCGATACCTGCGCCTCCACCTCCTTGAGCTTTTGCGTGCGCGCCTGCTTGCTGCGCATCTGGTAGGCGTCCTGGAATCCGGGACCGGCAATGGCGGCCAGGCGCGATTGCAGAACCTCGTTCTTGGCCGCGGCCCGCCAATCCCAGGCGGGCTTGCCGGCATCGCGGACAAGTTCGTGGATGGCTTCGATGACCGTCTGCATCTGCTCGTGTCCGAACACCACGGCGCCGAGCATAATTTCCTCGGACAACTGGTCCGCCTCGGACTCGACCATCAGTACCGCTCGTTCCGTGCCGGCAACGACCAGGTCCAGACGTGAGCTCTTTAGCGCGGTGGCCGTCGGATTGAGGACGTATTTGCCGTCGATGTAACCGACCCGCGCCGCGCCGATCGGACTGGCGAACGGAATTCCCGAAACGGCCAGCGCCGCCGAGGCACCGATCATGGCAGCAATGTCGGGATCAATTTCCGGATTCACCGACAGCACATGAAGTACCACCTGCACTTCGTTGAAGAAGCCTTCCGGAAACAGCGGCCGAATCGGCCGGTCGATCAGGCGCGAGGTAAGCGTCTCCTTCTCCGAGGGGCGTCCTTCGCGCTTGAAAAAGCCGCCCGGAATCTTGCCCGCGGCATAGGTCTTCTCCAGGTAGTCGACGGTGAGCGGGAAAAAATCCTGCCCCGGCTTGGCCTTGGTCGACGCCACCACCGTTGCCAGCACCACGGTGTCATCGACCGAAACAAGGACCGCACCCGTGGCCTGGCGAGCGATTTCACCGGTTTCGAGTTGCACCGTATGTGCGCCGTACTGAAATGTTTTCGTCACTTTGTCAAACACGTGAAGTTCCTTTCGCGAATTCTGTTCCGACCGTCACTGCGTCCGGCAAGGCGCCACCGTGGTTGCCCGCCAGAGCGCCAGCACCGGCGGCGTCGGAGCCACCGCTGCGCCGGGCCTGCATCCGGGGCTGCACCCGCCAATCCTGCGTGTCTTGGTGGCCGCACGCATCCGCAGCAGGGGCCGGGGCACGCACCAGGCAGGCATACCTTGTGCGAGTGCACGCCAAAGGTCTGGATTCGGAACGCGCACATGCGCTTACTTGCGCAGACCCAGACGATCGATAAGGCCCTTGTACGAGTCCGGGTTCCTGCCCTTGAGATAGTCGAGCAGCTTGCGACGGCGGCTCACCATCTTGAGCAGGCCGCGGCGCGAGTGATGATCCTTGACGTGCGTCTTGAAATGCTCGGTCAACTCGTTGATCCGGGCAGTCAACAGCGCCACCTGGACTTCCGGAGAACCGGTGTCGTTGCCGCTGCGCTGGTACTTGGCGACGATGTCGCCCTTCTTGATATCGGACACTGCCATGATTTTCCCTTTGTCGTTCGACTGGCGGACACGGAAGGAATGCCGTGCCGTGAACCGGGTAGTATATCCTAGCCGCGGTCGCTCGATTGCTCGCGCAAGACCTCGGCTCCGGTTCGACTCGGCAAGCCGGATCGCGGCGCGCGGGCCCGGCCCGCTACGGCGCCATCGCGGTCTGCGGATTGAGCCGTTCGGCAGTGGTGTAGAGCTTGTTGAGCGCGCTGATGTACGCTTTGGCCGAGGCGGCGATGATGTCAAGATCGGCACCCACGCCGTTGACGATTCGTCCGCCGCGGGCAAGGCGCACGGTCACCTCCCCCTGCGACTCGGTCCCGGTGGTGATCGCATTGACCGAGTACAACAGCAGCTCCGAGCCGCTGACGACGCGGCTCTCGATCGCCTTGAACACCGCATCGACCGGTCCGTTGCCCTCGGCCTTGGCCCGTTGTTCGACCGCCCCCACCGAGAAGACCACTTCTGCGCTCGGCTGCCCGCCCGTCTGCGAGCGCTGCGAGATGGACACCAGGTGGAAGTGTTCCTTGTGGTGACCGATCTCCTCGTCGGAAAACAGGGCCTGGATATCCTCGTCGAAAATCTCGGCCTTGCGGTCCGCCAGTTCCTTGAAGCGGCCAAAGGCCGATTGCAGGTCGGCTTCGCTTTCGACCGGGATGCCGAGCTCCTGCACACGCTGCTTGAAGGCATTGCGGCCCGAGAGTTTTCCCAGGACGATGCGATTGGCGCTCCAGCCCACGTCCTCGGCACGCATGATTTCGTAGGTCTGGCGCGCCTTGAGCACGCCGTCCTGGTGGATTCCCGAAGCGTGCGCAAAAGCATTGGCACCGACCACCGCCTTGTTGGGCTGAACCGGAAAGCCGGTGATATTTGACACCAGGCGCGAGGTGGCCACGATCTGCGTCGTATCGATTTGCGTATCCACGCCAAAGACGTCGCTGCGCGTGCGCAGCGCCATCACAACCTCCTCCAGGGCGGTATTGCCGGCGCGCTCGCCCAAGCCATTGATGGTGCACTCGATCTGGCGCACGCCGTTGAGCACGCCGGACAGCGAATTGGCGACCGCCATGCCCAGGTCGTTATGACAGTGCACCGACCACACGGCACGGTGCGCATTGGGGACGCGCTCGCGCAAGGAGCGCAATAGCTGCCCGTATTGCTCCGGCACCGCGTAGCCAACGGTGTCCGGGATATTGACCGTGCTTGCGCCCTCGGCGATGACGGCTTCGAGCACGCGGCACAGGAAGTCGGGGTCCGAGCGGCTGCCGTCCTCGGTCGAGAATTCGATGTCGTCGGTGAATCGGCCGGCGAATCGCACTGCCAGTCGAGCCTGTTCAAGAACCTGTTCCGGCGTCATGCGCAGCTTCATCTGCATGTGCAGCGGCGAGGTTGCGATGAACGTGTGTATGCGCCGCGAGGCGGCCGGCGCCAAGGCCTCGGCGGCGCGCGCGATGTCCTTGTCGTTGGCCCGCGAAAGCGAACAGACGGTCGAGTCCTTGATCGCCGCCGCAATGGAACGGACCGCCTCGAAATCGCCATTGCTGGCCGCCGCGAAGCCGGCTTCGATCACGTCAACCCGTAGCCGTTCGAGCTGCCGGGCGATGCGCAGCTTCTCCTCGCGTGTCATCGAGGCGCCAGGGCTTTGCTCGCCGTCGCGCAGCGTGGTATCGAAAATGATCAAGCGGTCCATGGGTTGCTCCCGTCCAAAGTGACGCCTCAGCCGGTTTCGGACGCGCCGCCGCCCGCGTTGCCGCTGCCCGGCCGCGCCGGGTTGGTCTCGCCGCGCCACACACGCCAGAGCCAGTACGCATAGCCGGAAACGGCATAGCAGCAAAACAGGCTGAAGAGCACGATCGGTGGATTGGACGAGACGAAGAAAATGCCGACCACGATGACGATCATCACCCAGAAGGGCACGCTGCGCCCCAGGTGAAAGCTTTTGCCGCTGTAAAACGGAGCGCTCGAGACCATCGTCAAACCGGCGTAGACGGTAATAACGAAGGTGACCCAGGGCAGCCAGGAATCGCGTATCGGAAAGCGGTTATCAACGGCCAGCCAGACAAAGCCCGCGACCAGGGCCGCGGCGGCCGGGCTCGGCAGCCCCTGGAAGAAACGCTTGTCGATGACCCCGATATTGGCGTTAAAGCGCGCCAGGCGCAGGGCGGCTCCGGCACAGTAGACGAAGGCGCCCGCCCAGCCCCAACGCCCCAGATCGCGCAACACCCATTCGTAGGCAACCAGGGCGGGCGCCACGCCGAAGGACGTCATGTCCGAAAGCGAATCGTATTGCTCGCCGAACGCGCTTTGCGTGTTGGTCAAGCGCGCGACGCGTCCGTCCATGCCGTCGAGCACCATCGCCAGGAATATCGCGATCGCCGCCCATTCAAAGTTCTGGTTCATCGCCTGAACGATGGCAAAAAAACCGGCGAACAAGGCCGCGGTCGTAAACAGGTTCGGCAGCAGGTAAATGCCGCGACGACGTATCGTGATTCGCCCGCTGGTCGTCCCGAAGTCGTCGGCCGTGCTCGACGAACCCAGGCCCCGCAGCTTGCGCCGCCGCAAACGTATCGCCATCGTCTCTCCTGGTTCAGCCCGACCGGGTCGGAACGAATTCCGCCAAAACGCTGGTGGTCGCGTGGACGACGTCGCCCACCGCGGCCCGAGGCCGCGTATTGGGCGGAAGGTAGACATCGACGCGCGAACCGAAGCGGATGAACCCGTAGCGCTGCCCGCGCTGCAGCCCCTCACCTACCTTGACGTAGCACAAGATACGACGCGCGATCAGCCCGGCAACCTGCACCACGGTCAAGCGCTCACCGTCGGCCATTCGGACCACCATGGCATTGCGTTCGTTGGCGGTCGAGGCCTTGTCAAGGTCGGCATTGAGGAACTGGCCCGGCTCGTACACCAGGCGCTCGACGATGCCATCGACCGGTGAGCGGTTGCTGTGGACGTTGAAGACATTCATGAAAACGCTGATCAGTACGGCATCGCGGTCCGTATACGGGTCGCGCACCGCCTGCACCTTGACGATGCGCCCATCCGCGGGCGAGAGCACCACCCCGGCCTGCGTCGGAACCTCGCGCGGCGGATCACGAAAGAACTGCAACACGAACAACGCCAGCAGGCAGACCGGCAGCGACCACGGTAGGCCCAGCGTCGCCGCGACCACCAACGCCAGCAGGAGCGTCGCGGCGACGTACGGCCAACCCTCGCGTGCGATCAGCGGATGGGGATAGGCACTCAATTCTTGCTCTGGTCCACAAGGCGGTTGGCGCGTATCCACGGCATCATCGCACGCAGCTTCGCGCCGACCTGCTCGACCGCGTGCTCGGCCGTCAGGCGCCGGCGCGCCATCAGCGTCGGTGCACCGGCGCGGTTCTCCAGGATGAAGCTCTTGGCATATTCGCCGCTCTGGATGCGATCCAGCGCGCGCTTCATCGCCGCGCGCGATTCGGCGTTGATCACCTCCGGACCGGTAACGTATTCGCCGTACTCCGCGTTATTCGAAATTGAATAGTTCATGGTGGCAATTCCGCCCTCGTAGATCAGATCGACGATGAGCTTGAGCTCGTGCAGGCACTCGAAGTACGCCATCTCGGGCGCATAGCCCGCGGCCACCAGGGTTTCAAAACCGGCCTTGATGAGCTCGACGGTACCACCGCACAGCACCGCCTGCTCGCCGAAGAGATCGGTTTCCGTTTCCTCGCGAAAGCTGGTCTCGATAACGCCGGCCTTGCCGCTGCCGATGGCGCAGGCGTACGACAGGGCCAGATCGCGCGCATCGCCCGAGCGATCGGCATGCACGGCAATCAGGGAGGGCACACCGCCGCCCTGCGCGTAGCTCGCGCGCACAGTGTGCCCTGGCGCCTTGGGCGCAACCATCAGCACGTCCAGGTCGGCGCGCGGCTGAATCTGGCCATAATGGATATTGAAACCGTGCGCGAAGGCCAGGGCGGCACCGTGCTTGAGGTTCGGTTCAATCGACTCGCGATATACCTCGGGATGGGTCTCGTCGGGCAGCAGGACCATCACCAGGTCGGCCTCGCGTACCGCGTCGGCAACTTCCCGGACATCGAGGCCGGCCTGGGTCGCCTTGCCCCAGGATGCACCGCCCTTGCGCAACGCCACGGTCACCTTGACACCGGACTCCTTGAGATTGAGCGCGTGCGCATGGCCCTGCGAGCCGTAGCCGACAATTGCGACCCGCTTGCTGCGTATCAGTGCAATGTCGGCGTCCTTGTCGTAGTAGACCTTCATGATTTCTCCCGTTGTTACCAATGATCCGTTTTTGAAATCTGCCATACCACGCAGCTTCGATTCCCGCCCGACCGACGGCCAAAACCCGGGGATCCGGCTTCGAGGCGCCAGGCCGCTTTGCAGCGCGGCCGCGTCCCTGCGCAATCAGACCCGCAGCACGCGATCGCCGCGCCCGATGCCCGAACTGCCGGTACGTACCGTCTCCAGGATCGCGCTGCGATCGAGCGCCCGCAAAAAAGCGTCGATCTTGCCGGTGTTGCCCGTGAGCTCGATCGTATAGGTCTTTTCGGTGACATCGACGATGTGGCCGCGAAAGATATCGGCCATGCGTTTCATTTCCTCGCGCTCCTTTCCAACGGCGCGCACCTTGATGAGCATCAGTTCGCGCTCGGTGAAATCCGCCTCGGTCAAGTCGACCACTTTGACCACTTCGATCAGCCGGTTCAGATGCTTGGTGATCTGCTCGACGACATCGTCCGAACCTGCCGTGACGATCGTCATGCGCGAAAGCGAGGCGTCCTCGGTCGGCGCCACCGTGAGCGACTCGATGTTGTAACCACGGGCGGAAAAAAGACCAACCACGCGCGAGAGCGCGCCCGGTTCATTTTCCAGCAGCACGGAAATGATATGGCGCATCTAGCAGACACCGACGAAGGGCAAGGTTGCGCCGTGCGATCGCGCCAGCGTCGATCGCGCGCAAGATCCTGCCGGTGCGCGAAGCGCCATCACAGTTCCTCAGCGCCCAGGATCATCTCCGTCAGGCCCTTGCCCGCACGTACCATGGGCCAGACGTTTTCCGTCGGATCGGTGATGAAATCGAGGAACACCAGCCGGTCGCGCAGCGAGGTGAAGGCCTCACGTAGTGCCGGCTCGACGTCCACGGGATTTTCGATCCGCATGCCCACGTGTCCGTAGCTCTCCGCCAGGCGCACGAAATCGGGCAGTGCATCCATGTAGGACTCCGAATAGCGGCCACCGTACTCGAGCTGCTGCCATTGGCGCACCATGCCGAGATAGCGATTGTTCAGGTTGACGATCTTGGGAGTAAAGCGGTACTGCTTGCAGGTTGACAGCTCCTGGATGTTCATCTGGATCGAGGCTTCGCCGGTTATGACCGCGACCTGGGCGCCCGGGTTGGCCATCTGCACGCCCATGGCATAGGGCAGACCGACACCCATGGTGCCGAGTCCGCCCGAATTGATCCATCGGCGCGGCCGGTCGAAGCGGTAGTACTGGGCCGCCCACATCTGGTGCTGGCCAACGTCGGAGGTCACGAAGGCCTCTCCCTGGGTGATCTGCCAGAGCTTTTCTACGACGTACTGGGGCTTGAGCACCTTGGCGTCGCGTTCATATTTCAGACAGTCGCGCGCGCGCCATTGCTCCAGCTGCTGCCACCATGCTGCCAGCGCGCGCGGGTCAGGTCGCGCGGCGCCAGCCTCGATCTGGGACAGGATCTCGCTGAGCACCTCGCGAACGTCGCCGACGATCGGCACGTCGACCTTGACGCGCTTGGATATCGACGAGGGGTCAATGTCGACATGGATGATCTTGCGCGGATTCTGGGCAAAATGCTTCGGGTCGCCGATCACCCGGTCGTCGAATCGCGCGCCCACAGCGAGCAGGACATCGCAGTTTTGCATCGCCAGATTGGCTTCGATCGTTCCATGCATGCCCGGCATGCCGAGGAATTTCTTGTCGGACGCGCGATACCCTCCCAGGCCCATGAGCGTGTTTGTGCAGGGAAATCCGAGCAAGTCGACCAGCTGATTGAGCTGCGGCGCGGCGTTGGCCAAGATCACGCCGCCGCCCGTATAAATCATCGGTCGCTGCGCCGATAAAAGGAGCTGCACCGCCTTCTTGATCTGGCCTGCATGCCCCTTTATGACCGGGTTGTAGGAGCGCAGATGCAGTTCCCGCGGGTAGAAAAAAATGTGCCGCGCGACCGTGACGTCCTTGGGAATGTCCACCAGCACCGGGCCGGGACGACCGCTGGCGGCAATGTGAAACGCCTTGCGCATGGTTGCCGCCAGATCGGCGACGTTCTTGACCAGAAAATTGTGCTTTACGCAAGGACGCGTGATGCCGACGGTGTCGCACTCCTGAAAGGCGTCCTGGCCGATCGCATGGGTAGGTACCTGGCCGGAAATGATGACCAGGGGAATCGAGTCCATGTACGCGGTGGCGATACCGGTAACCGCGTTCGTGACGCCCGGTCCGCTGGTCACCAGAGCGACGCCGACCTTCAGGCTGGATCGCGAATACGCGTCGGCCGCGTGCACGGCGGCCTGCTCGTGGCGTACCAAAATATGCTGGAAGTATTCCTGCTTGAATATCGCGTCATAGATGTACAGAACCGCGCCGCCCGGGTAACCGAATACGTGGCGCACACCTTCTTCCTGCAGGCAGCGAACGACGATTTCCGCACCCGAGATCGGGTCGGCGGGGGGAGCCGGCAAAAGGGAGCCCTCGCTCAGGCTGCTGGTCGGAGCGTCTGCCGCGCCCGCGTGGCGCGGGGTAACGGTGCGCAAGGCCTTGGTGCGAGTTTCAGCCGACGCGGAGGTGGCGGCCTCGTCATGGGCAAGGGAACGCATCAAATCCTCTCAAGGTCCTTCTGGAGATTGATCGGACGCCGTTCCATACCCGCTTATGGCGAGCGGTGCGGCGAAATCGCAGTCGAGCCTTGAAAGATAGCGCAGCGCACCGGTTTTCGCAAATTTGGGTCGGATTCGGGGTCCAGGGGGTCCCGATCGGACCTTGCCGGCTCGACGCAGACCCCGGGGCCTAGACCAGGACGCGAAAGCGACGGACCGGGATCGGGCCCCCGTTTTGTCGAGCCCTTGCCCGCGGCCAGGCATTGGCAGGTTGTTTTGCTCTGATACGATTGCCCGCCAGCCACTGCCGAGGCAACGCGCCCTAGGCTGCTTCGGCGAGCACATCCTGATACATGGCGACCCGCGCAGAACTCTCGGAATTCCTTGCTGGAGCGGAACGGCGCGCCTACAAACAGGCGCTCTTCGCGGTACGGGATCAGGACAATGCCCTGGACATTGTCCAGGACGCGATGTTCAAGTTGTCCGAAAGCTACGGCGAGCGCCCGGCACACGAATTGCCGCTGCTCTTCACCCGGATTGTGCAAAATGTGATCCACGACTTTTTTCGTCGCCAGAAGGTGCGTTCGACGTGGATTACGCTGTTTTCCGCGCTTTCCTCGGCCGATGGCGACGAAAGCGATCCGCTAGAAACCCTGGAAGCACGGCCGGGATCGGCGTCCGCCGAAAGTGCGGCCGATCAGGTGGAGCGCGAGCAGGTGGTCAAAATCATCGAACAGGAGATCTCGCGGCTGCCGGCGCGTCAACGGGAAGCATTCCTGCTGCGTTATTGGGAGGACCTGGACGTTGCCGAAACGGCTGTGACGATGAAGTGCTCGGAGGGTAGTGTGAAGACACACTGCTCGCGGGCGACGCAAGCACTGGCCAAGGCCCTGCGTGCCCGGGGTATCGAACTATGAATGAAGCCGAATTCGCCTACCGCATCCGCCAAGCTCTCGACGAGGGTGTCGAGCGTCTGGACTATACGGTCAGTTTGCGCCTGCAAAAGGCGCGCCTGGCCGCGATTGAGCGCGGCGTTCTGCGACAGTCGGCGCCGGTCTGGGTACCGGCCCTGCAGTTGGCCTCGGAGGACGAGTCCCAGTCCGTGGATACGCAGTCGCGGGTTTCCGCGTGGTTGTTGCGTTTTGGCCTGGCCGTTCCGCTCATCGCGCTCGCGCTCGGGATCGTCGGTATCAAGCAATGGCAGAACGACCAGATGGTTGCCGAAGTCGCCGACATCGATTTTGCCGTGTTGCTCGATGACACCCCGATCGATACCTACGCACACCAGGGATACGGCGTATACCTGCGTAACGAAAACGGCATGTAAGCACCAAGCCCATGCTGCGCAAGCTCCTCGCCGGTGGGTTCCTGGTCTTGGCGACCGTAGCGTTTGGTGCCGGGGAGCCGGCCAAGCCAGCGGCAGCAAATGCGGCAGGCACGCAAGGCGGCCCAAGCTGGGCGCAACTTAACTCCGATCAGCGTGAGGCGCTGGCGCCGCTGGCAGGCGACTGGGACAAATTTGACGCCACGCGAAAGAAGAAGTGGCTCGACATCGCTGTGCGCTACAAGGATCTGTCGCCCGAGGGCCAGCAGACGATGCATGAGCGCATGCCCGATCTGGCCAAACTGACCCCGGAGCAGCGCAGCACGGCGCGCGAGAACTTCAAGCGGGCCTACGCGCTGCCGCCCGACAAAAGACGCGCGCTTACGCAGCAGTTCCAGGACCTGCCGGAGGAGAAAAAGCGCGAGCTCGCCGAACTGGCAGCAAAAAAACCCGGTCCGCCGCCCCGCCGCCCCGCCACCGCGCATGCGACCTCCAAGGCCGATGCCGCCCATGCAACCCCCGCCAAGGTCGAGTCGGGTCCGGCCGGCGCCACCGCGTCGCCGGGGTCGGCCGCGCAGGGCAACGCCACCGGGCGTTAAGATAATTCCCCAGTTTGGCAGTCTTCCCCGTCCGAGGTGAACGCAATGACCAAGATCGACGCAACGCTCAAGGCCGAATTCGAACAGGCCGTGGCCCAGTCCAAGACCCTGGACCAGCGCCCGGACAATGCCAGCCTGCTCAAGCTCTACGCGCTCTACAAGCAAGCCAGCGAGGGCGATGTCAGCGGTGAGCGCCCCGGGGCATTGGATTTCGTGGCGGCCGCGAAATGGAACGCCCGCGAGGAGCTGCGCGGCACCAGCGCCGCGGAAGCAATGCGCCGCTATATCCGTCTGGTCGAGGATCTGCGCAGCTAAGCCGGGCGCGCCGATTATCCCTGGGCGAGCAGTTCCTCAAGGCGCCGGCCTACGCTTTTTTCAATCGATGTCCGCAATCCCTTGAGCAGGATTCCCAGGTGGATTTCCAACGCGATTTGCGTCTGGCTCACATCGATGCGGCCACGCACGCCGCTGCGTCGAAAGTGCAAGCTGTCACCCTGCCACGTACAGATGAGCGCGTATTCGCGCCCCAGGTCGTCGGCAGCAGCCTGGGCCGCTGCTTTGGCGCGGCTCACGGGCAGGCCGTGCGGACGCGCGATTCGAATGTCGGCCATTGCGGTCGTTTCCCGGTAAAGATCCTACGGACTGCGCGCACCTATCGAGGGTGCTGTGAACCTTCGCGATTCTACTTTTTCCCGGTGGCTTTATGGTTTGCATTGCGGCAGGATCACGCGGCACCTCCGGCGATCCGACGCCGGGATGCCCAGGCCTCGCCGTTGAGCAACGCACGCGGTCGCTGGCCCCGCAGCGCCTGGTCGAGATTCTCAATGGCCAGGCGCACCATGGCGCGGCGCGCCGTCAGGGTCGCCGAACCGATGTGTGGGGTCAGCACCACGTTGTCCAAGGCAAGCAGCCCGGGGTGGATTTGCGGTTCGTGCTCCATCACATCCAGTCCTGCGGCGCCCGGTCGCCCGGCGCGCAGCGCATCGACCAGGGCGCCATCGTCCACCACACCGCCCCGCGCGATGTTGATCAGCACCGATCCGGGCTTCATCTGGGCAAGTTCGGCCGCACCAATCAGGTGATGGGTGGCCGCACTGTACGGGACCAGCAGGACGAGAAAGTCCGCGCTGGACAACAGTTCCGCGCGCTCGACCCATTGCGCCTGACCGCCACCTGCCAACGCCACATCGGCCTGCCCTTGCACGCAATCATCTGGCACAGTGCCGCCCCGATCGCCGGCTCGGACGGCGGCATCCGCGAGCACGTTCGCGATCGGCGCAGGGCTGCGATTGTGATAGATCACGCGCATAGCAAATCCTTGCGCGCGCCGGGCGATGGCCCGTCCGATGCGGCCCATGCCAAGAATTCCCAAGGTGGCTCCGAACACGTCGGCACCGAGAAACGCGTCCAAGGCGAATCGTTCCCAGTGTCCGGCGCGCGTCCAGCGGTCGGATTCGACGACGCGGCGGGCCGCCGCCAAGAGCAAGGCCCACGCATGATCGGCAGTCGCGTCGTTCAGGACGTCGGGCGTGTTGGTGGCGAGGATACCGGCACGCGTGCACGCCGCCAGATCGAGGTTATTAAAGCCCACCGCGATGTTGCTGACGACGCACAGGCGGACACAGCCTGAAAGCAGCTGCGCATCGATTTGCCTGCCGGGGTCGGTGAGCACGCCGTCGGCATCGGCCATTCGAGCAAGCAGCTCTTCGGTCGACCAATTCGCATCGTCCTGGTTGTCGAGCACCTCGTAATCATGGCGCAGTCGCTCCAACAGGTCAGCAAAGATGCGCCGCGTTACGACCACGCGCGCCCGGTCCCTAGCCTCAACGCCCGAAGTACCCATCGTTGGTCCAGCGCAACGGTCCTCTCTTCGGATCGAGATGTTGGTATGGTCCATCGGCATGCAGAAATCGGGTCCCTGAAAACCGCGCAGGTCTTGCGAAACGGGGCTTCCCCGCCCCCGCAATGATTTGACGCACTGCGGTACTATCGACAATATTAACGTCTGCCGCCGGACCCTTGCCGATGACCCACGTCGTTACGGAATCGTGCATTCGCTGCAAGTACACCGATTGCGTCGATGTCTGCCCCGTCGATTGCTTTCGCGAGGGGCCGAATTTCCTCGTTATCGACCCAGATGAGTGCATCGATTGCGCGGTTTGCATACCCGAATGCCCCGTCAACGCGATCTACCCCGAGGAGGATGTTCCGGCAGATCAGCAAAAATTTATCCCCTTGAATGCAGAGCTTTCCAAGGAATGGCCATCGATCACGCGCCTTAAACCGCACCCTACGGACGCGGATCAATGGAAGGACGTAAAGGAAAAGCTGCAGTACCTCAAGCGCTGATTCGGCGGGCGAAGAAAGTTTCGCGCGCCGGACGCGTGGCCAGCGAAGCAGCGAACGGAGGTCGAATTGCTCTACCAGATCCACGAGTGGCGCCGCCGGATGCTCAACCCGCTGTCGGCTTGGGCGGATGCAACATCCCAGCTGCTGACCAACCCCTACAGCCCGCTGTCGTACACGCCCTTTGCGCGTCGCCTGGCTGCCGGTTACGATTTGCTGCACCGCTTAGGCAAGCAGTACGAAAAACCCGAATTCGGCTTGCATTCGACCGTGATCGATGGCGTCGAGGTCCCGGTCGTCGAGCAGGTACCCTTGGCCAAGCCGTTTTGCCAGTTGCTGCACTTCGAGCGTGTGCTGCCGCCTGAGCTGTCCGGGCACGGGCGCGACCCTAGCGTTCTGATCTTTGCACCGCTGTCGGGACATCACCCGACGCTGCTGCGGGATACGGTGCGCACGCTGCTGCCCAACTTCAATATTTACATTACCGACTGGATCGACGCGCGTCTGGTGCCGATATCGCAAGGTCCGTTTCATCTGGACGACTATGTCGAGTACTGCTTGGAATTCATCCGCCTGCTGGGACCGAGCGTTCACCTCATCTCCGTTTGCCAGCCGACGGTCCCGGTGCTGGCTGCGGTTTCCCTGCTGGCCAGCGCCAAGGATCCCGCAATGCCGCGATCAATGACCATGATGGGCGGACCGATCGACTCGCGGCGCAACCCGACCCAGGTCAATGCCCTGGCAAAGCGCAAGTCCTACGAGTGGTTTCGCAGTCACGTCATCTTCAAGGTCCCCTCCAGCTACCCCGGGTACCTGCGCGAGGTGTACCCGGGATTTCTTCAGCACGCGGGATTCGTGGCGATGAATCCCGATCGCCATGTCGAGTCGCACTGGGACTATTACCTGGACCTCGTAAAAGGCGACCAGGAGGACATCGACGCCCACCGGCGCTTCTATGACGAATACAACGCGGTTATCGATCTGCCGGCGGAGTATTACCTCGACACGATACGCATCGTGTTTCAGGAGCACCAGTTGCCCAACGGAACCTGGCACGTTCGCGGCCGGCGCGTAGCACCCGAAGACATCCACGACGTGGCGCTGTTCACGATCGAGGGCGAACTCGACGATATCTCCGGCAGCGGCCAGACCCAGGCTGCGCACGATCTGTGTCGCGGCATCCCGGCTGACAAGAAACAGCACCTGACAGCGATCGGGGTTGGTCACTACGGGATCTTTTCCGGCCGCCGCTGGCGCGAAAACATCGCCCCGCGCATCACGGATTTCATCCGTGCGCACGACTCCTAATGTCTTTGCCGATCCGTAAGGCCCGTCTGCCGGATTTTCCGGAGGAAATTTGATGTCACCAGCAAGACGGGCGGTCGCCGCGATTGCCTCGATCTGCATGCTGAGCGCGGCGCTGCCCATGCCTGCGCAGGCCGCCCTGGTGGGAACCGAGCAGGTCCTGCACGCCGACAGCGCGGCGCGCATGCGTATCGACGCATGGCTGGCACGCGCTGAAGTGCGTCGGGCGCTGGTCGACAACGGGGTCGACCTGGGCCAGGTGCAGGGCCGGGTAGATGCGCTTTCGGACACCGAGGCGATCGATTTCGCCGCCCGCATCGACGACCTGCCGGCGGGCGGTGACATCCTGGGCATCCTTTTTGCCGTGTTCGTGATCTTGCTGATCACCGACATCCTTGGACTGACGAAAATCTTCCCATTCACGCACCCGATTCAATAGCAGGGGCGTGAAATGCTGCGGTGCGGGCCCCATGGCAGTGGGCCGGCTCCTGGAACAACCTGGCAAGCGCCCTGCTGTTCCAAGAATCTGTGGCGCAGGCGCGCGCAGCGGTCGCACGCGCGCTCGAGCTCGGCCGAGCGCACGGCACAACCTCGAACCGGCGGCTAATGAAAGCGGGCGATCAGGATCCGATCCTTGGTCGCGGAGCGCGGGCCCGCTCTGGGATAATGGGTGCATGCAGCAGATTGCGTACCCATCGGAGCCGGACGCGGCGCAGGCCGAAGCGCCTGCGGCCGGCGGCGCAGGCGACGATGAGGCCTTCGTGTCGGCAATTGACGCGGTGCTGCCCCAGACCCAATGTGGCCAATGCGGTTACAACGGTTGCCTGCCCTACGCGCGGGCGCTGGCCGCAGGGCAGGCGCCGATCAACCGCTGCCCGCCCGGCGGCAACCAGGGTATTGCCGAATTGGCGCGCGTACTCGGGCGCGAGATCATTGCTCTGGATCCGGCATGCGGGGCGCACCGGGCGCTGCACGTGGCGCGCATTGACGAGGGTCGCTGCATCGGTTGCACCCTGTGCATACAGGCCTGCCCGGTAGACGCGATCGTCGGCGCGATCAAGCAGATGCATACCGTCGTGTTGGCCGATTGCACCGGCTGCGACCTGTGCCTGCCGCCTTGCCCGATGGACTGCATCGAAATGATCCCGGTAACGCCGCCGCGCGAGTGGACCCACAAGGACGCTGAGCGCGCCCGCCGGCGCATGCAGGAGCGCAGCGCGCGGCTGCGTCACGAACAAGCTGCCAATGACGCGCGGCTGACGGTCAAGGCGCTGCACAAGCTCGATGAACTGCGCACTCGCAGCGATCTGGCCGAAGCCGAGATTGCGCGGCGCAGGTCGATCATCGAGCAGGCGCTGGCGCGCGTACGCCGGCGGCGCGCGGGCGCGGCCGGCTCCGCAGGGCCGGATCATTGCGACGGCGCTGGCGGGAGCGGCTCGTGAGTCCGAGCAAGCGGCGCGCCATGTTCGAGGCCTTCGCGCGGGCAAATCCCAACCCGAAAGGAGAGCTGCGCTATTCGTCCAATTTTGAGTTGCTGATCGCAGTCGTGCTGTCGGCACAGGCGACCGACCGCAGTGTCAATGCGGCCACGCAGGCCCTGTTCGCCAGGGCCAACACGCCGGCGGCGATCGAGGCGCTTGGCGAATCCGGCCTGATCGAGTTCATCCACACCATCGGCCTGTACCGCTCCAAGGCGCGCAACGTCATTGCCCTGTGCCGCCAGCTTCAGGAGCGCCATGGCGGCCAGGTGCCGCGCACGCGTGAGGAGCTCGAGGCCCTGCCGGGCGTAGGCCGCAAGACCGCCAATGTCGTACTCAACACTGCCTTTGGCGAACCCAGCATCGCCGTCGATACACACTGCTTTCGGGTGGCCAACCGCACCGGCCTGGCGCCCGGCAAGAATGTGCGCGAGGTCGAGCAGCGCCTGCAAAGCGCGGTGCCGGCGCAATTCCGCCAACACGCGCACCATTGGCTGATCCTCCTCGGACGCTATGTCTGCAAGGCGCGCAAGCCCGAGTGCTGGCACTGCATCATCTCCCGGCAGTGCGAATACCAACCCAAATCGCATCAACCCGGCGCCTGACACGGCGGCCGCGACCCCGCTTCCCGTCCATGTTCCAACCATCGCGCCAGGAAGTTCGACGATTTTTTTGTGATGCCTGGTACAAGCATCGCACGGGCCAGCCCGCCTCGCCGCTGGAGCGCATCGCGATCGCCTGCGTACTCGAACACCCCGAATACCACGAGCTGCTCGCCGACGTGGACCGCGCCCTGGATCAGGATTTCCCGGTCGAAGCCGGGCGCGAGAATCCCTTCCTGCACCTGGCGATGCATCTGTCCCTGGAGGAGCAGGCATCCATCGACCAGCCCGCGGGGGTGCGCGGCTTGCTCCAGGCCCTGCAACTGCGGTATGGCGATCGCCATGCCGCGGCGCACGAGGCAATGGAGTGCCTGGGCGAAATCATTTGGCGTGCACAACGCGGATCGTTGCCGGCGGACATGGCCGCCATCAACCAGACGTATATTGACTGCCTGCAACGCCGGCTTGCACGGGAGAGCTCATGAACCAGGCACCGACGCCCCGCTTTCACGGATCGCAGACCTACGTCGCCAGCGAGGACCTGCGGCTCGCGGTCAATGCCGCGCTCACGCTGCAGCGGCCCCTGCTCATCAAAGGCGAGCCCGGAACGGGCAAGACGATGCTGGCCGAAGAGGTAGCGCAGGCACTCGATATGCCGCTGTTTGCATGGCACATCAAGTCGACCACCAAAGCGCAGCAGGGGCTGTACGAATATGACGCGGTCTCGCGCCTGCGCGATTCACAGCTCGGCGATGCGCGTGTGGGCGAGATCGGCAACTACATCGTTCGCGGCGTTCTTTGGCAGGCCTTCGAAAGTCCGGAGCCCGCGGTGCTGCTGATCGACGAGATCGACAAGGCCGATATCGAATTTCCCAATGATCTGCTGCGCGAACTCGACCGCATGGAGTTCTCCGTATACGAAACGCGCCAGACGGTCCGGGCGGTACATCGGCCGCTGGTCGTCATCACCTCGAACAACGAGAAGGATCTGCCCGACGCTTTCCTGCGACGCTGTTTCTTTCACTACATACGGTTCCCCGATCGCAGCACGATGCAGGCGATCGTCGATGTGCATTTCCCCAGCCTGCGCGCCGAATTGTTGCGCAACGCGCTGGAGGCCTTTTTCGCGATTCGCGATCTGCCGGGACTGAAGAAGAAGCCTTCGACGTCCGAGTTGCTCGATTGGTTGCGGCTGCTGGTGGCCGAGCAGATCCCGCCCGAGGCCTTGCACGCCAAGGACGCCGCGATTTTCGTGCCGCCGCTGCACGGCGCCTTGCTCAAAAATGAGCAGGACCTGCACCTGTTCGAGCGCCTGGTCGACATGAACCGCCAGGGGCGCTGATGCTGATCGATTTCTTTTTGCACCTGCGCGCCGCGCGCCTGCCGGTGTCGATCAACGAGCTGCTTACCTTGCTCGAGGCACTGCAAAACGACGTGATTCACCCGTCCCTGGAGGAGTTCTACTTTCTGGCGCGGACTTGCCTGATCAAGGATGAAACCCGTTTCGATCGCTACGACCAGGCCTTTAGCGAGTACCTGCGCGGAGTAACGGCCGGCATGCCAGCGCCGTCGCAAATCCCCGCGGAGTGGTTCTTACAGAACCTGCGGCGCAGCCTCTCGGCGGCCGACATGGAGCGGCTCCAGAAGCTGGGCTGGGGCCGCCTGATCGAGGAGTGGCGCAAGCGCCTGCAGGAGCAGGATGGCCCGCACCATGGCGGCAACCGGTGGATCGGCAGCGGCGGCACGTCGCCCTTCGGTCACGGGGGCGCGCACCCCGAGGGGATCCGCGTCGGCGGTCCGTCACGGGGCAACCGCGGAGCCGTCCGGGTCTGGGACATGCGTGCCTATCGCGACTACGACGACCAGGTAGAACTGGGAACCCGAAATATCCAGCTGGCGCTGCGGCGGCTGCGCCGCTTCGCCCGCGACGGCACCGAACTCGAACTCGATCTGCCGGACACGATCAGCTCGACGGCGCGCAATGCAGGTCACCTGGACCTGAAGCTTGTGCCGCAGCGCCATAACCGTGTCAAAGTGCTCATGCTGCTCGATGTCGGCGGCACCATGGACGAACACATCCGCCGCGTGGAGGAACTGTTCTCCGCGGCGCGGGCGCAGTTCCAGCATCTGCATTTCTTTTACTTCCACAATTGCGTCTACGACAACTTGTGGCGCAATAATCGACGCCGCTTCGGCGAGCGCTTCGAGACCCGGGACATCATGCGCAGGTACAATCGGGACTACAAGCTGGTGTTTGTTGGCGACGCGACCATGAGCCCCTACGAGATCTTGCAGGAACGGGGCTCGGTGGAATACGACAATCCGGAGTCCGGTGCGGTCTGGCTGCAGCGACTTACCGCGCACTTCCCGCAATTTGCCTGGATCAACCCGGAGCCCGAGGCGCTTTGGCCCTACCGCCAATCGATCGCCATCATCCGTCAGATATTGGGCGCACGGATGTACCCGCTGACGCTCGAAGGATTGACGCGCGCCATGCGCGTGCTGGCAAGATAAGTCAATCGTCAAACGGCGGCGCGGCCCGCAGAACCTCTTCCACCGTCGTTGTGCCGTGGGCGATCTTCTCCGCTCCGGACACGCGCAAGGAACGCAAGCCGTCGCGCGCCGCCTGTTTGCGGATTTGCTGTATATCCGCGCCATCGGTGATCAGGCCTCGAATCGCATCGGTGACCACCAGCAATTCGACCAGGCCGGTCCGACCGAGGTAGCCGGTGCGGCGGCATTCGAGACAACCGACCGGACGGCCGACCGTGCGCGGCGCAGGCGAGCGCCAGGGAGCAACTAGGTCGCGCCAGAGCGCTTCATCGATGCTCGCGTCGCGCACCTTGCAGTGTGGGCACAGGGTCCGAACCAGGCGCTGGGCCAGGATGCCGATCACGGTGGCATTGACCAGGTAGCCCGGAACACCGAGTTCGATCAGCCGCGCGATCGACGCCGAGGCGTCGTTGGTGTGCAAGGTCGAAAATACGAGGTGGCCGGTAAGTGCCGCCTGCACCGCCATATCGGCGGTCTCCTTGTCGCGGATCTCTCCGACCATGATCACGTCCGGGTCCTGGCGCATGAGCGCGCGCAGACCGTCGGAAAAACCCAGATCGATCCCGTGCTGGACCTGCATCTGGTTCAGCGTGGGGTCGATCATCTCGATCGGGTCCTCCACGGTACTGACATTGACCTCGTCAGTGGCGATTTGCTTGAGTGTCGAATACAGCGTTGTGGTCTTGCCCGAGCCAGTCGGACCCGTTACCAGGATGATGCCGGAGGGCCGCTTGATCAACTCGGCCCAGACGCCGGCCTCGCCGTCGGAAAAGCCGAGCTCGGAGTAGCTGCGCACCACGACCTCGGGGTCGAAGATCCGCATGACCAGCTTTTCGCCAAATGCCGTGGGCAGCGTCGAAAGACGGATCTCGACTTCGCGCCCGCCGTCGCCACCGATGCGGGTCTTAATGCGGCCATCCTGGGGCCGCCGCCGCTCGACGACATCCATGCGCCCCAACAGCTTGATGCGGCTGGTCATGGCCTGCATCACGCCCGGCGGCACCTGGTAGACCTGGTGCAGCACGCCATCGATGCGAAAGCGCACGACGCCCTGCTCGCGCTTGGGTTCAAGGTGAATATCGCTCGCCCGCTGATCAAACGCATACTGCAGGATCCAATCAACGATATGGATCACGTGCGCATCGTTCGCCTCGACCTTGCCTCCGAGCTCTACCAGCTGTTCGAAATTGCTGACCAGGCTGGCGGTTCCGGTCTTGCTCGCTCCCTTGACCGACTGCGCCAGCTTGTAGAACTCGGTGGTAAAGCGGACGACATCGAGCGGGTTGGCCACCACCCGGCGCACTGTTTTCTTGGTCACCTGCTCGATTTCGCGCACCCAACCGTCCAGGAACGGTTCGCACGAGGCAATCACCACTTCCACCGGAGTAACGGCGATCGGCAAAATGGAATTGCCGGTGGCGTAGGCGCTGGACATGACGTCCACCACCCGCGTGAAATCGACCTTGAGCGGGTCGATATGCTGATACGGCAACCCGGCCAGCTCCGCCAGCCACTGGGTCAAGGTCTCCAGGTCGAGCAGGCGGTGCTCGCCGTCGGCGCTGCGGAAATTCATTTCCGCCACCAGCACCAGGGGATGGCCATTGCGTTCGCGGTCCGAGATTGCGAATACGCGATCGGAATCGGAACGCGACAACCAGCCGTCCTCCACCAATCGATGGACGACGAAAGCCAGGCCCAATCGAGTGTTGGGCGCCGGCTTGCGCGTCGATGCAACGACCGCAACCGGCGCGGGCGCCGGCACCGGCACCTGGGCGGCCGTCCGTTTCAGCGCGCTCACCGCAAGGGGCGTCGTGCGGCCGGCGCCATGGCTGGCAGCTGCAAGCTCAGCAACAACGAGGCAAAGTTTTGAACACCGGCCCGGGCGTCCATGGCACTCTGGAATGGTCTGTCACAGGCCACTAGGCGACCGCCAGGCGTGTTGTCAGTTCTGCAGCCCGATCCGGCGCGTTGGCAAAGTCGGCCACAACGGCATGCGCCGCGCGCTCGGTGAGCGGCGCGCTCTCCAGCGCCCGGATGTAGCCTCGGCGCAGATACGAATGGATCAAATCGGGCGACATCACGTGCGCGCGGTTCTCGGGGCCGCTGCTGAACATGAACATCGTGCGCAACGGGCTGATCCACCGCAGCCGCGCCTTGATGAAGGCCTCGCCGTCCCACAGTTCAAACCAGCTGCCGCGCGTCCAGTGCGACAGATCATTATCCATCCGTGCCTCCTCCATCTTGTCGATGGCGCCAACATCCGTCACCGCTGCCGGAACCGTGAGGTCGACCTGATGATCGGCCGCGGCGCGCAGCACCGCTCCGGCGGGCACCTTGACTCCGCCCGGAATCGCGGTCAGGGGGAAGGAGCCCGTGAGCTGCAGGCCTTCGATCTTGGCGCGAATATCCGAGGTCTGCAAGGAGTTCTTGATATAGGTTGCCTGGTCGGTCGGTTTGACCGCAAAGGCATGGGCGGCCATGAGACTTTGGAGAAACTCGTCCTGCTCGCGCTGCGGCTGGCGAATCAGGCTCAGGCCGTCGCGGATGATGCGCGTGAGCACCGGTATCAGCTCGACCAGGCGGCGCCGTTCCTCGGCCGTAGCCTTGGGCTGCACG
>Ga0209517_10002501_pt1 | contig 25774 bp, 24 predicted proteins | sample PeaSoiMetSII2010_FD_187695 | JGI IMG/M metagenome (GOLD analysis project Ga0209517, IMG submission 187695) | Peat soil microbial communities from Weissenstadt, Germany - SII-2010 (SPAdes) (version 2) | ecosystem: Environmental > Terrestrial > Soil > Wetlands > Peat | place: Germany... | reverse complement strand
CCTTGCCAGCACCGTGAGTAAGTCTCAACTCGGCCTCTTCCCCCGACTCGAATCGGTCTCGAGGGTGTTGCAGGAGATTGAAAACAACAAAAATTTCACAGCTTCGGAGGCTTTCCGCAAGTCAGGCGGCGAAGCCGCAGGCTGCCATCGAAGGAACCGATCGCAATTTGGACAAGCTTGGGGCTTGCCCTACTCCTCGTCGGGCCGGCGGGAATCCGGGGACGGCAAGCCGTCCCCCTACAGGCAGGTAAAGGAGGGGAATCGCCTGGATTCTCTCCGGGCGCCTCGGGCGGCGATTTGCAAGTGCTGTGTGGCCGACCCTCGCACAAACCCGCCATACATCTCGGGTGGTATAATGTGAGCTTACGGCGCTAACGTCGGCGGTGGTGTGATTGACCGTCGCCCGCGGGTTCAGGGGAAGGCGCCTCCACAACGGCAGCCCGGATGAAGTGGTTGGAGGATTATATCGTCTTGGCGGGTGAGGGATTCTGACTCCTGACTTCTGACTCCTGACTCCTTCTTATATGTCTGGCATTCCCATACCGATTTCCGACTACCCGCCGCCCTTCGTGCACGTCCGGCGGCGATATTGGCCTGTGGTCACGCTGGCGATCATTGGCATCAATGTTGTGGTCTTTCTCCTGCAGACATACGCGGGCGGCTCGACGAATCCCAACGTGCTTTTGGATTTCGGTGCGTCGTTCAGTCCTTACTTCCGCCGCGGAGAATACTGGCGGCTGGTGATGCCGATGTTTCTTCACGTCGGTTGGCTGCACCTTCTCGGCAACAGCTATGCGCTATTCATCCTCGGGCCGATTCTGGAGCGGGTATACGGCGCGGGGCGTTTTTCTTTTCTATACGTTGCCGCCGGGATTGGCAGTTCGGCGCTGTCCATGAGCGTCTCGATGAACGTTGCGGCGGGCGCGTCCGGGGCCATTTTCGGAATCGCCGGCGCCATGCTGGTTGCGGGCTTTATGCACCGAGACATCATTCCGCCTCGTTGGGGCCGCGCCTTCGGCGCTGGGATTGTTCCTTTCATCGTGCTGATGTTATTCCTCGGTTTTTCGGAGAAAGGAATTGACAATTGGGGGCACGTGGGGGGGTTACTGACGGGCGGGGTGTTGGCAGCCTTTATTCCGCCGCCCAAGCACGGCCTGGCGCTAGAGTTCGGCGACGAGCGGCCGTCACAAGCCGTCATCGCCCTGCCGATCCTGGTGGTGGGACTGGCGATGTTCTCGACCGCGCAGCACTACGCCGGGGCACGCGAAGTGACGCGCTTGCTACAGCAGGGCGTGCGCCTCCGGCTTGCACATCAGGATGCCAAGGCCATGGATCGCTTCGAGGACGCCGCTCGGCGGTCGCCGCGTGATGAGCGCCCGCACATGATGATGGGCGCGGTCTACCTGCGCGGGCAACAGTTCGACAAAGCCATTCAGGAATACAGTGAGGCGGCGCGGCTCACTCCGGGCGCGCCGGACGCCCAACTGGCGCTGGGTGTGGCGTATCGCATGAAAGGCGACCTCGAGAAGGCTCAGCGGGCCTTCGAAACCGCACTGGGCAGGAACCCCGACACGGCGGATGGCCAGCGCCTGCTGGCTGATCTCTATGCCGATCAGAAGCTTTTCGCGGAAGCCGTCCAGCATTATAAACACGCCTTGCAGATCGAGCCTAAAAACGCCGAGTCTCACAATAACCTGGCGTGGCTTTATGCCACCTGCGAGGACCCCAAGTGGCGCGACCCACACGCCGCCCTCGAGCACGCTCGCCAAGCCGTCGAATTAACGCAATGGAAAGAAGCCGGCTTCATCGATACGCTGGCCGAGGCCAATTACGCCAGCGGAAGCTACCAGGAAGCGGTGAAGATCCAAGTGCTGGCCCTCGAACTCGACCCGCGCGATCCTGAGTTGCAGGAGCATATGCTCCGCTACCGCAAGGCCGCGGGCGGTTAGCGGCACGTCTTCAATTCACACCCGAGTGTGAATCCTACCCAAAGGCGGGAGGAACGTTACCGTGCGCCGTTTCCCCACTTCGCCTCTCATACGCAAGTAACGCCGACGGCTAGGGCAGCGTCTCGCTGATTCTTATCGAGCGTCGCAAGAGGACTCCCTGACCGCATTGCCAGTTCGACGTAAAGCGCATCGTACGACGCCAAACCATGTTGACGGCAAAGCGCCTGGACGTCTTTGAACACTCGCTCCAGGGAAGCATCGTCAAGCGTGGGGCGCAACGCGGAAAGATCATTCAGGAATGCCCGGGTTTGGTCGGCGGAGATACGTCCTTTCCTCTCGCCGACAAGCAAAGAATTGAGAACCTTGGAGCACCAGAAAGCTGGCACCAAGGCTTGGTCTCCCGTCTTCAGCATGTCGAGCACTTTGAGGGAAGCGGGGGTTTGCTCATCGGGGAAACACCAGGAGAGCGTGACCGAGGCATCCACGACAATCCAACTCACGGCCGCGCCTCATCGCGGAGTTGCTTGATGGTGATGCCGCCGAGGGAAAGGTGGTGTGTCTTGCCGAAATTCCTGAGCCGCTCAATGGCCGCTTGCCGCTCATCCCCGGTGGGCTTAGCCACTGTGTGGCGCGCCTGCCACGCGGAGACGGCTTCCGAAACCACCTCTTCGGCAGAGCGGTATTCGCCGGAGCGGACAGCCTCTTCGACGATGCGCTCGATCCGGGGGGGGAGATGGACAGTCACCACGAAACCTCCTCGCTTCAAATGCTAGCGTACCGGAGAGGGTAGGGGGAGTCAAGCGTGGGATAACGGGCGAGCGACGGGATCACAGAAGCTCGTCCAATAAGCGAGTGGCGCCGCGGCGATGCTCGTCCAGCGCCGCGGCGGCCAGCTTGCGCAACCTGGCAGGATTCTTCCCCAGCGTTTTCGCCCAGGCTTCTTCATCTTCGAGCGTGGTAAGAATCTGGGAGGCGATCGCGTCCTGCTCGTCTTCAGGAAGCTTACCGACCTTCCTCAGCGCATCCTCGAGCAATTGCGTCATGCAATCACCTTATCAAGCATCATCACTGGTCGCAAGCCCGCCGAACCTCGCCGCTGACTCTCCTCACATTTTTTGCTTGACAAACTTCGGGACGTATGATAGCCTACAAACATTGTCCTTGAGCAATACAAGAAATGGAAATTCGTGGGAACGGAGGTAAGAAGTACCTGAAAATAAAGGAGAATAACTTTCTTACATGCTGTGAATTGTGCGCATTTTGGGCGCGAATTGGCACTAATTGAACCTGAAAGGGAGTAAGGAACGGCGCATTTTGGGAAACAAAGCCAAGACATCCGGGTGGCTAGGTTAGGCCTGAACAGTGACACAAGGTCGGCTACACTAGTACTTGCTGACGAAAGTCCGCGCCATATTGCGGAATCCTAGGAAGGGCGGGGCTTTAGCCCCGCCACGGAAAAACGGCTTATCATCGGGGCTTTAGCCCCTGAGGCAACGTGGCTTCAGGGCCTAAAGGCCAAACCCGTCACGCTCGCGAAGACGGCGGGGCTGAAGCCCCGCCCTTCCACAGCGCCCAGTTATGACGGCGATTTTCGTCATTAAGTACTAGCTGCGGTTTTCCGATTCCTTTTTCCGGCTTTGTTCGCGGCTGAAGTAACCCCTCGCCCGGCCCACGACGGCTGATGACAGCGCCGTCGCGGGTCACCCTCTCCCCACGGGAGAGGGCTGATTTTTCGCGGGGAGAGCGCCGGCCCGCAGGAGCTGGATTTTCGAATTTCGGTCTTCGAATTTCGAGTTTCGATTTTCCATTTTCCAGTTTCCATTTTCCAGTTTTCGTTTTCTAATTCTCTTCTATGGACGCCACGCCTGACTACCGCAAGACTGAGGACCGTTTCTCACAAGAGGTCCTGGAATTTCCCGCCGTGCTGGAACTCGTGGGCGCGTATCTCTCCGGGCCGCTAAGCGCGCCGATTCTCGATGCGGTCGAGCCCCAAACGCGCCTGGAGGTAATCCGCCGGCTGCTCGAGCAAGCAAAGGAAGCGCGAGAATACCTGCGGGAGAGCCCGCGTCCAAGCCTGGGCAGCCCGCGCGACCCGCGACCGCTGCTCGAAAAGCTGCGCATCGAGGGCGCGGCGCTCGCGGCGCTTGAGATCTTCGCGCTGACGGAACTGGCGCGCGCAGCACTCGCGACCCAGCGGCTGTTTATCAAGTGCCCATTGCCGCGTCTTGACGAGTGGGCGCGCAGCTTCGCGGACTTCCGCGACCTGGTTACAGAACTTGAGGGAAAGATCCATCCCGACGGCTCGGTGGATTCTTCTGCGAGTCCGGAGCTCGCGCGGATTCGGCGAGCGATCGACCGGCTGCGCGTCGAGGTACAGGCCGTACTCGAGCGCCTGCTGCGCCACCTCAGCCGCGACGGGGTGCTTCAGGATGCCGTGGTGACGCTGCGCAACGACCGCTTCGTAATTCCCGTCCGGGCAGAGGAGAAGCGCCGCGTACAGGGCGTGGTTCACGGCGCGAGTTCGTCAGGGGCGACCGTGTTTCTCGAGCCGATGGAGACTTTGCCCCTGAACAATGAACTGGTGGAACTCCAGGACCGGGAGTTTGCCGAAATCCAGCGCATCCTGGGTGAATTCAGCCGCAAGCTGCGGGAGCGGCGCGACGACTTGCTCGGTGCCACTGAGATTCTGAGCGAACTGGACCTGGCGTTTGCCAAGGCGGAATTCGCACGGCAGTACGATGCCTGCATCCCGGAATTCAGCTCCGAGCGCGCACTCGAACTGAAGGATGCCCGGCATCCGCTGCTCGAAAAGACGCTGCGCGCGCAGCGAAAAAACCCCGTGCCGCTGAGCATCGAACTCAAGCCGCCCAAGATCATGATGATCGTCAGCGGGCCAAACACCGGGGGAAAGACCGTAGCCCTCAAGACACTGGGCGGCGCGGTCCTGATGGCGCAGGCGGGCATTCCGGTGCCGGCAGCCGAGTTCAAGCTGCCCGTTTTCCGGCGCGTGCTGGCGGATATCGGCGACCAGCAGTCCATTGAAGCCAACCTGAGCACGTTTTCTGCGCACGTCCAGAACATTCAGAGGATGGCGGAGGTGGCGGGCGAAAACGACATGGTGCTGATGGATGAGCTCGGGACCAGCACCGAGCCGAACGAAGGTGCGGCGCTGGCTGTCGCCATTCTCGAGCACTTTCGCGAGCGCGGCGCCATGACTCTGGTGACCACGCACCACTCGCGCCTCAAGGCCTACGCCGCGGAAACGGCGGAAGCGCTCAACGCGGCCATGGAGTTCGACGAGTTGACGCTCGAGCCCACTTACCGCTTGTTGAGCGGGCTGCCGGGAAAATCCAGTGCGCTCGACATTGCGCAACGACTGGGCCTTGAAACCAGCATCGTGGAGAAGGCGCGTACCTTGTTGCACCCTGCGGACGCGGAAGCAGCAGCCCTGATCGCCGGCCTCCACCAGCAGCGGGAGGAACTCGAACGGCAAGCCGGGGAGTTGGCTCAGCAAGGGAAGGATCAAGAGGCAAGACAACACGAATTGGAGAACCGGCTCGAGGCGGAACACCGCCAGAAATTGAAAGACCTGGACGCGCGGCTGGCGGAGACCTTGCGCACCAACGAGAAGCGCTGGGAGGACATGATCGATCAGCTTCGTCGCCAACTCGAAGCCGCCAAGGGCCCCAAGGCCTCGAAGGGCCTGGAGCGCAAGGTGGCTTCCCTCAAGCGCGAAGTCCGGGAAGAGTGGAACACGCAGGTTCTGGAAGCGATTGGCGGGGGCGCGCCGGAGACAGTCGAGCCGGCCTCGGACCGGCCCCTGGCCGTGGGTGACCAGGTAAAGGTGGCCAGCCTATCCTCTCCGGGCACGGTGATGGCATTTCCCGATGACGAACAGGTCGATGTTGCTGTCGGGCACTTGCACATGCGCCTCGAGCGTGGTGAGGTGCGCCGGATCGTCCACGGCGGGACGGGCACGGCGTTGCCGGCAATGGCCGCGCGGCGCGGCGACGAGGCCCCGGCGGAACTCAACGTTATCGGCGAGACGGCCGATGTGGCCCGCGAGCGTGTCGACAAGTTCCTCGATGAGGCCTACATGGCTGCGCGCTTCCGGCTGCGGGTGATCCACGGATTCGGGAAAGGCATCCTGCGCAAGACCCTGCACGAGATGTTCGCTTCACACCCGCACGTGGAGAAGTTCTATCTCGCTCCCCCTCACGAAGGCGGCGCAGGGGCCACAATCGTGGAGCTGAAGGCGTAGGTGTCAGGTATCAGGTGTCAGGTGCCAGGGTCGAGTGGAAGAAATCCGTCAGTCCAGCGACTTCTCGACACCGGCTGAGACTGGAGATTTTGAGTCAGGCTTTGGTTGGAAAGAGCGTCGTCGGGTTTCTGGCGCGAGGCGTTGGTCCGCAACCCCTGACACCTGACACCCGGCACCTATCTTACGGTAAGATGCCTCGGCGGCGGTTCTTGCCCGAGCGCAGGCAGGAGCGCACGGTCTTCAGTAATTCGTCGGATTGGATTGGCTTATTCAGATACTCGGTCGCCCCGGCGTTCATGGCCGCCAGGTACGTATCAACTTCCCCGTATGCCGTGAGGATGATGACCGGGATGGTATTGCCGCTCCCGCGGAGAGATTCGAGGAAGCTCAGGCCGTCGCAGTCCGGCATACGGAGGTCGGAGATGACCAGGTCGAACTGCGCGCTTTTCAGTAGTTCCAATGCGTCGCATGCCCCTGCCGCTGAGGTGACCAGGAAATTTTCGCCCGAAAGGATGCGCGCCAGCACCCTCAAGAAGTGCGGGTCGTCATCGACGACGAGTACTCGTCCGGTGAGTTCCCTGCCGGCAGAATCCTGGCCATCTTCTGCAATCTGAATCCGATCTTGGCCATTGGCTTGTCTCAACATCTTAAACTCGACTCCGACGAATCTTCGAAACTGCGGAATGGAGGCAACTTGCAACTCGTCGTTAGTGTGAGCACGTGGCGCTCCAATCTCCGCATAGTTTGCAGTATGGTGAAAATGAAGTGGTTGAACGACAGTCTGTCAGCTTATCGCCCGCCTTATTGCCTGCTCATGCTCGTGCCGGGCACACGGCGCGAGGGCGACTGCGACCTCAATGGCCGCCCGCGCGCGAGGGCGGAGCGCCTCAACTCTTCTGAGCGCGCAGAAGCAGCTTGCGCTGCCTGTGGCAGTAGAAACGGGTGGCACGACGCGGCGCCGACAGGCAGCGGGTTCTTCGTGCCCTGGAAAGGTATCACGATGAATTGGCAGGGTTCCTCTTCACTGGGGCGGGAAGAGGCTGGCTCCAAGCGAGACAGCGCAGCCGGAACCGCAAACCGCACTTGATATTTCACTGGCTGCAAACTGTCACGAAAATCTTCACGACAAGGGCCGGGGAACTCGTGCTGTCAGCAGGAAGCGCCCACGGCCATCACGCGGGATAATGCTACGCGGCGCGAATCACGGTGCCGATCGATTCTTTCTTGCCCAAACGCCGACGGATGGTGCGGGGATTAATGTGAAGCAATTGAGCCGCCCGCAGCCTGTTGCCCCTTGTTTGTTGAAGGACAGTGCGAATGATGGTGTCGTGCAAATCCTTCATACGAGTGCCCAGCGTGAACGCGATCGTAAAGGTCGGCTGCACTTCCATGGGCGTAGCCTCGCCGTCGACGGCGACAGGCTTAGACCCTGGAGTTACTTCTTTGACAAAAATATCGTTTGAACTGCGGTTAATCGGAATGGTCTTCATTCAAGCCTCCTCGAAAATAAGCACCACAAAGGTAGCTGTCCTTTTTGTCAGCATTTTTGTGTCCACAGGCAAATTTCCGAAGCTGTTGACGAATTTAGGCGTTGCACAGTTCCACCTCTGAAAAAAAGTGACAAATTGAGTCTGTTCACACATTCTCGTGCGACTTTTGCCCCAAGGTTCTAAAGGGACTTCCAAAGGAGGATTCCTGAATCCCGGAATCTCACGTGCAGTCCCTACGTGTTTTCAATCGATTAGGGAATTAGGACATTTTCTTCCTCGCTGGCACCCCAAATGCCCGTCTGCTGGTTGTCAGCGGCAGGCTACCTGCGAACTGAATGGGCTTGGGGCAGGAGTAAATGGTGGCAAATCAACAAACAATTCTCGACAAGCTTTTGAGGTTTCTCAGCTCTTTGGAGTGCGGCCTGGTCCTACTGGGTTCACTGGGAACGGCAGTGATTATCGGCACAATGATTCTGCAGCGACCCATGACCCAGGAAGGGCAGATCGAGCAGGTCTACGCTCCCCAAACCGTCCGGCTGTTGAATGCCCTGGGCTTGTTCGATGTGTTCCATACCTGGTGGTTCATCCTGCTCTTGGGGTTGCTGGGAGCCAACATCACGCTGGCGTCGCTGGAGCGCTTTCCCCAAGTCTGGAGATTGTTCGCCCGGCCCCACACGCTGGCGGACGAATGGTATGTTCGCCAACTGCCCTTTCGGCGGGAGATACCATTAGGCTTCCATTCGCCCGCTGAGGCCCTTGCCATCGCCGAGTCGCGACTCAGTGACCTTGGGTATCCTCCAAAGCCGAAAAGCCTCGAGAAGGGGACGCTCTACGTGGAGAAGCACCGCACGGCCCGTTTGGCGCCCTACATCGTGCACGCCAGCCTGCTGATCATTTTCGTGGGCGCTATCATTGACGGCCTGTGGGGCTTCAAAGGGTTCGTGAGCTTAACCCCTGGGGCCCGGACCCAGTCCGTGGAAGCGATGACCACCGGGGGCGCACCACGTGATCTGGGATTCACTCTGCGCTGCGACGGCGTGGGCATGGAGCGGTATACCGACGGCTCGCCCAAGCAGTACTGGAGCCTGTTGGCTGTGGAAGACAACGGCCACGAGGTGATCCGCAAAACCATCTATGTCAATGATCCCCTCACTTATAAAGGCGTGCGGTTTTTCCAGGCGAGCTATGGCCCGACCGGCACACCTCACCAGTTGGTCTTCGACGCCACTTGGACCGGACAGGATGGAAAGCAGCATCCAGCGCAGCAGATCAGTTTGCAGCCCGGCAACCCGGCTCACCTGAATGATTCCGGAGCGACGGTGGAGTTGGCGGAGTTCGTCCCGGATTTCGTTTTGGACGGAAATCAGATATCTTCCCGATCCGACGAACCTCGTAACCCCGCGATCCAGTTGGGCGTGACTTCTGCAAGCGGGAAGCACACGGAGGTATGGGTCTTCCCGAAGGCTCAGCAAATGGCTCCGCCTAATCCCTCGGGGATCAGTTTCGAGCTTCGGGGCCTGGAGATGGAGTACATGACCGGACTGCAAGTGGCGCACCAGCCCGGCCAGAACCTGATCTGGGGCGGGTGCCTGTTGCTGACTGCAGGCTTGATGATGGCCCTGTATATGTCGCACGTGCGCATCTGGGGTGTCGTCGGACGCGATCGAAAAGGGCAGCCTGCCCTCCTACTGGGCGGGCAGCCGAGCAAGTATCGCGAGAGCTTTGAAAAGCGTTTTAACGAATTGGCAGGAGAGTTGGAAATCGCTCTGAGCGCGGCCCAGGCTGAGATTGGCGAAGCGATTTCTGCCTAGAAAGCGTCGTCCGTGGTCCGTTGTCCGTCGTCCGTTGTCTGTTGTGGAAGGCAGCCTGAGTGGTGTTCGCTCCGTAGTTGAGTTCAACACCCAAGACTAGTCGGCAGAAATTGATCGCTGGCAACGGACCACGGACGACGGACAACGGACACAGGAGACAAATCATGTCGAAAGTTCTGACAGCAACTGTCGATGACCACCGCAGTAGCAACGCCGGGGGCTGGATCCTTCTGAGCGTCAGCGTTGCGGTGCTGGTGGTCATAGCCGTTTCGGTTCCGCATCTGATCGGGCGTGCCGGGTGGGCAAGCGGCGAGAAGTTTCTCTATCTCGCTTTAGTTGGATATTTGGGAGCCACGGCGCTTCACATCGCTTCTTTGGCCGTCGGCCAGTCCAACTTGCAAGCGGGCGCTGAAGCCCTGACGCGCGCCAGCCTTCTCATGCACACTGTGGCTATCGCGGCGCGGTGGGTCACCGCCGGTCATGCCCCGCTTTCGGGCATCTATGAAATGGTGCTGGTCTTCTCCTGGGCCGTAGTGGTGTTGCACGAAGTGGCGGAGTGGAAACTTGATATTCCCTTCCTGGGCGCGATAACTTTGCCCGTGGCCACGCTCGCGATCATCTTGTTGCAAGTACTGCCGGGCGAAATCAGGCCCCTGGTTCCGGCGCTGCAGAGCACCTGGCTGCAGATTCACGTTACCCTGGCGATGCTTAGCTACGCAGGCTTTACAATTTCTTTCGCCCTGGCGTTGCTGTTCCTCATCAAAGACAGGGTCAGCGCTCGCACGTTCCTCAGTTGGACTTCCGGGCTGATCGGAGCAATTTACGGGGCGATCGTCCTCGGTTCGGTCGACAGCAGCTTCGCCTTCCTGCTCCCGGCTTGGGATGCCGGGGCTCAAGAGAAGGTGATGGTGGCTCCTAAACAGCCGCTGCTGGTTTCGATCTCTGCCCTGGGTTGGCCGTTTGTGATTGTGCTCGCGCTCGCGACAGCAGCCCTGATCTTCAATCTGGTCGACTCGTATAGTGAGAAGCCGGGCCAATCGGCGAACTGGGCGAAGCGGCTTTTCCTGGCATCGATCTTCGGGCAGGCTTTGGCTTTCGCGCTGCTCCTGGTGAAGGTCAACTCAGGACCTTACTTCGTTCCGCAAGTGGGACAGAGTTTTGGCGTGCATCTCGCGGCCAGCCCCTTCCTGCTGGCGGGGATTGTCTGCGGGCTGTTTGCTTCGCTGGCGTGGGAAGTGCTGCAGGGAAAACACGACTCGATCGCCAATTCCCTGCCCCAACCCGACACGCTTGATGCTCTGATCTACAAAACCGTTGCTGTTTCTTTCCCGTTGCTAACCCTCATGATCATCGCCGGCGCCTACTGGGCGAACCGGACATGGGGCACATACTGGAGTTGGGACCCTAAGGAAGATTGGGCGCTCATCACCTGGCTGACTTACGCAGGTTATCTGCACATGCGGCTCACGCGCGGCTGGCGCGGGCGCCGTTCCGCGTACTTCGCGATCATCGGATTCGCCATCGTGATGTTCACGTTCTTTGGCGTCACCTACCTGCTGCCGGGATTGCACGCGTACGCATAAACCGGTGTCATTCCGAGCGCAGCGAGGAATCTGGCACTGTTCTGTTACCTGCACAAACTCAAAAGCGTAGAGCGAGATTCCTCGCTGCGCTCGGAATGACACTCCCCGGCTGGCACAGAGCGAACCTCTGCGGTCCCCAAGACTTAGGAATTCAACAAGGCAGCCTCGGACATCCTATCCTCAATGCTGCCACTGCCGACGGCGTTGCACAAAGGACCCTTTTCGCAACGGTGTTTATTTCGGTGCGCCGATAGCCTGTTCAAGCGTCAAGCGAATGAAACGCTGATAGGGAACACCTGCGCGGGCGGCGCGTTTGCGTACTGCGTGGTAAAGCTCGCCGGAGAGACGCAGGTTGATTGATTTGTCTTTCGGCTTGATCTCAAAGCGGGTCAACGTCGCTCCTGAAAGGTCGTATTGGGTAAGGTCGGCCTTGTCAACGAACGCCGCCGCCGCACGGTCGCTCTTAAAGGTCGGGATTTTCTTTTTCATACGCATCGATCTCCTTCTTGTGCATGTAACGGGCGCTCGGCGCCAGCCTTAATCCCTTCACTTCGCTTGTTTCCCCGTGACAGTCTCCACTCGAAACTTCTTATAGTCGCTGAACTTTGAGGTGTAGTCGCCAAGGGAACTCGAGACGAGGAGCAGGCGTGCGGAAAAGTGAGCTTCGACGTATGAAGGCAGCCAAACCTCATTGTTGGTCCTGGCTTGTTCCATCACCAGCGAAGATCCCTTGCGAATGGAGGCCAGGAGGCCGCCGGCAAGTTTGAAGGAGTCGCTCAAGTGGGCTTCTAAGCGCACCACCTGGCGATCCCGGTCGTCCACCCACAGAGCCCCTTCCAGCTTGTGTAAAAGGTCTTCCGTTTTGTTCCGGGGCTTGTAGGCCGGATTGGGTGCAAAATCGAAGACGATCACCTCGTGTGCGCGAAACTGCTCCCAGCGGGGATGGGTGAAGTTCGAGCTTCGCAAGAAAGTTGAGACGTCAATTCTCTCTTTCTTCTTGGAGGCGTCATCACCCTCACTTTTTTTCTTGTCGTAGTCGCGAATGCGCTTTTCGATGCGGCCATCTTCCTTCTTCTGCTCGTCGGGAGTTAGAGGCTTCCCATCCTTCTTCACCTCTCGCCTTACCAACTCCCCGCCCAGATAGAAATCCATGTACTCCTTAACGATGGTTTTCTTTATTTGCCCGTTCTTGTCGAGTTCGCGGACATCCTCGTCTTCGGTGCAACTGTACTGGTCTACCAGACTTTCGAGTTGCTTCTGATTCTCCTGCACATCGCTCAGCAACTGCTTGATATCGGGGAGAGGCCGGTGGATCATGCTGTCCTGCTGTCCGGCGACGCGGGCAGGCAACGCCACGAACGTCGAAAGGAGCGCCAGGAAGGTGCAGAAACCGCTCGAATCGAACCGGCAATTGACCATTGGACAATCCCTCGATTAGTTTACTGTATTACGGCCCCCGCAGGGAGTGCTTCAGATTGAAGAGGCCTGACCACCTTGGCCATGAGATTACGCGGGCAGGATGCCCATAAGCGCTAGGATAAGCGTGCGGGAACGATGTCAAATGCCCGAAGGGCATTAACATCATTAGCCGTAGGTGAAACCTACGGAGATGAAGCCCCCACCTTTTGATCTTCTCCGACCCCGCAGGGGTCGAATGTTCGACCCTTTCAGGGTCGGATGCTGTTTTTTGCCCCGCCCGCCCGTAGGTTTCACCTACGGCTAATGATCTTGGGTCCCTTCGGGACCCTAGGGCAGTGATCATTCTGAGTCGCATTTCAGGGTACAATGCCAAGACAGAAAATGGCGCGCAAGAGGCAAGAGAGATTCGCCAAAGGAGGCGTGGTTCTATGGACCTGCAATACCCGATCGGAAAGTACCAGTGGGGAGGAGAAATCACTGACGAACAGAGGGCGCAATTCATCGCTCAGATCGAAAAGGCGCCGGCGCAACTCCGCCAGGCCGTGACAGGTTTGACCGAAGAGCAGGTGGACACCCCCTATCGGCCGGAGGGCTGGACGGTGCGGCAAGTGGTGCACCATCTCCCCGATAGTCACATGAATACCTACATCCGTTTCCGGCTTGCCTTAACGGAAGATGAGCCGACCATTAAACCGTACGACCAAGAGCTTTGGGCAGCCCTGGAGGATGCGCGCATGGCCCCTATCGGACTTTCCCTCACCCTGTTCGAATCCTTGCACTCGCGTTGGGTGCTGCTGTTGAGGTCTTTGCGCACTCAGGATTTTGCGCGCACCTTCCGGCACCCCGAGATAGGAGTATTGACCTTGGAGAAATACCTGAGCCTGGTCGCCTGGCATGGCCGGCACCACATCGCGCACATCACATCCCTACGCGAGCGAATGGGGTGGAGGTAATACGTGGTAGGGGCGGTTCGCGAACCGCCCCGACGTCAATGATAAGGTGGAAAAATCTTTCGGGCTTTCTGGCCACACGCCCGTCCGTGTGCTAAAATTGGACCCTTAGCAGGATGCTCGGAAACGCATGCGGTTCAGCAGCGCCCTGTCCTTGAAGTAGCGCTGGGCTTTAGGTCAGCATCTACCAACCTAAAAGTCGGCTCTACGCGGTTAGGCATGACGGTTGGCAGGCGTTTTCGAGCAACCTGTTAGGTCTGCGGGAAGGATACGTCAAAACTTTGAACTGGGGCCCGGCAAAGCGCGTCTTCAGGTTTCCCCCGACCTTCGGGCAGAACCTGGCGGTTTTGATCACTGCCTTGGCGGGGATTATCCTGCTCACGGCTCTCGAGTGGCTGCGCCGTGGCTTGAGCTTCCAGATTGGGCTGGGCATTGCGTTGCTCGCTGCACTGTGCGCCGCAGGGGGCGTGCTCATTTACCAGGAGCGGCGGTCTTGGGCTTTGCTCAATGAACTGCGCACGGCAATCAGGAAAATCGCCCCAAACTACTTTACGCTAACCATGCCCCTGCACCTTCAGGGTGGCACAATCGGCCTGGAAAGTGAGATCCGCGGCTTGGCTACCCGTTGGAAGGATTTCTGCGATCATTGCCACGGGGCTCATGACGCCGAAATGCTGCAGGCGGAGCATCTGGCGACGATGGGGGAGTTGGCGGCGGGAATCGCCCACGAGATCCGCAACCCCTTGGCCGGAATCGCCGGCGCGATCGAGATCATTACCAAGGACTTTCCCAAGGACCACCCGGACCGGGAGGTGCTGGAGGATTTGCGGCAAGAGGTACGGCGAATCGAAAAGGTCTTGAACGACATGCTCGCCTATGCCAGGCCCAAGCCTCCCCAGTTCGGCCGCGCTGACCTGAAAGAGACATTTGCTCGAACCCTGCACCTCGCCCGGCAGCAGACTGGATTAAGACGCATCGAGTTTTCCGTACAGGTCCCCCAGGACCTTCCGGCTTTCCGCATGGATTCAGAGCAACTCCACCAGGTACTCTTGAACCTGGTTCTGAACGGTGTGCAGGCCATTGAAGGGGAAGGCAAGATCACGATCGCTGCCAAGATGGATGCTCCCGGCGGGCCAGGGCAGGCCGACTTGGTGGAGATCTCTGTAAGCGATACGGGCGCCGGCATCCCTCCCGAGTCACTGGAGCGCATCTTCAGGCCGTTCTACACCACCAAGAGGGGCGGCACGGGTTTAGGTTTGTCGCTCTGCCGCCGGATCATTCGCCAGCACGGTGGCACGTTGACCGTGGAAAGCAAGCCGGGAAAAGGCAGCCGGTTTATCATTCGCTTGCCCATGCGCGAGGTAGTCGAGGAACCCAAAGAAATCTATGCCCAATGAGAAGGTTCTGATCGTCGACGACGAGAAACTGATCCGCTGGTCCGTCCGTCGACAACTCGAGGAGTGGGGCTACACCGCTCTCGAGGCCGAATCCGGCACGGGAGGACTGGCGCAAATTCGCGCCGAGTCGCCCGACCTGATCCTGCTTGACGTGCGCCTGCCCGACCTCAGCGGCATTGAGGTCCTGCGCGAGATCAAACAGAACAACCTTTCCATCCCGGTTATTATGATCACCGGCGATCCCCAGCTTGATGATATCAAGACTGCGATCAAGCTGGGCGCCTTGGATTTCATCAAGAAGCCGCTGGACTTCGACGAACTGCAAATTACCCTCGCCAACGCCATCGACCGCTCGATGTTGCGCTCCGAGCGCGACGGCTTGCGCGAGGAGGTCCGCAAGCGTTCCGGTTACCACGAGGTGGTGGGCAAATCGCCGCGCATGCTCGAGCTCATGAACTTCGTGCGCAAGGTAGCGGCGAGCGAAGCCTCCACGGTGCTGATTCAGGGCGAGAGCGGCACCGGCAAGGACCTGGTGGCCAAGGCGATCCATTACGACAGCGTGCGCGCCGACAAGCCGTTTGTGCCCATCAACTGCTCGGCCATCCCGGAAACCTTGATGGAAGCCGAACTCTTCGGCCACGAACGCGGGGCGTTCACCGACGCCAAAGCCCTGAAGAAGGGGCTCTTTGAGGTCGCCGACGGCGGGACGTTGTTTCTCGATGAAATCGGTGAAATGTCTACCTATCTCCAGGCGAAGCTGCTGCGAGTCCTGGAGGATCAGACCATCCGGCGCATCGGCGGAGTGAAGGACATCGGCGTGGATGTGCGGGTCATCGCGGCTTCGAACCGCGATCTCGAACAAGCCGTCAAGGAGGGCGGCTTCCGCCAGGACCTCTTCTACCGTCTCAGCATCATCCCAATCTTCATGCCTCCCCTGCGACACCGGAAGGAAGACGTGCTTCCGCTCGTTGACTTCTTCATCGAGCGTTATAACTTCCGGTTTCGAAAGAGCATTCGGGGCATCGCCCAGGAAACTCGTAACCTGCTGCTGGCTTACGACTGGCCCGGAAACGTTCGGGAACTGAAAAACGCCGTGGAGCGGGCCATGATTCTCGAGGACGCCGATTACATCCGCCCCAATTACCTTCCGATTCAAGTCACGGGCCATTCGCAGAGTTTTGAAAATCTTCCCCCCGCGGTGGTCGCCGACTGCGTGTCCGCGGACCCGCCACCCGTTGTGACCACCACCACCACGACCTCCTGGCGCCCGCTCGCCTCCGGACGGATGATTCCTGTCCTGGAATTGCCGAGACAGGGGACCTCGCTCGAAGAGGTGGAGCGGGAGTTGGTCGGCCTGGCGCTGAAGCAAACGGGGGGAAACCAAACCCACGCTGCCAAACTCCTGGATATTTCCCGCGACGCGCTTCGCTACAAGATGAAGAAGTTCGGCTTTGACGCCGATAACGAACCTTAAAGGATCGATCATCATGGGACTGATCCAGGACGCGGATGCCGTCGAAATCCGCAAACGACTTCAAGAGGTCGTAAATCCCGTAACCATCATCCATTTCACGCAGGAATTGAACCTTGAGTTCGGCGCTGAAACCTTGCAGCTCATGAAGGAACTCGCGCCCCTTTCTGACAAGCTCTCACTTGAGATCCTCAACTTCCTGCTCGATAAAGAAAAAGTGGCGCAGTACGCAATAGACAAGGTTCCCGCGACCGTCATTCAGAACAGCAAGGATTACGGCATTCGCTTTTACGGCTTACCTGCGGGGTACGAGTTTTCTACGATACTCGATGCAATTCTTGCAGTCTCAAAGGGTGATTCGGGCTTGCTTCCCGCCAGCCGGGAAAAGCTCGCTCAATTGAGTCAGCCCCTCCACCTCGAAGTGTTCGCTACTCCTACCTGACCCCACTGTCCGCAGGCCGTGCGCCTCGCATATCAGTTCGCTATCGAGAACGACAACGTCCGCGCCGACGCCATCGAGGCCACGGAGTTTCCCGAATGCACCGGCAAGTATCGAGTCCACGCCGTTCCCAAAACCGTGGTCAACGGGAGTTTCTCAATCGATGGGTCCCTGCCCGAGGAGCGTTTCCTCGATGAAATCCTGAAAGCCATTGAGCCCCCGGACCGCCCGGCACAATCGTCGTCAGCCTGAGCGCAGCGAAGGATCTCCGCAGTTCGCTCACCGTAAGAGTCTGTGTGAGACCCCAGTTTCGGGTGTCATTCCGAGGAGCCGCAGGCGACGAGGAATCTCGCACTGGCTTGAAAGACACTCAGGGCGAGATTCCTCGCTTCGCTCGGAATGACACCCTAAATCAGATTTTCACGCAGACTCGTAAGACCATGAAGCTGTTTTATTGACTCTTGTAATCCGCGGGTCTTAAGGAACAACTGCGGAGATTCTTCGGCCCCCGAAGAACGGGGGCCTCAGAATGACAGGTAGCTAATACTCGAGTACAGCGTGCAGCTCGTATTTGCCAAGCTTGGCGCGACCCTTGAGGAAGCCGAGCTCAATTAGAAATCCCAGACCCACAACCGTCCCGCCGAGCGATTCGATCAGCTGCGCCACGGCCGCCGCCGTGCCGCCGGTGGCCAGCAGATCGTCAATGATCAACACCTCTTGTCCCTGGCTAATAGCGTCGCGGTGGATCTCAAGCGAGTCGGCGCCGTACTCGAGGTTGTAGGTAGCAGATGCCGTGGCCGCCGGAAGTTTTTTGGGTTTCCGCACCGGAACGAATCCGGCGTTAAGGCGGTAGGCCACCATCGGCGCGAAGATGAAACCGCGAGCCTCAATCCCCACCACGCTGTCAACCCTGCGCCCAACAAAACAGTTGGCCAGCGCATCCACGGCGGAATGAAGCCCTACGGGGTCTTTAAGCAACGTCGTGATGTCGTAAAAAAGAATGCCGGGCTTGGGAAAGTCCGGAACCTCGCGAATCAAGCTCTTTAAGTCCACCAGAGTTTCTCCTTGAAGAAGTCGACAGTTGACTGTTTACAGTCGACAGTCAAAAGCCAAAGCTGACAGTCGAAAATACGAGACAGCACAGTTATCTGTCAACTCTCGACTCTTGACTGTTGACTCTCGACTGTCGACTCCCCCCCTCAGCCTTCGATCACGAAACGCGTGTAGCGCTTGTCTACAGCCTCATCGGATTCACTGACGCCGGAGATGCGCGCGGCGCCAGGCCCCTCCGCCAACCGAAGCTTGAGTTGCTCGTGGGAGTCGCCGTCTCCGATGGCATAGACCTCTACGGTCCCGTCCCAGAGGTTCTTGACGTAGCCGCAGATGCCCAGCTGTCCTGCCCATCGCTCGACAAAGAACCGGAAACCGACTCCTTGCACTCGTCCGGAAACCACATACTTTTTAGCTAATCTCTTCGTTTTTTCGCTTTTCACAAATGACCTTCAGCATTTTACCTGCATGTCAGCCCGCGCAGCGGGCGGCAGCGTGTAGCCCATGGCGCAAGCCGTGGGTCGCGGGATCCAACCCTCACCCCCATCCCCTCTCCCGCCTCAGCGGGAGAGGGGTGCCGAAGGCGGGGTGAGGGTCATCCAACCCAGGGCTTTCGCCCTGGGCTACTCTATGCCGCCCCTCTCGGGGCTCCGATAAACGGGCGCAAATGAGAAAGACTTTGTTGACGAGCTTCTGACTCTGGACACTAGCTTCTTTACTCCCGCCTACTGTCTTCTGACTCCTGCCTTCGAAGGACTTCCGCCAGCCTCGTCGGGTAATTGGTGATGATACCATCAACGTCCTGAGCTATCATCCGTTCCATGCGCGCCGGCGGGTCGACGGCCCAAGGGATAACGCGAATCGAGTGCTGGTGCGCGCGGCGGATAAACCCTCGCGACGCAACCGCCCAGTGGGGAAGGACGGCATTGCCGGCCACGGACCTTACGCGGCGGATGGCAAGCAGCGAGCGGGAAACATCCAGTCCCAGGAGAACGCGTCTGTTGAGCTGCCGGACCCGTCGGAGGCTCTCGAGGTCAAACGAGACTATGGTCACCAGCCTGCGGACTCCTTGTTGTTCGATTTCCTCCACCACCTTAGCCTCGATCCCCAGATAGGCTCTCCTACTTCGCTTGATTTCGATAAAGGCCAGCAACCTGTGCTGGCGGACCCACGCCAGCACCTCGGAAAGAAGCGGGATCTTGGCGGCAAGATAGAGCTGGCGCGCCTTTTCAGGAAAACGCCGGTTGAACCAGGAGCCGGCGTCCAATTTGCGCAGGGCAGAGGCGCGATGCTCGCTGACCCAGCCGCCGCCGGAGGTGGTGCGGTCGAGGCGCGGGTCGTGAATGACCACAGGAATCCCGTCGGAAGAAAGGTGGACGTCGAACTCGATTCCATTTGCGCCCTGCCGCAGCGCCAGATCGAAAGCCGCCAGAGTATTCTCCGGTGCCTCTCCGCTCGCCCCGCGGTGAGCGATGTTCAGCGGCGGCCAGACCAGCCGACCAGCGGACTCACCCTCACTAGCGATCACAGGCCGCATCAACATGTTTTAGCATGTCATCCTGAGGAGTTCCCATGGGCTTTTGGCCCACCCGAGGCAATGAAAATCCGCGTCGTCGTCCCCGCGAACGCGGGGACCCATTGCCAGTCCAATGGATTCCCGCTTTCGCGGGAATGACACCGAGGGAGTGATTTTCAGGAGAGCCGAAGGCGGTCCTGAGTGCAACGAAGGAAGGATCTGCATTGTCTTGATTTCACCACGCTCGGCGAACTGCAGATCCTTCGCTGTCGCTGAGGATGACAGGTTGGACGGTTGGCTCTGACTGTCAGTGCCACGCAAATTTGAAAAAGTCACACGCTCTCAGGATGACAGATTACCAAGCTTCACAATCAGCGCCACCGCGTCAGCCCGCACGGCTTCACCCCGCCCAACCGCGTCCACGCCCTCGCCGGTCTTGGCCTTCACGCTGACATGGCCGGCGTCAAGCCCCAGCGCTCGAGCCAGCTTGTCTTGCATTCGAGGGATATGAGTGGAAAGTTTGGGACGTTCAAGGCCAACTGTCGCGTCAACGTTCACAATCGCATAGCCGGCGTTTCGCAGAAGATCGCGGACATGTCGCAGGAACAGAAGGCTGGAAGTCCCGCGCCATTTGGGGGAGGTGTTGGGAAAATGCCGGCCAATGTCACCCAGCGCGGCAGCGCCGAGCAGTGCATCGCAGATCGCATGCGCCAGCGCGTCGCCGTCCGAGTGGCCCGCCGGACCTTTTGCGAAGGGAATGTGTACGCCGCCCAGAATGAGCTTGCGGCCCGCGACGAGGCGGTGCAAGTCATTCCCCAGCCCAGTGCGAAGGGAACTCACCTCTTGCCGCTTCACCGTCTGCTTTGAGGTCGTCATCCTGCTGCAGCTTCCTGCCTTTCGCGTTCTTGTGCGAGGTAGAGGCGGGCAAGGGGCAAATCCGAGGGTTTAGTAATCTTGATGTTGCGGTCCGAGCCCATTATAACGGTGACGTTGTAGCCCAGCCGCTCTGCAAGGCTCGAGTCGTCGGTCCCGTGAAAGCCGTCCGCCGCCGCACGGTCGTAAGCTTCACGGATTATCTGATACCGGAAGGCCTGGGGGGTTTGCGCAAGCACGATCCCTTCACGAGGCACGGACCCCAGGATCTTGTTGCGCCGCACTTTCTTGACCGTATCCACGCTGGGAATGCCGAGGATCGCTGCGCCGTCCTCGCGCGCTGCGTCGATCACGCGGGGGATCATCTCGAGATCGATGAAGGGCCGCACCGCGTCGTGGACCAGCACCACTTCCGTGTCCGGAGGAGCCTCGTCCAGGCATCGCGCCACGGTCTCCTGCCGCGAAGGTCCTCCTTCCACCATGCGCACCGGCCTCGACAGGCACCCGCGGTCGATTTCGTTCTGAGCGCGCTCCCTATCTTCCGCCCGCAGGCCAAGATAAATCTCGTCGACCGCTTCGCAGGCGACGAATTTCCGCAGCGTGTGAACGAAGATCGGAACGCCCTCGAGCGAGAGGAATTGCTTGGGTATGGGGCTTGCCATTCTTACTCCCCACCCCGCGGCGGGAATAATGGCCACAACGCTCATAAGAGTAGTTGCACAGGCACTCTTGTCTGTCGGTCTCGATCCAGCCGATCGGGATCGCGCACCGGCAAGAGTGCCTTTGCTACGGCCTACTGATGAACCGGTTCCACGGCTACCGGTTTGCGGTCCTCGAACTTACCAAAAATCATCTTGCCCGCGGTAGTTTGCAACACGCTGGTCACGGCGATATCGATGGTCTTGGAAATCATCCGCTTGGCGTTATCCACCACCACCATCGTGCCGTCGTCAAGGTAAGCGACCCCCTGGTTATACTCCTTACCTTCCTTTAGGATAAACACGCGCATCGCCTCGCCGGGGAGCACGACAGGCTTCAAAGCGTTGGCCAGTTCATTGATATTCAGCACCGGCACGCCCTGAAGTTGGGCCACCTTGTTGAGGTTGAAGTCGTTGGTAACGATCTTCGCCTCATTCTGTTTGGCCAGCTCGATGAGTTTCATGTCCACTTCCCGCATTTGAGGGAAGTCTTCATCGACAATCTGGACCACAATAGTCCCCATCTTCTGCATGCGCTGCAGAATGTCCAGGCCGCGGCGGCCGCGATTGCGCTTCAGTTGGTCGGAAGAATCCGCCACCAACTGCAGTTCGCGGAGGACGAATTGCGGGACGATCAGTGTCCCGTCAATAAATCCCGTCTCGCAGACGTCCGCCACCCTGCCGTCGATGATGACACTGGTGTCCAGGACCTTGAAGTTCCTCCTCGGTTTCGCCTCGGCGCTGAACAGACCACCCAGGGCGGAGAGGTTCAGCAGATCACCTTTGTTGGCGCCCAGCACCAACCCTACGTAGGCCATAAGAAGGAGCAGCGTCACCTGGAGAAACGAAAGGTTGATTTTTTCGAGCGAGGTGACGCTCAGCATGTGGCTGATCATCAGCGCCCCAAGAATCCCAAAAATCGATCCTGCGCCGGCTCCGATCAGGCGTTTCAGGCTGGCTTTTTCCAACCGTATCTCAAAGAAGACGAAGAACAATCCCAGGCAAGCACCCAATAGCGTGGCCAACGGCCTTGACAGGCCGAAGGGCTGCAGTTGGAATGACGCTGCGATTATGATGATTACAAAGATTATACGGATTCCCGCCATTTCCCAGGTCATTTACCGTGACTCCCTTTCGGGACCCAATAAACTCTATGCAAATGAAAACTTTGGCTCCCATAAATTCAGTCAACTGCGGTTAGTATATCATTGTATACCTTTCTTCCCAAAGCCACTTCTCTACGGGTCGTGTCCGAGTTGGCGTAGCGCCAGACCTTTAGAGCCTGCCCTGAGCAGAGCGAAGGGTCGGCAAATGCTGGCCTGAAGCCCAGCGCTACGATCAAACCAGGACAGTAGCTCTCAGCGACTCTTACGCGACTTAATCACGATAGGCGTCCCCAGGAAACCGAAGCGCTCCCGAATGCGGTTCTCCAGGAACCTTTCAAAGGAGAAGTGCAGTTTGCCGGCGCGATTGGTAAAGGCCACGAACACAGGCGGAGCGACCCCGCCTTGGGTCAGGTAATAAACTCGTGTGGGTTTGCTGGCCGGGGTGGGAGCCCGCTCAAAGTCCAGCTCCTTCAGGAACTGGTTCATTTCAGAGGTGGCGACTCGCAGCTTGCGGGCCTCTGCGACCTGTGCAATCGTTTCCAGCAAACCAGCTAACTTCTGGCGGCGCAGGGCGGAAATGAAGAGAATAGGCGCATAATCAAGGAACTTCATGCGCCGCCTTATGGCTTGATAGTAATCGTTCGCGTTCCCGTTTTTGACTGCGTCCCATTTGTTGACCACGATGATGACCGAACGCCGGCTTTCGTGCGCGTATCCTCCGATGTGCGCGTCGAGGGCTGTAAGGCCCTCCGGCCCGTCCAGCATGAGCAGCGCCACGTCAGAGCGCTCCAGGTGTTTACGCGCCTGAATCACGCTCAGCTTCTCTGCCAGCAAGTTGGTCTTGCCTTTGCGGCGAATCCCTGCCGTGTCGATCAGTCGGAAGCGCCGGCCATCGCGTTCGAATTCCGCATCCACGGCGTCGCGCGTAGTGCCGGGCAGCGGCGAAACGATCGATCGTTCCTGCTCGAGCAAGTTGTTCAGGAGGGTTGACTTACCCACGTTAGGACGGCCGATGATGCCCACATTGATCGTTGTAGGGCCAGTTCGTGAATCGCCCCTGGGAGTCGACTCCGGCTCCTCAGGCGTCTCGCTGGAGGTTGGAAAATCTTTGGTGATGTGTTCGAGAAGATCGTCGACGCCCAGCGCGTGTTCGGCAGAAAGAGGGAAGATGTCGGGAACCCCCAGGCGGTGGAATTCCCCCGCCAGGGGCGAATGCTGGGCCAGGTCGACCTTGTTCACGGCCAGGGAGAGCGGCTTCCCGGTGCGGCGCAACAGATGCACCAGTTCCTCGTCAAGCGGCACGATTCCCTGCCGCGCGTCCACCACCAGAATGAGCTGGGAAGCTTCTTCGATTGCCACCTGGGCCTGGCGCAGAATCTCACTTGCAATCAGGTCCTTTTCGAAGGGGATCATTCCCCCTGTATCGACTACTTCAAACGGCTTTCCCAGCCACACAGCGGGAGCGTAGAGCCGGTCGCGCGTCATGCCCGGTTCGTCTCCCACCAGCGCCCGCCGGTGCCCGCAAATGCGGTTGAACAACGTGGATTTGCCCACGTTGGGCCGGCCGATGATCGCCACGCGAGGAAGTTGAGGAGGCACAGTGAAGTCCAGAGTCGAAAGTCTAAAGTCTAAAGTGTAAAGTCTAACACATGGACCCCACCAGATTGTGGGCCACACGACTGCGCCCGCGAGCCCTCAGCCCCGCAGTGGCTGGACATGAGTAGCCAGGGGCAACGCCCCCGGAAACGTCGAGTGTGGGGCTTTCGTCCGGGGGTTTCACCCCCGGCTACTCAATTTGTTCCCCTCCGGGGAACACGGCTTCACGCGCAGTCGACCATCCCCGCTGCGATCGGGTACAGAGGGTTTTGAAACAGCTTCTACCCTGTGGGATCTGTTTGTTGTGCAAAGATTTCTGTCTGTTGTGCAAAGATTTCTGTCTGTTGTGCAAAGATCTTTCTTGAATCTGGAATCTGGAATCTTGAATTTTGAATTGCGGCTCTGCCACTCGCTTCGAGCGAACAGAACGCAGCCATTCAATATTCGCGTGTAGTCACGATGCCGGGTTGCGGCACAGGATATCTGCCGTTGGCATCGGCAGTCAATGGGGCCGGGGAATCCATCGTGAACTTGTCCACATCCGGCGCCATTTCATGCTCGCATTGCAGCATTTCGTCCAAGGTGATTTCCCGGCCGGTATGAGCGGCCATGCGGCCCATGTTGGACACGAGGCTGGCCTCGACCCCCCGTTTGGTCTCGTTGTAGGGCTTGTCGTCCCGAACGGCGTCCACCAGATCATTCCATTCGTTTTGATAAGGGTCGAGCTCGTCCGGTTTCACCTGGGATTCCCAAATCATGTCTGCGGCCGTCGCAGGAGTCCGATAGAGGCTCGAGGGCTGCCCGCAGTCGCCGTGCTTCGAAGCCACTGCCAGCCCTTTTGAGCCATGCAGGTAGCTCGCATAGATCTCCTGGCAGCCCGCGATGGTGCGCCCGTCGAAAAAGAACTTCGTGCCATCGGAATACGTGTATTCCACTGAGTAGGTATCGAAATTCTGGTCTACGTAGGCGATCCCCTCGGGACTCAGCTTGTAATGGCGGCCGCCCAGGGCCTGGGCCTTCACCGGCCACTCGTTCTTCATCCAGCCAAGGTGATCGACGATGTGAATATAGAAATCGTTGAAGCAGCCGCCGCTGGCCCAGATAAAGCTGTGGAAGCGCTGCACCTGGTAGAGCAGGTCGGTGATCCCGGCAGGCTTGGGCAGCGAGGAGAAGTATCCCCCGGGCCCGTGCATCCGGTAGCCGCGTTCGAGGATAACTTGGCCGATCGCGCCATCATGAACGCGCTTGGCCAGTTCCTCGAGCGAGCGGCTATGGCGCGACATCAATCCCACGCCAACCTTAAGGTTCTTGGACTCGGAGTCTTGCGCGAGCTTGAACATCCGCCTGCTGCTCGGGCCGTCCACGGTGACCGGCTTTTCCATGAAGACGTTGATGTTCTTCTCGATGGCGTAAGTAAAATGCACCCAGCGGAACGCCGGGGGCGTGGCGAAGATGGCGATATCTCCCGGCTTCAAACAGTCCATCGCCTTCTTGTAGGCGTCAAAGCCGATAAACTGGCGGTCGCGCGGCACATCCATCTGGCTCGCGAACTTCTGGTTCAATCGGGCAAAGGTCGCATCGAGCCGCGCCGGGAATACGTCCGCCATAGCCACCAACTTAATCGGACCGCGCTTGACACAGAGCGCGTTCGCCACCGCGCCGCCGCCGCGTCCGCCGCAGCCGATCAGGACTATCTGGATCAGGTCGCTGCCGGCAGCGTGGACGGCGGGAATGGCCACGTTGGCCAAGGCCGAAGCGGCTGCCAGTTTGCCGGTGGTTTTAATGAAAGTACGGCGGCTAGTCAAAGTTTGATTGGGAAGGTTCATGACCATGCAATACCTCCGAAGAGTGTGGTGTTGTCCTAATTTGAAGGTGGCGCCGACCTTCAGAGCCTGCCCTGAGCAGAGCGAAGGGTCAGCAAGTGCTGGCCTAAACGCCAGCGCTACGAATCAAATTAGGACACCGCCAGGGATGTCGCCGCCTTTTCGCCGGCTTCCGGCAGGCTTCGCGGCGCGAAACACATTCTAGCGCGAGACGCCGCTTCGTCAAGGATTAAAGTGCCTGGCCCCAATCCGTCGATAAGGGAGGTCGAGGGCGGTAGGGCCCATGGCCTCGCGCCTCTATGCCGCAGGCGGCTGGACCCGGGCGGTGTAGGGGTAGGGCTT